>Ga0335081_10005323_pt1 | contig 20346 bp, 16 predicted proteins | sample Lox_Sample_35_FD_206713 | JGI IMG/M metagenome (GOLD analysis project Ga0335081, IMG submission 206713) | Soil microbial communities from Loxahatchee National Wildlife Refuge, Florida, United States - Lox_Sample_3.5 | ecosystem: Environmental > Terrestrial > Soil > Wetlands | place: USA... | reverse complement strand
ACATGACATAAACAGTGATTCCAAAGGGGTTAGTCAGTGCGACTACTTGTGACTGGTAGCTGGTGACCCGTGCCGGCAAGGCAGGCGCGGCGGCTAGCGAAGCCTTGCCATATTGCCGATGGTTGATGGCCCCCGAGAAAAAAAGCATAGAGACGACACCCCTACTCCAAGAATTCCTGACGGAGTTCGAATTCAGGGACTTACCGGGCGGTGCCTGAGACGCGGACGACCGGGGAGTCGCGTTGTTACTGGATACTATATACTACGACGATACGGGAAAGTCAAGCGAAAAGATGCGGTCCGGATGAAACCTTTCTGCGGCAGGTAGATCGGGATCTGCGCCTTCGGAAATGTTCGGATGGATGGTAACGAACAGGGAAAGCAGGGTCAAAGTGCGCTCGGGAGCGATTGAGGGCCCCTCGGGGCCGCGTCGCGAAGGGCTATTATTCCACTTCACCGAGAATGGTTTTCGCCTCCTTCAGATCGATCTTGGCCTTATAGCCGTGCTTCCCCAACAAATAGAGCAACTCACTGCCGCTCAGAAGGGATAGCGGTTTGTCCTTGGCGAACTCATAGGCGTCCGGACCGTAGTCTGAGGTTGTGACGAGGATCCCTTTCGTGGCGCCTTCGTTGAGAACGGTCCCGTACAGATCTCGAACAGCGGAGACGCTGACTGTGTTCGTGTAACGCTTCGCTTGGATTACAAGCTTCCCGCCCCTGATGGGGTCCGGATCAAAGGCGATTGCGTCTACCCCGCCGTCGCGGCTCGCTTGGGTGATTTTTACATTTCCTCCGTTCTGGCTAAATTCTTTTTCGAACAGCTCGCGAATCAGGTTTTCGAAATCCAGCCAGTCCATAGCAGCGAGATTAGTTGTAGTGTCCAATGTATCTACCACACCGTAGGCCGGTACGAATCTGGGGTCTTCCGTATTGAGATTCAAGATTGGTTTTACGGGACTCAGATCGACGAGCCTGCTTCCAGAGATGCCCTTCAATTTCCTGAAGCACGCCTTCAGATCTACCTGCGCGAGGTTAAGTGCCGCGAAGTCCTGTCTGCTCACCTGCACCGTCATGACACAGGCATGGAATTCGACTCCAGTCGCTTTGTCGATCGCATGCACCCAACCGTTGAACACGATATTTGTGATCGCGCTCACTTCGTCGCTACTCAAGAGTTCATGGATGGTTCTAAGACATATCTGGTAGAGCGCGTCATCGTAGAGATGCTTGGCGTCGGCTTCCGAAAGCAGGACGTCTTGGAATGCATCCCTGTTCGCGATGTACTTGACCGACTTCACCCGGGGCAGGGCATTTTGGTTGGGCAACTCGTAGTCCAGCGCCAGAGTTCCGGAATCGGGCTGAAAATGAAACTTGTAGTCCCGCGGAAAGGAGTCTGGGTACTGGGACCGGTTTAGCACTTCCGTCCAATACCTGACCAGTGCTTGAGGGGAGCGATTCAGGTAATTCGCTCGGAGGGCATCCACGCCTTCGTTATATGACCTCTGCTGTTCTAGGAATCGCGTTTTCTCTTCGTTCCAGCTTTGAAGCGCTTTCTCGTAGCTGCTTTGGGCCGATTCATTCTTCTTTTTGACTTGCTCGGCTAGCTTCTGCCACTCGGAATGGGCGTTTGCGAATTCCCAAACCGGGGCGGATTTCCTTTGTTGAGCTTCGATCTGCGCCTCCAGTTCCCGCTTCCGTCGCAAGCGGGGGACAAGCGCTTCGATGGTACTACGGGCCGCGCGGCCGACTAGGAAGGACGCGGACCTCCGCGACGGTTGCGCTACGCACTTGGGGAGGAAGCGCGTCTCGTCAGGTCGCGGTTCGACTGGGAGGGGCTTTAGGGTTGGCGCTTCTGGCGCGGGGGTTGAAAATTTCGTGGCGTCCAGTAAGCTGTGCCAGTCGAATGTGGTCGCTCTGGCTAGTGCTGAGGGCAACAGATCCCTCAGAGCTTGAACGGCAGCTTCGGCCTCCAAAGTGCGGCCGAGGGCCACGGCCTTCTTCCGCTTGGCTATTTCGGCCTGCTCCTCCCAGGCCACTCTCCTCTCGATTTGCTTTTGTCGAGCAAGCTCGATTTCTTGTTTCCGTTGCCAGCGTTCTTCCCATGCTGCCAACTGAAGCCTTGCATTGATCTCGACTTCTTCCGGCGTATAACCACGCACGACCCGAAAAGTATTTAATCCCTCGTGGGCAATTCGTTTGTGGTACATCAGCATCGCGCGTCTCGATGTTCCCGCTCTGGGTAATCGCAACCATACTATGGAGCTTATTCAACTGGAAGCGTTGCCTTGCAGAGTAGATTCTCCCGTGGAGTAGGCGTAGACGCGTTTCTCCGTCTTCAACTTTGGGTGCCGTGGGGAAGGTGGGCCGGAGCGCCCGCGTGGGAATGGGGAGCAGCGGATTCCGCGTCGGCGACTCCTCCCGTCGCATCAGCCCAGGGCTAGCTGGATGACAACTGAGTGTGGCTGGTGAACCCGAAGCGTTGGGGGCGCGACTTCGCCCCGGATACCGGCTTTTGGTAGGCTGGGATTCTGTGTTAGCATCCGCAATTTCGGCAGCACACCGTTCGACCAACCGTGCGGTACAGGGGCCGGACAAGAGAACTTGCAACACGAATTCCATGGCTGGTTGGGGTCCTATCGATGAAAGCTTACGCCGGAGATTCCATCCGTAACGTGGCCATTCTGGGCCACAGCAACACGGGCAAGACGCAGCTCAGTTCCGCGCTCCTCTACACCGCCGGGGCCACGCCCAAGCTCACCAAGGTGGCCGAAGGCAACACCATCACCGACTGGGACGACGAAGAAATCGCCAAGAAAATCTCCATCTCGACCGGCGTGGCGTTTGCCGAATGGCGGGACACGAAGATCAACCTGCTGGACACGCCCGGCGACTCCACGTTCGTCAACGAAGCGAAATCGTCCATGATCGCGGCCGACTCCGCGCTGATCCTGGTGGACGCGGCGGCGGGCGTGCAGGTGGTGACGGAAAAAGTGTGGGACTACGCCACGGAGTACGACATTCCGCGGGCCTTTGTGATCAACTGGATGGACCGCGAGCACGCGGACTTCCAGCGCGCGCTCGGCTCCCTGGAGCAGGCCTTCGGCCGCAAGATCGTTCCCGTGCACCTGCCCATCGGGCAGGAAAAGACGTTCCGCGGGCTGGTGGATCTGGTCTCCATGAAGGCGCACGTCTACGCGCCCGGCGGCGACGGCAAGGCCAAAATCGAAGACATTCCCGCGGACATGAAAGAAGAAGCCGAGGCGGCGCACGCCAAGCTGGTGGAGATGGTGGCCGAGGGCGACGACGCGCTGATGGAGGAATTTTTCGACAAGGGCACGCTGCCTGAAGCGGACCTGACCGAAGGCCTGCACCAGGCCATCATGGCGGAGAAAGTGTTTCCGGTGATGGTGAGCTCCGCGCTGAACAACATCGGCAGCGAAGCCATCCTGGGGTTCCTGGCCGGGATGATGCCCGCGCCGAATTATCACAAGAAGGTGAAGGGCACGAGCGAACCCGCCGGGAAGGGCAACGAGATGGAACGCGAGATTGCCGACACGGCGCCCGCGTCCGTGTTCGTGTTCAAGAGCGTGGTGGACATGTTCGCCGGGCGCATCAGCTTCTTCAAGGTGATGAGCGGCGTGGTGAAGAACGACGCGGCGCTGCAGAACTTCAACCGCAACTCGACGGAAAAATTCCAGCACCTGCAGGTGATGCAGGGCAAAACGGGCGCGGCCGTGGCGGAACTGCGCGCCGGCGACTTCGGCTCGGTGGCCAAGCTGAAGGATACCTACACGGGCGACACGCTGGGCGACAAGAACGCGCCGATCTATTACCGCACGGCGCGGATTCCGGAGCCGTCCATCACGTTTGCCGTGGAGCCGAAGACGCGCGCGGACGAAGACAAGATCGGCCAGTCCATCCACAAGCTGATGGAAGAGGACCTGGCGCTGCGGTTTGCGCGCGACCCGCAAACGAAGGAATTTCTGCTGAGCGGCGCGGGGCAGAAGCACATCGAAGTCGTCGTCTCCAAGCTGCACAACCGTTATCACGTGGACCTGACGCTCAAACCACCCAAGGTGCCCTACCGCGAGACGATCCGCGGCAAGGCCGACGCGGAAGGAAAGCACAAGAAGCAGACCGGAGGCCGCGGGCAGTTCGGCGTGGCGCGCGTGCGCATGGAGCCGCTGGCGCGCGGGAGTGGAGTGGAATTTGTGGACGACATTTTCGGCGGTGCGATTCCGCGGAACTTCATCCCCGCGGTGGAGAAGGGCCTGCGCGACGCCGCCGACCGCGGATTTCTGGCCGGATTTCCGGTGACGGATTTCCGCGCCGTGCTCTACGACGGCAAATATCACGACGTGGATTCGTCGGAACTGGCGTTCAAGCTGGCGGGCTCGAAGGCGTTCCGCGAATGCATGAAGGCGGCGCGGCCCTCGCTGCTGGAACCCATCATGAACATCGAGGTGTACGCGCCGGAGCAGTTCCTGGGCGACATCGTGGGGGATCTTTCCGGGCGGCGCGGGCGCGTGAGCGGCAACGAGACGCGGGGGACGAACGTGATTGTGAAGGGCCAGGCGCCGCTGGCGGAGCTGCTGAGCTACGCGAACACGCTCACGTCCATGACCCAGGGACGCGCCAGCTACACGATGGAATTTTCGCACTACGACTACGTGCCCGGCGAACTGGCGCAGAAAATCATCGACCTGGCGAAAAAAGAACGGGGCGTGCCCTCGGAGGAAGAGGAAGAATAAGAACGAACCCCGGGAATCCGGACCCTGCCACAATGGCCGTCGCTGCCCGCCGGCAAATCCAATTTGGTTGTTGGGAAGCCGGCGGGAACCGCATAGTCTTTTGCTTCTGTTTTTCGCTGAGCCCCATGGTTCTTGAAGGACAACAAAGATGAAACACGCACGCAATCACTGGAAGCCCGCGACGGTGGCGATTCACGCCGGGCAGGAGCGCCACGGCGTCGGAACGGAGGTGGGCCTGCCGATTTCGCGCACGTCCAACTTCACCTTCCGCAACACGGAGGAGATGAAGCGCTGGGCCGCGGGGAAAAGCAAAGCGTACATCTACACGCGCTACGGCAATCCCACGCTGGCGGTGGCGGAGCGGAAGCTGGCGGAGCTGGAAGGCGGAGAAGCGGCGATTGTCACCGCGTCCGGGATGGCGGCGATTGCCAGCACGCTCATCGGCCATCTGAGCGCGGGCGACGAAGTGATCGCCTCGACGCAGCTCTACGGCGGCACATACCGGCTGATGCGCGACACGTTTCCGCGGCTGGGCATTGTGGTGCGGCAGGTGACGCCGGACCTGGCGGGAATCGAACAACTGGTGACGCCGCGGACGCGCGTGCTGTACGTGGAATCGCCGACCAACCCGACGCTGCGGCTGGTGGACCTGGAGAAGGCCGCGGGATTCGCGCGGCGGCACGGGCTGGTGGCCATGGTGGACAACACGTTTGCCACGCCGCTGCTGCAGAAGCCGCTGCCGCTCGGATTTGACGTGGTGCTGCACAGCGCGACGAAATATCTCGCCGGCCATTCCGATGTAATCGCGGGCGCTGCGGTGGGAAGCCGGGAAGCCATCGCCAAAACGCGCGAGATGGTGATCGAGCTGGGCGGATCAATGGATCCGGAGGCGGCCTTCCTGCTGGACCGCGGGATCAAATCGCTGGGCGTGCGCGTGCCGCGCCACTCGGAAAACGCGATGGCCGTGGCGCGATTCCTGGAGAAGCATCCGAAGGTGGCGCGCGTGCACTACCCGGGATTGAAGTCGCATCCGGACCACGCGCTGGCGCGGCGGCAGATGAAAGGCTTCGGCGGGATGATGGCGTTCGACATGAAGGGCGGACTGGCGGCGGCGCGGCGGTTCTGCGACCGCGTGCGCGTGTTCCTGCTGGCGGCGAGCCTGGGCGGTGTGGAATCGCTGGTGGTGCTGCCGGCGTTCACGTCGCACTACAACATGAGCGAGGAAGAGTTGAGGAAAGCGGGAGTGACGGCGGGAACCGTGCGCGTTTCGGTGGGCCTGGAAGACGCGGAAGATTTGATCGCGGACCTGCGGCAGGCGCTGGCCTAGACGAATCCGCCGGAGGCCGGGCCCGGGCGCGCGAAAGAGCAGGAGCGAGCCAGGCGGAGGCGGGCACGCTCAGTAGGCGAAGTAGGGACCGGTGAAGCTTCCCGCGGTCTGGCCTTCAATACCCGTAAAGACGCTGCGGCCGTAGAAAAACGGAAGACCGTAATCGACGGCGCTGGGGAACGGACCGCCGGCGTTGCCAAACGCGGAGAAGCTGGGATTGGCCGTGACCAGCGATTCGATGTTGGCGATGTTGAAGGAAGCGGAAGCGGTGGCGTTGTTGGCGCCCTTGTTCATGATGGTGAACGGAACACTCGAATTCGGGCAGTAGAATCCGATGAAATTGTTGCAGTTGGGAAGGCCCGTTTCCGTGGTGGTGAGGAAGAAAAAGCCGTTCGAACCCGAGTCGATGAAGCTGATATAGGAGACGGTGTTGTAGGTAGCGGTGATGAAGCCGTTGGCATCGGTGGTCAGGACCGTAGCCGGTCCGAGCACATTGTTCGCCTGGCTTCCAATGCCGAAGATCAGCGATCCGGTGACGGAGGCGGCTCCCGGGGCTCCCACGGCGGGAAGCGTAAGGAGCACCCCCTGATTGTCCTGCGGGAACATCCACACAGGGTTTTGGAGCTGGCTGGTGAGCGCGACGGTGGTGGGGGAACAGACGTTATTGGGGCAGCTATAGTAGGTGCCTGGAATCTGGCTGCCCACGCAGGCCTGCCCGCAATCCTGGCGGAACAGACCGACCCCGATCAGCCCGTTGGCGCCGAACGCGACCACCGAGTTGAGATTCGTGCCTCCGGTGACCACGCAGCCGTTGGCTCCCGCTGGAGCGGAAGCAAATCCCGGGGCCGCAATGTCCTGAATGGGAACGGAGGAAGCCTTCTCGCCTCCGAGATAGATGTCCGCTGTCTGCACGGGACCAAAGGCGTAGGACATGTCGGCAAACTGAACGCAGTTGCCGAGGGGATTGCCCATGCCGTCCGTGGCCTGGGGGAGCGATACGTTCAATTGGGAAGCCAGGATGCGGAGGCCGGAGGAGCCGGTGTCGACCAGGATGTGATCGATGGTCTGGCAATTCACCATGCTGCCTGGAACGCAGACGGTCACACTGGTGAACGGAATATTGAGGTCGTCGCCGAGAGGTCCGGAGTCCACGGTAAGCGTGACCATGTTGTTTGTGGTGCTGGAGGCCCCGCCGGTGAGGGTGACGGTCTGCATGGCGGGGGCGGCGTTGTCCATGAAATTCAGCACGGCCGACTCGGTGCCGGAGGTGGAGGGAGTGAAGGTGACATCGACGGTACAAGTGTTTCCGGGAGCGACCTGATTGGCGGGGGCACAAGTGTTTTGCGTGACGTTGACGATAGTGAAGTCGCCGGAGTTGGCGCCGGTGATGGAAACGGCGCTGGAGAAAATCAATGTGGCGTTGCCGTTGTTGGTCACGGTGACGGTGAGGGGCGCGCTGGTGGTGCCTTGCATGACGGGACCGAACGCGAGTGTGTTGGTGGACAGCGAGACCACGGGCGCCGCCGCGGTGCCGGTGCCGCTGAGCGGCACAGATTGCATGCTGGGCGAGGCGTTATCGTTAAAATCGAGCGAGGCGCTTTCCGCGGTCATGGTGGAAGGGGTGAAGGTGAGACTGACCATGCAGGAAGAGTTCGCCGCGACCTGGCTGGCGGTGGAACAGGTGGAGGCGGTAATCAGGAAATCCGAGTGATTGGTGCCGGAAACCGAGGGAGTGCTGGTGAAGGTCAGCGGGGCGGTGCCGGTGTTGGTCAGTGTGACCATCATGACCGGGCTGGTGAGCCCCTGCGGAATAGAACCGAACGGAAGGCTTGCCGGCAGGGAGACCTTGGGCGCCGTGGAAGTGAGGGAGCCGGGCGCGCGGCTGCAACTGGCGATGATCCCGCAGCCGGCGGCGATGGCCGCGGCGGCCAGAGCGGTCCGGAAGAGGAACGCGAAGGGATGCCGCGACCGGCTCATCGGACCACATCCTTGCTGACGTGGGCAGGAATCAGATCGGACACGTAGGCGCGTCCGCGGAAGGCGCGCATGTGCCCGACGGACTCGACCACCAGCGAGCCGACGCGTATGTACAGCGGGCCGCGGCGGCGAGTGGAAGCGGAGGCGGCCTGCTGGAAGGCGGAGAAATAGGAACCGAGCAGCGAGGAGAGATCCGGCATGGTGGGTCCCTCCCAGGCCACGCCGAACACGGTCCCGGAGGGAGATACATACTCACGAATGACGCGGCCACCCGATGCGGTGATCTCGTGCATGGTGTAGGACGCGAACTCGGTGCTCCTGGACTGGCCGGAAATCCGGGCACGGTCCTGTTGGACCGATTGCTCCGGTTCCCCGAGCGCAGCCCACAGAGGTGCGGCTCCCACGAGCAGGGCGAGTACAATTCCCCAGCGAATTCTCATTTGCATTGCTCCGCGATTCGAGGCGCCAGACGTCGCGTCGCCACAGTATGCGGCAGGGCTGGGCACATTATACGCCCGGGCGCCACCGAGTGTTGCCAATGAGCAACGGGGCGGCCGGAAGGAGGGCACCCGTGGCGCAGGGCGATCGAAAAACAGGAAATTCCAGGGATACCATCCGTTGACCACGTCCCGAAGCCGTGGGTAAAATCCAATCTTGCGCGGCGCGCTGAGCAGGCGGGCCGCGAGCCACCCTGCCGGGGCCGGACCAGGGGGTCCGATGCGGGCTTCCAGGACTCCGGCGACTCCCATGAGTTCGAAACGAAACCTCGCGACGGTGATCCTGGTGGTTGCCGTGGTGTGGTCCGCCGCGGGATGCGAGGAAGGCGCGCGGATGGGCCGGACGACAAAGGCGGCTCCCGCCGTGGACGCGGTGATGGTCCCTGTGGAATCTCTTCTCATCCTCCCACGGGAATCACCGGCCAGGTTGCTCCTCCTGAGGGCGAAGCCGGGCTCGATGGTTCTGGCGGAAGCGGTGGAGGCGGAGTACGCCGCGGGCCAGCGTGATGCCGCCGGGGGCCGGGTGGAGGCCGCGCGCGGACGATTTGACCGCGGTCTGGCCATGCTGGAAGGCGGCGGGTACAACGTGAGCGCGGATGCGCGGCTGGCGCAGCTCTACGGGCGGATCACGGCGGCGCGCGACGCGCTGGAACTGGAGGCCGCGAACGGGGCACAGGCGCCGGGAGCGGGAGAGGCTCCGGCAGCGCCTATCGACGAAATCGCGGACTTGTCGCTTCCGGTGGACCAACGGCTGAAGGCACAGGCGGAGCGGGAAATGGCCTCGCTGCACCACGACCTGCCGATGACTCTGGCGGATCCGGTCCTTTCCTACCTGAACTTTTTCGAGACGCCGCGGGGGCGGGCGATCGTGACGCGCGGGCTGCGGCGCGCGGGGCGCTACCGCGGAATGATCTCGCGGGTGCTGCGGGAAGAGGGACTGCCGCAGGATTTGATCTACGTGGCGCAGGCGGAGAGCGCGTTTGAGCCGCTGGCGCTCTCGCGGGCGCGGGCGCTGGGCATCTGGCAGTTTGTGGCCGGAAGCGCGGCAAAATACGGGCTGGACCACACGTGGTGGGTGGACGAGCGGCGGGACCCGGAAAAATCGACGCGGGCGGCGGCGCGTTACCTGCGCGACCTCTACGGGATGTTCGGGGACTGGTATCTGGCGCTGGCGGCCTACAACACGGGCGAAGGGAACGTGATGAAGGCGGTGGAGCGCACCGGCTACGCGGATTTCTGGGAGCTGCACCGGCTGAATGCGCTGCCGCGGCAGACGCGCAATTACGTGCCGATCATCCTGGCGCTGGCCATGATCGCGAAGGATCCGGCCAAACACGGCATCGAGGTGGAGGCGGACGAGCCGATTGATTGCGACACGGTGAAACCGGGCCACGCCCTGGACCTGCGGCTGGCGGCGGAAGCCATCGACCAGGATGTGGACCTGCTGAAGGCGCTGAACCCGGAACTGCTGCGCATGGTAACGCCGGCGGAGGCGGGTTTCGAGCTGCGCCTGCCGAAGGGAACGGCGGAGCAATTCCGCAGCGAACTGGCGGCCATCCCGCCGGACAAATGGCTGACGTGGCGGAGGTACCGCGTGCAGGAGGGGGACACGCTGGGAAGCCTGTCGCGGCGGTTTGGGATCTCCTCGAGCTCGATTCAGCAGGCCAATGACCTGGAGAAGGGGGCGGCGCTGGGGACCGGCGACAAATTGACCATTCCCCTGAGCCATCCCGCGGCAACCGGCCTGGGGCGGCTGGTTCGCTACCGGGTGCGCCGAGGCGACACGCTGTCGCGCGTGGCGCGCGAGTTTGACGTGACGCCGGAAGAAATCGAGCGTTGGAACCATCCGCGAGGCGGCCGGCTGGCTCCCGGCATGATCCTGAGGATTTATCCGGGTGGAAAGCGGGAGACGGAGAGCGCCTCACGGGCCTCGCTGGTGGCGGAAAAAAGGCAGGCGGAGACAAAGAGGAGCGAGCCGGGCGCCACGGCCGCAGGCGGGCTGACCCGTCCTGTCCAGCCGGGCGACACCCTGTGGTCGCTGGCGCGGGCCTACGGGACGACGGTGGAGGCGTTGAAGCGCGCCAACCCGTTCCTGTCCGGCCGTCCGCTGCGCATAGGCATCCAGTTGCGGATTCCACCTGCGGATTAGGTCGAGGCAAGGGCGCCGGCGGGGCCTCCCAGCGGGCCGCCCGGCGGGGAGCGGAGCGGCTTGACAAACCCGCGGAAGTCCGATTATATCCGCGAGGGTTGGGAAATCCCCGGTTTTGACTGATTCCTCGACGGAGGCCGAGATGTCTGACATCCTCGAAAACGACAAAGAGTTCCCTTTCGAAGATGACGAGAACTCGCTGGAAAATGAGGACTTAGTGGGCGAAGAGGAGCACGAGGAGGCCGTGGAGGAAGAAGAGGAAGAGCTCTCGACCGAGGAAGAACCCCCCGAACCTCTCGAGCCGGCGCGCACCGCCCCCGCTCCCAAACCGAAGGCACGCAGCAAGTCCCGGCGTGCCGCGCGACCAAAGCGCAAAGCTAAGGCGAAGAAAAAGCCGAAGGCACGCAAGAAAGCGGCGCGCAAGGGCGGGCGGAAGACCTCGAAAAAGAAGGGCCGCAAGCGGCGCCGCTAGCGTGGTTCGAAAAGGGCCGAGCTGGCCGCGGAAGCCCCCTGGCAGCAACCCCGGGCAATAAATGTGCATTCGAACGGAGATCCCTGCGGATGCCCGCATCCCTTCCCTAGGCGGAAACACCCCTCCTGAAACAGGACGGAGCCCCCTTGCTGGAGCCACAGGCCGGCACTAGCATACGGGCGTGCCGCTGGCGCTGGAACATATCCGAAGAATGCGGGGAGGGGCACAATCGCACCTGATGAGGTGCGACGACGGGGAATACTACGTAGTGAAATTCCAGAACAACCCGCAGCACCGGAAAATTCTGGTGAATGAATTGCTGGGGACAATGCTGGCGGCGCGAATGGGACTGCCCGTGGCGCCTGTGGAAGTGGTGGAGGTGCGGAAAGAACTGATCGAGAACACGGCGGAACTGGTGGTGCAAATCGGGAATGCGCGGGCGCCCTGCGCGGCGGGACGGCAATTCGGGTCGCGCTATCCGGGACGGCCGGCGGAACTGGCGGTGCACGACTTTCTGCCGGACGAACAACTGGGCGCGGTGGAGAACCTGGAGGCGTTTGCGGGGATGTTCGCGTTCGACAAATGGACGTGCAACACGAACGGGCGGCAGGCCGTATTTTTCCGGGAACGGGAGAACGGGAAGTACCGGGCGTGGATGATCGACCAGGGGTTCTGTTTCAACGCGCAGAACTGGGATTTTCCGGATGCGCCGCTGCGCGGACTCTACGCGCGCGCGTGCGTGTACGACGGGGTGCGGGGACTGGAAGCGTTCGAACCGTGGATGGCGCGGATGAAGCGGATGCGGGAAGACGGGACGCTGGACGAGGCGGCGAGGCGGGTGCCGCTGGAATGGTACGAAGGGGAGCTGGACGCGCTGGACGCGCTGCTGGAGCGGCTGGTGCGGCGCGTGGCGCGATTGCCGGACTTGATCGTGGAGGCAAGAAATTCCTACCGGAGGCCGTTCCGGAACTGGATGTGAACCATGGCGGATGAAAACCTGCAAACCTGCACGTTTCGGATCCTGCGGTACGTGCCGAACCTGGTGCGCGACGAGTGGATGAACATCGGCGTGCTGCTGGTGGACCCGGAGGGGAGGCTGCACGCGCGCGTGCTGCAGGAGGAATCGCAGTACGCGCGGCTGCGGCGGCTGTATCCCGCGGCGGACGTGGACGTGCTGCGCGCGCTGGAAGCGGACCTGGAATCGAAGGCGGCGCAACCGGGCGGAGGCCGGGCGGTGCTGGACGGGCTGGAGGATACCCTGTCGAACGCGCTGCAGCTCGGGCCGCAGAAGGCGGTGCTGACGGCCAACGCGGGAGCGGAGCTGGAGCGGTTGTTCCACGACCAGGTGGAACCGGCCGTGTACCGCACGGCAGAGGCGGGGGAACGCGAGCACAACCGCGCCTCGATTCGAAACCGCGCGCGGGAGATTTTCGCGCGCGCACAGGTGAACGGGCGGCTGCACTACGGCGTGAAGGTGGACGAATTCACGGTGGCAGGAGATCCCTTCCGGCTAGACTTCGGATGGGAGAACGGGAAGCGCGGATTTCTGCATTCGGTGGCGCTGGGGCGCGACCCGGGACAGGCCAAAGTGCTGGCCTACACAGCGGCGGCGATCCGGGAGAGGATTCCCGACGCGGAATTCGCGGCCATCACGGAGACGCGCCCGGAGCGGGGAAACCGCAGGCACGAGATCGCGGCCAGCCTGCTGGAGTCGGGCGGAATCGAGCTGGTGCCGCTCGCGGGGCTGGATGAGTACGCACGCGGACTGCGGAGCCGGCTGAATTAAGCGCGGGGAGCCCGGCAGAGTCCTGACGGGACCCGGCGGCGCTTCAGGCCGTTTGCTCTTTCTTACCGGCCAGGCGGGAGATGAGCCCGTCAAGGCTCAGCGAACCCGCGCCAAAGGCGAGGACCACCAGGCTCACGCAGAGATAAATGAAGGGAGCCGCGGCCTGGAATTTGTCGGGGTCGGAGAAGAAGGAAAGAAATGCTTCGCGGTCGCCCAGCCAGTAGGCCGCGAGCATATTGCCGGTGAGGATGAGCGCGATCGGGCGCGAGGCCAGCCCCAGGAACAGCAGGATCCCGCCCCCCAGCTCGAGGCCGGAAATCATCCTCGCGGTGATTTCCGGGGCGGGCATCCCCAGGCTGCCGAAATAATCCACGACATTGGCGATATGCTGAAATTTCCCGACACCGGACTGGAAGAGCTGCCAGCCCCAATAGAGCCGCGCGGCCAGCAAAACCACGGGCTGCAAGGAATTTGCCGCGCGCTCGAACAGGCCGTAGGCCTTCTTGGTGAGATCCGCGATGGCGCTCATCGTCGCTTTTCCCTGGTGTGGAGAGATTTGCCGTGCGGGCCTCGAGGCGCCGCCGGCAGCAATCGATAGTCCCGCGAGGGCGGCAGGCGTTACACCGCAGCGGCGCGGGCGGCGGGCCGGCAGAACCAGCCCAGAGCCGACCACAGCTCGAACCATTCCCGGACGGTCTCGGCGCGCCCGGCCGGGGGCATGGCGCTCGCCCGGAAGGCCGCGGCAATTGCGCCGGAAATGCTCCTGCCGTCACGAAGAGCGGCGAGCAGGGCGAAGGCCTCCGGCTCGAGGCGGCGGAAATAAACGGAGTCGTCGTTGCGGTGGACGGCCAGGAAAATCGGCTGGGGGTTAAGCTTGCGGAAGCGGCGGAGAGAGGCACGCGTGCGGCGGCCGGAAACGGCGTTGCTGGCGGCCTCGGCGTCTTCGGAATCGCGGTTGACCTCAAGCACGAGGTCGTCGACGGGAAAATGGAGCTCGAGCAGAGTGATGTAAGGCTGGAGGCGCAGCTTCATGCGCGGGTCAAAGTCTTCGGCGAGGTCCTGAGGCTGGAGCGGAGTGTCGCGGGGGCCGTCGAAGGCCACCACCTGGGCCCACTCGAGGCGCGCCATGTCCAGCGCCGCGCGCGCTTGCGGGCGCACGAAGCCGGAATGCTTCTCGATCCACCCCGGGAGCCGCGAGCCGAGATTGCGCAGGGTGAAGGAACGCGAGGGACATTCGGCCAGGTAGGCTTCCGAGAGACGGTCAAATTTCTTTTCGCCCAGGAGGGCGCGCAGTCCGGGAAAATCATCGGCCAGGCAGGTGAGCACACGGAACCAGTACTGGCGGTTGTAAATCTCCAGGCGCTCAAAGGAAGTGAGCCGGTCGTTGGGCTTGATGAACGACCCGGCATAGCGGCGCATGGAACCGCCGCCGGGAGCCAGGTGGCGCATGCGATAGCCCGGGGCCAGGGGCGCCATGACGGCGCGCGCCATCTTGCGCTGGATCAGGGCGAGATTCACGGCAGGACGGGCTGGGCCTCCGCGGCGGGTGCAGTGACGCCGGCGGCGGCGCGCGAGGAAGAGACGGCACGGAGAAAGCGGTTGGCCTTGAGCGCTTCGGCGTGCACCTCGTCGAACGAGGGAATATGGTCGTCCCATTCGAGCAGCGTGGCCGTGGGGCCGCAACGCCGGATGGCCGTCTCATAGATATTCCACACGGGATCGATCACGGGATGATCGTGCGTGTCCAGGATGTACTTGCGGTATTTGGAGTGGCCGGCGATGTGAATCTGCGCCACGCGATGGTGCGGGACGTTTTCCACGTAGTCCATGGGATGGAAGCGGTGATTGAAGGAGGAGACGTAAATGTTGTTGACGTCGAGCAGGATGCCGCAATCGGCGCGTTCGGCCACTTCGGTGAGGAATTCCCACTCGGTCATTTCCGAAACGTGGTACTCGGCATAGCTGGAGACGTTTTCGACGCAGACGGGGACTTCGACATAGTCCTGCACTTCGCGGATCTTGCGCGCGGTGAGCTTGGCGGCCTCAAACGTGTAAGGCATGGGGAGCAGGTCGTGGGTGTAGGTGCCGTCGACGCTGCCCCAGCAGAGATGGTCGGAGAGCCACGGCGTTTTGGTGCGCTTGACCAGCGCCTTGAGGCGGCGCAGGTGATCGCGCGCGAGCGGTTCGGCGGAGCCGAAGTACATGGAGACGCCGTGCTGGACGACGCGGTACTGATCCAGGATCTGGTCGAGCACGCGAAGCGGGCGGCCCGCGTCCACCATGAAGTTTTCGGAGATGATTTCAAACCAGTCCACCACCGGCTTCTTGGTGAGGATGTGATCGTAATGGGGAATGCGCAGACCGATACCGATGCCGTAGTCGGTGAAGCTGTTGAAACGGTTCGCGGGCATAGCTCTCCTTTACTGCAGGAGGAGAAACCGGAGGGGCCGAAGCTGGAGCCACAGCCCCTCCACAAGCAGGTCTACAACGAGGAAGAAACGATCAGGCGCCGGGCTTCTTGGAGCCGTCGGTCGCGCAGCCGCCCTTGCCCTTGCAGGAGTTCTTGCCCTTGCAGCCGTTGTCACCGCTCTTGCAGCCGCCGTTGCCCTTGCAAGAGTTCTTGCCCTTACAGGCGTGCTTTTCGGTCTTCTTCTTGCTGCTCTTGGTGTCCTTAGACGTGTCCTGGCTCATGGATTTGGAGGCAGCCACGGCGCTCGCAGCCGTGCCGGCGACCAGCCCCGCGAACGCAGCGCCCGCGACCAGCTTCTTCATGTGTTTCGTCATTTCTTTTGCCCTCGCTTGATGAGTTTTTTCCGGATCTCCCGGTGCCCCCGACCTAGGACAGGGCTCGCACCAGGTATGACGCCGGCCCAACCGGAGTACGGAAGAAACGGTCAAGTAGATGGCCCTTGAGGGCCCCTCCTCCACCCCTTCCCCCCAAACGCCCCCTGCCACCCAAACAGGAGTGTGCTGGACACACCCTGCCGGGCTCTCAGAGGACTCGGGGGAGACTAGACCAGAAAGGACCGGCTGTCCAGAGGAGGTTTGCGGAGCGCGGGTAAGAGGCTGCCCGGAAGGATTCGGGCCTGGCCGAATATCGTCCATCACCCGGGCCGGCCGCGGGCCGGGCGGGAGGGGCGGCGCTACAGGATGTTTTCCGTCCAGTCCTCGAGCATGGTCTTCACTTTGTGAAGGAACTGGTGGGCGATGGCGCCGTCGACTACGCGGTGGTCGTAGCTGAGCGTGAGGTAGACCATGGAGCGGATGGCGATGGCGTCGTCCACCACGACGGCGCGCTTCTGTACGGTGCCGAGGCCGAGGATGCCGACGTTGGGCTGATTGATTACGGGAAGGCCCATCAGCCCGCCGAACACGCCGGGATTGGTGATGGCGAAGGTGCTCTCGGCGACTTCTTCGGGCTTGAGTTTTTTTGTGCGGGCGCGTTCGGCGAGGTCGTTGATGGCGCGCTGCAGGCCCAGGAAATTTTTCTCTTCAGCGTTCTTGATGACGGGGACGATCAGGCCCCAGTCGAGCGCGACGGCCATGCCGATGTTGCACTCCTTGTGGAGGACCACGTTGGTGCCGTCGAGCGAAGCGTTCATGGTGGGATAGGCGCGCAGTCCCTCGATGGCGGCGCGGACGAAAAACGGCATGTAGCTGAGCTTGAGCTCGTACTTGCGCTCGAATTCGCCCTTGGCCTTGTTGCGCAGCGCGACGATGCCGCTGACGTCCGCTTCCTCGACGGAGTAGACGTGCGGCGAAACGTGCTTGGAGGCCAGCATGTGCTCGGCAATCTTCTGCCGCATGGTGCTCATGGGCTGGACTTCGTAGCGGCCGAAATAAATCCTTTCGCGCGGCACGGCCAACTCGAGCCCCGGGCGGTAGAGCGAGCCGGAAGCGGGAGGAGGCGCGGAGGGCGCGGCAGCGGCGGGCCGCGGAGCAGCGGAAGGCGCGGCGGGGGCAGCGGCGCCGTGTTCGATGGCGGCCTCGATGTCGCGCTTGCTGATGCGGCCGCCGGCGCCCGTGCCGGCGACCTGCGCGAGGTCGATGCCGTGCTCGCGAGCCATGCGGCGGACGAGCGGTGAACTGCGGATTTTTTCGTCCTCGCCGCGCGCGGGTGGCGGGGGAGGCGGAGCGGCGGCGGGAGCGGGAGGTGGAGGCGGCGCGGTGCGCGGAGTGGGTTCAAAATGCAGCGGCGCCTCGGCGGCCGGCGGAGGAGGAGGCGCAACGGCGGGCTTGGCAGCGGCAGGAGCAGGGCTGGGCGCGGCCGCAGCGCCTTCGCCGTCGATGACGGCGACGACGGTCTGGATGGGCACGGTCTGGCCTTCGCCGATTTTGATTTCTTTCAGCACGCCGGCGGCGGGCGCGGGGATTTCCGCGTCCACTTTGTCGGTGGAGATTTCGAAGAGCGGCTCGTCGCGCTCGACGCGTTCGCCGGGCTTCTTGAGCCACTTGGTGATGGTGCCTTCGAAAATAGATTCGCCCATCTGGGGCATGATGACGTCGGTCGACATGGCGTTCACCTCACAGAATCGGCTTCAGGGGCTGAAGCCCCCGGAAAATTTTCCCCGGCTGCGGCGGGGTTAAAACCCCGCCCTTCCCTTCCCGTCCATCGGCTCATGGTCATGAGCGTCGAGAAAACTCCTAGTAGCGCGCAAGATCGCGCGCGGCATCCACAATGTCGTGGACTTGCGGCAAAAAGCGCTCCTCGAGCGGCGGAGAATACGGCACCGGCGTATCGAGGGCAGTGACGCGGCGGACGGGCGCGTCGAGATCGTCGAAGGCCTTCTCGAAAACGACGGCAGCGATTTCGCCGGCCACCCCGCCGAAACGCGTGTCCTCATGGACGATGAGCAGGCGGTTGGTTTTTTTCACGGAATCGAGAATCGCTTCGGTATCGAGCGGCTGGATGGTGCGCAGGTCCAGGACTTCGGCCTCGATGCCCTCTTTGGCCAGCTCCGCGGCGGCTTCCAGCGAGGTGTGGGCCATGGCGGCGTAGGTGGCGATGGTCAGGTGGCGTCCTTCGCGGCGCAGGGCGGCCTTGCCCAGCGGCACGGAGTAGTCGCCTTCGGGAATTTCGTCCTTGATGCGGCGATAGAGGGCCTTGTGCTCGAAGAACAGGACGGGATTGTTGTCGCGGATGGCGGACTTCATAAGGCCCTTGGCGTCGTAGGGCGTGGAGGGGTAGACGACCTTCAGGCCCGGCGTGTGCGCGAAGTACATTTCCGGATTCTGTGAGTGGAAGGGGCCGCCGTGCACGCCGCCGCCCGAGGGCGCGCGCACCACCATGGGCACGGGAGCACCCCACAGGTAGAAGGACTTGGCGACGAAATTGGTGAGCTGGTTGAAGCAGCAGGCGATGAAATCGACGAACTGGAGCTCGCACACCGGGCGCAGGCCCAGATAACTCATGCCGCAGGCCGCGCCGATGATGGCGGTTTCGCTGATGGGCGTGTCGATGACGCGCTCCCAGCCGAAACGCTCGAGCAGGCCGGCAGTCACTTTGAACGCGCCGCCGTAGACGCCGATGTCTTCGCCGATGCAGACGACGGCGGGGTCGCGTTCCATTTCTTCAAAGAGAGCCTGGCGGATGGCTTCGAGGAGAGTGACCTGGGGCATGGCTATTTTTTCCCCCGGGCAGGCGCGGGCTTGGCGGCGCGCTTGGAACCGGAACGCTTGGCCCCGTTGCCTTTGGAGAAGCCCCGGCCCGAATTTTCGGCGGGAGAAGTCAGGGGCACGGCCTGCCGGGGCGCTGCGGAGGCCGCGACATCCCCAGCCGTGGAGGAGTCCGTGCCCTCGATGATATCGGGCTGGAAATCGCCGTTGCCACTGACGCGCCATTCGGGCTTGACGGAAGAGCGCGGGGGAGTGACCTCCGCCACAGGGCGTTTCCACTGCGGCTCGATGGGCAGAGGCCCTTCGTGGTAGATGGCGGTCTCGGCCAGATCCGGCGGGGGAAACGGAGAATTTTCGGCGAAGGCGCGATCCTCTTCGATGACGGCGCTGATGGCGCCGAGAATTTCGTTTTTCTTCTTTGCGGTGAGCACGCCTGCGGCGGTGAGTCTGCGCTCGTAGGATTCGATGGGGTCGCGGCGCTTCCAGTGTTCGAACATTTCCTTGGGGACGTATTCGGCGGGGTCGTGCTGGGCGTGGCCGCGCATGCGCATGGTCTTGGCTTCGATGACGATGGGGCCTTCGCCGGCGCGGCAGAGGCGGACGGCTTCGCGTGCGGTGGTGAATACGGCTTCGACGTCGTTGCCGTCCACGATGAAGGCGCGGACGCCGTAGGCTTTGGCGCGGTCGGCAAGATTTTCGATGGGCACCTGGCGGGCGACGGGCGTGGAGTAGGCCCACTGGTTGTTTTCGATGACCAGGACGAGCGAGGCGCGCTGCTGCGCGGCCAGGTTCAGGCCCTCGTGGAAGGCGCCGGTGGAGGAGCCGCCGTCGCCGATCCAGGTGAGCGCGACGATGTTCTGGCCCAGATAACGGCCGGCCATGGCCACTCCGGTCATGACGGGAATCAGGTCGCCGAGCATGGAGATGGGCGAAACGATGTGGAGATCTTTCAGGTCGCCGAAGTGGCTGGTGCCGTCCTTGCCCTGCGTGGGCGAGGTGAAGCGGGCCATGTGCTGCGTGAAGATGTCGCGCGGGCGCACGCCCTTGACCAGCAGGCCGCCGATATTGCGGATCATGGGGGCGATCCAGTCTCGCCGTTCGAGCGCGTAGACGGTGCCGACGGGAATGGCCTCCTGGCCGAGCGAGGAGTACAGGCCGCCGACGATTTTGTTCTGGCGGAAGAGCTTGGTCATGGTGTCTTCCACGATGCGATTGAGCAGCATGAAGCGGTAGAGATCGAGCTGCTGCTGCGAGGTAACGGTTGTGTTCGCCTGGGTCACGAGAGCCTCAAATTCATACCTGGTTGCCGAGCTGGGGCAGGCCATGGGGTGCCCCTGCGACGCTTCCGGCCTGCTGTTCCGGCCGCGATCCTTCCAGCCACGAGGACAATGCCGCGGCGGCGATTTCCTCGAGCGCGAGACTGAAAATTTCCGCCATCTGGTGTGCGAGCGCGCGCGAGGCGGCGCGGAAATCCACGGCGCGCGAGAGAATCTGTTCGAGCGAGGCGGCGCGGCACCCGGCGATCCCGCAGGGGACGATCAGATCGAAATAGCGCAGATCGGTGGAGACGTTCCAGGCCAGCCCGTGCGAGGTGACCCAGCGGCTGACGTGGACGCCGATGGCGCCGAGCTTGGCGGGGGGAAATCCGGCGGGGAGATCGGGACGGCGCACCCACACGCCGGTCTTGCCTTCCCAATTGGGCTGGAGAGATTCGCGCGGCACGCCCAATTCCACAGAGGCGCCGATCATGGCGTCTTCCAGGCGGCGGACG
>Ga0335081_10005322_pt1 | contig 20358 bp, 19 predicted proteins | sample Lox_Sample_35_FD_206713 | JGI IMG/M metagenome (GOLD analysis project Ga0335081, IMG submission 206713) | Soil microbial communities from Loxahatchee National Wildlife Refuge, Florida, United States - Lox_Sample_3.5 | ecosystem: Environmental > Terrestrial > Soil > Wetlands | place: USA... | reverse complement strand
GGCCCGGACCCGTCCAGGCCCGGTTCCCGCAGCTTCACCCCCGCGCGGGACGCATCGGCTCCAACACGGGCACGCCCCCGGCGCCACCCACTCCCGGGCCGGTGTTCCGCCCGGCAGTCCAGGCGCTACGCGCTAAGCTTCCCGTCCCGTTCCTCAAGGGACGCGTCCTGGGGAATCAGGGCGGCCCGGTTCACAATCCCGTTCAGGGCCCGGTTTTCCGGCAGGCCGGCTACCCGATCCGCCCCCGGATCCCGCAGACGTTCCCTAAAGGCCGCATAGGGTCCAGTCCCGGCGCGCCGCCGGTCATCCACACGCAAGGTCCCGCGTTCCGCCAGCGAGTCACCCCCGCCCGGGCGACGATACCGCAGAACACCCCGGGGCAGAACTACTCAGCTGTCCCGCTTCCGCCCGGGGTTACTCACGCCGGGTCTTCCGGATGGACTAGCGCCGCATCCGGCACCACGGTCACGGCGACCTACGCCAGCCACGCCGGCGGCACGCTGATCGCGCTGATCGCCGGGACATGGGGGAGCTCGCAGACGAGCACCCTGTCGTCAGTCACCGACGACGCGGGCAACAACTGGACGTTCTACGGTGCTACCGGGGCAGTCAGCACCAACTACGGCGCCGCCTATGTCGCGTACTGCATAAACGCGTCCCCGGTGACTTACGTCACGGCCACCTGGACTACGGCGATCAACAATGCCGCCGGTATCGACGTCGAAGAGTTCGCGGACCTTCCCGCCGGGGCCGTACTTGACGGCCTGGTCACCGACTCCCTCAACCGGAGCGGCGTCAACAGTTACACCACCCCGCCGATCACCACCACGGGCAGCCGTGACATCATCGGCGTCGCCCTCGCCGGCTTCGGCGGGTGGGCGAACTGGACCCCGGGGACTTTCGTCAACCCGTGGACCGCATGGCAGATCGCCGGCCCCGGAACCCGCTCGTATTCTCTTACGGGCTCAAACAACGACGCTTTCGCTTATGCGGCGCTCGCGCTCGGGGGCGTTTCCCCGCCTGCGATTGCCGCCGCGTTTTCCACGGGACGCATCTCGTTCTCCTGGGGCGGCCCGGTCAGGAACCCGGCCTCCGGGCCGCTGTTCCGCCAGGCGACCACCCCCGCCCGGATCCGCTCGTCGCTCCCTCCCAGGGGACGCGCCGGCAGCGGGAACCCCGGCGCACCGGTCCGCAACGCCGCCCCCGTGTACATCGGCCCCATCCCCCTGATCTACATGCAGTACCTGAACCTCAACACGGACACCACCCTGGTCGCCACCCCCGGCCAGTCCGACGCCGGCGTCGAAACCGCCTCCGGCTACCCGTACTACCTCGCGGTCCCCCCGCCAGACGGACGGTGGGCCGTAGGCGGGATGATCGTCTACGCCAGGTACGACGAACCGGAACCCCCGCCGGAAGAGACACAGGACGAGATCCTCTCCCGGCTCCCCAAGTCGCTCCTGCTGGGCATGGGCATGGCGGAGCACATCAGGAGGCGGCGCAAGAAGGAATGACCGGGAGGCCGGATGGCGGGCAGGACCCAGCCGACACGGTCTCCCGCCGTCCGGAACACCCCCCGGGGCCGCACCGCCGCCAGCCCCGGCGGCCCGGTCCGGGACCCGGTGCCAGGCCCCCCGTTCCGCCAGGCCGTGACCCCGGCCCGGATCCGCCCGTCGCTACCCCCCCGGGGCCGCGCCGAAAGCAACCCGGGCGGCCCGGTGGTGACACCGGAAAACCCCGTGTTCACCCTCGGCATCCCCTACTTCGCGTGGGCCACGGGCAGCATGCACACCTCAGGAGGATCAGGGGGCTGAGAAGCATGGGCTGGTCCCAGATCGGCATGTCAGCCCTGTCCACCCAGTACATTTTCGTCCCCGTCGCCGCCGAGACCCCCGCCGGCGCGCCGTACAACCCGATCGGCGACACGGTGCAGTTCGCGTTCGCGCCCACCGCGACCTACGTCCCGCAATCCTCGGACTGGGTGGTCGGGTCATGGAATACCGTGCCGACGAACATCCTCTACCCGTACTCCGCGAAATGCCTGGTCGGGCCGTCCGGGGTGATCAACCCGGGGATCGGCACGTACGTCGTGTACGTGCGATTCGTGGATTATTCCGAAACCCCGGTTCTCATCGCGGGTCAGCTCCAGATCAGCTGAGGAACGGGGGCGGGCATGTCACGCACCTCCGGTGTCCTCGCCGCGATGAAAGCCGTCCCCGGCGGCGCCCGCTACACCCCCGCACCCCAGTCGGGCGGGTGGGGCGGCATGAACCAGGTCGCCGCGAACGCCATGTACGGCAACCCGTACCAGTCGAGCTACGGGCCCTTCCTGCCCAGGCCGTCCCGCACTTTCACCGACGGCGCGTTCGGCCCCATGAGTCCGATCCAGCCAGTCCCCGTCGACCAGCCCGCCATCCCCGGCGGATTCGCCGACCCCCGCCTCTGGCAATACCCAGTCGGCTACAACCTCCCCACCCAGCCCGGCAGCGAAGGCTTCAAGCTCGCCAGCTTCTCCCAGCTCCAGACCATCGCCTCCAAGTACAACGTGGCCCGCCGCGCCATCGAGCTCCGCAAAGAGGAAATCGCCGGCCTCGAATGGTCCATCGAGCTCACCACCAAGGCCGCCAAGGCCTACCAAGGCGACCACAAGGCGATGAGGGACTTCGGGGAACGCGCCGCCAAGGCGACGAGGTTCTTCCGCCACCCGGACCCGGATTACTTCGACTGGTCGTCGTTCCTCAAGGCGCTCCTCGAGGAGATCTTCGTTTTCGATGCCTTGTCGTTGATCTTCCGGCCCAAGTACGGGAAAGGACTCGGCCTCGGGCTTTTGGGCTCGGATCTTGATAGTATTAGCCTTGTGAGCGGGCCAACAATTCGTCCACTTCTCAATATGCACGGCGGAAAGCCGAGGCCACCCGCCCCCGCTTATCAGCAATACCTCTACGGGGTACCCCGAAGCGATTACCAGACCGTCATCTCCGGCTCAGACATCGACGACTACGGGTTGACGGGTGCCCAGGTCAACGAGTTCCGCGCCGACGTGATGCTGTACCTTCCGCTGGTACCGCGCCGCGAATCGCCTTACGGCTTCCCGCCCATTGAGCAGGCACTTCTCCCCATAATCTCTGGTCTCCAGAAGCAAGAATTTCAACTTGACTATTTTACCGAAGGATGCTACTCAAGCGACACTGAGATCCTTACCCGGAATGGCTGGAAGCTCTTTACTGAGCTTTCCGATGCCGATGAGGTGGCCACCCGGGGCGAAAAGGGCGAGTTCGAGTGGCAGATCCCGTCTGCGCGGCTGGAGTACCCGTTCGCCGGGGAGATGGTGGAGTTCACCAGCAAGTCGGTGGAACTGCTGGTGACGCCCGGCCATCGGATGCTGGTATCCCGTCCACACGCCTACCTGGCCAAGCATCAGCCGCGCGACGGAGAAGACGGCTGGCACATCCGGCTGGCCGAGCACATCGCCCGCGCGCCTGAGACGCGCTGGCTTTACCCGGTCACATCGACGTGGCGCGGAGCGGAACCCGGGATTGTCCGCATCCCGGGCATCGCATCGCCCCGCCATCCAGCCCGCGATGTCGTCATGGAAGCCCGCGCTTTCTGTGCCTTCCTCGGCATCTATCTCGCTGAAGGATGGACGCGGCAAGACCGCAACGACATCTACGTCGCCCAGGCGCCCACGTCCCGGCACTTCCGCGCGGTCAGCGACATCCTCGCGGAGACGGGACTCCACTGGACATACCGCGCTTCTCATAACCGTTTCGAGGTGACGAATAAGGCGCTCGCGGCATGGCTGCGCGACAACATCGGTCACCGGGCATGGAACAAGGCGATCCCCGCCGACGTGAAGGACTACTCGCCGCGCCTGCTTGAGGCGCTTCTGTCTGCGGCGATGCTCGGCGACGGCCACTGGGGGCCACTGGGCCAGCGGTACTACACCACCACCAGCGAGCGGCTCGCTGATGACATCCAGGAGGTCTTCCAGAAGCTCGGACGAGACGCCTGGATTCGCCCTCAAGACCTGAGCCAGTATGACGCCGGGGACGCTGGCAACGGTCGCCCTATCCGCCGGAGTGGCCGCATCCAGTACGTGGTCCGCGAGCGGATGCAGGACTATCACTGGCTGCCGAAACCCAAGCGGGTCGAGTACCACGGGACCGTCCATTGCGTGACCGTCCCGAACGGCATCGTCTACGTCCGCAGGAACGGCAAGGCCGCATGGTGCGGGAACACCGTCCCCGCCGTCTACATCTCACCCGGGGACCCGAATATCACCCCGACGCAGGTCAAGGAACTCCAGGATGCGTTGAACGGCATTGCGGGAGACCCTGCTTATCACCTTAAAGTGATCGTTCTTCCGCCCGGCAGCAAAGTTGACCCGCAGCGTCCGGTAGATCTTTCGGATTCGTTCGACTACCTGGTGATGAACCAGGTCCTCATGCAACTGGACGTCCTGCCCACCGAACTCGGGATCATCCCGGACATCGGCGCCAGCACGTCGGGGCCGTCCGCGTCGGGGATCAAGTTCGGCGCGCAGGCCTCCCGGGACATGAAGTCCCGGAAATCCACCAAGCCGCTGCTGCTGACCCTGGCCAGCATCATGGACTACATCCTGCAGGACATCTGCGGGCAGCAGGATATGTGCTTCTCGTTCGAGGGGCTGCAGGACGACGAGGACAAGCAGGCGATCACCTCCCTGGGCGTGGAGCAGGTGCAGAACGCCATCTCCTCGATTGACGAGGTGCGGGAGCGGCTTGACCTTCCTCCGTGGGGATTGCAGGAGACGTCGGAGCCGGTGGTGTTCACGGCGCAGGGGCCGATCCCGCTCTCGATGGCCCCGCAGCTGATCGCGAACATGCAGGCGGGCGCGCAGGGCGGGGCGCAGGGGACGAACAGCGGTCAGCGCACCACGTCTTCCAGGTCCCGCACGAGCCAGCCGAGTGTCCGACAGGGCGGCCAGACGCGCCCGAACGGCAGCCATCCGAAGCCTGTCGCGCCGCACCGGGAGTCCGTCACTCCCGCGCATTCGGCTGCTTCCGGGGCCGTGCAAGGACCCGGGCCGCGCACCGGGGGCACCACGAGCCGTTCTCCCGTCGCGGGGAGCCGGAAGCGGGGCGAGGGGCACACCGACCGGCTCAAGGCCGTCCAGTGCGAACTGGACGCGCTCCGCAGGCACTTGCGGAAGGGCCGGCTGATCTCCACGTGGGAAGCCGAGCACATCCCCGGACGCGCCCTGGGGATGATCGCCGAGGACATCGCCAAGGGCGTGCTGATTGACACGGCCGTGGAGCGCGCCGGGGATATCTGCCTGACCAAGGATGCCTACGAATGGGCCGGTGACGCGGAAAGCGCGCGGGAAAGCGGTTACAGCGCGCCCTCAGGGCACCCGGAGGTCACCAAGGCTGCTCACTGGCCAGGCTGGGAGCGCGACCTCGGTCTCGTCGGCGCCTACAAGAACCTCATCGGGCAGGCTTTCCACGACGCCGAGACTAGAGGCTCCGAACTCCGCAAGAAGGCCGCCACCGGGGGCATGTTCGTCTCCAACTCCACCCTGCGGGACCTGATCAGCGACGAGGTACGTGACGTCTTCTCCGGCGTCCTGAAGCCCCTGTGGACCGAAGCGTGGAACCTGGGCTACGCCGCAGCCAAGTCCCTCGTCACCGGGCAGCCCGCGGATTTCACGGCCAAGGCCGAGGGGGATGCCCTGCAGGGGTTCATCGGCTCGGAGGAAGCACACTGGCTCAGCGAGATCTCCAGGACTGGACTGGGGAACAATGCCGTGCGCTCGGAGATGATCGCGTGGACCGAAGTCGGCCGGGCCATCAACACTGCCGCGATCCAGTGCTACCGCGACAACGGCGTCACCCACAAGCACCTGCTGCTGTCACCGAATGCCTGCGATCTGTGCAAGGACGCCGCCGACGACGGAGACATCCCGCTGGACGCCCCGTTCTCCGCGGGCGGCGTGATCGGCCAGTGTCATATCCGCTGCCGCTGCTGCCCTGCTCCCAGCAGCGTCAACACCGAACCACCGCTCGCCGACCTCGGCAAGTCCGCCGCCGCCGATGACGACTCCCGCCTGGTCTGGCTGCTGCTGCGCGCCCGCGACGACGACGGCAAATACCGGTTCCTCCTCCAGCAGCGCGACGACGGCACGTGGGGGATGCCAGGAGGCAAACCCCACATGGGCGAGGACCCGTGGGGTGCTGCGCTCCGCGAGGTCACCGAGGAGATCGGGGACCTGCCCGCGGGGCTGAGGATCGCCGGGACGTTCCACCACGTCGAGGACGACGGCAAGACGCAGGTGTTCCTGTGGCTGTGCGACGTGCCGTACTTCACGCCGCTGCTGAACGGGTCCACGCCCCAGGAGACGCAGGGCGTGGCATGGTTCCGCCGCAAGGAAATCAAGGACCTCAACCTCGCGCCGAAGTTCCGCGACGACTGGGAACACGGCATCACCCTCCGGGAGCATGCCACCAAGGCCCTGCAGCGGATGGTGAACGAGAACGGGGAAGTCCTCACCCTCACCCCGGCCTCGCAAGCCCTCCAGGCTGTCGGGGCGCGCTGGCCCTATCCGCGGCGCAGCGACGGCACGGAAGACCCGGAGCATTGGCCTGACGCCGGACCAGGGGCAGTCCCGTCTGAACTCGGCAGCGCAGGCGCTGAGCCCCCGAACCACATCAACGACATGGCCGAGCCTGAGCCGCACGACACCCTGACACCCCGCGGCGGCCAGGACGGGAAAATGCCCTCGCGCGGACGCAAGCCGGCCCCCCCGGCGGACGCGTTCCCGGACCAGGGCACGGAGCATGACGAGGCGTGGCCTGAGCCTCAGGTGACACTCACCCCCGTGGCCTCCCCTGTCGGCGCTAATACGGGCGTCCCGCCGTCCGGGGCGAGGAAGAACGACTCCGGTCACCCGGTAGTCGGGTCCGTCCCGGCGCAGGCCCCGAAGCCGTACAAGCCGCACTCCGTCGAGCCTGAGGCATTCGACCCGTCCTCGGCGGTCGAAGAGTGGAGCCCGGAGGCTGACAGCGACATCGTTCACGACCTGCCCGGTGCCCGCAAGGGCGCAGCAGATCCGGGTGACCCGAACCCGGTGGAAGCCTTCCACGTGTACAGCCAGCTACTCGGGAACTTTCCGCCCAAGGCCATCGGCTGGGTGAAAGATCCGCGCATCCACTGGATCGGTCCTGTCGCCATCCCGCACGACAGGATCGACTACGAGGACGAGGAAAAGTGGGCGGCGCATCACGAGCGCAGCCGGGTCCGTCACTTCGCCGGCCGGATCAGGCGCGGCGAGGACGTCTCTCCGGGCGTGTCGGTGCAGAAGCCCGGCCGGCCCAAGATCAACGTTGTCGACGGCCATCACCGGGCGCTGGGCTCGCAGCAGGCAGGCAAGCCGTTCCTGACCTATGTTGGGTTCGTCCCCGGCGAAGACGGCCCGTGGGATGAGACGCACTCCTCTCAGATTCATCAAGGCGCGGACCCGGGTAATAGGTGACTCTGCTTCGCTGTGCTGGGCTGAACTCAACTGAACTTCGCTACTCTGTGCTTCACTACGCTGGACTTCGCTAATCCGTGCTTAGCTGGGCTATGTAAGTTCATCGCGCTCCACCTCGCCCTGGATGACCGGGCGGGGCGAACCGAAAACAGCCTCTTCAAGCTGCTGAAGCCTTGATTCGGCGCTGGTCATCCTCGTGTGCAGGTTCGTGATGACCATGGCAACAGCTCGGTGACGCTTCAGCTCCTCGGGCGATAGCTCCTTCTCGTTCACGTTCTTAACGATGTCGAGCGCCTTGCCGATCTGACGGTCGGCCTTGCGGCGGTGCTCCTGGGCGATACCGGCAAACTCGGACGCCCAGGCGACCCGGTATCCCTGGCCGCGTACCGGGATCAGTGCCCGCTTCTGGTCAGTGAGGACGATAGGGCGGGCGGCAGAGACAGCCTGCCGGATCTGGTCACGCCTCTCATCCGGGTCAAGGTCAAGCGACTTCCCGAGATCCTCGTAGGTGAGTAGATCGCCCGGGGATCGCTCTGCGACCATCTCTGCGACGATTACCCGTAGGGAGCGGTCACCCTTCGGGGCGAATGGCGACATGGGATGCCCTTCTCTATCGGCTGGTCTGTGCTGTGCTTGGCTTTACTGGGCTCTGCTAACTACGCCATGCTGAACTGCGCTAGACCGTGCTGCGCTACGCTCTGCTGGGCTGAACTGAGCTATGCTCGCTGAACTTAGCTCCGCTTCGCTATGCTCCGCTCCGCTACAGCTTCTGGATCTGAATGCCGAACCGTCCGTATCCGAGTGGCCGGGCATTCCCGACGCCCTCGCCGACTCCAGCAAGGTCCGCGTAGCGGCTGAAGTCAGCTTCACCCAGGATGTCGTTGAACAGCACCGCATCCAGTTCCATGCCCCACTCCGGGAAGATCGGGCGCACGGTCGGCACCATCGTCTTCTTACCCGTTGGGTTCGTGTTGACCATGTTCCGCAGCCGGAACCTGTCATCGTCGTAAAGTTGGCCGAGATCCTTGGGGCCGCTGTGCTGGATGACGACCATCGCTTGTGCGGGCTGAACGGCGCGGGCAAGCTTGGTGCCATCGCGGAACTGCGAGGCGGCTCGCGTGAACGACTTCATGATGGCCGCCGCCGGGAAGTGCAGGTCGCCGCTGAATCCCTTCGGATCGTCGTAGAGGCTGACCATCCACTTCAGCCACTCAAGACGCTGACGATCCTCCTCGGTCATGTTGCCCTTCTTGTCGGTGATCTTCTTGATCTCCCGAACGAGGGGCTCGTCGGGATCGGCGCCCCTGATGTTGTTGACCACCAGGGGACTCGTACCAGTAAGGATCAGGTGGAGCTTGTAGACGTTCGTGGTCACCGCCACGGGCTTTCCTTTCCCTGGGTATCTGTGCTGAGCTTTGCGTGGCTGGACTGGACATTGCTTCGCCCGGCTCTGCTGAACTTTGCGACGCTAAGCTGCACTCGGCTTTGCTTCGTGTCGTTCATCATAGCGTATCGATACAATGCATTGATACGAAAGGCGCGAACTGGTGACAGGAAAGTCCGCGCAGACCCCCTCTCTTGAGGCAACCCCGGACCTGCTCGGCAGTCACGGCCTGTGGCACACCCCAGACCTCCATGTCGGCCACCCCCAGAAGCTCCCGAACTATGTCGAGCACATCGCTCACGCTCTGATCAGGGGCGGCATGGACGAGCAGCAGGCCATCGCCACCGCGATCAACGCGGTCAAGCGGTGGGCACGGGGAGATCTCCACTGGGGGCACGGGAAGGTGACCCCAGAAGTCCAGGCAGCCTCCCAGCGCGCGGTCGCCGAATGGGAGCAGTTGAGGAGCAGCCACCACCCGTGAAGCTCCCCGTGGCCGCCATGGGCGGCAGGTACAAGAAGACGCGGTACGGCTGGGAACCCGTCCAGGACTGGGGTGCCTCGCCTGTTCTGCTCGATCCGCAGGCAGAGGCGCAGCAGGTCATTCTCGGGCTCGTCACCGAAACCGTCACCTGCGGATGCTCACCGAAGAGGGCCGCCAGGTACTGGGATTACATCCTCCGGAAATACCGGAAGTAAATGAGGCCGGCCGTGAAGCTCACCCTGACCACCCTGGCCGCCGCCGACGCCCAGCCCGGCGACGTGGTGCTCGCCCCCGACGGCAACGTCTACCAGGCGCCGGCTGTCGGCGGTAGCGGCGGATGGAGCGAGATGCAGATGATCGGGTTCTACGGAGACCCCGCCGGGACTGCCCCGGCGGGTGAACTGGTCCTGCTGGTACGCGACGGCACGCCCCAGGTGGCGGCACGGGAGTGACCGCAGACCCGGCTGTCCTCCTCGCTGCTGTCGCTGACGCCCTGAACGAATGCGAGCGTCACGGGATCGTCGTGGACCTCGAGCACGGGGCGGCGCTGACCGCGCGGGGTTATGTCCTGGCGGTGGGGGAGCCGCGGCTGGGGCACAGGTGGGCGGTGCGGTCCCGGCTGGACCCGGGTGATCTGCAACGACAAGCGGGCTGCATGGCCCCTGAAGGAACACAGTAAGGAGCCGTGTGGCCGCTGTCTTGACTGATGAGCTGACGCGGGTCTCGGTCGCGGAGATCGAGAAGTGGGACGAGGGGCCGGACGGCACCGTCTACGTCTACGGCCGCTGCACGACGCCCGAGGTCGACACGGACGAGCAGGTGGTAGACAGCGGCTGGTCAGGGCCGGCCCTTAAGGAGTACCTAGCCACCGCCCCGACGGTCCGCGTGCAGCACAACGCGCAGCGGGACCCGGCCGGATCCGCCGTCCGGGTGGACGTGAACCGCGATGGCGACGGAGCCCACTGGCTCAAGGCCGCCGTAGACGAGCCCATCGCCCAGCGTCTGGTGAAGAAAGGCCACCTCAGGGCGTTCAGTGTCGGCATCTCGCGGCCGGTCATCGAGCGGGATGTGACCGGCAAGGCGCGAGGCGGGGTCATCAAGGGCGGCAAGATCGTCGAGGTGTCACTTGTCGACTCCCCGGCCAACCGTTCATGCTTCCTGGAGATCGCCAAGTCAGCAGCTGACGGCACCTGCGAGTTCACCGGCAAGGTCGGCGGCTCCGATGACTTCCTCGCCAAGGCGCTCGATGACGACCTGCTGACCAAGACCGCCGCCGCTCCGGCTAATGCCTCACGGTTCGGTTTCGCCGAGGACCTGTCGGTCACGTTCACGCCGAATGACCTGGCCCGGCTGATGAAGCAGAAGTTCGTCCAGCAGCATTACGACGAACTCGCCGCCAAGGCCGCAGCCGAAGCGCAGGAAGACGTTGCGCTGAAGGCCGTCATGGACGCCGAAGGGGCGGTCTACAAGCGGGACATCGACACCGCGACCCGGCGCAGGCTCGCGGCAGACGGCAAGGCGCTGCCGAACCTGTCCTATCCGATCGAGAACGCCGGGGACCTGTCGAACGCTGCCACGCTGGCGCGCTCGGGTCACGGTGACGTCGCGGCTGCGCGCCGCCTTATCGCCCGCAGGGCAAGGGAGTTGGGTGTGGCCAATCCGCTCGATGAGAGCGACGAGGTGAAGAAGGGCCTGGAGGCCGTCGCCCAGTTCGGCGCAGACGTTGAGGCTGCGCACGATCAGGCTGGCGCACAGAAGGCGGTCGACCAACTCGCGGAGAACCTGGACGCCGCCCTGAAGGAAGCCGAGCCGGACGTCACCAAGGACCCCGAGCCTGAGCCTGAGCCCAAGGACAAGCCGGTCAAGAAGGCGAAGAAGCCGAAGAAGATGCCCCCGTGGCTGAACAAGCCCAAAGACGACGACGGGGACGACGGCGACGATAAGGACGACGACTCGTCCTGCAAGTCGGTCGCGGACCACCTGTGGGCCGCTTCCGTCACCTGGTCCCCGGATGGGCCTGTGAACGAGGTGTTCTGCTCCAAGTGCCACACCACCCCGGCCGCCGCGGCGGGTGTCACGACAGCGCCGATGGACCCGGCCCCGGTCGGTGAGCTGATGGAGTCCACTCTCCCGGCCGCGCTGAAGTCGGACGTCCCCGCGGAGGAGGACGCGGACAGCGTGAAGTTCGCCGCCGACCTCGCCCCGGACCCGGAAGTCGCCGCGCTGCTCCGCTTCAAGATGGCCGGCGCGGACGAAGACCTGGGCCGCCTCCACGACCTGACATGCCCCGCCTACCACCCCGAGACCGTCGGCAAGTACCACCCGTACGCGGACCTGGGCGCCCTGATCGACTCGCGGGCGTGGCAGCGTAAGACCCTCGCCGCCGCCGCCGGGCCGCTCGAGCAGTCCCTGAAGATGCAGGAGGCATGGGAGGCGGCGTACCTGCTGAAGACCGCCGCGCCCGCCGACGTGAACCAGTGGCGCCTCGAGGCGTTCAAAGCGTTCCGCGACGCGAACCCCGGCCCCGCCACCTACCCCACCCCGGGATCGATCTCCCCGCAGTCGTATAACCGGCCGGTCCTGACCGACGGCCGGGCCGCGGACGCCGTGGATTACGCCGGGCCGAACTCGGGTCCGCAGGTTGCCTCCGGGCCGCCGAACGCGATGTCGTTCGACCGGCCCCCGCTGTCTGCCGGGCACCAGTCACCCAGCCCCAGTCACATGAAGGGCGACGGGGAGTACCCGGACCGGCAGGGCGTCCCGACGCAGCTGTCGTATGCGCAGATGCAGAAGGAGCACCAGCGGATGGCGCTGGTCCGGATGCACAGCCATCTGTCCCGCCAGTTCCCCGAGGTGTGCCCGCTGAACACGGTCAACGCGCAAGGCGTGGAGGACGGGCCGCTGCGGGGCGTCCAGCCCGAAGGCCACCCCGTCCCCCCGATCGCGGGCATCGGCAAGGCCATCGACCCCGAGCCCGCTCCCGCGCAGGCTGCTCCTGCCGCTGCCGCGTTCAAGGCCGAGCCTGAGGACGGCGCGGACATGTTCGCTGACGCGGACGTATACAAGGGCTTCAAGAAGATGCGCAAGAAGCTCGGCAAGAAAGTCCTGTCCGGGAAGATGACGGTGGACGAGGCGCGGGCCAGGATGGGCCGCACGTTCGCCCAGAAGGGCGAAGGCGAGACTGCCGGAGAGCCGGCCGAGACGGTGCAGAAGTCGGCGCAGGTGACCGACCGGCACGTTCTCCAGCCGCTCACCGTGGACATGAGTGCCACGGCTGACCTGTTCAAGACCGCCGTCGCCGAGGCGCTCGCCCCCGTCGCTGCCGAACTGTCCTCCACCAAGGCGCTCCTCGCCGAGCAGCAGGAGACCTTCACCACCAAGCTCGCTGAACAGCAGAAGGTGATCGACGCCATCGCTGACCAGCCAGACCCGTCCACGGCCGCATTCTCCGGCCTGGCATTCAACCCGGTCCAGAAGACGAGGCGGCCGGCGGCCGTCCCCGACCAGGCTGAGTACGCGGCGCGTGCCCAGGAAATGGTCCGGCGCAACCTCCAGAGCACCTACTCGACTCACTCCAACCCATACGTCCGTGAGGCCGCCGGCGAGGCCCTCGCCAAGCTAGGCGTCCCGGAGGTGGCCTCATGAGCCCATGAGGAGACATTTTTGTGGCAGTAACACTCGCCGATGAGGCGAACAGCCCCCAGATGGGGGCCGGGGGAGCGCCCAGGATAGCGCCCCCGTCCGGCAGGAACTTCGAAGAAGCCCTCACCTCCACCGCCGCGAAGGCGGTCAAGGGCGTCGGTCACGTCACCAAGGGCAGGCCCCTGGACGACGCCGCCGACGGAGGGGCAATCTTCACCAAGTCGCACGACGCGATCATGCGGACCAAAGCCGCGATGGTCCAGGGAGCGCACGCCTCCGATGAGGTGATCGGCGGCCTGTCCACCGATTTCGCCGCTCACCCGGCGTTCGCGCCGCTGGCGTACCGGCTGAAGTCCGACGCGGAGATCCGCAAGAACTTCACCGCGCAGAACCTCGGTGGTGCCGGGGCTCCATATGGCTTGGTGCCTTTCGACCTCAGCGCACCGGCGAGGCTCGTGTATCCGGTTTATACCCTCAACTAGGGGGCCCTGCGGAGTGATCCGCAGGTAAAGACCCTGCTGTATCGGTGAACACCCTTCGCGAATACGGGATAGGTTATAATTTTCCGTATGGATGAGGGCAATACCGAGGGAACCCCGCAGCCTGGGGACTCCGTAGAGACTGCACGCAGGGCATCTGGCGATTGGAGTCACCTCCGAGAGGACTACGAGCGGATCGGGAACCTGAATAGGCTGGCCCGGTTCTACGGCGTACGGAACACCACCGTCCGCGAAGAACTGGTCCGGCAGGGCATCCCGCTCAAGGCTCGTGGGCACGTCAAAGGACAGAAGAAATCCGAGGCGTGGCGCGAAGCCTCACGCAAGCACTGGGACGACCCAGAGTGGCGCGAGGAGCAGCGCAAGAAGTGGCTGGAGCGGCTACCGGGGATGCAAGCACCCCGGCACGGCGGCTCACCTCTCGAGAGTTTTCTCCACCGCGCTCTCCGCAAGGAGGGCATCTCGTTCTCCACGCAACAACCGCTACTCGGCCGCTACGTTGCGGACATCCTTGTCACCCAGAAGCCGGTCGTCATCGAGGCGGACGGCAACATGCACTTGCACGCCAAGTCCCGCGAGCGCGACGCGCAACGCGACAAGGACATGCAGGCTGCGGGATATGAGGTATTCCGTTTCCACGGCGGCGACATCTGCAAGGACGCAGACGGCTGCATCCGGCAAGTGATCGAGAAGGCCGGGCTCGTCCGCGATGCGGAGCCGGTCTTCGACATCCGCAACGGGCTGATGGCCGAGGCTAACCCGCGCTGGAAGGGCGGCAAGCCGGAATGGACCTGCGAGGTTTGCGGGGGCAAGTTCCGGTCGTGGCCGAGAGGCTACGGCAAGCCCTGCCGCACATGCAGTCGCGAGTGCCAGACAGAGTGGCAGCGGCGAACGAGAACGTCAGTCGCGAATCGCGGTCCCCGTAAGGATGGCATAGCGAATCGCGGACGCCAGATGGTGATACAGTCCGGCCTGCACGAACCGCGCGAGGACGTGCAGAGTCAGGCAGAAATGACCTGACCCGCCGCTACGGCGGCGAGTAACAAATAGCGCTTCCGGAACAAGTTCCCCCGCCCGGCAGGCCAGGGTCTCGCCAAGACCGTCTACGGCCTGCTCGGCATCTCCGGCTCCCAGACCGGCGGCCAGGGCGTCGTCGACATCTCCCTGCCGGAACTCGTCCAGTCCGGCCAGACCGGGATCTCCGGTTCCACCTGGCCGCTTCACCTTCCCGGTTCGGGGTCCCAGACCCAGTACCGGCTGAATGTCCCTTGCATGAATTAGCAGGTAGGGGCCTCGCGGGGTGACCCGTGAGTGAAAACCGCGAGAATTGCTGGGAAGCCCGCGTCACCCGCTCGCACCACAGCGTGGCCCGAAAGGGCGAGCGCGACGGTCCGAGAAGCGAGCGGCAGGGGTAATCAGCAGCCGAGGGCCTAAAGGCGACACGCCCAGGGTCAAGGTTCAGAGACTCGGCACGCGGGATCTGGTGATAGTACAATCTTAACGTGGCAAGGATTAAAGGTCAGAAGCCTCTGATCCCTGCTGAGCGACAGGAAATCGCACGACGGTACGAAGCCGGAGAAGGACTGGAAGTCCTCATGGCCGAATATCAGCGTGGCAAGCCCAAGATCAAGCAGGTAATCCTGGACGCTGGCGTAGTCATTCGCCCTCGCGGCAACATGACAGGCAATGAGTGGTCTCCGGAGCGGCGTGAAGCGCACCGGCTCGCCACCAGGACGCCGGAGTTCGCGGCCAAGGCGCGGACGGCAACACTCGCCCGGCTGGCCAAGGTGCGGGAAAGTCCCGCCATCAACACAGCCATCGAACGCCGCCTGCACGACGCCCTGAAAACAGCCCGGATCGGGTTCCGCACGCAGTCCATACTGCTGGGAACCTACTTGGTGGATATCGAGATCAACCAAGCTCCGGTCGTCATCGAGGCAGACGGGCAAGTCCACTCCCTGCCGCAGCAGAAAGCCAAAGATGCACTCCGCGACACTGCTCTCGCCGAGGCCGGCTACCGGGTCTTCCGGTTCACCGGCAGCGAGATCAACACCGATGCCGTGGCGTGCATCGAGCGCGTGACCAGCGCCTGCGGACTGGTTCCCGACAGGGAACCGGTCTACGACATCCGCACTAAGTTCTCAGGCGAACTCCACCCGCTCTGGAAGGGCGGCAAGCGGGAGTTCACCTGCGAGACGTGCGGCGGCACGTTCCTTGCCCAGCCGAAGCACCGGACGGGCGAGCACGTGTACTGCAGCAGACAGTGCTCGGCAAAGGCTAGGGTCGGCGCGAAACTCGGCCCGTTCACTGCTGAGCATCGCGCGAAGATCAGCGCTGGCAAGAAGCGTCATCACCAGACCAAGGTAGAGTCCGACCTGCGCGGAGACGCGCAGAGGGCGGCGGAAACGACCGCCCCCGCCACTCTGTTCTGAGCGGCGAGTAACAACAAGTACCGCTTTTTCGGCTTGTCCGAGTCCCTGAGCTGGCTCGCCCAGTTCCAGGGCCAGGGGTTCGAGGACATCTCCGCCCTCGCCAACCTCGTCCTCCTCCAGGAAATGATGTTGGGCGAGGAGTATCAGTTGCTGGCGGGTTCTTCGCAGAACCTCGCGACCCCCGCCGCACCCACCCTGACCGCCCGCACGGCCGGGTCCAACGAGACCGCGGTCGGCACGACCGGCACCGCGCACGTGCAGATCACGGCGCTGAACTACTTCGGCGAGACCGCCGCGTCCACCGCGGGAACGGTCACCACCAGCGCCGGCCAGGTGGTCGACGTGGTGATCGCCCCGGTGGCAGGTGCCCAGCAGTACAACGTCTACTATGCGGGGAACTCCGCGACGGTGTACCTGCAGGCGGGCACGTCGGTGCAGTCGGGTACGACGTACACGGGTAAGCAGACCAGCAACGCGGTCGGCGGTATCCGGTTCACCATCCAGGGCAACGACCCGGTTGCCGCGAACGGCACCCCGCCTGGCGCGGACACCGGCACGGGTTCCTCGCAGCGGATGGAAGGACTGATCCCGGTCCTGTCCGGCCTGTCGGACACGGGTTCCGGCCCGTACGCGAATGTCGGGTTCGAGGCGTCCAACGTGTGGCAGGGCGGCTACGTCAACCAGTCCGTCGGAACCCACCTTTCGACTAATGCCATTTTCACGGCATTGGACGGATTGTGGGAAAACAATGGCATGAATAATGTCACGCCCGGGGTTTACAGGGCGGACCCGAGTGAGATTGTCGCGGACGGCGGCGACCTCATGCGGTTGGCAAACGACATGCTCACGCAGGGTGCGGGCCTGAATTACCTGCTCAATATTTCGCAGGATCAGATCAGCGGAATCCGAGCGGGAGCGGCCGTCGCGGAGTTCGTCAACCCGGTCACGAGGTCGACGGTGAAGCTCACCGTTCACCCGTGGATGAGCCAGGGCACGGCCCTGCTCATGTCCTACCAGCTCCCGCAGACGTGGAGCCACGTGGACAACGCGTGGGAGATGATCTGCGTCCAGGACTACGTCAGTGTGGCCTGGCCCGTGATCGACGCCACGTTCAGGTACTCCATCTTCCTGCTCGGCACCCTCGTGGCCCAAGCGCCCTTCTATAGCGGTATCCTCCAAGGACTACAGGTTTCGGACGTAACGCCGTATTCGTAACGGTATGTCCGATTCTCGGTAGTCACCACAACGATGGCTGGAGATCGCTTCCAGCCAGCCTCTTACGAGCCAGTCCGGGCACGTCCCGGTGTATCCAGGCATCCAGTGCCCGGACTGGCTCACCGGTCTGCACGATCGACCAAGCGTGCTCGTGACGCCTGTCCTCATACGGGCCGCCCGGCCAGATCCCCGTGTGCTCGTAGACCTGCTCCTGCATGATCCGCAGGAAGTCCGGGTTGCCCGAGACTACGGACCACCGCGGCCGGGCCTTCGAGGTTTCAGGCTAGTTCCGCGATGAGATCGACCAGCGCGGACACGTCAAGCCCTTCCGGGAACTCTTCCCGGTAGCCGCCGCTCGTTTCCACCGTGACCCGGATCGGGTCTCCCCTGAAGTCGACGCAGAATCCGGCGCGGCTGAGAATCCGCAGCGGGCCGTCGCTGCCTAGTCGGTACAGGTCGACGTCAATGCCGCGTTCGCCGCTCCAGCGGGACAGTTCCCGGTAGGCGGCTACGGCGGGGTGATCGGGGTTCGCGTCTATCCACCGGCCGAATGCCTCCTGGGCGTCTAGCCAGTCGGAGTCGATGACTGCACCCCATTGCCAATTCTCGCTCATCCAGCCATTATCGTTGGCCGCCGTTCGGCTGACTCACAACTGAATAACTGCGGCCTGGCCGCGCAACCCCAACCAAGTCACTCGCAGAACCAGGGAGTTTTGTGGCCATCGCGACCTCGTGGCTTACCACCGCGACCGGCATCACCAGCTCGACCGCGCTTTACACCACCGGCACGACCTACGTCAGGGACCTGGTAGTCACCAACAGCGGCGCCAACCTCGGGTACGTGGCCGTCGGCCCGTCGGTGTCCTCGGCAGCCGCTACCGCAGGGGTGGAAATCCCCGCCGGGGGGAGCCTCATCCTGACCCAGTGCCAGGTCGTGGCCAGCTCGAAGATCTACGGCTACTCCGCGTCCGGGACGAACTTCTCCATCGGCTACGCCTCGAACGTCACCTACGAATAAGCCCCTCGGGCAGCGACTAGGAGGAGGCTTTCATGCCGTTGAATCTTCCGCCGGGTACGGGTCAGTCGGTTGTGCCGGCTGTGACGCCGACGTGGATTTTCACGCCGAACACGTCGGCGATTAACACGGTCCGGGTGGTGAACATAGGGCAGTACCCGGTGTATGTGGGGGGTCTGGGCTGCGGTCAGGCGAGCGGGTTCCCGGTGCCGCCGGGCAGCCGCCCGCTGGAGTTGCAGAACGTGACTGCCACGTTGTACGCGGCTAGTTACGTGTCGGTGGGGTCGTCGGTGTCGACGCTGAACGCCGGGTACACCGCGGGGACGTCCACGGTGGTCACGTCGTCGTCGGTGACCACCGCGGCGGGGTCGGTGCTGGTTGTCGGGAACACGGCGAACACGGGGTGGGAGTCGGTGGTGGTGGGCACCGTCTCGACTAGCGGTACGACGATCGGCACGTCGTCGCCGCTGCTGATGGATCACGAGTCCGGGCAGGTCGTGTATTCGGCGACCGCGCAGATCGGGCAGATCCGGGTCAGCGCAGGGGTCGTGTGAGGTGGCCGGCCTGCTGATCATGGTGCCTGTCCGGGGCCGCAAGGCGAACTGCGAGCGGCTCCTGCGGGCATACGAGGACACCGTAGACCATGCGGACATGGTGTTCATCCTCGATCCCGATGACCTCGGCACGTACGAGGGTGTCGACTGGGGACGGACCAGGCAGGTCGTCCTCGACCCGCGGGGCATGATCGGCCCGAAGCGGAACTATGCGGCGGGCATGTTCGCGGACGATTACGACGCGCTGATGTGCGCCGAGGACGATATTGTCTTCGCCACGCCGCACTGGGACACGATCCTCATGGACGCGCTCGCGGGCATGGGCGGGTCGGGGATGGTGTACCCGGGTGACGACCGGCGTACTGATGTCCCGGAGAACGTGCTGATCTCCTCTGACATCGTGAAGGCGCTCGGCTGGTTCTGCGAGCCGTCCATGGCCCACTACTGGATCGACAACGCGTGGGCCGATCTCGGCCGTGGTGCCCGGTGCCTGAAGCTTGTCCCGGAGGTCCTGTTCGAGAACTTCCACTACTCGATGGGCAAGGACGGCGGTGCCCCGGACAGGGTGTATTCGGAGTCGGAGCGGCTGAACGGCGCTGCTGACGCGCAGGCGTACGCCGTGTGGCGGCGGGACCGGATGGCCGCGGACATCGCGACCGTCCGGAAGGTGCTGGACTCGAAGAGGACCCTGACTTTCCGGTGAGGATCGCGACCGGCCACCCGGTCGCCGGGTGGTCACTGGACCACACCCACCCGAAGGGCACCGCTACTGATTCGACCGTGCACCCGGGGTTCAACCGGAAACTGTTCCAGCTGATCCCCGGGGTGCGGCTGCTTGACCTGGGCTGCGCGGGCGGCGGCCTCGTCGCGTCCATCCTCAGGGACGGCGGTTTCGCCGCGGGGGTGGACGGGTCGGACTACAGCAGGCGCACCTCCAGGGCGGAGTGGCCGGTCATCCCGGGGAACCTGTTCACCGCAGACATCACCTGCCCGTTCACCCTGGAAGACGACGACGGCGTGCTGCTGTCGTTCGACGTGGTGACCGCGTGGGAGGTGCTCGAGCACATCCCGGAGCCGCTCATCGGCGCGGTGATGGGGAACGTGGCCGCGCACCTGGCCCCGGCCGGCCTGTTCATCTGCTCCATCTCCCAGAGAGCGGACCACTGGGAAGGGCGCGACTATCACGCCACCGTCCGCAAGCGCGGCTGGTGGATCGCGGAACTGGCCCGGCTCGGATGGCGGGAACGCCCCGACCTCTACAGGCACTTCGACCCGGACTGGGTTCGCGGCCCGGACAACGGAATGGACTCTTTCGCCTTGGTGATCTCCCGGTGAGCGTGGCTGTTGTCGTCCCGACGATCCGCGAGGAATGCGCGCTGCGCTGGCTTGACGAGTGGAAGGATGACCTGCGGGACGCCCGGGTCATCCTGGTGGAGGACAATCCGGAGCCGACGTTCGCGATCTCCGGCGCGGAACATTACTCCTGGCGGGACTTCGCTGAACTCGGCGAGGACGAGTGGATCATCCCCCGCCGCACGTCAGCGTGCAGGTCGTTCGGGTTCCTCAAGGCCCTGCAGGGGGACGCGGACATCATCTGGACCACTGATGATGACTGCTACCCGGAAGAA
>Ga0335081_10005321_pt1 | contig 20359 bp, 15 predicted proteins | sample Lox_Sample_35_FD_206713 | JGI IMG/M metagenome (GOLD analysis project Ga0335081, IMG submission 206713) | Soil microbial communities from Loxahatchee National Wildlife Refuge, Florida, United States - Lox_Sample_3.5 | ecosystem: Environmental > Terrestrial > Soil > Wetlands | place: USA... | reverse complement strand
CACGACCCGAAGAGTTTCTACTAGATTGAGGCTTGTACAATGATCGTAGAGCATTTCCGATGCGTCCGGCAATGAAGATTTTTCCGCTACTTCTTGTGGCATGCTCCTTGGTGTTAGCCGAAGATCCGTCCTGGAGGAGCAGGCCCATGAAGCAGTGGAGTGCGGAGGACGGGACCGCAATCCTTTCCTATTCGCCATGGGCTGAGCGTGTGACGCCGCAATGGGTGCGCGATCTGAGCCCGGATGAGCGGAGGGCGGGCGGCGACCTGCAAGCCGATCAGGGGAAGGGCGTCGGGCTGGATGGGCTGATTGGGATCTTCGATTCCGAGCGAGAGGCCGCAGCCATTGCTCGTGCCCACGAGAAGCCCGATCCAGGGACCTTTATGGTTCGGTGGGAGAGCGCGCGCCCGGTGCGGACGGCGTTGCAGCTAGCGCCGGACCGCGAGGCTCCCACGCTGGATAGCGAGGCGTACTACGCGATCGTGGTTTACGATTTTCCGACGCCGAAGAACTGGAGCGAGGGGACGCTGAAGGGCGTGGCATTTCTGAAGCGTCATGATAAGAAAGATCTCAAGCCGGCGCGCGTCATGATCGAGCGCAAAGATGATGGGTTGGCCACGCTGGTTTATCTGTTTCCGCGGCCGGTCGAGATCACCAAGCGAGACATCAGCAAGCCCCCGCTCCCTAACGGTCGCGGCCCGGTAACTGCATGTGAACTCGATGCGGTGTTTTCGAGCGCGCGTTAGCAAGCGGTTCTTGGGCTTGTTCAGCAGCCTGCTAGGATACGCGTGGCTCACGCAGGGCGCTCGGTCGTGACTTCGGCGCCGTTGCTGCTACCAGGTTGATGCGTCACGCCGGTTGATACATCCTTAAACACGGCCGTGCTATCCGATGTTTCCGGCATTACGGGGAACTGGAAGCCGCATTTCGGACAGGGCTCGGCAAGTATGGCCTGCTCGTGATGCAGGTCGTAAGCCTGGTCGGAAATGTTGGCGCAGCATGGACAGACACGGATCAATCGAGTGTTCTTCAACTCGAAGTTGGTGATGATGTCTTCCATGATGGCGCCGCTGCGTACAGCCCAAGCCTTGGCCTGTTTGTGGTAGGTGTTCATGTGCCAGTCTTTGAGGGCTTCGACGCTGGTCCAGATGCTGATTTCGTTGTACCAGGAGGGATCTTTGGGATGCACCCACCAGGTCAGGTGCAGGAATCCCGGAAGCGTCTTTAGCTGGTTGCGAACTTCGCCGAAGAGTAACTTGAATTTCTCATAGCCGTCGGGGCTTGAGAAGCGCACTCGCTGCATGCTCTGATAGATAGGCATCGATTCTCCTTTTGGTAAGTCAGTCCATGTTCAGAAATCCAACCGAAGCGCGAGTTGACCGGTGCGGTTGCCGCCTTGCCCGGCTGTTTGCGCTGATTGCAGGACGCCAAATGTTTCCGGACTACTGGTATTGCTGGCCGGCGGCGCGAAGTTCGTGTGATTGAGCGCATTGGTGAAGGTGCACTCAAACCGCAGGCGCGCGCGCTCGCGGATGGGGAAGATTTTCGATAAACCTGCGGAGACAGAAATCGTTCCAGGGCCTTCCAGGATACCGACTCCGGCATTGCCGATTCTTCCGGCGCCAGCAGGTGTGGGGGCAAAGGCGTTGAGGTTCCACTGGAGGCCGGAGCCTGGCGAAGCCGGATCTCCCACGGCATCGGGCCGCGCGGTGATGCCGCCGCGACCCACGATGCCGGTGTTCGATTGGTCCAGCGTGGGGCTAACTGTGGGAGTGAGCCACGGGCCGGTCTGCAATAGCGTGACCGTGCTTAAATTCCAACCGCCGACTACCGCATTTAGAACTTTCGAGTTGGTACTCAAAGCCCGTCCCGTTCCGAATGGGAGCTGGTAGATGCCGGTTACCAGGAATCGCTGCCTGGGCATGCCCGCGACATTTCCGCGGACCGCGCGGAGATCGAATTGATCGTAGGAAGGCGTGAATAGCAGGTTTTCCGAAGAGAAGCCGCCGGGGGCATCGCCCTGGGCATCGCTGATGTTGTGAGCCCAGGTGTAATTTGCCTGGAAGGACAATCCGTGCGACATGCGATGCGTGGTTTCGAGCGTCAGCCCCTGGTAGTTGGCAAAGCCGGCGTTCTTGCTGTAGTTGAGCTCAATCCAATTCTGATAGGGGGCGCGCGGATCCACGTAAGGGCTGGGCACATAGGGCTGCGCGCTCGGAGGAATGGCATTGTAATCCTCCTTCACGTTCATCCGGTACGAGTTCATCCCGACGTAGCTGATGCGGACGGCCGTCTCGTTGGTGACCTGGCGCTCGATGGTCACGTTCCATTGCGCAGTTTGGGGATCGCGGTAATTGGGCGACATCCCGTCGTAGAATCCGGTTCCTCCGTACTGAACGGCTTGCGCTACCGGCGTGGTCTGCGGGAACGTAAACAGCGGTGCGCCGCCGCTGTTGTTGGAATAAGTGTAGGGGGCGCCCAAAGGGATTCCGATAAAGTCGTAGGCTAACTGCCCGAGTGGTGTTTGCGTGAAGATGCCGAACCCGGCGCGGATGACCGTCTTGTTGTCGCGGAAAGGCCGGAAGGCGATGCTGATACGCGGATCGAAGTCACGCCAGTAGGTGTTCCGCAGGCTCTGCGATAGGTGATCCTGGCTGGCGTTAATCACGTTCGAACAAGGAAGCGAGGTATTTCTTGTGGCCAGCTGGCAGGCGTTAAACGAAATCAGGAAGGCGTTGTAGTTCGCCTGGAGCAAGGCGCTGGAAGGGACGGTTTTGTTCAGGAGAATGTCCGGCACTACGACATCGCCATTTTTCGGATCGAAGTTCGCGATGTCGCCCTGGTTTTCGGTGAACTCGGGCAGCAGTTCCCATCGCAAGCCGAAATTCACAGTCAGGCGGTCGTTCACCTGCCATTGATCCTGGCCGTAGAAACCCCACTGCACGCTCGGCTCATTGGTGTTGGGGCTGCTGCCAACAATGAAATCGGTATTGGGCGCGCCCAGCAGAAAGTCGCCGAAGGCGCTGCCGGTGAACACGCCCTGGTTGAAGGTGAAGGCTCCAAAGTCATCGGATTGACCCCAGCGGACAACGGTTTCGTAGAACACGTTGCGCACATCCATGCCGACGCGCAGGGTGTGCTTGCCCATGGTGCGGCTCAAGTTGTCTGTGAATTGGGTGGTGCGCGAGGCGCCGGGTCCGTCTTTGTCGCGGCCGATGGGGGTAAAGCCGCTGCCGTCTGAGAAATTGAACGTCGGGAAGGCGCCGGTGGTGGGGTGATTCGCAAAGCTGATGCCGGTGAGGCCGAGTGAGTCGTCGGCGGTTGCGCCCAGGATCGGAAAGGTGGTGTTGATGATGTTGTAGGTGAACCCGAAGCGCGCCTCGTTCACCATCCGGGGAGTGATGGTGTAGTTGTAGGAAACCAGGAAACTGCGATCATGCTCAGTGTTGATATCGTCCGGCAGAAGAAGATTGGCCGTGTCGGAGGTCAGCTTCTTGTAGCTGAAGCGGGCGTAGATCTGCTGTTTGGTATTGATGTAGTGATCGAGCCGGATGTCAAAGCCGTTGGTGCTGGCTGGTGTGGGCTGCAGGGTTTCATAGTTGAATCCGCTGCCGCCGCTGAAATTGGGCAATGGGTAATAGCTATTGAGCAGGTTCTGAGAAACCGGATTCAGTCTGGATGTTGGAATCGCGTTGTTCGGGAATGGCGCGCCGCTTAGCGGATCCGTCAGAACATTGGTGGGATTACCGGTTTGCGGATTGAGGAGCGGGAGGGCGCTCAGATCGCCGTTGCGCTGTGCGGCGGTCGGAACCAGATACTGCTCCGGGGCGGCGGTTCTGCGGCGGTTTCCTTCATAGTCGAGGAAGAAGAACGTTTTGTCGTGGCCGTTATAGAGGTGGGGAATGGTCACCGGGCCACCGAGGCTGCCGCCGAAGGTGTTGAAGCGCTTGGGCGCTTTGGAAGTGAAATTCAGAATGGTGGCGTCGAGCGTGTCGTTCTGCAGATACTCGAAGAGGCTGCCATGCAATTGGTTGGTGCCGCTTTTGGTGATGAAGGTAACGTCGGCCACTTGCGAGAATTCGGCGCTGTTGTTAAATGCTGTGACTTTCAGTTCGGACAGTCCCTCCGAGGATGGGTAGGCGTTTACAAGAGAGCCATTGCGGGTGACATCGGCGGTGGAAATGCCATCGACCGAGAAACCGGTCATGGAGTAAGTTGCGCCTCCCACTTCGACGTTGCCCTGACTATCCGTGATGACGTTCGGGGAAAGCGCCAGAGCCGCCAGCGGACTGGTGGACTGAGCTCTGAAATTCAGGGGCATCTGGACCAGCTGCTCGTTACTCTTGCTATCGCCGACGACGCTGTTCTCGGTGTTGATCTGGGCTGCGGCGGCCTCGACGCTCACGGTCTGCTGCACCTGCTCGATGGAAAACGTGACGTCGACGCGCGCGCTCTGGCGGGCATCCAGATTGATGGCGACTGTGGTGGACTTGGCGAAGCCCTCTTTCTTGGCCGACACCTCATAGCGCCCGGGCTTCAAGTTCTCGAACAGGTAGCCACCGTTATCGTCGGTCACCGCAGTGCGGCTGGTGTTCTCGTCCAGACTGTGGAGGGTGACGACGGCTTGCGGGACCGCGAGGCCTCCCGGATCGCGCGCGGTACCGCGGATGTCGCCAAAGGTGGATTGCGCCGAGCCGATTGATGGCAGGAGCAGGAACGCGAACAACGCGCAGCCCGCAGAAAGAACGCGTGTCTGTCGATTGGACATAGTTATTCTCCTCGATCGGTGATGGTGACGTCCGGAAGTCGCAGACCTTGCGAGTCAGGAAAAGGGCCGGGGAGCCAGTTGAGAAGCTGACGTAGCTGGGCGGCTCAGAATCGCCCGTGAACTCTACTTAGTTGTCGTCGATCGTACCGTAGGGGGGCACGCGATTCAATGACCACTCTGTGTCCGCCCGGCATGACCACTTTCCTGACGGATGGCCTTGCGCAGGCGCCGTACCTGATGAGCCATTTCGTCAGCCTTGGTGCTGCCAAAGCCGAGAATGAAGCCTTGGCGCGCGCCTTTGCCGGCGTAGGCCGCCGAAAGGGGCCAAAGCCAGAGATTATCTTGCGCCGCCCGGGCGGAAATCCTTTGGTCGGACAAACCGGGTGGAAGCGTGATGACCAGGTGCATGCCCGCTTCCGCGCCCAGAATTTCGATTTCCGGTCCGAACTCCTTGCGCAGCGCCTGCCCGAGCGCATTACGCCGCTCCATATAGAGCTGCCTGGTCTTGCGGATGTGGCGCGCGAAGTGGCCGCCGCTGATGAAGTCGGCAAGCGCCGCCTGATAGAGAAGCGAAGGCGCGAGATCATTCGCCTGGCGCACCACGAGAAAGCGATCCACCAGGGCGGGCGGAATCACCATGTATCCGAGACGAAGCGCCGGAAAGAGCACCTTACTGAATGTGCCGATGTAGATCACGCGCGAGCCGGGATCGAGCCCCTGCATGGAGGCCACCGGCATGCTCTCGTAGCGGTACTCGCTATCGTAGTCGTCCTCGACGATCCAGGCGCCGGAATGATGGGCCCATTCGAGCAATTGCAAACGGCGCGCGGCGCTCATCGTGACGCCCAACGGATACTGATGGGATGGTGTAACGTAGGCGACGCGCGCATGGCGGCAAAGCTTGATGCCGGCCGCGACATCTAACCCCTCGTCATCCACCGGAACGGGTACCAGGCGGCAATTGGAGAGCGTCAGTGCGTGCCGCAAAAATTCGTAGCCAGGCTCCTCAACCCAGACCGGGCTGCCCGGATCGAGCAGGACGCGCGCGGAAAGATCGAGGGCATGCTGCGAACCGTTGACTACCATGATCTGAGAGGCCTGACAACGAACGGCTCGGGCGGTTCGCAGGTACGCGGCGATGACTTCGCGGAACTCCTCGGAACCCAGCGGGTCGGAATAATTCATCGAACTGGCATGCACTCTGCGCGCGTGGCGCGTGACCAGATCGGACCAGATGCGAAACGGGAAATGATCGGTGGCAATCTGCCCGACGCTAAAAGCGCCCGAACCGCGAAACCACTGGGATCCTTCCACTGGCAGGAGGCTGGCAACCTGTGAAATGGCATCGGCGGCCGGCTCCGTGACGACATTCGGCACGGTGGGGCGGACGCTCAAGAACTGATCGGAAAGCGAACTTTTTACAAATGTGCCTGCGCCGGACCGGCTTTCGATGTAGCCTTCGGCCAGAAGCTGCGCATAGGCATCGAGTACGGGAATGCGCGAGATTCGAAGATCATCGGCGAGTGCCCGGGTGGACGGAATCTGTTGACCGGGCTGTAGCCGGCGTTCCAGGATCAGGGCGCGCAGGCTGTCATAGACCTGGCGGTGGAGCGGCTTTTCGCTGTTGCGGTCTACTGCGATCAGCGCCACTGCAGCGCCATGAGGCTTCTTTCTCATTGGCGGACCCGGGCCATAGGTCAATCATAGTGGTCGAATAGGACGGGCTTCAAGTGTCGAAGATCGCGACCACTTTGGTGTCGCCGGGCGGAAGCCCGGCGGCGGCCCGGAAGGGCCGGCCCCACTAACGTCAATCCAGATACTCGTACGCCCGTAACGTCAAGAATTCGGCAAAATCCGGGTTGATGACCATTTCGTCGTAGAGTTGAGCGGCCAGAGTCAGTTGTTTTTCGGGCACGCGGGTGCGGAGCTTCTCCACGTGTTCCTCCATCATCGTGCGGACTAAGGCGGGGGTTACGACACGGCCATCGGCCATGGTCGAGCCGTGCTTGACCCATTGCCACAACTGGGCGCGGCAGATCTCGGAAGTTGCGGCATCCTCCATCAGGTGGTAGATGGGCACGCAACCATTGCCGCCCAGCCACGCGGCGAGGTATTGCAGCCCCACGTCCAAGTTGACGCCGAGGCCGGCTTCGGTGATGGTCCCGTCGGGCGTCTCCAGGAGATCCGAGGCGGTCTGGTTGGCGGCCGTTCGGCGGTCTAACTGGTTGGGGAAGGGCATGTAGGTGTCGAATACACGCTTCGCCAAAGGCACCAGGCCCGGATGCGCTACCCAGGTGCCGTCATGGCCCGCCCACACTTCGCGCAATTTGTCTTCGCGAACGCGGGTGAGGGCTGCCTGGTTTGCCTCGGGATCATGGGCGATGGGAATCTGGGCCGCCATGCCGCCCATGGCGTGAATGCCGCGGCGGTGGCAGATGGCCACCAGGCGCTCGACGTAGGAGTTCAGAAAATGCCGCTTCATCGTGACCTGTGCCCGATCGGGCAGCACGCATTCTTTACGATTACGGAATTTCTTGATGTAGCTGAAGATGTAATCCCAACGGCCGCAATTCAGGCCCGCCGAGTGCTCGCGCAATTCCCAGAGGATCTCGTCCATTTCGAACGCTGCGAGAATGGTTTCGATCAGAACGGTGGCGCGGATGGCGCCGCGGGCAATTCCCAGATGGTCCTGGGCTGCCACGAAGACGTCGTTCCAGAGGCGCGCCTCAAACCGGCTCTCCAATTTCGGCAGGTAGAAGTATGGTCCTGTGCCATTCTTCAGCAGCGTGCGCGCATTGTGAAAGAAGAATAATCCGAAATCGAACAACGAACCGGAGATCGGCTCGCCGTCCACGAGAAAATGCTTTTCCACGAGGTGCCAGCCGCGCGGACGCACCATCAACACGGCCGGCGCTTCGGCCATCTCGTAGTGTTTCCCCTCAGGGCTGGTATACGTGATCGTCCCATTTACCGCGTCGCGCAGATTGATCTGGCCTTCGATGACGTTTTGCCAGGTGGGCGAATTGGAGTCCTCGAAATCGGCCATGAATACCATGGCGCGGGAATTCAAGGCGTTGATCACCATCTTGCGGCTGGTGGGCCCGGTAATTTCGACGCGCCGGTCGAGCAGGTCGGCGGGCGGCGGCGCAACTGTCCACGGCATTTGGCGGATTTCGGCAGTCTCCGCCGGAAAATCGGGTTGCCAGCCATCATCGATCTGGCGCTGGCGAACCTGCCGGTCTTTTAATAATTGGCGGCGGCGCGCTTCGAAACTGGCCGATAATTTCGCTAGAAACTGAACGGCTTCGGGCGTAAGGACGGAATCTTGTCCGTCTACTGGCGGTACGGTGATCCCCACCGTTTCGTACTGGGCTGCAATCACGGGGAAGTCCTCTTGTCGTGATCCTAACCCATTGCACGTGCGGCCGGTTACCAGCGCGTCCGATCCGGACCAGCGGCCCGCGCGGTCCCGCGACAGTTGGCGCGGCACGCCGCTATGATGTGTACTGCTGGTAGGAAGCTAACGAATGCACCAAGATCAAAAACTATCGCACGCCTGGCACCACGACTCACGTTGGAAGGGCATTGTGCGTCCGTACAGTCCGGAGGCCGTGACCCGGCTCCAGCCATCGATTCAGATCGAATACACCTTGGCCCGGCTAGGGGCCGAGCGTCTCTGGAATCTTCTGCACAGCGAATCTTATGTCGCCAGCTTGGGAGCGCTCACCGGCACGCAGGCCGTCGAGCAGGTACAGGCGGGGCTTAAGGCCATCTACGTGAGCGGGTGGCAAGTGGCCGGTGATGCCAATCTGGCCGGACAGATGTATCCCGACCAGAGCCTCTACCCGTCGAATAGTGTGCCGTCGCTGGTTCGCGCCATCAACAATGCCCTGCTGCGCGCCGATCAGATTCACCGCTCGGAAGGAGAGACCGCTGGTCCGTATTGGTTTGCGCCTATCGTGGCGGATGCCGAAGCGGGATTCGGCGGCGCGTTGAACGCCTTCGAGCTGATGAAGGCCATGATCGAAGCGGGGGCGGCCGCGGTCCATTTCGAGGACCAGCTCTCCTCTGCGAAGAAGTGCGGCCACCTGGGCGGAAAAGTGGTGGTGCCGATCCGCGAGTTTGTGCAGAAACTCATCGCCGCGCGGCTGGCGGCCGATGTACTGGGTGTTCCCACATTACTCATTGCCCGCACGGACGCCGATGCGGCACGGCTGTTGCTCAGCGATATCGACCCGCGCGATGAGCCGTTCCTCGCAGGCGGCCGGACCGAAGAGGGATTCTTCGCCTACCGCGGCGGCTTGGATGCGGCCATCGCTCGAGGCCTGGCCTATGCGCCGTATGCGGACTTGATCTGGTGCGAAACATCGGTGCCGGACCTGGATCAGGCACGCCGGTTCGCCGAAGGGATTCACGCGCAATTTCCCGGCAAACTTCTGGCTTACAACTGCTCGCCTTCGTTCCACTGGAAGCGCACGTTGACCGAGCGCCAGATCGCCCATTTCCAGGCGCAAATCGCCGAGTTCGGATACAAGTATCAATTCGTCACGTTGGCCGGATTCCACGCGCTCAACGCCAGCATGTTCGAGCTGGCGCGCGACTATTCCCGCAACGGCATGAGTGCGTACTCGCGTTTGCAAGAGAAGGAATTCGCCCTATCGGAGAACGATGGCTACGCCGCCATCCGCCACCAGCGATTCGTCGGAACCGCGTATTTCGATGCCGTGCAGACCACCGTGGCAGGTCACCACGCTTCCACCGAGGCGCTGGAGGGATCGACGGAAAACGCGCAGTTCTCGCCGGTCCGCCACTAGTGCGATTGTCCCTGCGATATCGATAGCGATGTCAAGGTGTGGGCGCCGGGCGGAAGCCCGGCGGCGGGCCGGAAGGCCCGGCCCCACATTCTCCACTAGTCCGCTGCAACGCCGGAGTTCGGAATTGCCGCGCCGCGGCGAGCGGTTGCAATGGCGGATTACGATTCTTCCGGGATTTTTCCGTCCAGAACAAACGTAGAAAGCGCGCGGATGGCTTTGGCGTACTGGCGATTCGCATGGGCCTGGACGCGCGCGGCCTCGCGGATCGCCCGGCTGCCGTCCGAGTGGGTCAGGTCCAGATCCTTCGAAGCCGCCATCAGCTCGCGAACCCTGGTTGTTGCGAATTCGTACTGCGCCTTGGCAACTTCGACTTCTTTCCGCAGCCGCTCCTCGATGGGAGCACGGCCCGGCGGAGTTGAAAGAGTCTTGGGACAAGGGGTTCCTCTACGGTTTGTTATCTTACACCGGTCAACCTGAAAAATGCGTGGAGAGGCTTGATACGATAATTTTCCGTGCACGACCCGTATCATTTGCAACGCTTTCTGGACGCGCAGGACACTGTGGTTGACCAGGTGCGCTCCGAATTGCGCCTGGGCCGGAAGAGTGGCCATTGGATGTGGTTCATCTTTCCGCAAATCCGCGGGCTCGGCCACAGCCATCTGGCGAACCTCTACGCGATCACCTCGCGGGAGGAAGCCGCCGCGTATCTGGAGCACCCGATTCTGGGGCCTCGTCTGCGAGAGTGCACGCAACTGGTGAATCAGGTGGAGGGGCGTTCCATCGAGCAGATCTTTGGATACCCGGACTATTTGAAGTTCCGCTCGTCGATGACGCTGTTCGCGCACGCTGGCGCGGAGAACGACGTCTTCACACACGCAATCGGGAAGTACTTTGCAGGTGAGTACGACCGGTTGACGATCGAGCGGCTGTAAAACAGCGGCGCAAAGGCGCGCTTCGCACACCCTGGCAGACCGCGAAAGACGACGGTCTGCCCCACGGAAGGCAGCGAAACACGCCTCGTTATTTGTGACGCAGACCACTAGCTACTGGTGCACGGACGTGTATAAGGTCGGGGCGCCGGCGAAGTTACCCTCCGCGAAAGTCACCGGCACGGCATCGCTATCCGGGATGGCGGGCACGACTACATCGAACTGGTATAGACCGACATTGCCGGGCATCAGGCCCGCATAGTTCACTGTGGCCTGGGTATCGCCGAAGAAGACCTCGAACGAATCGTTCAGTTGATTGGGCTGTTGGACGAGCTGGCCCTGGGTTGCGGGTGGCGTTACCGCGCCGAATCCATTCCCATAAAATGTGATGACTTCGCCGGGATGAGCGGGCCGCGAGGAAGCACCTGCCGGATTTGTCCCAGACGGCAGCACTAAGATCGAGGTGCCGCTGATCACCGCGTCCAGGTACACATTGCCTGCGACCTGCAAGCCCTGGCATAATCCGGGCTGCTCCGCGTTCACCTGAACCGTGAGGGGCGCGCTGGTTCCGTTGGGCGTGGTCACCGTCACCTGCTGCGTACCCGGGCTGATGCCAAGAGGCACCTGCGCATTCACCTGGGTCGTGCTGACATATGAAATCACGGCATTCTGCCCGGCCATGGTCACCTGAGTGCCGGCCAGCGTGGTGGGGGCCGTGTTGCCAGTGAACGCGTCGGCCCACGTATTGACGCCAGGGGCGAGGGCCGTGCCATGAATCTCCATCCACCCGCCCACCGCCAGGGTGGCGTAATTGCCGCATGCCGAGGCGCTCACGATGCTCGTAATGCCGGGAGGGACGGCCGCGTTGATCGGGCCGGTGCCCGGTGTCAGCAAGCGGATTACGTTATTGCCCGTGTCGGAAACAAAGAGCGTTCCATTGGGCCCCAACACGATTTCCTGCGGGAAATTGAGGCGGGCCAGGGTTCCAAGGCCTCCATCGCCGCTGTAGCCATTGGTCGAACGTCCGGCGATGGTCCAAATGTTGCCGTCCGGGGTGATGACGCGGACACGCCAATTAAACGTATCTACGATGTACACGTTGCCGGCGGCATCCACGGCTACTCCCTTGGGAAAGTTCAGTTGCGCTTTCGTGGCAGGACCCCCGTCACCGGAAAATCCGGCGATGCCTGTTCCCGCGATGGTGGTGATCACGTTGCCCGACACCTTGCGGATGCGATTGTTGAAGGTGTCGGCGATGTACAGATTTCCGGCGGAATCGATCGCCATCGACTGCGGATTGTTGATGGAGGCGTGCGTGGGCGAGCCGCCATCGCCGGAGAATTGGGCAATGCCGTTTCCCACCACCGTGGTGATGTTGCCGCCGCTCACCAACCGGATGCGGTTGTTGAGCGTGTCCACAATGTAGTAACTGTTGGAACCGCCGATGGTCACCCCCAGCGGTCCATTGACTTGCGCGTTGGAAGCGAGGCCGCCATCTCCGGAGAAGCCGGGTCCCAGCGTTGTGCCCGCCACAGTGCTGATATTGCCGCTGGCAGCCACTTCGCGGACCGCGGAATCGGTAAGGTCGCTCTGCGTGAAATAAATGTTTCCGGAAGCATCCACGGCTACGCCGCAAGGCTGAGAGATTTCGGCCTGGCTGCCTGCCGCGCCATCGCCGGTGTATCCGGCCGTGCCGGTGCCGATAATGGTGTTGATGACGCCAGCCGTCACCTTGCGAATTCGGGAATTGCCGAGGTCGGCGATATAGAGGCTGCCGGAACTGTCGACGGCCATGCCGCACGGGCTGCTAATATCGGCTTCGGTGGCCAAGCCTCCGTCCCCGGAGTACCCGTTCGTCGCATCCCCCGCGACCGTGGAGATTGTGTAGACCGGCGCTTGCGCGCGGCCGGGGAATGGCGCGAAACATGCTAATGCGACGAGAGCGCAGACATTTTTCAAGTAAGGATTTCGTTTCACTCTTGTTCCCTAGCAAGCAAAAGACCGATAGACGAAGCCAAGCGGCATCCGGTTTCCCGGCGTACCTGGGCTATAAAGGATGGCTTGCGGGAACTGGTGAAGCGAATCCCGCCGGAAGTGCTGCCAACATTTACTGGGTCTTACCTACTTTTCTTGTAACCTATAAGGTTAGCGTAAAAAATGAGAAGCGGAATCGTTTTGTCTATAGCTGCGCTCCTGGCATGCGGGAGCGCCACGGGCCAGGCGCCGGCCGGATTCGGCTCGGTGATGGGAATCATTCTGGACCGCGCCGGCAACGGCATGCCCGATGCACGAGTGGTTCTCTCCAATGAAAGCCTGGGGACCGAGCGCACACTCGTCAGCACCGACGATGGCGTGTTCGACGCGCACAACGTAGTCCCCGCCGAGGGTTACCGGATCACGATCACCCGCAAGGATTTCGCCGGTTGGGAATCGGAGCTGTTCCCGGTTTCCACGGGGCAAAAACAGACTTTCGAAATCGTGTTGCAGGCCGAAGAGAGCCCCGATAGCGGCGTGAAGGCTGAATCGACAGGCAGCATGCGCCCGGTTCCGGATTACAACAACGGCGCGGGAAACGTGAACACGGCGGAGATGGTGGAAAACACTCCGAACAGTGGACGAACCATGGAAACCCTGTCGCCGTTAGCGCCCTTCGCGGTCCTGGCTGGTGCGACGCCAGGTGTGATGGTATTTCACGGTGTGCCGTTTTCGAACCCTTTGCTGATCGACGGGATCTACGCAACCGACAACTATTTTTTCAACCGGCCAGCCACGCCTGACCCAGTGAGCCTGGCTGCGGTCCAGGATTTTTATACCGCCAGTTCCAACTTCACGGCTGAATTCGGCAACACGATGGGAGGCCTTCTCGACGCCGCTACGCACAGTTCGGCAGACGCCTACCACGGCTCCATTTACGAGTATTTTCGGAATAACGCCTGGCAGGCACACGACCGCTACGCCATGGGCTTCGATACGCGCCAGCGCCAGAATCAGGGCGGTATTAGCGTGGGCGGACCGATCCGCGGTGAGAATCTGTTTTTCTTTTTGAATCTGGAAGGGCTCGATCGCAGCGGCGAGGGCCTGAATCGCATTACCAATCCCCTGATCGCCGATCCGACCGGTACGCGCGTGCTGCCCTCCAATTGCCAGGCCACCGCAGCCCAATGCTTCGTGGCAACGCGGTTCCTCAAGTCGCAAATGAACGTGCTGACGCCTCTATGGGAGCATTCCTACCACGGACTGATCAAAATCGATTATCGGCGCAGCGCCCGCAATAACGTCAGCCTCGAAGCCGGCGGCTTGCAGTGGCATGCTCCCAGCCTCGCCGAGACCGAAACCGTGGCTGCCAATGGCGGCCTGCTCGGCGATCCGCTAATGCTCGAACAAACGCGATTCGCCAAAATCGGTTGGACGTTTACCACGACAGGCCAAATGACCAACGACATGCGTGCGGGCTTTTACCAGGACCGTATCACGCAAGGAGTGTCTTCGATGCCGGCGGGCTTCGCCACCGGGCTGCTCGGCATCCAGATTGCCGGGACTACGGTGGGTGCTCCGCAATCCTCGACAGTGGTCCTTCCGAGCGAGCACCGGCTCGAGTTCGTGGACATCGCCACTTGGACTTTGGGCTCGCACACTCTTAAAGCGGGCGCGGAGATATTCCGGAATGCCGATTACCTCAACTCGCTCGCCAGTGCGGCCGGCTTATACCAATACTCCTCGCTCACGTACTTCGCAGAAGACTTCGCTCTCACCGGACAGCGCAACTATACGAATTTCACCCAGACCTTTGGCAATCCGGTTCGCAACCTCCACATGCGACAGCTGAATGCTTTTGTCGAGGACGTTTACAAAGCGACGCCGCGGCTGACCATGAGTTACGGGTTGCGCTACGAAAAGCCGCGCCTGCCGCAGCCGACCGAAACGAACACCACCTTCTTCCAAACCAGCAGCATCACTTCACCGTGGCTGGATCTTTCCCCGCGCGCCGGATTTGCATACCAGTTGAGCAGCAAGACGGTTATCCGCGCCGGATTCGGGTTCTTCTATGCTCCGTTCTCGGGCGAACTGGTGGATTCGCTGTTTCTCGGAAACGGGCTGTACCAAACCAACATTTCGGTGACGCCAAGTCTGACCGGTGCGCCGGTCTTTCCTCAAGTTGTGGCGTCGGCCAGCAAGATACCGAACGGGTCGTTGAATGTAGCCTACTCGACCACCAAATTCTCGAACCCCTACGCGCAGGAACTGAACGTGGCTCTGGAGCGGTACCTCGGCGCTGGCACAACCATCACGCTAAACCTGCTGCATGTGCGCGGCTACAAGCTCTGGACCACGCTTGATTTCAACCAGCTCAATCCCAGCAGCACGCAAGCCATCACCGAGACGTACAACATCAACAACGCCGCCGGGGCGCAAGTCAACACCTACACCACTACGGACTTCATTGTTTCCAAGAATAATGCGAGCTTCGCGCATGTATACCAGATCGAGAATGGAGGAGCATCCTGGTACAACGCCGGGTCGCTTCAGGTGAGGAAGCGCATGGCTCATGGCTTCGGTCTCGAAGGGACCTATACGTTCTCCCACGCCCTGGATAACACCGGCCAGAACGCGCCGTTCGGCGGGGGTTTTTCGAGCACCGTGAACGGCGACTACGCGGACGACAGGGGGAATTCGGCATTCGACCAGAGGCATCATCTTACCGTCCAATTGCTCTGGCAGCCGTCCGTGGGCAACAAGAGCTCGGACTTTGCGCGGCGAATTTTGAACGGCTGGCGGCTCTCCACGTTCGCCACGCTGGCCTCATCGCAGCCGGCCACGCCGATCGTGGAGGTTCAGGGACAGCAGTTCTCCGGCGTGACCATGAACTATACCAGTACGCTCAACGGTTCGGACGGCTGGGCGCGGGTTCCATTTCTGCCGATCAACAGCCTGCAAACGGGGCCCGAATACAATGTAGATGCGAGTTTCGGCCGCCAGCTCACCATCACCGAACGGGTCAAAGCAGTGCTCGCGTTCGAAGGGTTCAACGTGTTCAACATGCAGTACAACACCAGCGTGAACACGATTGCGTATCGATCCCAAGCGGTGTTACCCCCGGGATTGTTGAACGGAACGCAGGTGGGCACGCTATTCCCGGTGCCTGGCGTGGGCGCAGGCAACGCCGCACAAAGCTTCCCGGACGGCACCAACGCACGGCGGCTGCAGGTGGCGGTACGGATTGTGTTTTAGCGGGGGCGCAGGGGCTTATCCGCCGCTTATTTTTTCAGGGCGTTGTCTTCTTTCGGGATGATGTCCGTGATCTTCAACGTGAATTCCCCAGCATTGTCGTTCAGCAGCAAATGCGGTATGTCCCTCTTCCGGAAGTGGTGATTTAGATCTAATTGGAGTACCCCGGATTGGTTCAGATCTTTAAAGTATTTCCGCGACTCTTCGTATGGGGACTTGTCCGAGATCACGGCGTCATTCACCATGCAGACGAGAAAGCCGGCTTTTGTGAATTGATAATTTCCCTTTTCCTGCGGAATCGGAACGATGTCGGCTTGCCGCACTCCACCTGTCTCCGACCACGGGTCGCCCTCGTCGATGTCCGGCTGTGGATCTGGGTGGGCCGCGCAAAGAACAATGCCCCACTCCCTTTCGGGGACCATTCTGATGTTGTCAAACATGTCACTGGAACTCATATCGCCTTCAGCACCAATCCAGGAACGATCGTAACGGTTCTGCTGGTTCAGGTCCGGAGCGCGCTCGGGGGGCTGATTACTACCCTTTTGAATTAGGTACTTCGAAAACTCAGCGAGGTGATACTGCTGGTTGATCGCGAGACTGATTCGCCCTGTGACTTCGATGTGCACCCACGTATCTGGTTTCGAAACGCGAAACTGGGTGTTCTGCCAGCCCGTGTTAGCTGCCAATTTGAAGGTCGTAGAATGCCCGAGTAACCGCTGCACGAGCGGTGGAACCAGCGGAGACAGAGAGACAACCACAGATAAAGCCGCAATGCCAACCGAGGTGATCAATCCCTTCGGCCTGTTTTTCAAATAACGGTACGACAGATAGATGACGAGTGCAGCAAGAGCGACCGATACGCTCTCGAAGAGCAGAGCGGCCCAAGCCGCAAGAGCGATGTCCCAAAACGACACGAGGTCGGCGCCAACCATCGCGAGAATTGCAGCTATTAGCGGGAAATTTCTTTGTCTGGCGGGCGGCTCGCTCGGTGGAGTCGGAGACTGTTGAGGTGGCGGCGGCCCTGGAGGTGTTTGTTCGCTGTCAGCCATTAGTCTTTACGCTGGAAATCGTGCCCAGCAATCGAAAGGCATTCGCACGAATGCGGCGGACTGAAATCCGGAACTCTCATTCTTGGTGCTGGTTAGGTCGCTTGACGGGTGCCAATTTGAAAAATGCATTTGCCGGGCTGCCGATATCGCTATCCCGTTTCTCAACAAAGTGTAATTAGAAAAACCCACGTCTTTATACCATCTACCTTGGGGAGATGCAATACCTTGTTGCCTGCAAGTTACATTCGAATGAGGCAAAATGTTGGGGTTGCGTGGCGGAACCGCGAATCAACTACAGTACGCCCATAACGAACGGCGAGATAAAGCCGGAAGCAATCAATGTTTCAGGTTGGAGAGGGGTAATCGAGTCAGGCGATAGACCTTCCAATCGTCGCCGACCTCCTTCAAGTAATACGCCCTGGAGAGAGGCCGGAGAGACCACACCGGATTACCCTTGTCGTCAACCGACCTGACCGCCCATTGTTCCGTGGTGCCCGCGACAGCGTATCCGCCCTCGTAAAACTTCACATACTGGATGTCAGGTTTCGGCGGTAAATGGTTCGGTGACTTGCTCAGGGCACTCAATTGGGGCAATTCATCTTTCAAATCCTCTTGCGCCGGGCTTCCCGGGAGCCAGCACTTCCCGGCCTCGGACGGATGGAAGTGCTCGTTCCCATAGGCTGCTTCAACCGTCTTTCGGATTCTTAATTCGTCCGACTTGGTCGTGTCGTGTAGTGGTGTCGGTAATGCAGACTTCGTGGATGCCCCGAGTGCCACCAAGGCAGCGAGTCCGATCAGGCCGCCCACCAGGATTGCTCGGCGAGATGATTGCTGCGAATCAGGCGGCATCCCGGTCGACGCTCCCTCCTAACGAGTCTGTAACACAGTGTCGCGCGATTTTGAGGCGGCGGTGAGGCGGCTGGTCTGGCACCATGGGTCTGGATGCCACGGCCAATTCTGCCTGGCAAAACCATTGTACACACGACCCAAGAAAGTGATCAACAAAATTATATCATTGGATTGAGGCTCTTTTGGTTTCCCAACGCTCGATTGAGTGAGCCAAAATTGTGCGAAAGCTGTTAGTGCCTCGGTCTAACCAGTACTTCTTGGTTGAGTACCTCTGGGTTGAGCATCAAATTTTTGAGCATCAAACGGATGCTATAATTTTCCTGATGCCTCGTGAAGTGCACCTGCGTTTGAGAGAACTGCTTGCGCGGCTGAAGCCCGGTACACCCCGGAGTGAAGTGGCTCAAGCGCTTAATATAACTGAAAACACCGTACGCGGGTATTTAGAAAACCGGTGGACCAGCTTGGATCGTTCTGTTCTCGAGCGCTTCGCGGATTATCTGGATTGCGATGCAAGTGAATTCTTAGACACTCGGGAGAGCTCATTCTTTCGCCCATTTCATGATCCCGGAGGCCGTCAATGTTACTACCTGCGGCGGCCCGACGCAGATCAACTTCGAGAAAACAAGCCACTCGCCTTTATCGATGATCAAGCTCTTTACACGATGACCAAGCTGTTGCGCAACGTTGGCGAAGGAACCGAGGTATTTCCGTCATCCACAGTAACCCAGGCTGAGTTTCATGAGAAGGCCGCTCACAATTGCGTGGTGGTAGCTGCTCCGCGCGTAAACCCGGCCACCGAGATGGCTCTTTGCGAAGCCTTCCATTTGGAGCTTCCCTCCGCGAATACAATCCAGAAGGCGCCGTTTCGATTCATGTGGCATCCCATCCAGCACGCTCCTCTGAGCACCTTCGGCGAAACCAGTACCGCTGGAAAGTGTGGAATCCTCTTCACTGATGAGGATCTCTTGATACCGGCGGATTATTGCCCGCTGGAGGAGTTCAGGAGCAAGCCCATGCGAAACGCGCGCGATTGTGCCGTGGTGCTCGTCATGAACCGCAGAACCAGCGCCGGCAATCGGAAGCTCATCGTACTTGCTGGTTTTAGCGGCGGTGGCACGCAGGCCGCGGCCATGGCGGTGGCGAGTGACTATCGCGATTTGGAACCTCTCGAGAACGAACAGCTGGTGTGGGGAGTCATCGAAGTCCTTTACCGGAAACATGCCAACACGTTGGAGCGAACCATCACCAACCGGGGTTGGAGAGTCCGGTACGGCGGACGAAACCCGATCGCGTGCAAACCCAAAGAACTCAGCGCGCGCGGAGGAAATCGAACCTCGGCAGGGTTCTCCTCTTAACAGGTGGTTGCAGCGCGCCGATTCTGGCGGCGGCCATAGCCGCGGCTGGCTGCCGGCGGTGGCCGAAGAAGTCCGCGAGTCCGCGGCCGGCAACACGAGACACCTAACCGCTGTCCGGTAGCGACCATCTCTTGGAACCTCGGGCATCGACAATCATCCAGACGGCTTAGTCCGCGGCCAAATCGCCCAAATTAAAAGGGGCCGGTTCCACAGGGGTCCTGGTATTTTTCGGGAAATTTGCGGCGGTTTTGGCCGAATGGAACACCCGCGCGTTCCATTCTGGAACCCGTTCCGGGATGAAACGCCGCCTGCCCCGCACCTTAGTTGAAAATAAGGTCTTTATCCCCTAAAGTTTCTGGCCTTGCAAGTGCATTTCTGAGAGGCGTCGAGCGATTCAGCCGGCAAACCAGAAAGCGAAAAAAAGGACGGAAAACCATGCAGGTGCAACGTGTGTCTCTACGGCGGCAGGCGAAAGTTTCGCGCCCGGAACGGGATCAGATTGTTCTCGACAATCTCTCACTGGTGAAAGCGATCGCCATTCGCGTACATGAAGGTCTCCCGGTCCACGTGGAGCTAGATGACCTGGTGCATGCCGGCGTGCTGGGCCTGTTCGACGCGGTGGAGAAGTTTGATGCTGCCAAGAACGTGGAGTTTCGCAGCTATGCCAAGCACCGCATCAAAGGCGCCATCCTCGACAGTTTGCGGCAGCTCGATTGGGCGTCGCGCGACATGCGCAAGCGGCAAAAGCACATCGATTCGGTGACGCGCGATCTGGCGAATAAGCTGGGCCGTACTCCCAACGAAACGGAAGTGGCACAGGAGATGGGGGTCGGCATCGAGCGCTGGCAGCGGATGGTGAGCGAGCTGCGCACGATTGGACTGGTCTCCGGTTCGGCACATAACGAGGACGAACGGGATCGCATCCAGGAATATGCCGACACAGCAGATCTACAGCCGGACCGGGTTTGCGCGCGGCGGCAACTGCAGACAACCTTGGCCCGCGCCATCGGGCATCTGCCCGTGCGTTATCAGAAGGTGGTGTTCCTGTACTACACCAACGAACTGACCATGAAAGAGATTGGCGAGATTCTGGGCGTGAATGAGAGCCGGGTATCGCAGATTCACAAGGTCGCGTTGAAAAAGATGGCGACCGCGTTAGAGGGTGAGGGGATCCGCTCGGCGGAGGCGTTCTGAACAGCACCGCTCCCTTTGGTCGCGGCTCGGTAACGGTCCGCTTACCGAGCCGCGACCGTAGGAAGCGGTGCTTTATTGTTCCGGCAGCGAGAACAGGTACGCCGTCAGATTATCCAGGTCTTTGCGCGCGAACTTATAGGGCGGCATGATGCTGCCGGGCGAATACTTGGGCGGA
>Ga0335081_10005320_pt1 | contig 20363 bp, 22 predicted proteins | sample Lox_Sample_35_FD_206713 | JGI IMG/M metagenome (GOLD analysis project Ga0335081, IMG submission 206713) | Soil microbial communities from Loxahatchee National Wildlife Refuge, Florida, United States - Lox_Sample_3.5 | ecosystem: Environmental > Terrestrial > Soil > Wetlands | place: USA... | reverse complement strand
CTTGCCCAGGCGGACACGTCGGTGCCACTGCGGCGTGACAGTTCGGCGGCGTGCCGACCTGGCCGGGCGGACAAGTCGGGGCCACTGCGGCGTGACAGTTCGGCGGCGTGCCGACTTGCCCGGGCGGACATGCGGGCGGCGGCGCCGCCACGCAAGCGCAATCGTTGGGTCCGCGACAGGCGAGCTGGCTTCCACCGCCGCACGCGCACCGCCCGCCCACGACCCTGCCGCCGAGACAGATGAGGTTTCGCGGCACGCAAATGCCGCCGCGCACGATCTGATCCGGCGGGCACCGGACCGGGATCGGAATGCAGCGCATCTGGTTCAAGCTGAAGAATTGGTCGCGCGGGCAGCGCGTCGACGTGCAGCTCATCCTGCCGTTGAAGATCGTGCGGATCGTATCCGGCGGACACGGTGGCGGACCGCCGGCATACACGCAAGTGAGCTCGCGCGGGCCGGTCGCGATCGGCACGCGGTAGCCGGGGCAGACGCACTGCAGCTCGATGATGCGGCCGCCGCGGCAGCTGAAGTGCGGCAGCCGGCAGTAGCCGCCCTCGTCGATCGCCTCGACCGGGCAGCGGCACGCGCCGCGATAGTAGATGCGGCCACCACCGCAGCTGCGGATGTGCTCGACGAAGCCCGGCGGCAGGGTCGGAACGATCTTCGGGATCGTCACCGTCGGGGCCGCGATCAGCGGAATACCCGAGGCGACGACGAATTCCCATTCGGCAATGGCGGGCGTGGTCGCGTTGGCGACCCCGGGCGGCGGCGCCGCGGGCGCGCCGTTCGCGGCCGCGGGATCAAGCGACACCATGGCGAGGGGCCCGGCCACGTCCTGCAGGCCGAGATAGAGGCCGGTCGACGCGTTGCGGAAGCGAACGAACGCCGTGCCCTCGACCGGCTCGACCTGCCATTCGGCGGAAACCTGACCCGGCGCCACGTCGCCGACCGCGAGCACGCCGTTCTCGGTGTTGAGATAGCCGCCGGTCTGCGCGTTGCGGATGAGCATCAGGATCTCGCCCGGCACCGGCTCGAGCGACCACTGCGCGCTGGGCGCGCCGGGCGTGATCGTGTCGGCGGCGGGCTGACCGTTGGGATTGTCGAGATAGAGTTCGGGATTTCCGTGGTTGCGGATGTGATTGGTCGGCTGCTGCTGCGGCAGCTGCTGGGCAAAGCCGGGATGGCCGATCAAGGTCAGCCAGAAGCCCGCCGCAAGGACGAGAAGGGCTGCCGCGCCGAGGCGCCGATGTTCAAGTCGGATCATTGCGCTTTCATCCCCCGAAACCCTTGGCCGTGTCGGCGACCGTCGCCGGGCTCGCTCGCCGCAAGACGCCGGCGCCAAGGCGAACCGTGTCCAGTACGGTTTGCCATCGCGGCGCTGGACGAGACTCGACCCGAGCACGTCCCGCCGCAAACAGCGTAGCACGCTCGCGGTGGAGGCTATGGACAACTTTGCGCATATCCCCGCAGCGATGCCCTTGCGACACCGCGATGGGCGGCGTGCGAGGTCCGCTTCGGGTCGCATCCGGCCTCCTGTAGCGCCGGCAGTGACCCTGCCACGCAATCGCGGTCCGCGGATGGACAGCTGCGCGCATATTCCGGGTCGAAAACGCCGCGCCTGTTTCGCCCGAGGCTCCGCGCCGGAATCGCATGCGCCCAATATGCGCAAAGTTGTCCGAAAAAGCCGAAGCGCTGCGTGATAGGTTTGATGCGCCTCATTCAGGAAGCATTCGATCAAGGAAGAAGGAGTCTACATGCGACGCATCGGGATTTTGCTCGCATTCGCGTCGGGCGCATTGATTTTGGCCGCCGTCCCGGCGCTCGCCGACATGGAATGCGGCGGTCGGGACGTCGGCAACCGCCATTACGCGGTGTGCTGGCTGGCTGACGGCGGCCAGCGCTGTTACGTCTGCCCGGGCCACTACCGCTCCGGCGCCGGCGTGGCGGATTGCCGCGACGTGAATTGCGATGACCTCCCGCCGCAGTAGAGGCAGCCCCATGAACATGATCCCCATCGCCCCCCGCCCGAAGGCCGCGCGCATGCGCCGGGCCGTCCGCAAGCTCGTTCTCGTCCTGTTGCTCGTCTCGCCGCTTCCGGCGTTCGCGGCGCAAAAGCCGGTGCCGCCCGGCCAGCCGAGCGACCGCGCCACCTGCCGGTTCAATTGCAACATGAAGTACGGCTGGTGCCACGACCTGCCGCGAAGTTCCGCGTGCTTTCGCGACTTCAATGCATGCATGCGCACGTGCGGATGACGCGCGTGCGCGCAGCACGCGAGGCGCACGTTGCCGCGCCCTGCCGCGAGTACCCGACGTGATCTGCGACAGATGCATGTTGTCGACTATGCGGTTCATCAATTCGATCGGGCATGGCGAGCCGGCCATGATGCCGGTGCGGCAAGGAGTGCGGGCTCGAGTCCCTCCACGGGCACCATAGACGCTCGTTCAGAATCGATCGCGACTGGCCATATACAGTGCGGGAATCGCCTCACGCTGTCCGCTGAACCGTCAGCTTGAGCTCGGCGATCATGCGCTCGCGCATGACAAATTTCTGAATCTTGCCGGTGACGGTCATCGGGAATTCGTCGACGAACCTGACGTAGCGCGGCACCTTGTAGTGAGCGATCCGCTCGCGGCAGAAGGACTTGATCTCCTCCTCGGTGGCGTTCTCGCCCGCCCGAAGCCTGATCCAGGCGCATATTTCCTCGCCGTAGCGGTCGTCGGGCACGCCGATCACCTGCACGTCCTGGATCTTCGGATGGCGGTAGAGAAATTCCTCGATCTCGCGCGGATAGACGTTCTCGCCGCCGCGGATGACCATGTCCTTGATGCGCCCGACGATGTTGCAATAGCCTTCCGCGTCGATGGTGGCGAGGTCGCCGGTGTGCATCCAGCGCGCCGCGTCGATCGCCTCGCGGGTGCGCTCCGCATCGTCCCAATAGCCGAGCATCACCGAATAGCCGCGCGTGAGGAGCTCGCCGGGCGTGCCAGGCGGCACGATGCGGCCCTCGGCGTCGACGATCTTGACCTCGAGATGCGGCTGGATGCGGCCGACGGTCGACACGCGGCGCTCGAGCGGATCGTCGGTCGAGCTCTGAAAGCTCACCGGGCTCGTCTCGGTCATGCCGTACGCGATGGTGATCTGCGACAGATGCATCTTGTCGACCACGCGCTTCATCACCTCGATCGGGCACGGCGAGCCGGCCATGATGCCGGTGCGCAGCGAGGACAGGTCGAAGCGGGCAAATTCCGGATGATCGAGCTGGGCGATGAACATGGTCGGCACGCCGTGCAGCGCCGTGCAGCGCTCCTCGGCGACGGCCTGCAACGTCGCGAGCGGATCGAAGCCTTCGCCGGGAAACACCATGCAGGCGCCATGCGTGAGGGCGGCGAGATTGCCCAGCACCATGCCGAAGCAATGATAGAGCGGCACCGGGATGCACAGGCGATCCTGCGGCGTGAGCCGCATCGCCTCGCCGATGAAGAAGCCGTTGTTGAGGATGTTGTGGTGCGACAGGGTCGCGCCTTTGGGGAAGCCGGTGGTCCCCGACGTGAACTGGATGTTGATCGGATCGTCGAATTGCAGGACGCCCGCCAGGGCGGCGATGCGCGCTTTTTCCGCCGCGCCGGCGCGGGCGGCCAGGTCGGCGAAACGCAGGCAGCCGGCATGCCGGGCGTCGCCGAGCGTCACGGCCACACGCAGCGCCGGCAGCCGCGCCGATTGCAGCTTGCCGGGCGCGGCGCGGTCGAGCTCCGGCGCGAGCTCGCGCAGCATGCCGAGATAATCGGACGTCTTGAAGCGCTCGGCGAGGATCAGCGCCTTGCAGCCGACCTTGGCGAGGGCGTATTCGAGCTCGGACACCCGATAGGCCGGGTTGATGTTCACCAGGACGAGCCCGGCCTTGGCGGTGGCGAATTGGGTCAGAACCCATTCGCTGTTGTTCGGCGACCAGATGCCAATGCGGTCGCCGGGGTCGAGCCCGAGCGTCAGCAGGCCCGCGGCGAGCTCGTCCACGGCCGCTCGCAGCTCGCCGTAGCTCCAGCGCACATTCTGGTGACGCACCACGAGCGCGGGCCGGTCCGCCCAGCGGCCGCACGCCGCATCGAAGAATTGCCCGATCGTGTCGCCCAGGAGGGGCATCTGGCTTGCCCCGTTGACGTAGCTTTGCGTCAGCGCCGCCATGATGGCTTCCTCCCGCTCGATGACTCCAGGTCGTTCGGATCGAAATTCGGTGGATCGACAATATTGCGCAGCGATCGGCGCCGCAATCAGGCGAGAGCGGCGGCGCCAGGACGGAGCATCGACCGAGCGGCCGGGTCCACGCAGGAATCGCACGTCCGCGAGGTCATGCGCGACCGGCCCGCCCGAAGCCCGCGCCGATGCGCCGGCCTTCGTTGGTGCCAAGCCTATTCGCAGTCCGGAGCGGGATTGCCGGCCAGCGCCATTGCGCCGGGGGCTGCGCGAACGCACCGCCGATCATGGATTGCGCCCTCGCGAGAGGGCCCGCCGCTCACTACTGACGGCGACCTCCGGCGGCCTTGTCGCATCGCGCGAGGCAGGCCTGATAGGCGGAATCATTATTGGGATCCATGTGGTCGCATGCGGCACGCCGATCGCGGGGTTCCCGGCGCTTTCGCCCAGCCGATGACCCGGGAGGGCGGCGCGCGCTGCTTCCTCGACAACGTTTCCGTGCGCGCAGTCGGTGGCGACCCCTGTCTATTCGGAAATGAATGAATTGCCCTTCCGGCGCGAGTTGCTGGATCACTCGTATTATCCGTTTCGCCTTGACTTTATCGATGCATCGGGTCGATGTGAATCGACAGCGATGCGGCCTTTTGGCGCCAGCCATGTTTTGATCGGCGCCGCCTCATGGAGCGTGGCGATGTCCACCCTCATGCGCGTCCTCTGCCTGCTCGGTGTCCTGGCGCCCGCCGCGCTGGCCGCCCAGGAGCTTCCGAACCAGCTTCCGAACCAGTTTCCCAACCGTCCCATCCGGTTCGTCGTGCCGTTCCCGGCCGGCGGCCCGTCCGATTTCATCAGCCGGGTCCTGACCGAGAAGATGGCGACGCTGCTCGGCGGCACCATCGTGATCGAGAATCGCCCCGGCGCCGGCGGCATGACCGGCATTGCGTCGGTGGCGAAGTCCAGCCCCGACGGCTACACGATCGCGATCGCGCCATCGAGCCAGCTCGCGATGAACATCAATCTGCGCGAATCCATGCCGTTCCATCCGATCAAGGATCTGGCGCTGCTGACGCAGATCGTCTCGGTGCCGGAAATCCTGGTGGTCAACGAGACCGTGCCGGCGAGAACGCTCGCCGATTTCGTCGCGCTGGCCAAGGCGCAGCCCGGCAAGATCGTGTTCGCGTCGACCGGCGTCGGCGGCATGCCGCATCTGGCGATGGAGCTGCTGATGCTCACCGCCGATATCCGGCTGGTGCACGTGCCCTATACGGGCGCGGCGCCCGCCGTGAACGACCTCCTCGGCAACCGCGTCCAGACCATGTTCGCCGACGTGCCGATCCTGCTCGGCCACATCCAGGCCGGCAAGCTGCGCGCGCTGGCGATCGGCAGCCATTCGCGCATCGCCAGCCTCCCCGATCTCGCGACGACGGCAGAGCTCGGAATGCCGCAAGTGCTCGCCGACAACTGGTATGGCCTGGTGGCGCCGGCCGACACGCCCGCTCCGGTCCTCGCCAGGCTGCAATCCGCCGCGTCGAGAGCGCTGAGCTCGCCCGACGTGAAGGCCAGGCTCGCCGCGCAGGGTGCGATCGCGGTCGGCAATTCGTCCGCCGAGTTCCAGGCCTATGTGAAAAGCGAGATCGAGCGCTGGGGCCGGGTCATCAAGGCGAACGGGATCAAGATCAAGTGAGCGGGCGCCTACGGCGTCCACCAGCCTGCGCGCGCGCAAAGCCACGCGAAGGCTGCCGCGCCGGAACCGGCGGAGCGAAGGCAAGCGAGTGCTGCGCGAGAGCTTCGGCTCGGCAAGCCAGCTCAACGTATGCCACGAGCGGTTGACGGATTGAGCGCCCTGCGCACGGTCTCCGGCTCGCGCGCAATGACGCGCAGATAGGCGCGCGCCGCATCCGCGGCCCTCGATCCGCTGCCGGCCGGCCAGGATGTGTTCATCGCGGTCGATCCGAAGCGGGTGGTGCTGCTCGGCGCGTGACGCGCCGGCGATGCGGCCCGATCACGGGAATTCATTCGATTTCGCAAAAGAAAATCCAAGCAAGATCAATTTCGAGTCGGTCATGCATGGCTGCAAGCGGCTCGGGTGCGCGCGGCTGCGGCAACGAAGCGCTCATCGCGCCCACGGCGGCTGGCGGCTCAATCGGGCGCGGACCTGCTCCGATAGCCGGGGCGGCGCGTCAAGCAAGGCCAGGAAACACGCGTGGGCCTTCTCGTCCGGGAAAAACATACGCTGGTCGAGGATCGTCTCCTCGGCCCGACGACGGGCGCTTTCCAATATGAATTCCGACAGCGTCTGCCCACGCAGGGCCGCCGCCTTGTTCAAGATCGCTTTCGTTTCGTCGGAAACACGGATTTGGATCACCTCGTTCTTGCGTCGGGCAGATGGCGGCATGGGTCACCTGTCGGGTACGGCCGGATGAACGACCAGGTCGAACGGGCTGCCGTCGCGCAATCGAACGGCTGCAAAGTGCCGCAGGTCCCGCGTGGCGAGACGCCGGACGCCGAGCGTCTCGGCAAGCGCGACGATCGAGCTGTCCACGAGGCCAAGACCGAGGTTTTCGTAGCGCCGATCAATCTCCATGGCGCGCGAAAGCTGGGCCAGCGAGGGCGGCGCATAGGTGAAGGCGCCGCGATCGACGTCCTGCATGAACGCCCGCATCGCCGGGCGCTCGTCGCGAAGGAAGTAATCGACCTCGGCGATCACGAGCGCCGGAACGTAGCGGGTGCGGGCCCGCTCGATGACATTGCGAAACAGCCGATGGTCGGTCGCACTGATGACGAGGTAGTCGATGAGCGCGCCGGTATCGCAGATCAGGGCGGCCGTGCTAGCCGCCGGCACGGAACAGCTCGCGCTCATCGCCGCGCTCGGTCAGGCGGCGCACGATCCCGGCGCTTCTCGGCTTGGGATGCCGGCGATACTGTTCGAGCACGAGGGCAAGCTGCTGACGTATGAATTCAGAGCGGGAAATCCCCCGCTCGCGGGCGGCGCGCGACAGCAGCCGGTCGTCCGCCGGGTCGAGCGCAATGGTGGTCGCCTTCTTCCTGGAGAGTGCCATGAAAGTAATGTGACTCAGACGAGACGCATGGTCAAGGGTCGGACCATGTTTCCAAACCGGCGCCGTCTCATGAAGCGTGCCGTATGTCCGCTCCCTCACAACACATGCCCCCACACTTCCGGGATCAGCCGATACCCCGTGCCCTCGCGCACCAGATGGGCAAAGCCGGGGAAATGCAGGTGCATGCCGGTGACCAGCAGCCGGTCGGTCGCGGCCATGTCGAACACCTTGCGGCGCGAGGCGGCCGCCGCGTCCTGATCGGTGTCGACCTCCATGCAGACCTCGGGGCGCGCGGTCTGCACCTCCGGCACGTGCACGGTATCGCCCCAGATCAACAGCTGCTCCGATCCGGAGCTGATCATGAACGTGGTGTGTCCCGGCGTGTGACCCGGACGCGGGATCGCGGTGATGCCCGGGAAGACCTCGCCCTGCCGAAAGAGCCGCCAGCGATCCCGGTAGGGCGCGACCTGCTCGCGCCCGGCCTGGAAGAACAGCTTCTTCTCGCGATCGGTGCCCTTCGCCATCGCGGCGTCGTCGAACCAGTGCGCCGGCTCGTTCTCATGCATGACCAGCTCGGCGTTCGGAAAGTTGCGCCGGCCCGTGGTCATGTCGGTCAGGCCGGCGGAATGATCGGGGTGCATGTGGGTGAGGATCACGGTTTCGATCTCGGCCGGATCGACGCCGGCGGCCGTGAGGTTGGCCATCACCTTGCCGGCGGTGGGCTGCAGATAGTTGCCCGAGCCGGTCTCCATCAGCGCGAAGCGCCCGGCCGAGTAGATCAGGAACGCGTTGACCGAGGTGCGGCGCGCCGGGCGGAACGACGCCGTCAGGATCGCACGGGCCTCGTCCGGCGCGATGTTGCGCATCGACTCGACCGTTCCGTCGAGGAAGCCGTCGCTGATGGCCGTGACGACGATATCGCCGACGCGGCGGTGATAGACGCCGGGTATCTGTCGTTGCGGGACTTTGATCATCGCGGGCTCTCGCATCGCATCTTACTGGACATCGACATGCTCGGTCGCCCGCATCGCGGGACGGCGAGCGAATTCGGCATACCAGGACGACAAGCTCGGGCGGCCCTGCCGCCAATCGTCGGCGCCGAAGCGGAAGTCGAGATAGCCCAGCGCGCAGGCGATGGCGATATGGCCGATGTCCGCGCCACCGAACGCGGCGATTCCCTCGGCCTCGAGCCGATCGAGGCCCGAGGCGATCTTGAGGCGATACGTCGCGAGCTGGCTCTCGCTCCGCATCGCGGCGGGACGATTCTGCTCGCCCAGGCGCAGGATGGCGAGCTCCATCAGGCCATCGCCCAGCGCCTGGCGTCTGAGCGCCGGCCACCGCACCGCAGGATCGGCGGGAAAAAGTTTCGGCCCGTCGTGCAGGCTGTCGAGATATTCGCAGATGACCGCCGATCCGTAGAGCGCCGTGCCGTCGTCCAGCACCAATGTCGGGATCTTGTTGAGCGGACTGACCGCCATGACGTCCGGATTGGCTTTGCTCGCGCTCACCACGACGCGCTCGGTCACGATGCGGTCCGCGACGCCGGCCATGTGCGCCGCCACCATGACTTTGCGCGCGAAGGGCGAGCGGGACGACCAGAGCAATTTCATCGGCTCGGCACTCGAATGGGGCCCTGGAGAGGGCACGATGGCCTCGAGACACTAAAGCGCGTGCCCCTCAGTTGGACCCAGTCCCGTCATCCTGAGGCGTGAGCGAGCGCAGCGAGCGAGCACTCGAAGGACGACGGCCGAGGCGGCGCAGCAAGCGCACAAGCGGCATCGCATCGGCCGTCGTCCTTCGAGGCTCGCGCCGAAGAGGCGCGAGCGCCTCAGGATGACGGAACCGGTTCAATTTGAACGGCAAACGCTTTAGAAGCAAACCACAATTGATCGCGTTGGCGCCACAGAAAACCATTTGGCAGCCCTCGCGAAACTTGAGACTATCGGCACGCATGCCCAGCGACCAGGACGCTCCCCTCAAGACCTATCTGGATCACCTCGCGCGCGGCGATCTGGCCTATCAGTTCAGCCCCGAGGCGGGGCGCGCGGTGTTCTATCCCCGCGTCATCTGTCCTTTCACCGGCAGCGCGCGGCTGGAATGGCGGATCAGCAAGGGGCTGGGCACGGTGCATGCCACGACCGTCGTGCACCCCGCGGAGGGCAAGCCGTTCAACGTGGCGCTGATCGACTGCGATGAAGGCTTCCGCCTGATGAGCCGGGTGGAGGACATCGCGCCAGACGAGGTGCGCATCGGGCAGCGCGTGCGCTTCCGCGTCCATCAGCCGGGCGGCGAGGAGCCGCCTTATCCGGTCTTCTTCCCCGTGGAGGGCGCGTGATGGACGGGCTCGCGCGGGGCAGCGCCGCGATCGTCGGCGTGGCCGAATCCGACCTTGGCCAGGTGGCGGACGGTCTCTCCGTCTTCGACCTGATGGCGCAAGGCACGCGGCGCGCGCTCGACGACTGCGGCTTGAGCCTGAAGGACGTCGACGGCCTCTATTGCGCGACCACCCAGAGCCGCCTGTCGGTACTCGGGCTTGCCGAATACCTCGGCATCAACCCGTCGCACCTCGGCTCGACCATCGTCGGCGGCTCGTCGTTCGAATATCACGTCGCCCACGCGATGGGCGCGATCGCGCTCGGCCTGTGCCATGTCGCGGTCATCGCCTATGGCTCGACCCAGCGCAGCGTCGGCCGCAAGCAGGCCTCGGTGCGCGAGGTCAATCCGTATGAAACGCCGTTCCGCCCGTTCCTGCCGTCGAGCGCCTACGCGCTCGCGGCCTCGCGGCATATGTATGAGTTCGGCACCACGCGCGAGCAGCTCGCCGCCGTCGCGGTGGCGGCGCGCGAATGGGCGCTGCTGAACCCGGCGGCGTGGGAGAAGAAGCCGCTGACCATCGAGGGTGTGCTGTCGGCCAGGATGGTGAGCTACCCGTTCACGGTGCGCGACTGCTGCCTGGTGACCGACGGCGGCGGCGCCATCATCGTCACCTCGGCCGAGCGCGCGAGATCGCTCAGGAAGAAGCCCGCCTATGTGCTGGGCTGCGGCCAGTCGGTCACCCATGCCAACATTTCCAGCATGCCGGACCTCACGGTGACCGGGGCGCTCGCGTCCGGCAAGGCCGCCTACCGCATGGCCGGGCTCGGCCCCGCGGAGGTCGACGCCGTCGAGCTCTACGACGCCTTCACGATCAACACCATTCTGTTCCTGGAGGATCTCGGCTTCTGCCGGAAGGGCGAAGGCGGGGCCTTCGTCAGCGGCGGACGCATCGCCCCCCAGGGCAGTCTCGCCGTCAACACCAATGGCGGCGGGCTGTCCTATTGCCATCCCGGCATGTACGGCCTCTTTCTGCTGATTGAGGCGGTCCGTCAATTGCGCGGCGAATGCGGCGCCCGCCAGGTGAAGGATTGCGAGGTCGCGCTGGCGCACGGCAATGGCGGCGTGCTGTCGTCGCAGGCGACGGTGATCCTGGGAACGGAAGCGACAATCTAGAAGCCTATAAGCCGCGTTCAACGAAAGGCCGACTTGACCTCCCGCGCCAGTAGCCGGATCGCCTCTCGTTCCGCCGCGTGGTCGGCTAGACCCGCGCAATTCGTTTCCAACTGCACGCCCGACAGCCCGATGTCGCGTTGTAGGTCTTTCAACTTCTCCACTACCGTATCGGGCGAGCCAATGAACACCGAACCGCGCATTGTTTCCTCGAGCGTGATTTCAGTGAGGCGCTGCGAGGTTTTCCAGCGCGGGTGGTCCGGCGGGCTGTTTTGCCGACGAGAGGAGTCGGCAAGCAGGCGGCTTTGGTTCTGGAAATACCGCATCAGCGTCGGCCCGTAGGCTTCCTGGGCCGCCGCATCCGTTTTTGCGACGAAACCGGGGCAACGGAGATAGACGGGTGCCTCTCCGGGATGTCCGGCGTCGGTCCAGGCTTTGCGGTAGACGTCGATGTGCTGCTTGAACATCCGCACATCCTCGTGCCGCACCGACAGGAACAGGCCTTGGCCCGCTTTGCCGGCCGCAGGGAATGTTTCGACGCTCACCGCCGCGATGCGGATTTCGGGCGTCGGTTTTTGCACCGGCTGCGGCACGACCGTGACGTCTTGGATGTCGTAGAACTTGCCCTTGTAGGAGAAATTGTCTGCCTGCCAGGCGCGCTGGATGATCTCGAGACACTCGATCTCGCGGTCCTTGCTTTCAGAATAGGCGATGTTCAGCGCCTCATAGGTCTTCACGACGCCGCTGCGCCCGACGCCGAAGATCAGTCGGCCCTTGGAGACGTGATCCAAGGTCGCGGCTTCCTCGGCGATGCGAAGCGGATGAGCCAGCGGAAGCACTTGCACGCTGGTCCCGATCCTGATCCTTTCGGTGCGGGCCGCGATCGCGGTACCAAGGACCAGCGGGCTGGCGGCGAGGGCGCGCCGTTTGTCGAAATGCAGTTCCGCGAGCCACATCACGTCGAGGCCGTATTCCTCGCTGGCGTCGACGATGTCGAACCCGGCGGCAAAGCATTCAGCTTGGCTGCGGCCTGGCAGCACTGGAAACTCGTGATAGATACCTAATTCCATTGAAGCCCTTCCCTAGCCTCGCGACCCGATTGAAGCGGGTCGAGCCGGCCGGCGCGCCTTCAACGCTGTGCCCGATCCTCGAAGCTCACGCGCGGTCCGCGGCCGGCAGCTCGATCGGCGGCGCGGTGAGCGGCCGACAATCCGGCGCGAAGGTCAGCGGCGCGCCGGTCTGCCGGCGCAGGTCGGCCTCGCGCAGACCATCGAGCACCTCGCGCACCACCATGCCGGCCGGCGTGATCTCGATGACCGCGAGATCGGTGAAGACACGCTTGACGCAGCGCACCGCCGTGAGCGGCAACGTGCATGTCTCGAGCAATCGCGGCGCGCCCTTGCGCGTCACATGATCCATGATCACCCAGACGGCGCGCGCGCAGGCCGCCAGATCCATGGCGCCGCCGACCAGCGGGCCCTTGTTGGGCAGACGCATGTCCCAGTTGGCGAGATCGCCATTGGCGGCGACCTCGAACGCGCCCAGGATCGCGACGTCGATATGGCCGCCGCGAATCATGGCGAATGACGCGGACGAATCGACGAAGGCCGCGCCGGGCCGGACCGTGATGCGCCGGCTGCCCGCGTCGACGAGATCGGCATCGGCGCGGTCAGGCGACGCGAGCGCGCCGACACCGATCACGCCATTCTCCGAGTGAATGAAGACATCGACCTGCGGGCGCATGTAGTCGGCCACGGCGATCGGCATCCCCATGCCGAGATTGACCAACATGCCGTCGGTGATGTCCTGGGCGGCGCGCCACGCGATCTGCAGACGGTTGAGAGGTTGCGGGCTCATGGTGTCCAGGCTCTTTGTATCCAAGTTCTTGGCGTCCGCACTCATGGCGTCACCGTCACCACGCGGTCGACATAGACGCCGGGCAATTGCACGCGATCGTGCGGCATCGGCTGGTCGAGAACCTTGCGCACCTCCGCGACGGTGAGGTTCGCGGCCGCCGCCATGACGGGGCCGAAGTTCATCTGGGCATAGCGAAAGGCCAGGTTGCCGTAGCGGTCGGCGGTGTCCGCACCCACCAGCGCCAGGTCGCCTTTGATGGCGTGCTCCAGCACGAAATCGCGGTCGTGGAATCGGCGCACTTCCTTTCCCTGGGCCAGCTCGGTGCCGAAGCCGACGGGTGTGTAGAAGGCCGGAATGCCGGCGCCCCCGGCGCGGATGCGCTCCGCAAAAGTGCCTTGCGGCACGCACTCGAGCTCGATCTTGCCGTCGGTCCATAATCGCTCGAACGCCGACGGCTCCTTGCTGTGACCTCGTGCGGCCGTGCAGACGACCTTGCGGACGAGCCCCGCCTCGATCAGCTCGTGCGTCGAGGAGTAGCGGTGGGTGGCGGAGTTCACGACCAGGGTGAGGTCTTTCGCGCCGCGATCGCGCAGCGCGCGGATCAGAAAATTGGGAAAGCCGGCGCCGCCGAAGCCCGATATGAAGACGGTGGCTCCGTCCGAGACGTCGGCGAGAGCCTCGGCCGCATTGGCAGCACGCTTGTCGATGGACATCGCCTTTCCACTTCCAATCAGGCAGCGTACTTCGCCACGGCAAAAGTCGCAGGTCAACTGACCGGCCGGGGCGTTACCGGCCCTTCGCCTTCCGCCACGCCTCGAAATCCACCTTCGTCTGCGGATCGGTCGGCGGATAGAGCCCCATGATCGAGCGGCCCTCATGCACCTTCTCGGTGACGAAATCCTCGAATGCCGTCATCTCGACCGCTTCGTCGGCAATCTCGTCGGCGAGGTGCGCCGGGATGACGATGAGCCGTCGGCGTCGCCGACGATCACGTCGCCCGGCCACACCGGCGCATCGCCGCACGCGATCGGCACGTTGGTGTCGACGGCCTGATGCAAGGTCAGGTTGGTCGGCGCCGACGGGCGCTGGTGGAACGAGGGGATCGCGAGCCTGGCGATCTCGGCCGCATCGCGAAAGCCGCCGTCGGTGACGATGCCGGCGACGCCGCGCTTCATCAGCCGCGTCACCAGGATCGAGCCGGCCGAGGCGGCGCGCGCGTCCTTGCGGCTGTCGATGACGAACACGGCGCCCGGCGGGCAATCCTCGATGCCCTTGCGCTGCGGGTGGCCGCGGTCCTGGAACACGGTGATCGGGTTGAGGTCCTCGCGCGCCGGGATGTAGCGCAGCGTGAACGCCTCGCCGACCATCGTGGGTTTCGTCGGATCGAGCGGCTGCACGCCCTGGATCATCTGGATGCGCAAGCCGCGCTTGTAGAGCGCGGTCGCAATTGTGGCGGTGCTCACCGTCTTGAGCTTGTCGCGGGTTCGCGGAGCGAGAGGCATGGGGTGCTTTTCCCTTGGACTTGCAAGAAGCAATCTCCTGAACCCGTCATCCTGAAGGAGCGTCGCGCAGCGACGCGTCTCGAAGGATAGGCTGCGGGCGCAAGTGGCGCCACCTCGGCCGTCGCCCTTCGAGGGCCGTGCTTCGCACGGCCGCCTCAGGGTGACGGGGATGGATCACAATTTGCTGCTCATTCGGTCTTTACGCCGTCGATACCTGATGTATCGGGCAGCGACAGTGATGCTGTCATCTCGCGCGCGCTCTTGAGCGTCTCGATCGCCGCGAGGCAACGCGCGAGCTTCGCGGTGCGCTCCGCGCCTGCGAACGGCTCCATGTTCTCCCTGAGCTTGCCGGCGAGATCCTCGTCCGAGAACGGGTTCTTCGGATGGCCCGGAAACGGCCTCGCCTCTCCGCGCACGACCGTGCCGTCGTCGAGCTCGATCTCGACCCGGCCGAGATAGCCCATGTCGTGCCGCTTGTGCTTGCCGCCCGCGATGGTGCCGAGCGCCGCCTCGGGCGCCGCCTTGACCTTGTCGGCGACGAAGCGCTGCCGTTTCGGCTCGAGCACCCGCGAGGGCGCAAAGCTCTCGGTGGTCACGACGCCGTCGAGCACCGCGGCCGCGACGATGTAGGGCAGCGAATGGTCCGCGGTCTCGCGCGAGATCGGCGCATAGGGGGCCTGGCGGATTTTCACGAGGTGATCGTAGGCGCCCTCCTCGGCGAAGACGCGCACCTGCCTGATGCGGGCGAGATCCGGCACCTGCGCGCGGGCCGCCAGCGCCGCCTGGATCGCGCTCTGGGCGAGCGAGCCGACCGGCCAGCGCTTCATATTGGTCTCGGCGATGCGCGTGAGCGGGCGCTTGGCAGCGAGCCGCTCCCTGAGCACCGGGATCGCGTCCTCGCTCTTGTTGACGAGCTTCTGGATAAAGCCCTGCTTGCCGACGAAGGGCCGCACCGCGCCCTCGACGCCGACCTGCGCCAAGAGACACGCCTGCAGCGCGTTGCGCGCCGCGTCGCTGCCGTTGAAGCGCTTCCACATCGTGAGATCGCCGCGCCGGTTGAGCTCGCCCGACTCGATCTCGTCGCTGGCGAAATGCGGAACCACCGTCATCGCCAACGCCTCGCGCGCCTGCACTGCATCGAGATCGAGCACGCGCGCGATCGCGCAGGCGGCGCCGAGCGCCATCAGGTTGGTGTAGTCCCAGCCGCCCGGCGCGGTCGAGAAGGCGTCGAACGCGGCCGCCACGACCTCGTAGCCGAGCGCGAGCGCGGTGAGGAGTTTTGCGCCGTCGACATCCGCCCATTCGGCGGCCGCGATCACGGCCGCCACCATGTCGCTCGGATGGCCGCTGTTGCGCCGGCCGACGAAGAAGTCGTTGTAGTCGTAGCAGCGCAGCAGCACGCCGTTGGCGAGCGCCGCGAGCTCGGGCGTGGCACGTTTGGTGCTGCCCCAGATGACGCAGCCGTCGCTGGCGGGGAAGCGATAGGCGTGCCGCCGTGCCGCCTGCGCGGCCGGATGGGTGAGCGCGCCCATGGCGACGGCGAGGGAGTCGATCAGCGCCGCCTTGGCGGCGCGGGTCGTGCGGGGGTCGAGCGCGTCGGGCGCATGGGCAGCGAAGTCGCCGAGGAGGGCTGCGACTTCATCGGGATCGGTGGAGAGAGTTGAGTTGGACATGACGGGTGACTCACGGGCTTGCGGATGAGCGCGGCGCTTCGGCTCTTGCGCCCTCTCCCCCGCTTGCGGGGGAGAGCCGGAGAGGGGGAAGCCGCTTGCTCAGTGCTTGCGACTGCCCCCTCCCCGCCAGAGCGGGGGAGGGGGCGCAGGCGCAGTGCCGCGCGGCAACTACACCGCGACGTGCGGCTGACCCTCGCGCACCTTGGCGGCGTCGAGGGCTTTTTCGGCGAAGGCCTCTTCCTCGGGAATGATGAACGAGGCCGAGCGCACGCTCTGCGCCTGCTGCTCCAACCCGGGTGCGCGCTCGCCTTTCGCCACCGCCTGCGCGGCCTTGCGCAGGCGCAGGCGCGCCATGATGATCGCGTTGTCGGTCGACACCAGGTTCTCCTTGGTGCGGTCCTGGATCGGCCCCATGCTCTCCTGCACCGAGGCATCCTGCATGGCGAGGCCCCTCACCCCGTTGTAGGTGCGGCCCGCCTCCTGCGCCTCGCGGTCCATCAGGTAGTTGTTGTGGCGGTTGGCGACCGGCTGGAACGTGCCGGGGATCAGCTCGGTGTGCACGCCGCCGCCCTTGCGCATGGTGTCGAGCTCTTCCTCGGTGAGCGGCCGGACCGGATGGAACGTCATGGTCCACGCCATGTTGTTGGTGTCGTCCATCGGCACCCAGGCGTGGCCGTTGAGCGCATTGCCCCGGTACGGCGGAATTAACGTGTACCAAGGCATCAGCCACTGAGTGACGCGCCAGTAGTGGTAGCCCGGATCGGCATTGCGGCGCGCGCCGATCAAAAGCCCGCCCGGCGACTCCAGGATGTCGAACACCGTGTTGGTGTTGCGCGTGTGCTTCGCCCCATCGGTGTTGCGGTGGAGCGGGTCGCGGTCGAGATCGTAGCGGTGCAGGAACGACACGTGGCTCGAGTCGATGCCGCCCTCCATCGCCTGCAGGTAGTTCGACTCCTGCCAGCGCTTCGAAATGTAGACGTGCGAGGCCGGCAGATGCACCCATTCGAAATTCGGCGGCGCCGGCTTCTCGGCCTCCGGGCCCATATAGGCCCAGATCACGCCGCCGAGCTCGATGGTCGCGTAGGCCTTGAGCTTGATCTTCTGGGCAAAGCCGCTCGCCGCCGGCTCGGACGGCACCTCGATGCATTGCCCGGTCACGTCGAACTTCCAGCCGTGGTAGCAGCAGCGCAGCCCGTTCTCCTCGTTGCGGCCGAACCACAGCGACACGCCGCGATGGGCGCAGAACTCGTCCATCAGGCCGATCCGCCCCTGCGTGTCGCGGAACGCGATCAGCCGCTCGCCCAGCAGCTGCACCCGCACCGGCGGGCAGTTCGGCCGCGGCAGCTCCTCGGCGAGCAGCGCCGGGATCCAGTAGCGGCGAAACAGCTCGCCCATCGGCGTGCCCGCATTGGTGCGGCAGAGATATTCGTTCTGTTCGTGGGTGATCATGGCTCTCGTCCTCGATCGGCGCGCGTCTTTCGCTTCCGCGCCGGCTCAGCTCTTGCGCTTGTATAACCCTAGCTTGCGCACGGCTTCATCCGCAAACGAGTTGTCGATCACCTGGTCGACCGTGACGCGGCCGCTGATCAGGTTGCGCGAGCGGAAGAAATTCCAGTCGTTCTGCAGGCTCGCCCTGTTGACGTGGCCGTTCGGATTGACGGCGAACGGCGTCATCGCCCGATAGACCTTCGCGTCCTTGATGCGGGTGTACTCGGTCAGGATCGCGATGATGTCGTCCGCCCCCGGCCCGGCGATGCGGCCGTCCTTGAGCGCGTCGTTGTAGTCGCGCAGCGCGCGGATGTAGGCGTTCATGAACTTCTGCGCGACCGCGCGGCGCTTGTTGATGAACTCGTCGGCGAACAGCACCACCGCGGTCTGCTGCCCCGGATAGATCGCGCTCTTGTTGGCGCGGACCGCAAAGCCCTGCTCGGTCGCGCGCGTCACCGTCGGCTCGTTGGTGACGCCGGCGTCGATGGCCTTGTTCTTGAGCGCCACCAGCATCGCGGGGAAGCCCATATAGACCACGTTCACGTCGGCGAACTTCAGCCCGCCCTTCTTGAGCGCCTCGTTGAGCGCCGACTCGGAACCGGCGCCCTGCGCGGCGGTCGCGATGGTCATGCCCTTGAGGTCGGCGAGCGACTTGTAGCGGCCGCTATCGGCCAGATCCTTGCGCACCAGCAGGGTCGAGTACTCGTAGCCTTCGGCGACCGAGGCCTTGTCGGCAACCACCTTGATGTTGATGCCGCGCTCGACCGCGTTGTAGAGGCCGGCCGCCACCGTGCCGCCGCCGACGTCGAGCTCGCCGGTGCCGAGCGGCGCGATCATCTTCGCGGCCGACGCGAACCCGGTCGTGTCCACCACAATGCCCTCGTCGCGGAAATAGCCCTTCTGCTCGGCGATGAAGAAGCCGACGTCGGAGCTGACATTGGTGAGCCCGACCTTCACCTGCTCGGGCGTCTGCGCCGACGCGGCGCTGGCCGCGAGGGCGACGATGAAGGCCAGCGGGGCAAGCGCGAGACGCATCGGAAATCCTGTCTGCGGCAGCGGATGCGGCAGTTTCGGCGAAGCGCGCGCCATGTCAACGACCCGGCCGGCCGGGAACGCATGCGAAATCGCCGCAGCGCCGCAGATCGCATGTGATGCTTGCACGGCGACCGCGCTCCCTCTCCCCGCTCTTGCGGGGAGAGGGTTGGGGTGAGGGGCGCTGACTCGCAGAGAAATAGGTCGGTGGCAACGACTCGCGGAGACGCCCCCTCACCCCGACCCTCTCCCCGCACGCGGGGAGAGGGAGCGCGGGCGCAGTGCCAAGAATCACCTGCGATTGGCCCTGTAATCGCAGGGGGTTTGCGCCGGCGCCGCGTTTCGCCGAAGATGTGACCGCGCAACAAGGACACGCCATGCCGCCCGCCCCCGACCTTGCGACCATTCCGGGTCGCCGCATCGGCCACTACCGCAACTCGTCGCGCCGCCGCATCAAGCTGTACGGGCTCGGGCAAACGGGCGCGTCGGTCGCCCGCGCGGTCGGCGCGCGCGGCCTGCCCAATGTCGAGGTGCGCAGCGGAACCGGCGCGGCCGGCTGGGCCGAGATCACCGACGGCGCCGCCGACCGCGACACCAACATGGTCGTCATCGTCTGCGGCGAAGGCGACGAGGCGCTGTTTCGGCCCGAGCCCGAGCGGCCGCAGTCGCTCGTTACCTTCGTGCTGCTGCAGCGGCAGGGCAACCTGCTGGTCGTGCGCCAGCCGAGCGTGTCGGGCGCGCGCGGCTCGGCCGATCTCTTCGTCACCACCTCCGACCGCGACTACGTCGCGGATCTGATCGACAACCTGGCGAGCTGAAACAATGTCCCCCGCCCTCGTCGTCAACAGCGCCCGCGAGCGCCTCGCCCGCGGCGAGGTTGCGCTCGGCTTCGGCGTGCGCGTCGCGAAATCGGTCGAGATCGCCAAGGCGGCAAAGACCGCGGGCTTCGACTGGCTGTTTCTCGATCTCGAGCACAGCGCCATGTCGATCGAGACGGCGGCGCAGCTCGCGATCGCGGCGCTCGACGCCGGCATCGCGCCGATCGCGCGCGTGCCGAACGGCGAATATTCGCTGGCGACACGGCTGCTCGACAACGGCGTCCTAGGCATCATCGTGCCGCATGTCGACACCGCCGAGGAGGCACGCGAGGTCGCCGACCGCCTGCGCTACCCGCCGCAGGGCCACCGCAGCATCTTTTCCGGCATGCCGCAGCTCGGCTATCGCGCCGTCAAGGCCGCCGAGATGACGGCGGCGTTCAACGCCACGAACCTCATCTGTGTCATGCTGGAGACGCCGAGCGCGATCGCCAACGCCGAAGCGATCGCGGCGGTCGAGGGCATCGACTCATTGATGATCGGCACCAACGATCTGTGCATCGAGATGGGCATCCCCGGCGAGCTCGCGAACCCGAAGGTCGCCGACGCCTACCGCGCCGTCGCCACGGCCTGCCAGAAGCACGGCAAATGGCCCGGCATGGGCGGCGTCTACGACGAGCCGCTGATGCAGAAATATGTCGATATCGGCTGCCGGTTCCTGATGGCCGGCGCCGACTTGGCCTTCATGATGGGCGCCGGGACGAAGCGGACGCAGTTTTTGAACGGCATCAAGCTATAGCGCCGTAGGGTGGGCAAAGCGAAGCGTGCCCACCGTTTCCCTGCCGCGACAGCCCGCGTGGGCACGGCGCTTCGCGCCTTTGCCCACCCTACGAGCTAACCCCTCCCCGTCATCCTGAGGCGCGAGCGAAGCGAGCCTCGAGGGATGATCGGCCGAGGTGCTGCAACAAAAAAAAGCAAGCGGTACCGGATGGGCCGTCGCCCTTCGAGGCTCGCGCGAAGGTGCGCGAGCGCCTCAGGGTGACGGGGAGAGTTTGTCAGATCTTCCCCTTCAGGCGCGGGTAGACCTTCTTCGCATTGTCCTCGAAGATCTTCTTCTTGTCCGCGGCGGTGAGCCAGCTCACCTGGTCGATGTAGCGCTTGGTGTCGTCGTAGTGATGGCCGGTGCGCGGGTCGATGCCCTTGACGGCGCCGACCATCTCGGAGGCGAACAGGATGTTGTCGGCCGGGATCACCTTGGTGAGCAG
>Ga0335081_10005319_pt1 | contig 20364 bp, 17 predicted proteins | sample Lox_Sample_35_FD_206713 | JGI IMG/M metagenome (GOLD analysis project Ga0335081, IMG submission 206713) | Soil microbial communities from Loxahatchee National Wildlife Refuge, Florida, United States - Lox_Sample_3.5 | ecosystem: Environmental > Terrestrial > Soil > Wetlands | place: USA... | reverse complement strand
GTTGCCGCAAGGCCCAGTGCCGCAAGGCCCAGTGCCGCAAGGCCCAGTGCCGCAAGGCCCAGTGCCGCAAGGCCCAGTGCCGCAAGGCCCAGTGCCGCAAGGCCCAGTGCCGCAAGGCCCAGTACCGCAAGGCAGGATGGCGCACCCGGTTCAGCATCAGGCCGCTAGTACCCCAAGCGCCTCCTCGACGAGCCCCAGGAACGTCTCGGAATCCCGGAGCAGGTCATCAGCCTCCCTGGCACTGACCGCCCGCGGCAATCCCGCCTCCGCCGCGGCACGCTTCGCCGCGCCCGCGGCAAAAAACGCCGCCCACTCGGCGAGCGCGGGAGCCACGCGCGGTAGAAGCTCCCACACACTGCGCGGCCCGCGACGGCGTGGACCGCCGTTGGGTTCGACCCGCGCGGATACCACCGCAGCCGCAGCCCGCAACGCCGCCAGGTGAGCGGCCACGTATCGAGTTGCTGGCGCTGGCTCTGCGCCCGCGGCTGCCAGACCGTGGCGGGCAGACTCAAGCAGCGTCATGATCGACGGCGCCACCCGGGGCCGCTCCGTGCGAACAACTGCCGTGATTACGCTCATCGCCGCTACCTTCCTCGCACTCGTTGGGGGGCGGAGGCCAGGCGAAGCGCTTCCCCTCGCCGCGCCTGGCCGCGCACGGCCGCCCAAAGGGGGTCTTGGGCTGCTGTGCGCTCCGCTGACATCCAGTCGAACACAAGTTCGATTGGATGTCCACGTCATATTGGACACGTGTTCGAAGTTAATTGGAGGGTGTGACATTTCTCCGGTCGCGCACGCCCTGGGTTGATCAGGCGTGCGGGCCGGCAGCGGGCGGCCGGGCAGCGTGCGGACCCGGGTTCGGGCAGGCCGGGCGCCGTGCAGGCCGGCCAGCGTGCGGACCGGGCAGCCTGCAGGTAGTTCCGAGCGCGCGCGTGATCGGTCTCGGTAGGCTTGCTCGTGTGGTCGCGCAGATGCGGTGGCGGGAACTCGACGCGGTTGCGTTCGCCAGTGAACTTGACGCGTGTCTCGCCGTATATGCGGCTGCGATGAAACCGCCCTCCTTCCAGCTTCCTGGCAGACGGTCCATCATGGAACGGCACCTCGGTTATCCGAGCTTCCACGGAGTCGCCGGGGTCAATGGCGAGAAGTCGGGCGCGATCATCGCTTTCGCCTACGGCTTCCATGGCGAGACGGGCCAGTGGTGGCACGACCTCGTCGACTCCGCCGTCGCCACCACCGCAGGCAGAGCGCGTGCCACCGCATGGCTTGCCAACTCGTTCGAGATCGGCGAGGTACACGTGCACCCGGACTATCAGGGCCGCGGCATCGGCCGCCGCATGCTCCTCGCGCTCACCGCTGACCGCACCGAGCGCACCGCTGTGCTATCCACCCGCGACGCACACTCGCCGGCCCGCCACCTCTACCGGAAGCTCGGCTTCAGCGACCTGCTCACCCGCTTCTGCTTTCCTGGGGGGCCGGAGCGTTACGCGGTGATGGGGGCACCGCTGCCGCTCACGTCCCGCTGACGCCCGCGAAGCGCCCGGTCCCGCAGGCCGAGCATCTCGTAGATCTCCCGCGTCGCGGTCGACCGGTTGAGCGTATAGAAATGCAGGCCGGGGACGCCCTCGTCAAGCAGGCGCTGGCACATGCCGGCGGCATACTCCACCCCAATTTTCCTAACGGCTGCCACATCGTGCGCCACCCCGCGAAGCCGTTCAGCTAGATCTGGCGGGAACCTGGCACCGGACAGCACGGCGGCCCGCTCGATCATCCGCACATTGGTAATCGGCATGATGCCCGCAATGATCGGGATGTCACAACCGAGCGCTGCGACCCGGTCGCGCAACCGCACGTAGTCCGCCACATAGAAGAACATCTGGGTGATTGCGAAGTCGGCTCCCGCGCGGCACTTGCGCACGAAATAAGCGACATCACTGTCGAAATCAGGCGATCGCGGATGTTTCTCAGGAAACGCCGCCACGCCGACGCAGAAATCACCGGACGCCCTGATCAGGCGCACGAGTTCGGCCGCGTAGCTGAGGCCCTCCGGGTGTTGCACCCACTCCGCGTTGGGGTCGCCCGGGGGGTCGCCGCGGAGCGCGAGCACATTACGCACGCCTTCTGCAGCATAGGAGCCGATGACATGGCGGAGTTCGGCCACCGAGTGGTTGACCGCCGTAAAGTGCCCCACCGGGGTCAGCGTCGTCTCCGCGGCGATCCGGCCCGTTACCCTTATCGTGCGGTCCCTGGTGGAGCCACCGGCGCCGTACGTCACAGAAACGAATGTCGGCGCGAGCGCCTCAAGCTGGCGGATGGCAAGCCACAACTGACGTTCGGAATCCGCCGTCTTCGGCGGCATGAACTCGAACGAGTATGACTCGCCGCCGACAGCGAGGAGCTCACGTATCGTGGCGGCGCGGTGAATCGGTGCAAACACCATGCGGTAAGGCTAGCCGGGAGCCCAGCCGGAATGCGAACGCGATCGGGCCCACCCGGCTCGCTGCTTGGCCAGCCCCGCCATTAGCCTCGCCACCATGGCAAACCTGCCCGGGCATGACCCGTCCGGCGAGCCACCGGCCCGTCCGGCCGCCGCGTACGGGGCCGCCTACGGCGCCGGGCTCGGGCGGATCAGGGCCGGCGTGGCGCTGGCGCTCGAGCGGTTCATGCAGCGGCAGCTCCGGATACTACTCGCGGCTGGGGAGGAACTGCTGCCAGGGGTTGCCGCGATCGAGGCCCTGCTCGCCGGTGGCAAAAGGCTGCGGCCCGCGTTCTGCTACTGGGGCTGGCGAGGAGCGGGCGGCAGGGACTGTCCGGAGATCATTGCCGCCGCTGCCGCACTCGAGCTGCTGCACGCGAGCGCGCTTGTCCACGACGACGTGATGGACGGCAGCGACACCCGACGTGGCCAGCCTTCGCTGCATCGCAGTTTTGCGGCCAGGCATGCCGGCTCGGGCTGGCATGGTTCGGCGGAGTCGTTCGGCGTCGGGGCCGCCATCCTCATGGGTGATCTGCTGCTGTCCTGGACCGACGAGATGTTCCAGGCGAGCGGGCTGCCCTCGGAGGCGACAGAGCGCGGGCACCGGGTGCTCTCCGTTATGCGCACCGAGGTCATGGCCGGCCAGTATCTCGATCTGCTCGAGCAGGTCAGCGGCGCCGGCACGGTGGAGTCCGCGTTGCGCGTCGCGAGCTTCAAATCCGCCAAGTACACAGTCGAGCGGCCGCTCCATCTCGGCGCGGCACTCGCCGGTGCGCCGGATGACGTGGTGGGCGTCTATTCGCGGTACGGCCTGCCGCTCGGCACCGCGTTCCAGCTTCGCGACGACGTGCTCGGCATGTTCGGTGACCCTGCGCAGACCGGTAAGCCGGCGGGCGATGACCTGCGCGAGGGTAAGCGGACCGTACTCGTCGCCGTCGCGTTCGCCAAGGCCAGCCCGGCCCAGGGGGCGGTGCTCGCCGAACGGCTCGGGGACCCGCTGCTCGATCAGGCGGGGGTGGCCGAGGTCCAGGAGATCATCCGCGGCACGGGAGCGCTACTCGCGTGCGAGGAACTGATCAAGCGGTACGTGTCCGAGGCCCTGGCGGCCCTGACCGGCGCTCCGGTCACCTCCGACGCCAAGGAAGCACTTGCTGAGCTGGCACTCGCTGCCACGTCCCGGACCGGTTAGCCCACATCCCGGACCTGACAAAGAGTCGCCGAACACGTTGGCGCCGCAGTGCCCGCACGTAGAGCTGACGGGTACGGCGGCTGATGGCCCTCTGCAAGGGGCACATGCCGCGCCCGGGTACTCCGCGGTACCGGATCATTGCGGTACCGGATCATTGCACTGCTGTCGTACCTGCCGCTGGCTAGCGCGCCGCTAACAGGCCCGTCGTGAGGCGTGGTAGCCGACGGACGGAACGCCGAGCAGGTAGCCGCTGGCGCTGGGTTCGAGGTAGAGCGTGATGATCCAGCGCGTACACGCCAGGTGGCCCGGGCTGTCGGCGGGCGCCTGATGGCTGGTGAATTGCACGATCGCGGTGAGGCGGCCGCCCCGCGTCGCCGAAAGGCCGATGAGGACGGCACCCGAGTCGGTGGTGGTCCTGAACCCAGCGGCGAACCGCCGCGCTGTTTCGATCTGCCGCATCTGCCGATCGAGGAGCGGGCGGAAGTGCTTATAGTCGTGCCCGTTGATGGCGGTGAAATAGCTGGTGAGGAAGCTCGCCACCGAAGCCGCAGCGGGGTTGCGCGCCGCTATGGAGGCAACCGCGACCGTTGCGCGGCCAAGCGGCGGGCTACCCGGCGGCGATGGCCGCCCCGTCGTACCCGCGGCCGCCCGGGTGACCGGTGCTGACGGCTGCGCTGAGGCTCCCTGGGGCTGGTCCGGCCGCGCGTTGGGGCCGTGCGCCGCGGCCGCCCGGCCGCCGGGTGAGCGGATTTTGACAGCGAGGGCGAATCCCGCGGCGGCGAGGAGCAGGATCACCAGCAGCGTCACCGCGACCGTCCGGGTCCGGCGTCCAGGGCCCGGAGGTTCGGGCTGCTGCCGCAGATAGGCACTCGGCGGCTGCTGGTCTTCCCACATTGGCGGCGCCGACCCGGTCGGTGGCTCCGGGTCCTCCCATATCGGCTCCGGGTCCTCCCATATCGGTGCCGACGACATCTGCGGCGGCCAGTACGGGTCTGCGGGCGGCCACGGCGCCGCGTCGGGTGGCTGCGCCCATGATTGCTGTTCAGAGGCCCCGGGGCCGGGATCGGGCTGGTATCCGGGATCGGGCTGGTACCCGGCGTCGGACCCGTAGCCGGGATCGGATCGGTGCCCGGCATCGGGTGGGTATCCGGGGCCGGGGTCAACCCGGTCGGCGGCACGCTCGCTTTGAGACTGCTCCAAGCCGCTGGAAGAAGGGTTCCAGTGGCTCATGGGATGCCCCGTTCCGCCTCGCCGGTAAGCCTCTCCTGCCACCGCCGACTAAGGCCCGCCAGGATATTGGCACTATAAGTCCTCATTCCGGGCTAGGCCGGGACAAGGCCACGGGACGATCTAACCAGATAGTGGCAGCATGGTTACCCCACGACGACGAAACAACGCCAGTACACAGTCCCGGTCATGGGCGGCGTCGGTGCCGGAGCCGTCCAGGGTGATCCGAGGTGCTCGGGGTGGCAAATCCATAACATCTCGAGAACGGTGTCAAGCTGCCTTAAGAACGAAGGCGGCGGGCGAACTCGGCGGCCGCCGCACCCGGATCCGGCGCCTCGGTGATGGCCCGCACGATCACCACGCGGCGCGCACCCGCGGCAAGCACCTCGTCGAGATTTCCGAGATCGATGCCGCCGATCGCGAACCAGGGACGTGCTGCGGGCAGCCGGCTGGCGTATGAGAGCAGGCGAAGACCGGGAGCCGGGCGACCCGGCTTGGTTGGCGTCGGCCATACAGGACCCGCGCAGTAGTAGTCCACGCCGTCCTCGGCCGCCGCCGCCGCGGTCTCCTTTTCCGCGTGGCTGGACCGCCCGATCAGGGGGGCTGCCCCGAGGATCTCACGTGCGACCGGCACCGGCAGGTCGTCCTGCCCCAGGTGCAGCACGTCGGCTTGTACCGCGTAGGCGACATCGGCCCGGTCGTTGACGGCGAGCAACGCGCCATGTCGCTCGCACGCCTCGCGGAAGACCGACAGGTAACCGATCTCCTCGCGCGCCTCCAGTCCCTTCTGCCGCAATTGGACGATGTCGACACCGGCCGCAAGCACGGTATCGAGAAACCCGGCCAAGTCGGCCTGGCGCTCGCGCGCATCAGTGCACAAGTAGACGCATGCACTGTTCAGCCGCTCGCGCAGGTCAACGGGCATGGCTGCAGCCTAATTGGGTTCCCGGGCTGGCCGGGCTGCCGGGCTGGCGCAGCTCTCGGCTAGGCGGCTCGCGCCACTAGGCACCCCGCCCGCGCCGCAGCACGCACCGCGCCCTGGAGCCAAACCCCATGGCGTCGAGCGTCGCCTACTGAATCCGGATCCGGATTCAGTAGGCGAGGGCTTGGGCCCTCCGGTTCACCTCGGTGCGCCGGTTTTCCACGATGGCCTGTATCGGGGTTCCCGGCAGTGACTCGTCGGCCGTGAACAGCCAGCGCAGCGCCTCGTCGTTGTCGAATCCGCAGTCAAAGAGCAGGGTGAGCGTTCCTGGCAGGCCCTTGACTACCTGCCCGCCATCAAGGAAGACGGCGGGCACCGCCAGCGTGCCGTCCGGCCGGTTCACGCCGAGCAGCTTGTGGTCCCGGAGCATCTGCTTGACCCGTGAAGCAGGGACGGCGAGTTGGCTGGCGACCTCGGAGAGGGTGAGCCAGTCACCGACGGGAACATCGGTCGTAGCGTCGGTCTTAGCGTCTATCTGTGCCACGTATCCCAATTTCCCACGCCGTGTGCGAAGTCAAACTCAACTCCCGCACTTGTCACTCTTGGAAGCTCAGGACGACGCGATGACCGCGTCGCGCACCGGGACATCCGGGTCTGCGAGCCTGGCCGGATCCACGGGAGCGCCGGACGCGATGACACGACGGCCCTGGCCGACGTCGCGCGGGCGGTCCACGGTGAGCAACGCGGCAAGCCGGTCGCCCGCCAGCCAGCATGCGCTCCACCGCGCCCCCACCGGGGCGCCGCGCCAGACCAGGCGGTCCGCGGCCTCGTGATGGCCTGCATACTGCACCATCCTCCCGAACTGCTGCGACCAGAAGTATGGCACCGGGTCATAGACCTCGTTCCCGCCGAGCACGTTCGCCGCTGCCACTTCCGGCGCGTGCAGCGCGTTGTCCCAATGCTCCACCCGCAGCCTGCGCCCGTACCTGCTGGACCAGAACGCGGCGCAGTCACCGACCGCGAACACGTCAGGTAGCGCGGAGCGCAGCCCTTCGTCGACAGCGACGCCGTTCTGCAGCCCGATACCGCTCCCGGTGAGCCACCCCACGGCCGGCCTGACGCCGACCGCCGCCACGACCTCGTCCGCCGCCACCTGCGCGCCGCCCGCCAGGACAAGCCCGCCCGGCTGCACGGACTCCACCGCCGTGCCGAGCCGCAGGTCCACACCGGCCTGCGCATACCAGCGCTGCGTCTGGGCGCCTACCTTGGCCCCGATCGCTGCCGCGAGCGGCGCGGGCCCCGCCTCGACCACGGTGACCAGGCAGCCACGCGCCGCCGCCGCGGTGGCAAGCTCCGCGCCGATCCAGCCCGCACCGACCACCGCGAGCCGTCGGCCAGGCTGCAGCAGGTCGCGCAGCGAGCGCGCCTCATCGATGGTGCGCAGGAAACGCTGCGGCCCGCCGCCAGGCAGTGCCACCGGGACAGCGCCGGTCGCCACCACAAGGCGGTCGAACGGGTACCCGCCCAAGTCGGTCAGCAGCACGCTGCCAGCCAGGCCCGTCGCCGTCTCGCCGAACCGCAGATCGACGCCGAGCGCGGCGAAATCGGCATCGAGCATGGTGTCGTCGACCAGTCCGGTGAGCAGTTGCTTGGACAGTGGCGGCCGGTCATACGGCGGGTGCGGCTCAGCACCGACCAGTGTCACCGCGCCGCCGTAACGCCGAGCCCGCAGCGCCTCGATGGTGCGCAGGCCCGCGAGCCCGCCTCCGGCCACGACGACCCGCGAGATGCTCATTCGGCATAAGGTAGAGCAAGGGCCTCCGGCGCTGCCGCGCCGGAGCCTGCGACGCGCGGGAGCCTGGTGCCTACCGGGCTGAGAGGGAGGCTGGTGAGCCTCCGACCGTACGAACCTGATCCGGATCATGCCGGCGAAGGGAGCCGATCGGATGACCGGTCCGCGTTACGACACCATCATCATCGGCGCGGGCGTAATCGGCCTCGCCATCGCCTGGCGAGTGGCGCAGCGCGGCCTGACGGCCGCGATCGCCGATCCGCGCCCAGGCGCGGGCGCCAGCCACGCCGCGGCCGGCATGCTCGGGCCGGTCTCCGAGGCGGCGTACGCCGAGCGTGAACTGCTGACGCTCGGCCTGGCCGCGCGGGAGCGCTACCCGTCCTTCGCTGCCGAGCTGACCGAGCTGACCGGCGCCCCGACCGGCTTCAGGCAGACGGGCACCGTGCAGGTCGCCTACGACTCAGACGATCTCGCCGTCCTGGACCGGCTACATGACCTGCAGGCGCGCTACGGCGTGGAAGCACATCAGATCACGGCCAGACAGGCCCGGGAGCTCGAGCCGATGCTCGCGCCGTCCGTCCGGGGCGGGGTGCATGTGCCAGGTGACGGATCGGTCGACCCGAGGCTGCTTACCGGTGCGCTGCTCGGCGCCGTAACACGCGCCGGGGTAAGCCTGCACCGCGAGCAGGTCACGGGCGTGGCGGTGACCGGCGGGCGGGCCCATGGCGCGACGCTTGCGGACGGCACCAGGCTTGCCGCCGCGACCATCGTGCTCGCGGCGGGCTGGCAGTCCGGCGTGATCGACGGTGTACCGCACGACATCCTGCCGCCCGTGCGTCCCGTGAAGGGCCAGATCCTGCGGCTGCGCGGCCCGGAGCCCCTGCTGTCCCGCTCGGTCCGCGGCGTCGTGCACGGGTCGTCGGTGTATCTGGTGCCGCGGGTCAGCGGGGAGCTCGTCGTCGGCGCAACCCAGGAGGAACTCGGCCCGGACACCAGGGTTACCGCGGGCGGGGTGTGGGAGCTGCTGCGCGACGCCCGCGAGATCGTCCCGGGCATAACCGAGCTGGAGCTGGCCGAGGCCACCGCGGGGTTGCGGCCCGGCACGCCGGACAACGCCCCGCTGATCGGCCCGTCCGCGCTGCCCGGGCTCGTACTGGCGACGGGGCATTTCCGCTACGGTGTCCTGCTGGCCCCGGTCACCGCGGACCTTATTGCGCAGTTTCTTGAGACCGAACGGCTGCCGCAGGCGGCCGCCCCCTTCTCACCGGCTCGATTCGCGGCGGCCCCGGCCGCGGAAGGAACGCCAGTATGAACGTGATCATCAACGGCCGACCGTGCCAGCTGACCACGGATGCAACCGTCGCGCAAGCCGTTCGGGCGGTAACCACGATCACCAGCGGCGTGGCGGCGGCACTGAACAACGAGGTGGTGAGCAGGACGGCGTGGGACATCACGCAGGTAGCCGAGGGCGACCGGGTCGAGGTCCTCATCGCCGTCCAGGGAGGCTGACATGGACGACCCGCTGATCATCGCCGGACAGAGTTTCAGCTCGCGGCTGATCATGGGGACGGGGGGCGCACCCAGCCTGGAGGTGCTCGGCCGGGCACTCGACGCGTCCGGCACCGAACTCACCACGGTGGCGATGCGCCGGGTCGAGCCTGCGGCCCGCGGGTCGGTGTTCGAGGTGCTGCGTGCCCGCGGCATCAGGCCGCTCCCGAACACCGCAGGCTGCCACACCGCAGGTGAAGCGGTGCTCACGGCAAGGATGGCGCGGGAGGCGCTTGGCACCGACTGGGTCAAGCTCGAGGTGATCGCGGACGAGCGGACCCTGCTGCCCGACCCGGTGGAACTGATCGACGCGGCGCACGTGCTTGTCGCGGACGGCTTCACGGTGCTCCCTTACGCCAACGACGATCCGATCCTGGCGCGACGGCTGGAGCAGGCGGGCTGCGCGGCGGTGATGCCGCTCGGCGCCCCCATCGGGTCGGGGCTCGGTGTGCGCAACCCGCATAACATCGAGCTCATCGTGGCGGCCGCCGGCGTACCCGTGGTGCTCGATGCGGGCATCGGCACCGCGAGCGACGCGGCCATCGCCATGGAGCTCGGCTGCGACGCGGTCCTGCTCGCCACCTCTGTCACCCGTGCCGAGCGGCCGGACTTGATGGCGATGGCAATGCGCGACGCGGTCAGTGCCGGGAGGCTCGCCTATCTGGCCGGTAGGGTGCCGCGGCGGCGTTACGGGCAAGCCTCGACCCCGCCGCTATCCAGCTGAGGCTACCGCCGCCTCAGCCGACCGAGACGCGAAGTCAGCATCTGATTACTGATAGTGACCGCCTGAAATGAGTCTGCGCTTAGCCGCGGCAAAGCACAGGAAGCTGTCCGTAGACTCGTCGCAAATGGACGCGACACGTGCGGACCCCTTGGTCGGGCACCTGCTCGACGGGCGCTACCGTGTCGGGTCCCGCATCGCCCGCGGCGGGATGGCGACGGTCTACCTCGCCACCGACACCCGGCTCGACCGGACCGTGGCACTGAAGATCATGCACAGGGAACTCGCCACCGACGCCGACTTCGTCGGCCGATTCACCGGCGAGGCGAAATCCGTGGCGCGGCTTTCCCACCCGAACGTGGTCGGCGTCTTCGACCAGGGCAACGACGGGGAGCACCTGTACCTGGCCATGGAGTACGTACCCGGCCGGACCCTGCGCGACCTGCTGAACGAGCGCGGGCGGCTCGGGCCCGATGAGGCGCTCGACCTCATGGTTCCTGTGCTGGCCGGGCTGGGCGCGGCGCATCAGGTGGGCTTCGTGCACAGGGATGTCAAGCCCGAGAACGTGCTGATCACCGCCGACGGGCGGGTCAAGGTCGTGGACTTCGGCCTGGCCTGCGCCGTCGCCGAAGCGCGTCAAACGAAGACCGGAATGGTCATCGGCACCGCCGCCTACCTGGCGCCCGAGCAGGTCTCCCGCGCCTGCGCGGACGCCCGCAGCGACGTCTACGCCGTCGGAGTCATGCTGTTCGAACTGGTCACAGGCCGTCAGCCGTACACCGGCGACACACCCCTCGCCGTGGCATACAAGCACGTGAACGACACCGTCCCGGCACCGTCCACTCTGGTCCCGGGGCTTGCGACGGCTGTCGACGCGCTGGTCGCACTCGCGACCAGCCGGGACGCCGAACTGCGGCCTGGCGACGCAAGCCAGTTGCTGCGCGCCGTCTGCCACACGCGCCGGCAGTTGGCGGTCGGGTCGGCCTTCGCGCCTGCCGCCGAGATCCCGTTCCACGGCTGGCCCGAGCAGCAGGTACCCCCCGGCCCGCCGGGCCAGCAGTTGGCGGGCGCGGCACCCTACGGCGCGGGCTCTCCGCCACTTGCCGGGCCGCCTGCTCGCGTGTCTGCTGGCCCGCCCGTTGGCGTACCTGCTGGCGTGTCCCCTGGGCCGCCTGCTGGGGTGTCCCCTGGGCCGTTTGCTGGGCCGCCCGTCGGCGTGCCCGCTGGGGTGTCCCCTGGGCCGCTTGCTGGGCCGCTCGTCGGCGTGCCCGCTGGGGTGTCCCCTGCGCCGCCCGCTGGGCCGCCCGTCGGTGCGCCCGCTGGCGGCTCGCCCCTGCCCGGCCCACCGAATGCCGGCCCGCACGGGCCGCAGGAGTCGGTGATCTTCGGCGTTCCCGGCGTACCAGGGGTTTCCGCGCTGCCAGTGTTCGCCGCTGACCCGCGAGGTGGCGGCACGGGCGCCTTCGCGGATGCCCCGCGGCCGAGCGGGTACCGCACCGGCTTCTCAGCCGGTACAGCGGGGCAGAACAACACGCTGATCGTGTCGCGCGGGAACGGCGGTCCAGAGCCGCGTCCGGGTCGCAGCCTCGGCGACTGGCTGTTCAGCCGCCGTGCCGCCTATCTGGCCGGCGGGCTCGCCGTCGTGCTTGTCGTCAGCCTCCTCGTCTGGTGGCAGGTGTCCGGGCGTTACACGCGGGTACCCGACGTAGCGGGTCTCACGACGCCGGCCGCTGCCGCCGAGCTGCGCAACTTGGGGTTCAAGGTCAAGATGGGCACGCCGCGGGCGGACAACGAGGTGCCTCGCGGCGACATCAGCGGCACGCTGCCGCGCAGTGGCAGCGATACGCTCGGCGGCGCCATCATCACCGTGATCCCATCCGCGGGGCCGCGCATGATTTCGGTGCCGAACGTGACTGGGCAATCTGTCGCGGACGCACAGCGGGCGCTCACCGCGGCCGGGCTCGTACCCGGGGCGACCTGGCCGCAGACCTCGCCCACCATCCCGCAGGGTGAGGTGATCAGCAGCGACCCGCCCGCAGGCACATCGTGGCCGCAGACCAGGCCGGTCAAGCTGACCGTGAGTGCCGGCATCGGGCTCCCCGACTTCACCGGCCAGCCCAAGCAGGTCGCGGAACAGTGGCTGCGACAGCACCAGCTGCAGGTACAAGAGCAGGCGACCAACAGCACCAGCCAGCCGCAGGACAACGTGATCAAGCAGAGCCCGGTGGCGAACACCCCGATCTCACAGGGTGAAGTGATCACGCTTTACCTTTCGAACGGCCCGCCGCTAGTCCAGATTCCCAGCGTGACGGGCATGTCGGTACACCACGCCCGCAGACAGCTGGAAGCACTCGGGTTTCAGGTCCGAATCCTCGGGTTCCGGCATGGCACTGTGATCGTTTACAACCCCACCGGCCACGCACCCAAGGGCAGCACGATCACCCTGTTCGCCGGTTTCGACAGTTTCGACGGGTAAGGTGACGGCGGTTCCAGCGGTGGAAGCAAGCGGCAGGTCGAGGCATGATCACCGGGAACGGCTGTGCCCAGCTGGGGATTCGATCGGCAGCGAGAGTAGTGGACCGAAAACCACGGCATGTCCCTCTCCGCCTTCCGGATGCCCATGATCAATCAGTTCCACCACTTGTGATCAAGGACCCCTCCCGCTGCCCGTCGGCGTCTCCCCGTGTTTCATGATCCCGGTCGTTTTTGCGAAAATGCTTTGCCAAACTTACCTGGATCACGAAACACGACCGTCTAGGCTTAGTGATCATGCCGCATCGACCGATCGGCGCGCACGTTCCGGTGGCTGGCGGGCTCGCGACCGCCGGTCTCCGGTACGCGGCCAGCATCGGCGCCGAGGCGATCCAGGTGTTCGTCTCCAATCCGCGCGGCTGGGCACTGGCCCCGGGTAATCCTGCCGAGGACGCCGCGCTCGGGCAGCAGGCCGCCGACCTGCCTGTCTTCGTGCACGCGTCCTACCTCGTCAACCTGGGCTCGCCAGATGCGGAGACGGCTGACCGTTCGGTGGCATCGCTGCGGCACGCACTCTGCCGTGCTGCCCGGATCGGCGCGCGCGGCGTGGTCGTACATACGGGATCGGCCGTGCGGTGGGATCGGGCACTAGCGCTCCGCCAGGTCAGGGAGCTGTTGCTGCCGCTGCTCGATGGGATCGGGGACTGCGGTCCGGACGTCCTGCTCGAGTCGATGGCCGGTCAAGGCCAGATGCTCTGCGCGGCCATCGCCGACTTCGGCCCCTACCTCGACATGCTCGACAGGCACCCGCGCGCGGCGGTCTGCCTGGACACCTGTCATGCCTTCGCGGCCGGGCACGACCTCGCCGCGCGTGGCGGCGTCGCCGCGACGCTAGACGCGCTGCACGCCGCAGCCGGGCCCGGCAGGCTGAAGCTGGTACACGCCAACGATGCCAAGGACCCATGCGGATCGCGCCGCGACAGGCACCAGAACATCGGCGCCGGGAACATCGGTAAGGAGCCGTTCCGCGAACTGCTGCGCCACCCGTTCACCACGGGAGTTCCGTTCATCATCGAGACCCCGGGACCCGCATCGGCGCACGGACGCGACGTGGCGACGCTTAAGAAGCTCAGGGGACGCCCGGCCGCCCACCGGAGCTCCCGGTACCGCGCACCTGCGGTGAGATAGCCCGGCAAGCCGCGGCCGGCCACCGGGCAGGCGGCCGGCCACCGGGCAGGCGTTCGGCCGGGGCGGCCAGCGGTTACTCCAGATGTGGCCATACGGTCGATGGGATGCGCTATGCTGTGTGCCGTGCGTCAGCAGTTTTGGTTCTGGTATGGCTACCGGCCCGAAGTCCGGACGGTCGCCCGCCAGACGCTGCGCTGACGGAGCGACGTGACGGAAGCCCTGGGCCTGGATGGCCCGGGGCTTTTCTCGTTAAGTACCGGCAAAGGAGGCAACCATGGTCGTCGTGATGGCCCAGGAGGCTACCGCGCAGGACGTCGACGCGGTCGTCGAACTCGTGCGCACCGCGGGCGGCGAGGCGTTCGTCAGCCGGGGCATATCCCGCACGATCGTCGGGCTGGTCGGTGACATCGAGCAGTTCCAGACGCTGAACCTGCGCGGCCAGAGCGGTGTGAGCGACGTCGTCCGGATCTCCGTCCCCTACAAGCTGGTAAGCAGGGAGAACCATCCGGACCGGTCAGTCGTCCGGGTCGGTGGGGTACCGATCGGCCCGGACACCCTCACGGTCATCGCTGGCCCCTGCGCGGTGGAGACCCCGCAGCAGGCGCTCGCCGCCGCCCAAATGGCGAAGGCCGCGGGTGCTTCGCTGCTCCGCGGCGGCGCCTACAAGCCGCGCACGTCGCCCTACGCATTCCAGGGACTCGGCGAGAAGGGCTTGAAGATCCTCGCCGATGTGCGGGCGGAGACCGGGCTTCCCGTGGTGACCGAGGTCGTCGACGCGAACGACGTCGAACTCGTGTCCGGTTACGCCGACATGCTCCAGATCGGTACCCGCAACATGCAGAATTTCGCGCTGCTCCAGGCGGCCGGGAGGGCCGGAAGACCGGTCATGCTCAAACGTGGGATGAACGCCACCATCGAGGAATGGCTGATGGCCGCCGAGTACATCGCACAGCGCGGCAATCTGGACATCGTGCTCTGTGAGCGGGGCATCAGAACCTTCGAGTCGGCCACCAGGAACACGCTGGACATCAGCGCGGTGCCGGTCGCGCAGCGACTGTCCCACCTGCCGGTCATCGTGGACCCATCGCACTCCGGTGGCCACCGCGAACTTGTCCTCCCACTGTCCAGGGCCGCGATCGCGGTCGGCGCCGACGGGATCATCGTTGATGTCCACCCGTACCCGGAAACCGCTCTCTGTGACGGCGACCAGGCGCTCGTCGGCAGCGACATCCGCGAGCTTGCCAGCGTCGTGCAGCACCTGCCGCCGATCGTCGGCCGTACCCTGACGCCCGCACCACAGCGCGTTCCCATCGGCTGACCATCATCTGGCAAGAGGGTTCAGGCGCCGCTCCGGGGAGGCGAGCCGGGGGCCCACGCGGATGAGCTGGTCGCCGTGGGCCTGCCGGACCGGCGATCCGGTGCTGGCGTGCCGGGCAGCCGGGCGGCTCGGGATCCGGGGGCCATCCGGTCAACTGGTCGCCGTCGGCCCGCTGGACCGATCTGGCGCTGGCGTGCCGGGCACCGGAGTGGCTCGGGATCACGCCCTCGCACCGGTGTCGGGGCACCGGCCGGATCTCTCGGCCGATGAGCGGCGATCATCGGCATCCCAGTCCACGTCGTCAGCTGGCCCGTCCGGGCATTCACCGGAGTCGAGCGGAAGCCGGTAGCCACGCTTGACCACGGTCTGGACCAGCCCCGGGTCGCCGAGTGCGGCCCGCAGCCGTCCCACCGTCACCTCGACCGCGTGCTCGTCGTCCCCGCCGCCCGGCAGACCTGTGAGCAGTTCAGGTCGGCCGACCACCGCGCCCGGCCGCCGTGCGAGCGCCTGAAGCACCGCCATCGGCGCGGGTGGGACGGGGCGCAGGGTGCCGTCGAGAACCACCGCGTGGCCTCGAAGCTCCATCAGATGCCCGGCCACGGGGAGGCTGGGTGCCGCTGCGGAAAGGTCCTCCGCAAGCCGGTAAACCAGGGCGCCCATCCGCGCCCGGTGTGGCCACACCGCTGGGATGTCACGGGCGAGGAGCGGCCCGGCTGTCACCGGACCCACGCACATCGCAACGGTGCGGCGGCCCAGCAGCGATTCGAACTCGCCGAGGTGCCCAGTCGCGGCGGCGTGCGCGAGCAGGCTCGCGGCGGCAGGCGCGCTGGTGAATGTGATCGCGTCCACGGTCCCGGCGACCGCCGCAGCGATCAGCCGGCCGAGCGGGCCGGTGTCTTCCGGCGCGGTCCACCGGTAGACGGGTACCGCGACAACATCCGCGCCGGCGCAGCGCAGCTCGGCGCAGAAGTCGGGCAGCGGTTCGCCGTGCAGCTGCACGGCGATGCGTTGCCGCTCGACGCCGCCCGCGAGCAGGTACTCAAGGACCTCGGCCGAGCACTCCGACGGCGGAGACCATTCCTCCCGCAGGCCCGCGGCCCTAATGGCGCCGCGCGCCTTAGGTCCGCGGGCAAGCATCCTGGCGGACCGCAGCGCCGCGAGCAACGGCTCGCTCAGGCCCCAGACATCCACCGCGTCAATCCAGCCGCGGAACCCGATCCCGGTGGTGGCGACCACGATGTCGGGCGGCTCGGCGATGATCATCTTGGACGCGGCGAGTAGTTCGGTGTCGTCGGCGAGCGGCACGATGCGGATGGCCGGCGCGGGCAGCACCTCGGCGCCCCGGCGTGCCAGCAACGTGATGAGCTCGTCCGCGCGCCGCGCGGCGGTCACACCGACGGTGAACCCGGCGAGCGGCGGCGGCCCCGCGGCCCCGCGGGAGGTCACGGTCATAGGACGCCCATACCCGGATCCGCGATCTCGACCATGCCATCGCGCTGGCGAACCATGAAAACCGGCACCCTGACCTGCGGGTCGTCCAGGCAGATCCCGCTGGCGAGCGCGAACACCTGTTTGTGCATCGGCGACGCGACCGTCGGCACGCCAGCCCGGTCACCGACAATGCCGCGGGACAGCACCGCGACGCCGCAGAACGGGTCGAGGTTTGACACCGCGTACAGTGTGTCGTCGCCGGTCCTGAACACCGCCACCTGCACGTGATCCGGCAAGATCGCGGCGACTCCGCGTTCTGGCTGCAGGCAGCCCAGTGGGCAGACCGGGATCCACCTGGTCTGCTGTCTGGTCTGTGGTGCGATGGTCATCTGAGCACCTCCGTTGGCATCGGCGCGTCGCCGCTGGTGGGCGGCGCGAATCGGGGCATGGCCAGCGCCACGGGAGCCGCCGGCCGCGAACGCGCGGGCACCGGCTGGTCACGCTGGACCGTGAAAGTGATCGACGGGTCAGGCACGCCGGGCGCGTTAACGAACGAGACGAAGCGCGACAACTTCACCGGATCTTCGAGCACACCGCGCCACTCGTCGGTATACGACTCGACGTGGCGGGCCATGGCGGCCTCGAGCTCGTCGCAGATGCCAAGGCTGTCATCAACGATGACGGCGCGCAGGTGACCGAGGCCGCCATCCATGGCCTCGATCCACGCCGCGGTGCGCTGCAGCCGGTCGGCGGTGCGCACGTAGAACATGAGGAACCGGTCGATCAACCGCACCAGCAGGTCGTGGTCGACGTTGGACACCAACAGCTCGGCATGACGCGGCTGGAAGCCCCCGTTGCCGCCCACGAAAAGATTCCAGCCGCCCTCACCCGCGATCACGCCGAAGTCCTTGGCGCGCGCCTCGGCGCATTCGCGTGCGCACCCCGACACTCCCGCTTTGATCTTGTGTGGCGAGCGCAGCCCCCGGTAGCGCAGCTCCAGCTCAATCGCAAGCGCCACGGAATCCTGCACACCGTAACGGCACCAGGTGGAGCCGACACATGACTTGACGGTCCGCACCGCCTTCCCGTACGCGTGACCGGATTCGAATCCGGCGTCGACCAGCCGCCGCCAGATCGCCGGCAACTGCTCCACCCGGGCACCGAAAAGGTCGATCCGCTGCCCGCCGGTAATCTTCGTATAGAGACCGAAGTCATGGGCTACCCCGGCGATCACCATGAGCTTCGCCGCGCTGATCTCACCGCCCGGGATCCGTGGCACCACCGAATAGGTGCCATTGCGCTGCAGATTGGCCAGGAAGTGGTCGTTGGTGTCCTGCAGCGCCGCCTGCTCACCGTCGAGCACGTGACCGGTGCCGAGGGAAGCGAGGATCGACGCGACGACCGGCTTACAGATGTCGCATCCCCTGCCCCGGCCCCGCGCCGCAATGAGCCCGGAGAACGTCCGGATGCCAGTGACCGCGACGATCTCGTAGAGTTCCGCGCGCGAGTACGCGAAGTGCTCGCACAGCGCACTCGACTGGTCGCAACCGCCGATCGCAAGCAGTTGCCTGAGCGCGGGCACGCAACTGCCGCAACCCGTGCCCGCCTTCGTGCACGCCTTGACCGAGCCGAGGGTCGCGGTCGCACCGCCGGTGATCGCCGACATGATCGTGCTCTTGGCCACGGCATGGCATGAACAGATCAGCGCCTCGCCGGGCAGCGCGGCAACTCCGACCTCGGGCCGACCGCCATTCCCGGCGCTTGCCGGGGTCAGCAGCGCGACCGGATCGGCGGGCAGTGGCCCGCCGACAAGCGGGCGCAACGTCGCGAATGCTGTCGCATCGCCGACGAGGACGCCGCCGAGCAACGTCATGGCGTCGTCGGAGACCACCAGTTTGCCGTAGGTGCCGGCCACCGGATCGTTCATGACCACCGCGAGCGCGCCCGGTGTGCGGCCATGCGCGTCACCGAAGCTCGCGACGTCTACGCCGAGCAGCTTGAGCTTGGCGGCGGTATCGGGCTCGCCGAGCGTCGCGCCGCCGCCGAGTATCCGGTCGCCGGCCACCGCAGCCATCGCGTATCCCGGTGCCACCAGCCCGTACACCCGCCCGGCGACGCACGCGCACTCACCGACCGCGTAGATGTGCGGGTCGGCCGTGCGGCAGGCCGCGTCGACGGCGACGCCCCCGCGCTCGCCCACCGGAAGGCCTGCCGCGCGGGCCAGTTCGTCGCGCGGCCGCACACCGGCCGAGAACACGACCAGCTCGGCGTCGATGCCGGTGCCGTCGGCGAGGGTCACCCCGGCGACCCCACCGCTGGCGCCCGGCCGCACCGCGGCGACCGCCGCACCGCAGTGCACCGAGATGCCGAGGCGGGCCAGCATACGGGCGAGCAAAGCGCCGCCGCCCTCGTCGATCTGCAGGGGCATCAGGTGCGGCGCGACCTCCACCACGTGCGCCGTCAAGCCCAGCAGGCGCAGCGCGTTGGCGGCCTCAAGACCGAGCAGTCCGCCGCCGATGACCACACCCGCGCGCGCGGTCGTGGCGGCTGCGGAGAGCGCCTCAAGGTCGTCGATGGTCCGGTAGACGAAGCAGCCAGGCAGGTCGTGACCGGGCACCGGCGGGACGAATGGATACGATCCGCTGGCGAGCACCAGCGCGTCGTAACCGAGGATCCGGCCCGCCGCGGTTGTCACCACGCGCGCCGCACGGTCGACCGCCACCGCGCGCTCACCCAGGCACAACTCGACGCGCCCGTCGGCCGCGAAGTCGGCTCCGGGCAGCCGCAGATCCATTTCGCTCGCGCCGTCGAAATAAGACGACAGCGACACCCGGTCGTATGCGGGCCTCGGCTCCTCCGCAAGCACCGTGATCCGCCACTCCCCCGCGGTATCACGGTCGCGCACGGTCGCCACCAGGTGGTGGCCGACCATACCATGGCCGACCACGACCAGTTCGTTCGGCCTCATACCATTACCTCCGCTCCCGCGGTGTGCTGGCCGTTTCCGGCGTCGGTTAGCCAGGCGGCCAGCCCGGTGATGCCGTCGCGGCAGCCACCGCAGCCCGTGGTCGCCCTGGTCGCCGTCACCAGGTCACGTACTGATCGCGCGCCGCGGTCCCACGCGGCCGCGAGCGCGCCCTTCGTGACCGTGTTACAGCGGCAGACGATGGCGTTAGCCGGCAGCGACGCCACCTCGCCCGCATCGCCCGGGGGACCCTGCCTGGGTAGCGCGCGGCCGAGCAGCAGTGCGAGCCGGTCGGCCGGCGCGCGCGCACCCGCGTCAAACAACTGGGTGACGACCGCGGCGGCGTCCGGCATGCCGAGCATGACCGCGCCCGTCACGCGGTCATCCCGCAATGCGAGCTTGGCGTAACGGCCCCGACTCGGGTCATCGAAGCGGAGCATCTCGGTCGTCTCGTCATCATCCGCACCCGGGTCACCCATCGCGGCCAGCTCTATCCCGTGGGCCTTGAGCCGGGTAACCGTGGGCGTGCCACGGTAGCGGGCGGCCGGGTCTGCGCCTGTCAGCAGCGCGGCGAGCACGGCTGCCTGCTCCCACGCGGGCTGGACGAGCCCGGCTACCGCGCCGCCGTGCTGAGAACAGTCACCGATGGCCCGGATCCGCGGATCGGACGTGGTGAGCCGGTCGTCGACCAGGACTCCGCGGTCCGCTCGCAGCCCGGCACTGACGGCCAGGGCGGTCTCCGGGCGCACGCCGGCCGCTACCACCATCAGGTCGCAGGGCAACGTTGTGCCGTCGTCGAGTTTCAGCCCGTCACCGGGCGTCCACCGGGCGGCCACGGCGCCGAGGCGCACGTCGATGCCGAGCCCGCGCAGCCGCCTGAGCAGTGTCCGCGCCGCGCCGGCGTCGAGCTGGCGCTCCATCAAGTGCGCGGCGGGATGCGCCACGGTCACCCGCGCGCCGCGACCGGCGAGCCCGCGCGCGGCCTCGACGCCGAGAAGCCCGCCGCCGAGGACTACGATTTGCGCATCCGGTGCGGCTGCCAGGATGCGCCGGCAGTCGTCCACGGTCCGCAAGCGTGCTGTCCCAGGCGCCTGGCCCCCGCCCGGCTCGCCGAGGCC
>Ga0335081_10005318_pt1 | contig 20368 bp, 16 predicted proteins | sample Lox_Sample_35_FD_206713 | JGI IMG/M metagenome (GOLD analysis project Ga0335081, IMG submission 206713) | Soil microbial communities from Loxahatchee National Wildlife Refuge, Florida, United States - Lox_Sample_3.5 | ecosystem: Environmental > Terrestrial > Soil > Wetlands | place: USA... | reverse complement strand
GCGGACGAAATGGGCGCTGCGCTGCGCCGCACCGCCTTTTCGCCAAATATCAAAGAGCGGCGGGACTATTCCTGCGCACTATTCGATTCGACTGGACAAGTCATCGCTATGGGGGACCACATGCCCGTGCACCTGGGTTCGATGCCAATGTCGGTGCGGGCCGCGATCGAAGCGGGCGCGCTTGGCCCGGGTGACGTTGTGATGCTGAATGATCCATTTCGCGGCGGGACGCACCTGCCGGACATCACTTTAGTGGCTCCCGTCTATGTCGTGCGCGGGCGGGGGCGCCCGCGCCACGCTCCGGACTTCTATGTCTCTTCGCGAGCCCACCATGCGGATGTCGGGGGCGCATATCCCGGATCGATGGGGCTGTGCCGGGAGATCTACCAGGAGGGACTCCGGATTCCGCCGGTTCATCTTATGCGTGCTGGAAAGACAGAGCAGGATGTCCTGGCGATGTTGCTGAACAACGTGCGCACGCCAAAAGAACGGGAGGGCGACCTGGGCGCTCAAATCGCGGCGTGCCACACGGGAGCCGCGCGCCTTCAGGAAGTGAGCGCGCGCTACGGCAAAGAACGGACTCATCAAGCGGCGGCGGATCTTCTGAATTACTCAGAAGAAATGATGAGAGCGTTCTTAGCCTCCGTGCCCGCCGGAACCTACCGCGCAGAAGATTTCCTAGATAACGATGGAATAAGCAATCGACCGGTAAGGATCGCTGTCAGCCTGCAGGTGAAGCGCTCTGTTGGAAGGCGCGGGCGAGGCGCCCGCACCCACACGGTTACAGTCGACTTCAGCGGTAGCGATTCTCAAGTTGAGGGCAGTGTCAACGCCGTGGAAGCAATCACGTATTCTGCATGCTTTTACGTTTTTCGGTGCCTATTGGCAGAGGATGTTCCGGCAACTGCCGGGCTGATGCGCCCGATTCGCGTGATCGCACCGGAAGGGACTGTAGTGAACGCGCGTCCTCCTGCGGCTGTGGCGGGAGGGAACGTCGAGACTTCGCAACGCATTGTGGATGTATTGCTGCGCGCCCTGGCGCAGGCGGCGCCGGAGCGAATCCCAGCAGCCGCGTCGGGAACCATGAACAATCTCACCATTGGCGGCATCGATCCACGAACCGGCGAGCCATTTGCCTACTACGAAACCATCGCCGGAGGCATGGGCGCTCGACCGACGAAGCCAGGAGTCTCCGGAATCCACACCCACATGACGAACTCGCTGAACACGCCGGCCGAGGCCCTGGAATATGGCTATCCTCTGCGAGTCAGAAAGTACGCTCTGCGGCATGGGAGCGGCGGTTCAGGCCTTTATCGAGGTGGGGACGGCATTGTGCGTGAAATCGAAGTTCTGACTGATTGCGAAGTGACATTACTTTCTGAGCGACGCACACAGTGGCCGTGGGGACTGAATGGCGGGAAAAGTGGTCTGGCAGGAGCAGCTTTCCTGGTTCGTCAGGACGGATCGACACGAAAGTTGCCCGGAAAATTCAACGTGCGGCTGAAAAAAGGCGAACGGATCAGAATTGAGAGCCCGGGTGGCGGGGGTTGGGGAAAAGTTTCGCTCGCCGTCGAGTGCTAAAATCAAATGTTTGTCCAACGACTTTTTCCTATAAAGGAGGCCAGTCATGCCTGAAACAATGCTGGCCGTGGTAAAGCCTGCCGCCGCTCCCGGCGCTGACGTTCGCGAAGTCAAAGTCCCGGGCTTCGGGCGCAATGATGTCCTCGTCAAAGTCAAAGTTGCATCGATCTGCGGGACGGACTTGCATATCTACGAATGGGACCGCTGGGCGCAAAAGCGCATCCATCCTCCGCTGATTCCGGGGCACGAATTCTGCGGCGAGGTTGTCGCGTTCGGCGACGAAGTCACCAGCGTGAAAGAAGGAGATTTCGTTTCGGCTGAAATGCACGTGGCCTGCGGCAAATGTTTTCAATGCCGCACTGGCGAAGCTCATATTTGCCAGAACGTAAAGATCATTGGCGTTGACGCCGACGGCGCCTTCGCCGAGTACGTCGTGATTCCGGAGACGAACATCTGGAAGCTCGATCCAGCGATTCCACTGGAGTATGCCTCAATCCTCGATCCCCTGGGCAACGCCGTACACACCGTTTTGGCCGGTGAGATTGCAGCCAAGACCGTGGCCATCACGGGATGCGGCCCGATCGGGCTATTTTCTATTGCGGTGGCACGAGCGGTTGGGGCCGCCCAGGTTTTCGCCATCGAAGTCAATGAACACCGCCGCAAGATTGCAAAAGAAATGAAGGCCGATCTCGCCCTCGATCCTTCAAAAGAAAATGTGCGTGAAATTGTCATGGAGCGAACCGGCGGTCTGGGTGCGGATGTGGTCCTGGAAATGGCCGGCCATCCCAGCGCCATTCGAACAGCTTTCGACATTGTGCGCCGTGGCGGCCGGATTTCCCTTCTCGGACTGACCTCTAAGCCCATCTCTCTCAACTTCTCCGACGACATCATTTTCAAGGGCATCACCATCCAGGGCATCAATGGGCGCAAGATGTATCAGACCTGGTATCAGATGACGGCATTGCTCAAGGCGGGTAAACTGGACCTGCATCCCGCGATCACAGACCGTATCGCAATGAAAGACTTCTCACAGGGAATGGAAAGGCTGAAGACGGGAGAAGCCAGCAAAATTCTCGTGTACCCGAATGGTGCGAAGTAAGTCGCTCGTTCGGGACGGGCAGATGAGGCGCCCGCCCCTACGCGCGCACTGCCACAGACCACGTAACCCCGGACGCCCCCGCCCGGGGAAATCTCGATGCCTGGGGGGATGAGGCGTCCGCTCTTACGTGGACATCAGAGCAAATCCTACGTTTTCGAGGGCATTCTCAAAATGTCGTGCTGGATCGCATAGGTCACCAGCTGCGCTTTATTGTGAATATCCAGCTTCCGCATCAAATTGAATTTGTGGGCCTCGACGGTTTTTACTCTCACATTCAGAAGGGACGCAACTTCCCTGGCTGTGTTACCTTCCGCCAGCAGTCGCAGAACTTCGTGCTCGCGTCCGGTCAACCGGCTCGTTCCGGGAGCCTGAGCACTTTCTAATGGACGAATCGTTCCGCGACGGTCCCCTTTGACCAGGCTTATGAGCCGAGGCGCGGGTGTGTTCTTGGGGATATAGTTAAGAACATCAAGAAAGGCTTCGTCGCGAACCTCTTCGGCTGAGGCTGCCCCAAGAAAGATCAAGCGGACACCCGGGCAATCTTCGCGAATCAAACGGGCGGCTTCCCGGGTTGGAAGCCCACTCAAGCCGGCATCGAGCAGGACCACATCCGGGCGGTGCGCCCGCGCTTTTTGCAGCACCTCTAGAATTGTGCAAGCTTCGCCGACGATCTCGACATCGGGCTCGTCCTCGAGCAGCCGCCGCACTCCCTGGCGCAGGAGTACGTGCTCGTCTGCCAAAAGGCAACGGATTTTGCAGCATTCTGAATTTGCCCGCAGCACCGCGTGTGGTTCTGAAGACACCGATAGCTCCTAAGTAAGCCGGCCAGAGAGCCTTGCTCAAAGAAAAAACGGACGAGGTCGAGCAGGCGGAAAAGCAAGTCCAACAAGGCCTTGAGAGTTGCATCATTGTAACAAGCGCAAAGGCCGAAAAGGGGACACAAAGCAAAAAAATTACTGGAAAGCCATACCATCCGGCTTAGCCTGCCCTATCGGATACAATCCCTAGCCATGTTGCGCTACTTCACGGCCGGTGAGTCCCATGGAGAGGCATTGGTCGCTTTCCTTTCCGGCTTGCCCGCGGGGATCAAAGTTGACCAGTCGTTTCTCGATCATGAACTTTGGCGACGCCAGCAAGGATATGGGCGCGGCGGGCGCATGAAAATCGAAACCGATAAGGCCCACATCCTCTCAGGGGTAAGACACGGGGTCACAATTGGCTCGCCGATCGCCGTGCTTCTTGAAAATAAAGATTGGAAAAACTGGCAGGAGTCCTTGCCGGTTGAGGAAGGCGATCCCGCCAAACATAAGCGAGTGGCTTCGCCACGGCCGGGGCATGCTGACCTCGCGGGGGCTTTGAAGTACAACTTTCCCGAGGCCCGTTACGTGTTAGAGCGTGCATCCGCGCGCGAGTCGGCGGCGCGAGTAGCGATTGGTGGTTTGGCAAAACTGTTTTTGCGCGAGCTTGGCATCCAAGTTCTCAGCCATGTGGTAGCCGTAGGCGCGGCGGCAGTGGAAAACGAAACTCCGTGGGAGAGAATTCGCGAGCTCACGCAATCCAGCGAGATTTTGTTGAACTGTGCCGACCGCGCCGCCGAGCAGCGCATGAAAGAAGAAGTCGACAAAGCGTTGAAGACTGGAGATTCCGTCGGCGGCGTTTTCGAGGTGGTCGCGCACGGTGTTCCCCCTGGCTTGGGAACGTACGCGCAGTGGGATGAGCGCCTCGATGCCTTGTTCGCGGCTGCGGTAATGTCATTGCAGGCGGTGAAGGCCGTTGAAATCGGCGCCGGCGTCACGGCCGCTTCTTCCCAAGGCTCGGCGGTGCATGATGAAATAGGCTACGCCGCGGGCGAGAGTTTCTCCGGTTTCACGCGCAAGAGGAACAATGCAGGAGGAATCGAAGGCGGCGTATCGAACGGGGAGGAAATTCGCGTGCGCGGTTACTTGAAGCCAATTTCCACGCTCCGCCGGCCTTTACAATCGGTGGATTTTGCCAGCCGCGAAACGGTAAAGGCAGCGTATGAACGATCCGATGTTTGCGTTGTACCCGCCGCGGGAGTGGCGGCTGAAGCGATGGTCGCTTTGACTCTTGCCCGTTGCGCCCTGGAAAAATTCGGCGGCGATTCGCTCGTGGAGACCTTGCGCAACTTCAACGGATATTTGCAGCAACTAAAAAGCTTCTGACGCTTGAAGTACCCGCTTTTGATGACGAACGACCGAATGATTTATCCCATCGTCAAGTATGGCAATCCGGTCCTGGAACGGCCAGCCGAACCCATTAAAGTCTTTGATGACGAGCTCAAGAAGCTGGTCGAAGACATGTTTGAATCCATGTATGCTGCCCGCGGAGTTGGGCTGGCGGCTCCGCAGATCGGCATTTCCAAGCGGCTGGCGGTGATTGATGTCACGTTTAAAGAAGATCCCGACGCCAAAATTGTGTTGGTAAATCCGGAGATCATTCACACCGAAGGCCGGCAATCGCAGAATGAGGGCTGCCTTAGCATTCCGGAATTTCGCGAACCGGTGACCCGGGCGAATAAAGTCACGGTGCGGGCGCAGGATGTGAACGGAAAATGGTTCCAGAAAACCGGGGAAGAACTTCTGGCCCGCGCGTTTTTACACGAAACCGATCACCTGAATGGCAAGCTCTACATCGGCCACATCAGCGCGCTCAAGCGCGATCTGATGAAGCGCAAAATCCACAAAATGATGAAGGCCGGGGAGTGGTAAGAGGGTCATTTTTCCTACGTGGTCCGAGGCAATGTCCGCGTAGGGGCGGACGCCCTCGTCCGCCCATTTCTCCCGGATTTTTCCCCGGACGAGGCGTCCGGGGCTACGTGGTCCGAGGCAATGTCCGCGTGGGGGCGGACGCCCTCGTCCGCCCAGATTTTTCCCGGACGGGGCTACGTGGTCTGGCGCGATATCACGTCGATTTATTCCTTCTTCCACAACCACCTATACTCCCGCCAATCGTTCACCAGGCCCCGCCGCACCGGATTCTGTAGAACATAATTCACCTTCTCGTCCAGCTTTTCCGAAGAGCGAAGCACGTGGTCGAACGATTCCTCCTGCCAGATCGAGCCATGTCGTCCCAACCGACGGTTAATGATGTGTGCCGAAGCGCCCTTAATGGCCCGCATGATCTCGACCAACGAAACCACTTCGGCTTTCCGCTCATCGACTAGCGGCGTGAGAATCAAGTGCACCTGGTCGGGCATGACCACGGCAACTTCCAATTCGTACTTGCTTCGGTGATCGTGGCGGCAAGAAGAAAGAACGATCTCACGGGCCCATCCCGGCAGACGCGAGCGGAGCTTGGTTGCGAACGTGATGAAGTGCGGTTTGTAGTCGCGTTGGAGATGCGGGAGATTGCGGCGATAGAACGTCACAACGGATCGATGCTCCGTCAGGAAGGCGGCGCGAGTCCATTGAAGAGTGAAATAAATTTAGCGCGATTTCCAGAATTGGAAATCATGGGCGGACGAGACGTCCGCCCCTACGTTGACATTGCCGCGTAGCCCCGGACGCCCTCGTCCGGGGACACCTTGAACCTTGGGTGGACGGGGGCGTCCGCCCGTTACGTGGACATTGCCACGTAGCCCCGGACGCCCCCGTCCGGGGACAGCTTGAACCCTGGGCGGACGGGGCGTCCGCCCCTACGTGTGCTGTTTGTCGGTCACGTCTTCGATATACAGCAGGATCATCTGCTGTCCGGGCTGTGGCTCGATGCGCCGGGCATTCAGTTTCATGATTCGCTGCCCGAGATTGGGAAAGTCGTGGCAGACCTCAAAATCCTCCACCCGCTCGTTATTGGGAAGCACGTGCTCCAACAGCTCGCGCAGTCTGGGGATGTTCCATTGCCCATTGCCCAGGTCATAGATTGCGTGCCCATCGGTTTCCACACGAGAGACACCGAACCGGCGGTAAAAGTTGTTGTTCGCGCTCTTCACGCTCAGGTTTCGGTCCAGCATCAGAATCGGTTCGCGGGCGTTCTCGATGACGGTGTCGGCATAGACACGAGTCAGATCGAGACTGCGCTTGATGGCATCAATGTCCTGGAAGCTGATGACCGCGCCGTCAATTTTGTCGTCCCATGTTTTGTAGGGACGCACACGCAATAAGTGCCATGCGCCGTTCTCGTTCTCCCGTACTTCTACTTCGCGGGCGCTGGCGCTTTCAATGGTCTCGCGGACGATCTGTCCAAGGTCCTGAATATGAACATTGGGACGGATCTCATTCAAACGCCGGCCCACGTCCGTGGGCAAGAGGTTGAGCAGCTTTTGCGCCGGCGGCGTAAAGCGGCGGATGCGCAGATCGTTGCTCACAATCACCACAGGAATGGTCACGTTTGCCAGCAGATTCAGCAGATCGTTGTTGGCGGAGGTCAATTCTGCATTTCGGTTCTGCAGCTCCTCATTGAGAGTGGTCAGTTCTTCGTTGGTGGATTGCAACTCCTCCTTGGCGGTTTCGAGTTCTTCATTCGCGCTCTGCAATTCTTCGTTTGCCGAGAGCACTTCTTCATTGGCTGACTTGAACTCTTCCGTCGTGGTTTCGTGGTCCTCGATGAGCGCCTCGAACTGTTCGCGAAGCTGGGCGATCTCGCGCTTCAGCGGCTCGTTTTCGCGTGATGTGACCGCCTTGGATCTGCCCGCCTTCCTGGGCTCCTCCCGGACTCTAGCCGCATCCTGAAACACTACGACGTAGTAACGCTCGCCGGGGCTATGACCGCGCAGCGGGATCACTTCAAGATTGATGTCGCGCGTGCCCCCATTTGACTGGATGCGCACGCCGTCCTTGCGCACATTCGTGTCTTCTTTTCTTGCCTTGGTCATGGCTGCGCGCAGATCGATCAGCATGCCTTCCCGGGCCATGCGGGAAAGGCTGAAGGTGGGATGTCCCGTGGCTGGCTCGAGATACGGGCCAGTCTTCCCCCGAAATTGGACGATTTCCATCTCCTCGTTCACCACAATGCTGGCAGGAACAAAACGCTCGGCCAGCAGCCGGTCGACCTCTTTCTCGATAGTGAAGACCGGCGGTTGTTCCTGCAGCGTTTTTGCTTCCGCGATCCTTCGAATCCCGTAGTCGGTGCTGCCGAAGTATGTGACCAGCCGCGTTGCCGACTTTTTTTTCTGGTAAATCTTGTTCTTCTTGTCTACTGGAGTGAAATATTCGGCAAAAGTGCCCAGGGACTCAGATCCCCCCAGCATCAGGTAGCCGTGAGGCTTCAGCGCGTAGTGCAGGGTCGGAATCACCCGTTTCTGTAAAACCGGCCCCAGATAGATGAGCAAATTGCGGCAACTGATTAAATCAAGATGGGAAAAAGGAGGGTCTTTCGCTACGTTCTGCCTGGCGAAAATGCACATTTCCCGCACCGGCTTGACGATCTGGTAGCCGCCATCCAGGCGAGCGAAGAAGCGCCGCAGGCGCTCGGGAGAGATATCGGCGACCAGGGCTTCGGAATAAAGCCCGGCGCGGGCACGGTCGAGCGAGCTATCGCTGATGTCGGTGGCAAAAATCTGAAACGGCACGGCGGCCAACGCGGGCTTGGCGGTTTTTTGCGTTTCCAGCCAGAGGTATTCCAGCAGGCTCATCGCGAGTGAGTAGACTTCTTCGCCGGTGGAGCATCCCGGCACCCAAACACGAATCGTGGCTCCCTTTTTATTGCTTGCAAAAAGCTCGGGAAACACGCGCTTGCGCAGCGCCTCAAAAGCCTCGGCGTCGCGGAAGAAGCCGGTAACGTGAATGAGGATCTCCTGATACAGCTCTTCGATTTCACTTGGCTTGCTGCGGACGTACCGGACGTAGTCCTTGAGCTTGTCAAATTTGCGCAGGATCATACGGCGCGTGACCCGGCGGCGCAGGGTCGTCTGCTTGTAGTAGGTAAAGTCCACTCCCGTGGCCTCGCCTAAAATCGCCAGCAGTGTCTCCATTTCGTTACCGGGGGCAGCAGCAAGTTCCGCCCTGTCGGCGGAGGCCGGGGCCAGATATGGATGCTTTCCCAGCCGCGCCAATTCGCCGGAAATTCGCTCCGGCGGCAGAATGAAGTCCACACAGCCGGCTGCGGCCGCGCTGTGCGGCATGCTGCCATATTTCGCCGATTTCTCATCCTGCGCGAAGGTAATGCCCCCGGCCGCCTTGATGGCTCGCGTGCCTTCAGTCCCGTCGGAGGCCGTTCCTGACAGAATCACGCTGATGGCTTGGTTCCCCCGGTCTTCTGCGAGGGAGCGCAGGAAATGATCAATCGGCAGGTACCGCCCGCGAATGAACTCGCGCGCCGCCAGCCGTAACACGCCATCCTTGATGGCCATGCTGGTGTTGGGCGGGATTACATAAATGTGGTCCGGCTGCACGGCCACTCCATCCGTGACTTCGGTGACGGGGACCTTGGTGGTGCGGGCCAGGATTTCCCGCAATTCGCTCGAATGTTTGGGATCCAGATGCTGCACCAGCACGAATCCCATGCCGGTTTTTTCCGGGAGATGGCGCAGCAGTTCCGAGAAGGCTTCCAGGCCTCCGGCCGATGCGCCGATGCCGACAACAGGGAATGTCTTGGGCGGGGCAGAACGCACAGCCCGGGACGCATGGTTGCGGGGCTTGATTTTCAGGACTGACCTTCTCACGAGGGACCGCCCGTGCGGATGATTCAGCGCCGGAAGCTGGGCTCGGCTAAACAGGCGAGACGATGTTCTGCTTTTCTGCTAGCGGACCCTGGGCTCGGCCGCAATTGTCCGCAGGCCAAGATTCTAGCACGACCGGATTTGAGGGCGGCCATCCTACGCAAGCTCCTTCCATTGGTTGAGAGCCAGCTTCGGCCATGGCCGCACGAGCCATGGCATGGCGCGAAATTAACAGTCCCTTAAACAATCTGCAATCTTCCTGCAACAAAACCCATGTGAACTCTATCCGGGGTTGAACGTGAACGTATTAAACCCGCTTCGCCGAGGCCCGGTCACAGGCGTGATGATCTCTCAGAACGAATACTCCCCCGGCTTGGAACGACCCATGGTGTTTGTGGTCGAAGATGATATTGATATTGCAGGCCTCATCTGTCATCACCTGAACGGCGCGGGATACCGCACTCGCTGGTTTCCCAGCGCCACCGGTGTAATCGACGAGGCCGTCAGAAACCAACCCTCTGTATTTCTCCTCGACGTTATGATCCCCGGCTGCGACGGTTTCGAGCTCTGCAACCGGATTCGGGGGACCAAGCCGCTGAACCGCTCGCGAATCGTCTTCTTGACGGCGAAGTCCGGGGAAGCGGACCGCATTCGCGGCCTGGAAATGGGCGGAGACGACTACATCGTCAAGCCATTCAGCCCACGCGAGGTCCTGGCCAGGATTCGCAACGTGCTAAGGGGCGCCAACGAGCCTGCCCGCTTGCTGAAAGTTGGCGATCTGGAGATCGACGGCGATGCCATGACGATCACCGTGCGGGGCCAGGCCGTCGTCACGACCACTCGCGAGTTTTATCTGCTGGAATATCTGGCGCGGAATGCAGGACGGGTCTTCACGCGAGACCAGCTTCTCGATGCCGTATGGTCGGAGGGGTCATTTGTGACCCAGCGATCCGTGGATGTCTATATCCGCCGATTGCGCGAGAAGATCGAGGCCGATCCTGACAATCCGAACTATTTGAAGACCATTCGTGGCGTGGGTTACCGGTTTGACGCGCCGAGGTAGCCGCGTCTCTCACGTTTGAGGTTTGCGCCGCTTGGCCTCATGGCGCAAGCTGTGACCTTCCACCAGGTGGTAGATCTCTTCGGCTAAGTTTGTGCAGTGATCGCCGGCCCGCTCAAGCGCCTGGGCGACGAACAACAGATTGATGCTGTATTCCTGCTGGCGGCGGTCCATGCCCGCCAAATGCCGGCGGAAAAAAGCCTGGCAACTGGTATCGATCTGCGAATCCTGCTGCATCACCCACGCCGCCGGTTCCACGTTGCGCTCGACGAAGCCTTGACGGATGCGGTCGAGCATCTCCTGCAAAATCCGCGCCATGTTCATCAGATCACGGGTATCCTGGCGGGCCAAATGGCTGGTTAAACTGCGCAATCGCTTTGTCGCTGACCAGATCAAGTCGCCAATTCGCTCCAGATCGATGATGAATTTCAGGCAGGCAAGCAGTTCACTGGCTTCGCTCTCCGTGACTTCAGTGATCGCGCCGGCGATTTTCTCGTCGACCGACCGCTCGATACGGTCCAACTCCTTTTCGCAATCCTTTACGGCGAGGAGCGCCATTTTGGAAGTGCCGCCAATGAAGTCGCGGCAATTAAACGCTGCGTCGCGAGCGACCAGGCAAGCTTGCTGAATCTCGCCCCTTAGCTCGCGCGTGGAGTCCGTTTCTTTCCGGGCGGCTTGCCGCATTGTGCCTGCGCTTCTGACCAAGTACTGTCTCTCCCGCAGAATGCTAAGCCTTCACGTACGAAACATACCAGTTCCATTCAACTTCGGCCCACGGGAGGGCAACTTTTCACATTGCTTTAATCTTAACTTCGGCTCCTGTTGAGATGCGGTATGATTCACAATTCTGCCACGGTCTTCTGAAGCTCCCGCGCTATTTTCTCAGGATCAGTTCCCGGAGCGAATTGAACCGGGCACCCGATTTTTATGGACACCTGATATGGGCGGGTAAACTTCTTCCCGGCTTGTTTCAATTCAAACAGACCATCGATGCGCATGGGCACGACCGGAATGCGGAGATTGTTGACCAGCAGCCCGATGCCGCTGCGAAAAGGATTCATCTTGCCGTCGGTCGTATGGCGGCCTTCAGGAAAAATCAGAACGCTGTAGCCGCGGTCGACGCACTCGCCGGCATAAGCGAAACTTTGCCGAAAACCTGCTTCGCGCGGCAGCGGAAACAGGTTGAGCAGGGAGACTCCAAGGATCCACTTGATGCGGTCGTAGATTTTCCCGAAGAAATTACGCTCTGGAGGAGGAGTGCGAAGCACCTCCAGCGCCTCTCCGCCTGTGGCGGTCGCGATTTTGTGCCGGAGCCGCGCCGGCAGGACGGTGTGAACGAAACCCACATCGACATCTCCGATGTGATTGCAAATGACAAGAACCGGCCCCGCGACACCACGCAGGTTTTCCCGTCCTTCGACCCGAGGCCAGCCTAGCAGGAAGACAGAAGGCCGGAGCAGCAGATAGTGGGCCAACAGTCGAATCCACGTGACGGGCCAGCGCAGCACCCAGGCGGGATAGTGATAAGGCCTTTGCGGAGGCGGCTGGCCGCGCAGCATGTTTTCCAGGTCGCCGACCGTCTTTAATGTGGAAAATCGAGTCTCGCTCAAGTCAATTTGATAACGGTCCTCCAGGGCGCCAAGTAACTCGACGCGATCGAGTGAACTTAGATTCAGATCTGTGTCCAGGTTCATTGTTGAATTTAGGTTGGCGCTGCGGTTTGTAACCCGGGCAATCAACTCGGCCAGCTGGCTCGAATCGCCCGGCGCGGCCTCGGCCTCGCGTCGCGCCAGCACTACTTGTTGAATCAGGTTGGTGCGAGGCTTTTGCGTGGAGGTCCGGGGAAAATCCTTTTCCTTCCATACGAACCAGGTACGCATGCGCTGATACTCAGCCAGCGATTCGTTGGCGTGACGGACAGCAGCTTCCGGGTCTCCGCCTTCACGCATGATCAGCACCGCACACGGTTCCGCGTTGCCGTTTTGCGGCAAACTGACGACCACGCAGTCTTGCACTTCGGGCTGATGGCGTAATGCCGCTTCCAGGTCGTCGGGATAAACGTTCATTCCAGCGGGAGTCACAATGACATTTTTCTTCCGGCCTTTGAAATACAAATTGCCTTTGGCATCGATCTCACCCACGTCGCCTGTGTGGTACCAGCCTTCTTCACCAGCGACTGGTTTTAGTTCCTGTCCGGTCCAGTACGCGGTCGCAACTCCGCCCCCGCGAACCAGGATTTCTCCGTCGTTGTCCAATTTCACTTCGCGCCCGGCAAGAATTTTGCCGATCGACCCTTTTCCCAGACGGAAAGGATGGTTCACGCTGATAAGCGAGGTGGTTTCGGTAAGCCCGTAGCCCTGAATTACCGCGAAACCCAGCCGCCCCCAGAATTCCTCGGTTGTGCGGTCAAGCGCGGCGCCGCCGGAAATGAAAGCCCAGAATCTCCATCCAAACTCGCGATGAATGCGCCGGAAGATCCACCAGCGGCGCAGGAAATGTTTGCCCTCCGCGGCTTGAAATTCTCGGCGGAAAGATTCGAGGCGTCCTTGCTCGGAAAGGTCACGCTCTATCTTCTCTTTCAAGGATTGCAGCATGCGTGGCACGGCAACTAAAACGGAAACGCGCTCTCGACGAATGGTGGCGATGACTTCCGCCGGCTTTAAGCTTTCCTGGAATATGACCGTGCCCCCAAGCAGTTGCGGTAGGAAAATGCCAAGAAATTGCCCGAACACATGGCTCAAAGGCAACAGGTTGAGAAAGCGGATGGGATGCACGAACCGCTCATATTTGAGGTATTTCCTGATCTCAGCCTCGAGGGGAGCGATATTGCTCAGGACATTGCCGTGAGTAATCACCACTCCCTTTGGGTCGGCCGTAGTGCCTGACGTGAAGACGATTTCAAGCGTATCTTGCGGGGTTACGGCCGCGGGTTGGAAGACTGCGGAGGGATGCTGCAAAAGAAGCGATGGCAAATCCTCGAGAATAAGAGTTGAACCGCCGGACTTCGCATGGGCGCGCGAACTGACCACGAGTTTGGCGCCAGCTTGCTGCTGAACACGTTTGGCAAAGTCATCCGATGCCGCATCGTCCATCGGGACCACGATCGCGCCGCGTAGCGCGCAGCCGAAAAACACTGCAACCCACTCAGCTGAATTTGGCCCCCAGACCAGGACGCGATCGCCCTTGCCCACGCCCCGCTGGCTGAGTTCTCTCGCAAAACGGAATGCAGTCTCAGCCACTTGCTGGTAGCTCCAGCGCTCAGTCCGGTAACCTCGCCGCTGCACGTAGGCGCACTCGCGTTGGTGGCGCAGAAAGTTGTCCAGATACTCGCCCAGCGAGCGGCGTTCCATATCTATGATGGTAACCTGCTGGTCGGAATCAGGCAGCGCGCCTGCTCACCCAAGCTGACATCGCTGCGATCTCGAGAGCATTCGGTTGAAAATTGGGCTTGCCGAAAACCGCTATTCCCGGCCCACACCCAAGGCATCGGCAACCCGGTTGATGTAGTTGAACCAGGAAGCAATCAAGGTAATTTGCAGAATTGCCCTGTCATCAAATCCCGCCGCCCGCAATCGCTCGTGATCGTCTTTCCAGATCTCGGTGGCATCCTTGGTCAGCTTCACCACATAGTCGAGCATCACACGCTCCTGCGGAGTAATGGGCGCCGTGGTGTAGTCCTTTTCGAGCGCGTCAACCAATTCCTTGTCTAAGGTCACCCGACGCAGAAACTCTGCGTGAGACTCGATTCAATAAACGCAGCGGTTGGTGACCGAGACGACGGTCGTAATCATCTCGTGCTGACGCCGCGAGAGCGGGAGCTCGGGCGACATGAGCACGCCAAAGGTGGCGAACGCGTGGTAGAGGGCCTCCGGAATCAGGCTATGCGATGCGGTGATTTGTGAACCGCCACCTTCCGCGGGATGGACCGGGGTTGCGTATTCCTGGGGATAGAGCGCTCGCTGCTTCTCCATGGCTGCGCGCAGCTTTTCATCCGCTTCGGAAAGTGGAATGGTTCGAATCCAAGTCATGAAATCATCTCGCGAGCCGTCTTTGAATCCTGAGGCATGATTGGCCAGCTAAGCTAGATGGAAGATCGCTGGCTTGCCAATAATCCAAATATGTTATTGAGGGCCTGGTTTAGGAGGGGCTAGATCAGGCCTCCCTTTACGCGAACCAGGAAATCTTCCGCGTCTTTCCGCGCCTTTTCTGCCGCTGCTGGATCGTTACGGTTCTCGAAAATGATTTCGTCGCGCGTGATCTCGGCGGCATCTTTTGGCTTGAAACCACGGATGATTAGCTTCCTGGCACGCTCCGCAAAGGTATCCTGGAGCGGAGTCACGCGCATGCTGTATTCGGAGCAGGCATGCGCGCGGAACTTGGCTGCGGCAAGACGATCAAATGCGGCCTTGGCCTGAGGATCGGCAAGCAACGAAGGCAAAGCATAATCCCAGCCGCAATCAGAGCAGGTCCAACCGCTGAAGCGGTCGTTCGATACCCAACTAATCCATCTCGCCATGGCGTTGCGACCGGACGGAGCGCTGATGGGGGGCGGCGCCTGTTGATCTGCCCGTCGAATATGGTCATGATACTCAACGTTCTGCATTGAAGTCCAAGCTGTGTCGAAAAGGGAACAATTCAGGATAACGTCCGCATGCGATTTTTTTGCGCCCGCGGGGCGGCACTGGTCTTTCCTCGTTTTCCGGGGGCGACTCAGTCGTACACTCCCTTCCGGTAACCCTTAGTAACCATACGATTTCTGTCTGCTCGCCTTACAATGGCCCTTGTCCGAAAGACCATCTGTCGAGTGGCCATTGGCATGGGCCGTTTTGGATGGTCTAACCAACCGGTAGATTTTCCGCCTCACCGTCAGGCGGAAGAAGACCGGAGCCGGAGTCCGCACTCACATGGCGTTTGGTTTTGGCTTCAATAAACAAAAGGCTCTCAGCGCGGCGGAGAAGTACGTTCAGCAAGGCAAGTTGCAGAATGCCATCGCTGAATATGAGAAGGTGCTCAAGGCCGATCCCAAAGAGCTGACCGTCTCCAACACGATTGGGGATCTTTACGCCCGCCTGGGTCAGACCGACAAAGCCGTGGAAAGCTTCAAGAGTGTCGGCGACAGCTATGCCTCGCAGGGCTTTACGGTCAAAGCCATCGCGATGTACAAGAAGCTGACCAAACTCAAGCCCACGTTGGAGAGTGTGCTGCGCCTGGCCGAGCTTTACACGCAACAGGGCCTGTTCAACGACGCCCGCGCGCAATACCTGCAAGTCGCTGAAGAGTTTCTTCGAGCCGGTGAATTAGAACAAGCGGTGCGCATCTTCCAGAAGACCCTGGAAATGGACCCGGAAAACGCCCCGATGCGCATGCGGCTGGCCGAGGTATACATCCGGCTCGATAAAAAGACGGAAGCGTGGCAGCTCTTTGCTGCGGCGGCCGACAATTTGCGGGCAAAAGGCCAACTGGCCCAGGCCGAAGAAATTCTTCAGCGCATGCTGAGCATGGACCCCAACAACAGCTATGCGCTCCTGCTGCGCGGACGAAATGCTTTCGATACAGGCGATTTCAGTGGGGCCATCAGTTTCTTAGAGAAAGTTGCGGACCTGGACACGCACCCGGACGGCTTGCGTGCCCTGATGCAAGCGTACCTGCAAGCGGGCCGCTTCTCCGATGCCGGCGGCCTTGCCGCCAAACTTCTCACCGTGCACAACGATGCCGGGGCGATGATCACCTACGCGGACGCCCTGCTGACGGCTGGTCAGTTTGAAGAAGTGCTCCAGATTTACAAAGAATACGGCGACCGGCTAATGGCTGCCGATTCCGCCAAGATGCTGCAGACACTCCACCAGTTGATTGGCTACCTCCGGGATGACCCGAACGCTCTGGAGACGGTTCTGGAGATTTCGCAAAAGGCTGGAGACAACACTCACGTCAATGAATTGTATGAACTGCTCGCGCACGCCTCGGTCCAGTCGGGAAATCTGGAGAAAGCCCGCGATTACTACTTAAAGCTGACCCAACTGGAACCCCAGAACCAGTTGCACACGCAAAACTATCAGCAAGTGCTGGCACGGATGTCGGGAGGCACGGCCACTGCGTCGAAGCTGATTACTGCGGAAGAGGGCGCGGTGCTGGTCGACGAACTCGAAGCTACCGCTCCTTTCATTGACCAGCGGTATGCCGATGACGTCGCGCTCGCGGTGCGGGCTGCTCTCACCGACGCCGAACTTTTCGTTTCCTACAACATGCCCGCCAAGGCGCTGGGCCCGCTGTCCTCGGCTTTGCCCAAGGCGCCTCATGACTTGCGCTTGAACCAGCGACTGGCTGCTTTGCACACCCGGGCCGGACGTTTCGCGGAGGCCGCGGTCTGCTGCCGGACGCTGCAACAGCTTTATCACGACGCCGGACATCCGGATGAGGCGACCCGTTACGGAGACCTGGCGGTCAAGCATGAGGCACGCGCCTCGGCCAAAACCGCCGCGCTGCAGGCACCGGCAACAAGCGCCGAACTCAAGGCGGATACTCTTGCCGCCAAGACGGTTTCGCCCAAAGCAGAGGCTCCTTCAGTAGCCTCCGGAATTCCCTGGCAAAAAGCTGCATCGCCCACTGCTGAAGAACCGGCAGAGTTTGAAATCCAGGCGGCCCCGCCGGAGTCGGAAGGCGAAATCGATATTTCGGATGAGTGGGAAGGCGAAACGACGGAGGAGGACGCGGCTGAAGAGCCAACCGCACCAGCTGCCGCGCAGACCGCTGTTGATGAGAAGGCAGTCGAGGAAACAATCGAAGAGCTTCGCTTCTACCTTTCGCAGGCGATGGTGGAGCAGGCTGGCGAAATCCTGGGCAAGCTCAAGAAGATGCACCTCGACCCAGAAAGGCTCGCTGAACTTCGTCAGGAAATCGAAGTTGTTGATCAGCGCGCAGCCCCGGTTGAGCCGACGGTTGAGGAAATCTCTGTCGAGGAGATTCCTTCCGCAACCGACGAAGAAGAGCCGAAGGAACCCAAGCCCAGTGAGCTGGAAGAATTCGTCTCCGATCTTGATGCGTCGCTTGGGGAAGAGTTCCTTCCCAAGACAACTTCGAAAGCCGTTCCGCAACCCGATCACAGCTTGGAGGAAGTCGCCCAGGCCAGCCATAAGCCACAGGGAACCGGTGTACTAAAAGAGTTTGTCTCCGATCTGGAGGCCTCGCTTGGCGACAATTTCCTGCCACAGGCCCCTCAGCCCGTGGAGCCAACTCCGGTTGTTCCCCAACCTCAGCCACTGGTAGCGAAGGCTCCAGCGGCTGTAGCGGTCAGCGCCGCGCCTGCCGCGGGCACGCGAAGCTCTGCCGCAGGATCTGCAGCGGCAGCAGCAGCCCCCGCGCCTGTAGCACAGCCCAGCACTCCGGCGCCACCAGTGTTCAGCTATCAACCCGCCAAACGCCGCCCCCCGGTTGCGTCTCCGCCGGATTCCCCGGGCGTGGATTTGGCCGACATGTTCGGCGAACTCAAGCAGGAACTGGAAGAAGACGTTGCCGCGGTGGATGAGGATCCGGAAACTCATTACAACCTTGGTGTCGCGTTCCGCGAAATGGGTCTGCTGGATGAAGCCATTGCCGAATTGCAGAAAGTATGCCAGGCCGTCGACCGCGGTCATTCGTTTCCGCAACTCATGCAGACTTACACCTGGCTCGCACAATGCTTCCTGGACAAGAATGTTCCGGAGGCCGCCATCCGCTGGTACGAACGCGCCCTCAAGCTGAAGGGAGTTGATGAAGATACGCGTGTGGCGCTGAACTACGAATTGGCCTCAGCCTACGAGTCCGCCGGCAATAAACCCGCCGCCTTGAATCACTTTATGGAAGTTTATGGCAGCAATATTGATTACCGCGATGTGTCCGAGCGCATCAAGACCTTGAAGTCGTAAAATGTTTGGATGCGTCTTCGCGTCCACTACGGGGTGTGCGCAGTTCTGTTCCCTGTCAGTCCTTTGGCAAGCAGGAGTGTTGCGTGAACGTGAAGATCGGCTTGCCTCCTTCAGAAACTCCGCCCAGTTCTTCGCCAGTCAAGGCGTCCGATCAGCCTGGCGGGCAAGGCAGCCCCGATCATCCGCGACAGGGCCACGCTCAGTTATGGCTCCATCGCCTGGGTGTGCTTTTGCTGGTCTTCTTTTGTGCGACAGCGGGAGTGCTGCTTCTGCTTTTGCCCTGGCGCCAGGAATGGACAGACAATTCGTTGCTGCTGCGCTGGCCAGCTCTTGCCCCTATAGTCTCCAGCGGTTTCTTTCGTGGTTTGTGCAGTGGTCTGGGTGTTCTGGACATATGGATCGGATTCTGGGAAGCCGTGCACTATAGCGAGGGCAACCGATAGGGGGCGAACAGTTTTTCAGACCCGCGGGAACCAGTCGCCCTCAATCAAAGTCCTGCATCGGAAAGAGAAATGTAGTCATGAGTGAAAGTCGAATGAAACCAGCGCCTCTGGCCTATGAGAATGAGCACTTTCTAAACGGTCCCGATGGTCGAATTCTACGCATTCTTGCGGAATACGTTGAGCCGCTTGCGCGCTTCCGCCGGGAACAGATTCAGGATACGGTGGTTTTTTTTGGTTCCGCGCGGTTTCACAGCCACGCGCACGCCCAGAAAAACCTGCACGAACTGGAAAACAGCCGGGAAGACCATCCTTCTCATTTGAAGTCAGCCCGCGCCCTTGCCCACACCGCGCATTATTACGAGGAAGCAAGAAAGCTCGCTTTTCTGTTGACGGAATGGTCGATCCAAATCCCTGCCCGAAGAAGGCGCTTTGTGGTTACGACTGGTGGCGGGCCTGGGATCATGGAAGCTGCCAACCTGGGAGCGCAAGAAGCCGGGGGCAAAACCATCGGCCTCAACATCAACCTCCCCATGGAACAGTATCCCAATCCTTACATCACGCCTTCGCTTAACTTCGAGTTTCATTACTTTTTCATGCGGAAGTTCTGGTTTGCCTATTTGGCCAAGGCATTGGTGATTTTTCCCGGCGGTTTCGGCACGCTGGATGAGCTGTTTGAAATCCTGACTCTGGCCCAGACTCAGAAGCTTGCGAAAAAGATCCTGGTCGTGATCTATGGTGCCGAGTATTGGAAGCGGATAATTAACTTTGAGGCGATGGCCGATTCCGGCACTATCTCGCCGGAAGACCTGGATCTATTCAAGATTGTTGACTCGCCCCAGGAGGGTTTCGAGTTCTTGCGCGATGGTCTGATCAAGCATCACCTTGGGCCGCCGCCGAAGAGAGTGGGGGAAGTGATGCCCGAGATCGCCAAAACGAACCCCTGAGCGTCCGGCTATGCGATCAGGCGGTTCAGTTTGCTGCTCTACTACATCACGGACCGTTCTCAATTCGCTGGCGACGAGGCCGGGCGCCGGCGAAGTCTGTTGGCCAAGATTGCAGAAGCCGCGGCTTGCGGGGTCGATTATATCCAACTGCGGGAGAAGGACCTGCCCACTCGAGAACTGGAGTCCCTTGCCCGTGAGGCAGCGGAAGTAATGGCAAGAATCGAAAGCAAAGTGCACAGGAGCGCCTTACTCATCAATTCCCGCACTGACGTTGCCTTAACCTGCGGCGCCGATGGTGTCCACCTGCGTGGCGATGACATATCGCCACGAGACGTGCGGAAAACTTGGGCCCAGAACGCCGTCACATCAGGTCCGCGAGCCGTTCGAACCGGCGCCACACCACCGATTATTGCGGTTTCGTGCCACTCTCTCACTGATGTCCATCGGGCTGCAGAGGAAGGAGCCGACTTTGCCGTTTTTGGCCCAGTTTTCGAAAAAGCAGGATCAGATCCCCATCCCGCCGGTTTACAAATCCTGGCCCGGGCTTGCAAGGAGGAGATTCCGGTACTCGCGCTCGGCGGAATTACCCTACAGAACGCAATGTTTTGTCTGGAAGCTGGCGCGGCAGGAATTGCTGGTATTCGCCTATTTCAAAGAAATAATGTTGCCGATATCGTGGCGGCAGTTCGTTCCGCCGGGACCAGAGGGTTACCGAAGGCCACCT
>Ga0335081_10005317_pt1 | contig 20371 bp, 26 predicted proteins | sample Lox_Sample_35_FD_206713 | JGI IMG/M metagenome (GOLD analysis project Ga0335081, IMG submission 206713) | Soil microbial communities from Loxahatchee National Wildlife Refuge, Florida, United States - Lox_Sample_3.5 | ecosystem: Environmental > Terrestrial > Soil > Wetlands | place: USA... | reverse complement strand
AGAGCTGTCGGTGTCGATGTTAACGTCGTAGAGCTCGATTGAACCATTTGCGAGGGCAACTGCCAGCAAGCCCGGACGGTGAGGGAGCCTCCGAGGTCAGCTTCATGGCATATAGGGTTAGGACCATTTTGCATCCAAAACCGCAGAACCACATGAGGCAGCCTGGACTAGCCGGCTATAAAGATCAATGCACTTGGGAGTGACCTTAATAACTACCATCTGGAGGTATGTGTATCGGCGGAGTATAACAGGAGAGCTCCGGTCCGTCGCCCATCTTCTGCGAGGTGGTATGTCCCGACAACTAGTAGTGACGAATTGGCCGGAGAGACTACGATAACGTCCGGCTCGTCAGGTGTCTGGATACGGTCAAGTACCTTGAAATCGTTCATTCTGGCTCGCTGTCGCCGTTGCCTGGTGGCCGGAAACCAATGAAATTCTGAAGCAGACCGGACATCATACGAGAGAACGGATTTGGCCAGCCACCGGCCTCTCTGCCCACATTTGCCGCCTCCGAAGTTGGCGCCTCAGCAGCAAACTGACATCTTCCCAACCCTCGACACTGTTGCCCACCGCATTGTTCTCCCTTCCAATCCGCCTTCCATCAATTGCATTTGCACGCGAAAATGACAACCACGCCTCCCGCCGCGAAGATACAGGACGATGGTATACCCACCCCTCTGGATCATCTTCACAGTTGGCGCGCGCGCTGACGGGTTGCGACAGATATAATGGAAGTAGATGCGCCACCTGCTGTTCAACCTGGCGAAGAAGCCGATGTCGAGAGTGAGGGAGGTTCGGCCATCAAGCCCCAGGGGAACAGTCCGGCACCCAAAACACAGGAAAATGGGGCCAAGGAGCCTGTTGAGATTCAAGATGATGACGAAAATGAGGAAGACGATGAAGGCGACGAAGAAACTTTTGCTGTTGAAAAGATCTTGAATCATCGTATTCGTGCAAAGGGGACTGTATCCGCTCCCTCTCCCCAATTCTCACCACATATATCTTCCGTTTACGCGTTTTGCTGACACGGGTGGGGACCATTAAGGGTCAAAAGGGGTTCCAATTCCTCATCAAATGGCTCGGATACGATAAATCGGAAGACAACACTTGGGAGGACGAAGAAAACTGCGAAGGCTCCCACCAACTAATTCAAGCGTATTGGGATTCTATCGGTGGGAAACCACTGTTAAGCGCTGCAAAAGGCCCCGGACGCAAACGAAACTTGTCAACCCCGCTCTCGGATCGTGTCGCCATGAAAAAAAGACGGCAGGTGGGAGATACGTCAGAGGAGTCGACACCTGTTCCGGCCGCGAATGCAATCCAGATTTCAGAATGGAAGCCACCTTCTGATTTGGCGAGTTGGGATGATAAGGTCACTGCGGTGGAAACGGTTGAGAGGATGGAGAATGGGATGATTCTTGTTTATCTTTTATGGTACGAACCCGTCCTTTTGGGGGAAGTCTCATGCGGGGTAGGAAAAATGGACGGAAATCTGTTCATGATACCACCGTTGTGTACCAAAAGTGTCCTCAACGGGTAAGCCCCACTTATTTAATCGGCAAGAAGCTTATGGTTCTAGATGCTTCAGTTTTATGAGAGTCATTTGGTTTTTAAGCAAGAGGATCCTGTTCCTGAGGATCAACCCTAATGCGATCTTTTATGTCTTTTCGACTATCTATTCCAGCCTTTCTAAATTCCCCCTTCACCTAGGGAGGACCTCCCTCTCGTTAGTAGTATAGCGCTCGGTCTTGCTCAAGTAGTCTTTCGAATTGAGGTCTAGTTCTCCCGCGTCTTTGTCGAGTTGGGATGCGACTAATGGTTGCAATTGAAACTTTTGATCTTCACCCGCGTCACACCTGAGAAATATTTTGGAAAAAGTTCGGCCAGGTTGATTCCATCGTTTCATATCGTGACACCGTTACAGTAAAGCGACATGTCGAACGGTGTGCCGTCACAGATATCATTGGAGAATGCTGTTGTTGCCCAGGATGAAATGGGCCGACCTTTTATCATCGTCAGGGAGTAAGTCGCCGCGTTCCTCACCATTCGACGTGATCACTAACGCTATCTGTAGTCAAGGGCGAAAAAAGAGGTGCCGGCTAGAACGCCGTCAAATGAGTATGAACTAACTTGTTAACGTAGACTCCATGGGATAGAGGCTATCAAGTCACATATACTGGCAGCCCGGACTGTGTCTGGTATCGTACGCACGTCGCTCGGCCCTCGAGGTAAAGCACACCTAGCAGGCAAATGCTCATCTGTTTCAAGGTTTAGATAAAATCCTCATTTCCCCTGACGGCGATATAACCGTTACAAACGACGGTGCAACAATACTAGGACAAATGCAAGTCGAACACCAAGTTGCAAAGCTTCTTGTCCAATTGTGCCCCTTCCAATTGCACAGCCCTTCTAATGTGGCAGATCAAAATCCCAAGACGATGAAATTGGAGATGGGACAACCGGCGTCGTGGTCCTTGCGGGTGCTCTCCTCGAACAGGCGGAAGAGCTCATCGATCGCGGGATTCACCCTATTAGAATCGCAGACGGATTTGATCAGGCTTGTAAACTCGCCGTTGAAACGCTCGATTCTATTGCAGACACTTTTGAATTTTCAAAGGAAGATACAACCAATCTCTTCAGAGCTGCCAAAACTTCCCTCGGAAGTAAAATGTACTCAACCGAAACCGCCCCCCCACTCATAAAATTTTCTGTGTTTCTTTTATACGATACTGATATTTTGGTAGTGTGTCCAAAGCGCACGATAAATTCGCCCAAATAGCCGTCGACGCAGTCCTCGCGGTCGCAGATCTCGAACGTCGCGACGTAGACTTTGAACTCATCAAAGTGGACAGTAAAGTCGGCGGTGCCCTCGAAGACACCGCCCTCGTCAAAGGCGTTGTAGTCGACAAAGACATGTCACACCCACAAATGCCGCGTGTCGTTCACGACGCCAAAATTGCCATTTTAACTTGTCCTTTTGAACCCCCCAAACCGAAGACGAAGCATAAACTTGATATCACGACGGTGGACGAGTTTAAAAAGTTGCAAAATTACGAGAGGGAAAAGTTTGGGGAGATGATTGCACGGATTAAGGACGTGGGAGCCACGTTGGTTATTTGTCAGTGGGGTTTTGATGATGAGGCAAATCATTTGCTTTTGCAGAATAAGTTGCCAGCCGTGAGATGGGTGGGTGGGCCCGAAATCGAGGTGCTTCCCTCTCTCCCCTCCCTCACCTTCGTTTGGTTGGGATTGAACTAATGGAGAAGTTGATTGCAATTGCAACGAATGGACGGATTGTGCCTAGGTTTGAAGATTTGTCCGCAGAGAAGTTGGGGAGAGCCGGTCTTGTCCGTGAGTTGGAGTTTGGAACCACACGTGATCGAATGCTTGTCATCGAGGAGTGCGCAAATACTCGAGCCGTCACCGTATTCGTACGAGGAAGTAATAAGATGGTATCCGTTCAATATAATCCCGCCTAATTAGTAGATTGTGGATGAAGCGAAGCGCGCATTGCATGATTCGCTGTGCGTCGTAAGGAATCTCATCAAGGATAATCGAGTTGTATACGGTGGCGGGGCGGCTGAAATCGCTTGTTCCCTCGCTGTCGCGGAAGCAGCCGACAAAGTAAGTACCTATTTTAGTCTCGCATCTGACTTTCTTCGACTCCTGGAATTGAACAGTATGCTATGCGAGCCTTCGCAAACGCGCTTGATACCGTCCCAATGGCCTTGGCGGAGAATTCAGGCTTATCTCCCATCGAGACTCTTGCGTCGGTCAAATCGAGACAAATTAAGGAAAAGAATACCCGTTTGGGAATTGATTGTCTCGACAAAGGCTCCAATGGTGCACAGCCCTGAATGAATGGCCCGTTTAACGTGGATTAGATATGAGAGATCTGTTTGTGCTTGATCCTCTCATTGGGAAACGACAGCAATTCCTGCTTGCCACGCAGTTGTGTCGAATGATTTTGAAAGTGAATGACGGTATGAAAATCGTTGTAACTCACGAGACTAATACTTAGTTATCATCTCAGGTCAAGGTGAGGAGTAGTAGTTTCTAGGAATGGGATGGATAGCGCTTATTTCTACTGGCAGCGTTAATGTTACCCGCTAATCCTTCGAACTGCATCAATTTCACTTGAGGCGCAAGTTTCCAATAGACATAAATATGAGCCAACCCACGGATTCGTCACCCTAAGCAAGCCCTTACCACACCAGGGACAAATGGTGAACGAGATTTGAGAGTGGCTGCCAAGCCTCGAGCTGATTGGTGCGAATCCAAAGCGACCACTGTCCAATTTTCAAAGCGACAGAAAACAAATAATACATCATCCACTTCCGGTAGCTGTCCTCCACGCACACCAAACCCGGGTCCTTCTCGAGCTTACCCTCTCCGACTCATCTTATCATCATCTAACGACCATCCGTTGGGCGTCAGCCTCTCGAAATTCCCACCGACGATAACTTTTCGCAATGATGAATGGTGACGCAACCACGAGTCAACCGGCCTTCGACAAGGAAAAAGTCCACGTCATCTTCGTCTTAGGTACCGTCCCCTCCAACGGATAGAACTTAATGAGCAGGTGGACCCGGAACAGGGAAAGGAACGCAATGCGACCTAATCTGCGAAAATTGGGACTTTGCTCATTTGAGTGCTGGCGACCTACTACGCAACGAACAAGCTCGCGAGGGCAGCAAATATGGAGCCCTGATAGCCAAATACATTCAAGATGGGGAAATTGTCCCTCTGGACATCACGATTGGATTACTTCAGAATAAAATGCAAGAATATGTTGCTCAGGGGAAACCATGCTTCCTCATCGACGGATTTCCACGGAAAATGGATCAGGCGAAGGCTTTTCAAGAGAGTGTACACATAACCCCTTTACTTTTTATTATTGAGAGCTGATGAGGCACATAGGTTGTTGAACCTGAGGCTGTTTTGTACCTTGATGGTCCTGAGGAGGTTATGGTTAAGCGACTTGCGGGAAGAGGACGAAGTGATGATAATGAGGAGACCATCAAGAAACGTCTTCGAGTGAACAAACGCGATGCTCAACCCGTTGTTGAGTACTATGACAAACTCAACAAGGTCAAAAAAATTCGTTGCGATGATACTCGCGAAGGTATGTTCCGCCTTGACTACAAAGCCCTAACAAAGGCTAGCTGTTTACCAAAGCATCATGTCGAGCATTGAGTCTGTTATCAGACCGTGGTTTGCTCAATGAGACTCCAGAGACCCAATCTCATCTTGTCCAGTTTATTTAGCTGGCATTCATAGACTATAGTATTTAATCGAAACTCCAATCTTCGGAATCAAAACTGATCTGCCGTGAGGTTCTACGGACGATCTTTTGTACCGATGGATCTCACCATCCGCAAAAGCTGGATGAGACCTCTCATTTTTGGGCAATATTCAAAGCAACTTAAAAATTGTCTATATATTTGCGACCCGAGGCATCCCGTCCCTCCACATCTCCTTCGCTAGACCATTCGCAGTCCCATGGTACGAGAAGAACAGAGATGCCATCGAGAAGCAGAAAAGGGACACTGCGCCTATATTAGCTTATTTACGTTGTCTAAAATTTAGGAGTAAATAGACAACTTCATCTTCACCGATATTTAATCTCGGTTCGGGCGCTTTGCTCAGTCTTGGACCATCTGTTCTTTGCCGGCTGAGCTGCAAAAAGCAGCCTGTCATTCCTTTTAGCGGCACGGAACAGGCCTCATCTAACTGTCTCCTTGGTACTAAGATATTGCCAGCCGAGAGGCTCTAACTCCGTTTAAAACAGTGCTTGACAATTGTGCTATCTACCGAAGCCTCCGAGACTCGTTCAAGCTTCGTTCGGTTCGAAAAATCTGGATCTCAGTCTTCAATTTCAGCCAAAACCCCTGCCAGAACCCTTCCGGCCTAATCTAAACGTCAGCCTGGTGTGTCCTGAAGGCAACGATAATAACATCATTGAAGAATTGTGGTCGGGAGATGTGGTCTGCGGTGATTGTGGGCTCGTCCGGGGTGACCGAATCATCGATACCCGATCTGAATGGAGTACTTTTGCCGACAACGAAGGCGGATGTGATCCATGTCGAGTCGGGGGCGTTGCTGGCCCTTTCGTCCATGATTCGCAACCAGACGCTATGATCTCATCTTGGGACGGCCGCTGATGCATAGCCAAAGAACTCCCGAGAGTTCCAAACAAAATCCACGCTCAAAACAGATATTAAACTTTCTAAAGTCTACGATGACATTGACGCCATGGGCGAGACTATGGGACTGCCGAAAACTATCGCCGACATGGATGAGCAAGTATACAAGAAAATGGATGATTCCAAGGCTCTTAAAAAGAGGTTTTCAACCCAGAGGATTATTGCCGCTTGCATTGTCATTGGGTGCGGGGAAGCAAATGTCCACCGAACCTTCCGGGAAACTTGTGCTTTGACAAAGATTCCGAAGAATGATATTGGGAAAGCGTACAACGCGATCGAAAACGTTCTTGTCCGCGAGTTGGGGACTAAGAACATCGGAGGCGTGGCTAATGACGAGGTTCCAATTCTAGGACAGACAAACTATCTGTAGCATATCGCCGCACCGACCCCTAATTCGTCAGATTTGTTGCGTCGCTTTTGCAATCGGTAGGAAGTATCTCCTGCGGTCGAGGCTATGTGTGTAGTGCTTGCGAATTGAGTTGGAAATGCTGAAACGTAGGCGGGGAGAAGTCCCACTACAGCTGCTCCAGTTGGAATATGCTTCATCAGTCATCTTACCGGGAATAGGCACTCGTTCAAGGAGATCTCTGATACTACTTGTGCGAGTCAGCATACTCTCAAAAATGCCTACAGGCTTTTGTTTGCTTCTGGGATGGAGTTTATCTCTACAGGGTGGATTAAGAATGAGAAGGGATCCATAGGGAACTTGTCGAGAGGGTAACACGAATTCATGAACGATTGTGGTTGAATGGGAATCGGATTTGGGATTTGGAATCGGAAGTCGTGCAGCCTTCTGTTTAAGCGTCCCCTGTATAAAGACAAATTCAACTTAACTAATGGCCAATAATTTCTATACGGTGGTAAACCAAGAATGAGCTTATGCCATCTGTAGATGAGTTGCGATCGCTTGGAGTGCTGTGATTCGATGAAATTAGCGTCACGCAACACTCTCGTGCGCGTGTCATACGTGTCCGAAATTCCCGGCCGAAACCAAACATCTAACGACGACAATCGAATCAGGATGATGGCCGATGAGCCGGAAGCAATTATCGTCGGAGCCGGCATCCTTGGCTGCGCTCTCGCGGTGGCTCTGGGAAAGCAAGGACGTCGCGTCGTCCTAATAGAACGAGACCTGTCCGAACCCGACAGAATCGTTGGGGAGCTTCTTCAACCTGGGGGAGTGCGCGCACTACGAGAGCTTGGACTCGCGGAATGTCTTGACGGGATCGATGCCATTCCTGAGTATGGATACCAAGTTATATATAAGGATGAGAAAGTTGTGATACCGTATATCGGCGAGGATGAGAGAACAAGGCAAGGTCGGTCATTTCATCATGGACGGTTCATCATGCGGTTGAGAGCTGCTGTCCAAAACGTCAGCACGTAAGCTCGCTCCTCAGAAGCCACAGTAACGGGCTCAGTGTTGAAGTTATTGAGGCTACTGTAAAGTCGATTGTGAAGAACGAGGCTTCGGGACAAGTTTTAGGTGTTCAATACATTCAGAAGGGAGGGGACCACCGAGAATTTGTATTCACACCTAACATTTCAAGTTTAGACTGATCCCATAGCTCTTCGCTCCTCTTACTTTTGTTGCCGATGGATGTTTCTCGAATTTCAGAAAGGATTTTGTGAAGAAACAAGTTCAAATTCCGTCGAACTTTGTCGGGCTCATCCTCAAAGATACCACGCTGCCATTGCCGAATCATGGACACGTTGTCTTGGGCAACAATGCCCCGGTATTATTATACCAAATATCTCAACATTGTACACGAATACTTGTCGATGTACCTGGGAAACTACCCTCTGTCGGAACTGGACAACTCCATAAATATTTGCGCTCTACCGTTCTACCAGACCTCCCTGTTTCTCTCCAGAAACCTTTCGACGAAGCTCTTAACTCTGAACGCCTCAAGTCCATGCCAAATTCATTTCTGCCACCTTCAATAAATCAAACGGAAGGTCTTATCATGCTCGGCGACGCAATGAACATGCGTCATCCCTTGACCGGTGGCGGCATGACTGTGGCCTTCAATGACGTGGTGTTACTCTCCAAATTACTCTCGCCCACAGTCGTTCCTTCATTCGAAGATACACATTTGGTTCTGAAACAAATGCGAATATTTCACTGGAAGCGCAAGTCGCTGAGTTCCGTGATCAATATTCTGGCACAGGCTTTATATTCACTGTTTGCCGCCAATGGTATGCTACCATTCGTATCCGACTATTGCTAATTCTCGGATGAAATGCTGAGAGCTCTGCAAGAAGGATGTTTTCGCTATTTTCAGTTGGGTGGGAGATGTATCGACGATCCCGTGGGTTTACTTTCAGGGTACGCGGCGCACATTTCAACCCATCTGATCTAGAATATACGCACGACCTCTTTTATTGGCTTTTCATTTTTATGCTGTCGCTTTGTACAGCATCTTTCTGCTCTTTCGAAAGTCGAGTATTCCAAGTTATCCCAGAATGGCAGTCAAGGGTGTCGTAGTATTATGGACAGCCTGTATTGTATTCATTCCAGTGGTGATATCAGAGCTGTTACCCTAGCCACGATTATTGGAAAGGGGATAGCAAGAACATCAAGGAGCGATGGAGATAGTAGTAATGTTTAATCGATTGAATTTAGAGGCTTCTCATTCTTTGCATCTGAATATCGCCAACGAATAAACGTGTCGTCCTAGTACTGTTAGGGTAAATCCTAGATATAGGACTGCGTGACGGTCATGATAATTTTCACCTTCCTTCTTCGTCTTCACCTTATCACCATTGTTGCCGCCCCATTTCCCTTCTAGCTCCCATTCCAGACCCCGTACCACAAACGAGCAAAAGATTCGACGAACAACATTAAAGACGACGACCGCGACGACCACCCTCCTCCGTTGTAGAATCCGGAAGAATTGGGGGATAACATCTTCAATGCTTCTGATTTTCGTTCCTCTTTAGCACGTCTCCAAAGACTAGCTTGAGCCCCAGGCCCGAGGGTCCTAGACCCAGTTACTATTGACCGTCAATATCATCTCTGAAGAAAACTCCTTCTGTACCACCACTGTTGATGTGGGGATCCGTCATCTTGTATACCTCCGCCACCGCCAAGGAAGCCAACATCGCAGCATGAAGAACTCTCCTGGCCATTGGCTTTGACCTTTATCCCTTCCGATGCACACCACCCCGTCGCCCATGTAAAGCATGAATCAAGTATACCTATAATTCTGAGAATGATTTCTGTGCCGACAAACCGGGGTACGGCCAAATGTGAGTCGCCTCATATTCATTTCATCGTCACACAATTGTATCCCGAGCTTTCGGCACCTTTCTTCTCCGTCCTCAGTGAGGATCGTTTTCATGGATTACTAGCACAATGGCGGTCAGAATCGACTCGAAACAGGAATTGCATTCCTTGCTTACGAGGAATCTGATGGCGATCCAATTTCCGTGTTTCAAATGGTTCCAATTTTTTCCGGCCAAACACCAACATCAACACCATCACTTCCCTGGTTGCACCGGCGAACATCACAACCGGAATGGCTGCCCAACAGGAGATCCCTACATTTAAACTTGTCCTCGTTGGTGACGGAGGCACTGGAAAGGTAATGTCTAGCCAAGAAACGCTAGTTTAAACAATGTCGCTGAGAAATTTGCTAATAATGGTTTGCGTGATAGACTACATTTGTGAAGCGACATCTTACGGGGGAGTTTGAGAAGAAATATATTGCTACTCTCGGTGTTGAAGGTACATGCTTTACCTCGTTGCTTCGAAGGGTGCCTCTGATGGCGAACCAGTGCATCCCATCACATTCCACACCAACTTTGGTCCAATCTGTTTCAACACCTGGGATACCGCCGGCCAGGAGAAATTCGGAGGTTTGAGGGACGGATATTATATCCAAGGTGCATCTTGTTCTGCTCCTTTCCTGCGCTAATGCACGTATTGTAGGTCAATGCGGCATCATTATGTTCGACGTGACATCCCGAATCACGTATAAGAACGTCCCCAACTGGCACCGTATGCGCCCCCTCTAAACTCACCGTGCTAAACTTGTCAAACAACAGGCGACTTAGTGCGTGTCTGTGACAACATCCCCATTGTCCTCTGCGGCAACAAAGTCGACGTAAAGGATCGCAAAGTCAAGGCCAAAGCCATCACATTTCACCGCAAAAAGAACCTACAGTATTACGACATTTCCGCCAAGAGCAACTATAACTTTGAAAAACCGTTCTTGTGGTTGGCGAGAAAGTTGGTTGGAAATCAATCTTTGGAGTTCGTTGCTTCTCCTGCTTTGGCGCCGCCTGAGGTTCAAGTTGATGCACAATTGATGAATGTGTATCAACGGGAATTGGAGCAGGCTCAGAATATGCCGTTGCCTGGTGAAGACTTCCGTTTTTCTTTTTTCCGTTGTGCTGATTGTGTGTAGATGAGGACGATGCGGATCTCTAGGGGCGAGGATCGATGAATGCATCTAGTATGGAATGTGGATTCGATAGGGACACAGGAAGAGTTAGCAATATCTAGTTTAGATAGCTTTAGTTGAGATCTACTTTCCAATGTTATCTTTTTGCAGAACTGCTGGGACTTATCCAATGGTGCCACTGTAGGACGGAACCACGGGCATTCCAGGCTAATTCGCATGGAAAGGTCTCATATTACAATATTTCTCATATTCAGGGTAGCACTAAACAAAAACTAGACGATACGCCTCCGTTATTGAGCCCGAGCCATTTACATGAACGTTCTTAGCACCGATCTACCTCACAGAAAAAGTAAACACAAAGAGAAGAAAGAGAAGAAACGGAGATTTGTTCCACAACGGGAGAGAGATAACGAGGAGGGAAACGGAGAGGGGAAAAATCGACAAGACCATATATCAATCACACTATCCTTCGACGGCTTCCCTTGCCGCAATTAGTACAGCCACCTTTGCCCAGTCTCCTCCAATGTTTTGTCGGCTGCTTCTTAGCTTTCCCTTCCTTCGTCATTTCAAAAGCCCTTTTAGCGTTCTCCGCAATTTCAGTGGCACGCCTTCGAGCCACCTTCATGTACTTCTCCCTCAGATCCGATAGTCGGCTCCACTCATTTTCCAAAACAGGTTGATTGGCAGCCCAGAAATCCGACACGAAAGTCTTGACTTCCTCGGCATGTCGTGACGCCGCCTGCTGAGCGACCCGGTGATATTTCTTCATCTGCTCGAGGGATTCGGCCAGTTTTTCCTCCATCGCAGAGTATGCTGCGGGACTAGATACACAGTCTTTAACATCCTTTGCCATCGCTCGGACCTTGGCATCCCATTGCTCGCCCAACTTGAAAAGGCGTTTGACGGCCACATCCTGCGATTTACTGAGGAGCTCCCACAAACGCGGATCGATAATTGGTTCGGTGTAATCGATAACGACATGTTCTGCCAACACAGGATTCGCTTCCGTCCAAACTCTGAGATCGAGATGATCATGCATATCCGCTTCGGCCCAGGTGATAAACGCCAAATCATTCTTCTTCCATATGCGTAGTTCAAAGTCTACGGGTTTGTTGGCGCGCGTGACGGAGATTCGGACTCTCGGGCGAGAAGCGGGGTAATCACGATAGACCTTGGGCAAGCGAAGGAGGACGGAACGTTCGGTTTCGAGGAAAAATTGCACGATGTTATCGTCGACAGCAAATGCGTAACCATAATCGACATCCGCGAATCGCGGTTTGAGCGAGGCTTTTGGGACACTGATGGTGGAGGTAATTGCTTGCAGGACAATGGTTGAGGTGGGACGTTTGTTGCCAGCAGTGGATTTTGAGGATGTTGTCACCGTTTTAGTTTCCGTGATGGGGACTGTGACAGTGAATTGTTCGGTGACGGTCACAGTTGAGGGCACGATCGACATCAACTCAGACGATGGGAGGAACTTTGTCTTTAATTCCTTTTGGGTCGGGGTGTTTGCGAGAGGGTACGAAGGTTGAGCGACCGGTGGAGGCGACGCCGAACGGAGCGTCATCCTGAAAAAAAGTAGTGCGCCAACGAAGAGAATTATGAACATTATCCGGAGAAACGTCCGTTTATGACAATTCGTTTTGAACTCTTGGCTCTTCTGTTCCCATCAGTTATAAAACCTTCAAAATAGACGGATATTATACCTGTTCAAGCGCTTTGATCGCCTCCTTGGATTCCTTTGCGTTCTTCCATAGCGCCGTACCAAGCTGGAGAGAATCAAATTTAAAGAATCGTGCCGACGGAACTATCTCCTCACTCGAAAAGAATTCTTGAGAACGAGGCCAGAATCGATGAATATCCACGTCACTAATGATCAAAATCGGGATCCGATGAACTTTGGCAAAAAGTTGAATCCGATATTCATTCCCGTCAAACGTTTCCCCACGAGAGGGGGAACAATAAACGATCAACGAAGGGATTTCATCACCCATTTCGGCCCAGGAACAAATGTTCCTAACATTCTTGTGGCCCCTGGCGTGATGGCATGTAATCATCTGAGATTTATCGTCGACTTGGACAGTGAAACGGGTATATCGCATGGTGGGCATGGTGTGTACGGAATCCAATTTTCGAATGCGAAGTTTGACGAGGGAATCTTCTACGAATTCGACTTCGGGGGCAGTGTGAGACAAAGGGCTGAATTCGGTGATGGGGACGACACTGGTATACCCGCTTGACCAGTCTGTGGTGGTGGACGAGGAGGTCTCTCGTTCACGCAGGAGGGCCGTCATGAGCGCTTGAGCGATTTTGCGGAGAATAAGAGATTTCATTGTTGTGGAGCCAGACCAGAGGATAGTGAATGGCAGGCCTTTCGAAGCGATGGGTTCAGGGGCGGGTGCTGAGAGAGATGTAGCTATGACAGGGCCTTGACGTGGTCTTTCAGTATGAGAGTCATGAATAACTGTCGCAGTGCTATCATCCATAGGTGGATTCTCAGGGACTCTGGGTACGACATGAGGTAGTTCGGTAGATTGCAAGACAGAGTCGGCAAGAACTTCATCCTCTGGTGGGGTTGTGCATGCAGGAAGGGAAGTTACACTGGCGGCCGACTGGGTGGTCGTATAGATGGAAGGGAGTTCATCTTCGCCGCTATCGGTTTCGTCCTCGCCTAGGTCTTCCTCCGTGCCCGCTTGACTAGATGTGCGGGTGAGGAATTCATAGTCTGAATCCTCTGCGTGGGAGGAAAAGTCGGTGGAGGCCATGCTTTCGTCGTCATGCCAGACATCGTTGTCATCGATATCGTTGTTGTCGACCGGCATGGTAGAGGGAAGTCAAAGAGCGGGGTGCGTGATGTCAGTGTGTTCTGCCCACGTCAGCATGGACGGGATGGGGGCAGCAATACCCTTGGAGCAGCGTGCGTTGAGTTCTGAAGAAACAGGCGTGGCAGAGGTCCAACGACAGAGGATGGGCGGAAGCAAAGGCGTTGATGGAGCCAGCGCTGGCACGGCGGAGATGGATGTGCGTTAAGCGGAGTGGGGCGTCTGGCCTACGTGGTTGGGCGGGACTGCGGCAGTTGCTGAGCTGGATAAGAGGAGTGGAGAAGCGACGAGGTGTGGCCGGCGTGATTGCCCCGCCGATCTCGCCAAGTGACCAACTCAGCAACAGCAGCCAATCACAGCACACGCTGTCACACTTGGGCCGCACCATTGGGGACGGCGCCGCCGGCCAATGTTCAAGCCAACAATGAAAGGAGACCCTAGTCTTCGGTGTTCTCTCTCTCGCTCAATTTCCCTTCGTATAAGTGCATTGTCATGTCCGAACAGTGTTTATCTTGTACCTGATTACTCAGCCGTTTTGACCCATTACAAAATGTCACTCGCGACACATCTCTACTGCACCCTAGACATTTTGTCGTTCCTCAGTTGCCAACTCTGGTTTCCTCTGTTTTCCTCCGCGACTTTTCTTCAATTCTCTGGAAGCGCGGCGTTGCCCCGCTCCTCCGCCCCCTGTAATATGGGCATCACATCTACTCTTCGACGCGAACGGAAGATCGTTCGCTTTTTGAACATTTTCAAGCAGGCGCCCTGGTCGATGATGATTCAGATAAACGGCCGCTTGGGTCGCTTCTCTACTTTTGGGGATCGTGGACTGTTTGGACGATTTATAGGATCGACCTGATGATAAGCACCTTCAGTGACTGAGCAAAAGGGAAAGGCGGGCCAGATCGATGGAAACCAAAAGGCGTTGACAGAATTGACTGTCGGGGTTAAACTGAGGTATGTCACATTGAGCGTATTACCAATCGGCAACTTCCCTCCCACTCAAGCTGTCCCTCTTGTTGCCGCTGCTGAGATGAGACTCAAAGTCAATAAAGGGAACATTAGGGACTTCTTAAGCAACAGGAAGTATATTGTATAACCTATCCGAAAAGGCCTTACCCCCTCAACCGGAACTGCAAACCTAATGTCTACAATAACTACAAGAAGTAGACGTCCTTTTTAATCTTCATCACTCCCGCTATCACTTGGTACGATTGGGCGAGTATGTGGTTTTATCTTCAATTTGAAACTCGTTCGAGCCGGCGGTTCGGGCGAATTAGACACATTGGTCGGCATGGGCGAGTCGGCAGGAGTATCAAAAGTGATCCCCCCCGTCGTAATCTCTCCATTCGTGACCTCTTCCAGCTTGCGATGGAACTCAGCCTGCAACCGTTAGCCGGAGATGGAAAGCAGAAGCGGAAAACTACCTCGAGGGCATCAGCATCTTCAACGACGAGACTTCCTTCCTCATTGTATTGTCTTGCATTCTGGAAAATGGTGCGGAAATCCTCCTTGAATCCCTGCAAGGAAGTATAATGATTCCCATTGATCCGTTTGCGAATCATCTCAAGACTGATAGGCCTCTTAATGATAGCATAATAGTCCCGATATTCGCGTTTATCAGGCAACTCCAAAAACAACTCACTTCGATCTCGACCGTCCTCGTCGGTAACATCAATGACAGCATCATAAACAGCATCGAGGATCTTATGAAGCTGCTTCCTCCTTTTTGCATCAAGCGGATCCGAATGACTGATCAGAGGCGGACGACCTCTCCCGCGCTGTTTCTTGGGGACCGGGGCGTGGGAATCGACAACGTCTTCTGAATCTGGAACGCGTTGACGTTTCTTATTCTTCTTGTTGCTGCTGACGGATTCGGGGGCGAGGGTCGAGGGTTCAACAGACTCGGATTTTGCGGCGCGGCCACGTTTTTTTACATGTGAGACGTCGGAGGCTGGGGAGTCGGGGATGTCGAGGAGGCCGGACTCACGTTTGCGTTTGTTTTCGAGACGTTTTTGCTTGCGTTCTCGCTTAACACGGGCCAATTCATCCACGTCTTCTTCATTATCAATAGCCTTAACGTTAGAAACAATAGAGAGGAGTTGCCATACTTGAACCCATTGATCATCTGTAAGACCATCAGTATAGACGACTTCAGCGCGTTCGCGGAATCCTCTGCCCAAGACAACCTCCTCTTGTGCCTTTGCCTTCCGAATCAACTCATTGTTCTCTTGATAAATCGCCGGCAACTCATCCTCGCCGATAAGTCGAGGCAGATTCTTGCCCTTCCCATATGGCGACTCTCGCTCCCTTTCTTTATCGATTTTCTTGAACAGGACGAGTTCATCGTCATTTCTCGCGAGAATCTCATTCAACTCATCGTCATCCATTTCCTCTTCCTCATCTGAATCCGTGCCCTCCTCACGAGACTCGAACAATGCCCTCAAGAGCATTTCTCGTTCCTCATTCGTAGATTTGTTATCGAACCGGCCGGCCTGAATCACCTTGCCATCCAAATCGAGTTTTTCCTGTGCTCGAGCAAGGATCGATTCTTCGATGGATTTCTCGGTGATGAGACGGAGAATGCGGACTTCTTTGGTTTGGCCGATTCGATGGGCTCGATCTTGAGCTTGGAGATCTTGATGGGGGTTCCAATCCGAATCGTAGATGATGACGGTGTCGGCGACTTGCAAATTGAGGCCGAGACCGCCAGCTCGGGTGGAGAGGATGAAGACGAAGAGATCGGGTTCGCTGTTGAAGCGCTCGAGCAACTGTGTTCGGTCATCCGCTTTTGTACTGCCGTCGAGACGGAGATATTGATATCCACGCAGAAGTAAAAAGTCCTCCATGATATTCATAATTTGTGTCATTTGGAAGAACATCAAAACCTGGTGATTAGCTCGCACCCCTTCCGACGGAAATACTCTGTGTCCAGATCGTTTGAATTTCGGAAGGATTCGGTCTAAAAGTTCGAATTTCCCAGACACTCGCCAGATGAGATCGTTAGTGACGCTATAAGGATTCATCGCGTTCTCGACGTCTTCGAATACAAACGGATGATTACAAATCTTTTTCAACTGCATCACCGTATTGTTCAATCCGCGGAACCCCTTTCTACGACCAATTAGCAACTAAGCGAAAAGCGGGGGTGTGGGGGATACCCAGCGTCGCTTGAAATGATTCCCTCGGCCTTCATTTGAACGTACAAATGCGATTGCAATGTACTCATACGACACTTGACGACCCGCTCCACCTTATCCGGCAACTCACTCTCGACATCCTTCTTCAATCGTCTCAACAAGAAAGGCCGCAACACTTTGTGTAACCGCTTCACAATCAAAATCGTCTCTTCTTCCGTCAATTTCATTTCATCCTGAGCCCCCGTATTCGCAAACGGTGTGTTAAACCACTCATCAAAACTCTTGACCGAATTAAATATCTTTGGCAATGCGAAGTTCAAGATCGCCCATAATTCCGGCAAATTGTTCTGCAGCGGTGTCCCCGTCAAAATCAATCGATACCGCGAGTAATAGTATTGTTGAAGACTTTGTGCGAGCTTGGATTTCGTGTTTTTCATTCGGTGACCCTCGTCGATAACCATGTATATCCATTTGATCTTGGAGAGGACCGCGCGGTCTTTGATAATGAATTCGTAGGTTGTGAGAAGGACATGCCAGTTTCCGGCCCGAACTTGCATCGCGAGATTTCGACGGATAGGGGGGGCGCCTTTGTAAGAGATGACTTTGATGGAGGGTGCCCAACGAGAGAATTCGAGGGACCAATTGGTCATGGTGCTGAGGGGGACAATGACGAGGAAGGGGCCAGGGACTTGTTTCCTTTCCATGAGGAACGTGAGGAGAGAGATGGTTTGGATGGTTTTGCCGAGACCCATTTCGTCGGCGAGGATACCGTTGAGATGATTGTTGTACAAGGAAACCATCCACTGCAGACCCTTAACTTGGTAGTCTTTGAGTTTTCCGCCGACGAGCATGTCGGGTTGCGCTCTGACTTCCTCCTTGATTCGATGAGCCACAGCGTAGTAATCCACTTTCCCTTCCCCATCTTCATCGTCTTCATCTTCAGCAGATGGAGCGTATCCAGCGTCGCTTTGCTGTTTTTGAACTGCTGCTGCCAATCCGTCCAAGTACGCGGATGTCTGCTTAAGCAAGTGTGTGATACGCGTATCTTTGGCTTGATCGATCAACTTCAAGTACGCCTCTTCATCATCATTCTTCAACGCAGCAAGACGCAACTTGGCAGTCCGTTCAATTCGTCGTTGTTCCTCCTTTTCAACATGTGAATGGAATTGTACAACAAGCTTGCCGAGCCTTTGGCACCGCTGAACCCGAAGACGTCCACTTGTAAGAACTTCGCGGCCGTGCTGCAGAATGCCCTGGAGATAATCATCGTGCTTCTGCTTCTCTCGCCGTTCTCGATCAACACGCTGTTGCTTCTCGAGATTCTCTGTCAATCGGGCTTCTCGCATCGACACCTTCTTTGGACGACGGTACAAGGCACGATCCGGTGCCGTACTCAGATGCTTGAGACGGCTGATCGCGCGGGACATGACTTTTCTCAGTAACCGTTGCTTATCAACCATTTTTAACGATTTCAGCTCGATCAATGCATGAAGTTTGGTTTTTTGACTGTAAGTTTCGCGACGCGGGTGGATTCCATTGGCAGGGTCGTTGGCAGAAGGGAAATCAATTGTGTTCGCATCGAGAGATTCGAGTTCTTGAATGCGGTCAGCGATTCTATTTTCTGTTGCGCGGGCATAGCAGTCTTGCAGGGCATACGGGTCGATTCCCGTGGGGAAGATAGCGGGGATGAGTGGCCGTTGGGCACGTTGGGCGTGTTCTGCCATCGTAATCTTGCGGCGAAAGAATTGATGGGGCGACATGAGGGGCAGCTCGTCACTGGCGATGGGAGGCTGTGCGATGGGAACTATTGGGGGAACAACTGCTTGCTGGGGTCCTACTGGGCTTGCTGTCTTTTGTTGCTCGAGGATTCGGGCTGCTGCATTCAAGTTTTCTTGAACGGGCTGAACGGGGGACTGGATTGGAACTGAAGGTTGCAAGGTTGTTACCAGGGTTGGTGGTGGTTGTTCTAGTTGTGTAGGCACCTGGTGGGCTACACCGCCTAGCACGGCATGCTGAACAGGTTCCGGAGGAGGAAGACCCTTGGAAACCTTCTTGAACGCAAGGATCTGGTTCTTCAAAGCAACCAGTTGCTCCGGAGTAAATGCTTGAGGAGTGACCAGAGCAGTTCTTGTTGGTGTGGCAGGTGGCCCTGCAATTAGAAATGATTCCACATGAATAGCGTACCATTGACTTGGCCATTCTCCTGAGGACGCTGGTGGATGGTCATGACGGGAGACGACTGCTGTGACTCGATCGGTCGTTGTTGCGGATGCGGGTGAGGAGGAGGATTCTGCGGCTGATGCATTTGCTGCTGGTGCTGCTGGTGCTGCTGGTGCTGCTGGTGCTGCTGGTGCTGCTGGTGCTGCTGGTGCTGCTGGTGCTGCTGGTGCTGCTGGTGCTGCTGGTGCTGCTGATGCTGCTGATGCTGCTGATGTTGCTGCTGTTGCGCCAATTGCTGTTGCTGCTGGTTGCGCAACTGCTGGACCCTCTGAATTGCAATGAGCTGAGCATTCAGCTGTTGATAGCGCGGATTCGACTCTGCCTCGCCCTGTCTCTTCATCAGAGTCCATTCCTACACGGCATTAGCAACCCGTCGCTATTCACCGCGCTGCAGGGAGTTAGGTTGGGCAGACCTGCACCATCGCCTGGACCTGGTCACGAGTTAGATTGGGTGGAAGCCCAAACTGCGGCGGGGCCTGGCCCGCAACAAGGCCCGGGTGTGGACCCTGTTGCTGTGGTTGCGGCTGTTGCGGGCCGTTGGGATGGTGCTGTTGCGCTGCCTGCATGCTGTCCCCACGGATGAGCACAACGGGGATTTATTGAGTACGTCAGCAGGGGACGTGGCGAGGGCTGTGTCCGAAGCGGACGGGGGGGGTGAGGAGGCGTGCTGTGGGGGGGAGAGATATGCGCTGTGTCCGGGGCGTGAGGGCGGATCTGCCCTGCTTGGGGGTGTGTTTGTTATAATTTCGATGGATTTGCTGCCGATGTCACCCCCCTCGCGACGACGATTTATTTTTGTTTAATGGTGCGTGAGGGCGAAAAGAGGCGGAACGGGAAGCGAAAACCCCAGGGTGAAAAAAATCACCCACCGCAAATTCGAATGCAGACTGATAATAACGTAATCACGGTAATTGACTGCCCGCTAATAAATAAACCGCCAGCCTAAGCTTCGCCTCCCCCATGGAGTTGCCATCGTTAAGACAGGTGCTGTCTGAAACCCTCAAAGCACTCGAGACTCCGCGAGATCGTATTGACGAGGCTGGCCAGCCTATTGCCGAAGGTCATGGCCCCCTCCGAATCGTAAAATCTCTCCCTGAAGCCGTTCAATCCTCGCTCATTGCCCTCGACAACATCTTCCCCGGGACACTCCTCTCCAGTCTCGACATTCTCGATCACGGACTCGCATCGCGATACATCCTTACCACCAACGAACGAAAGGACAAAACCCCTACTCCAATATTCTACGTCCGTTCCTCGCGACCCCGATCCTCACGGCGCCACGCTCCCACCCCACGAACAGCCTACGAAATTCGCCCCGATGTCTGGCATTGCACTTGTCCCTCCTTCGCATTTAAAGCCTTTTCTTCGCAAAATATGTTTGATCCACTCGAGTGCGGTGTCGACGATTTCCCTGGCTCGGATAGGTGGGGTGGCGAGATGAGAGGCGGTTTGATTCCTATTTGCAAGCATTTGTTGGCTGTTTTGATTGGGGAGAGGTTGAATGTCATACCCGAGACGGAATTAGATATGAATACCTTGGCAAATTATGCATATAAGGACGCTTATTGAAGCGC
>Ga0335081_10005316_pt1 | contig 20371 bp, 14 predicted proteins | sample Lox_Sample_35_FD_206713 | JGI IMG/M metagenome (GOLD analysis project Ga0335081, IMG submission 206713) | Soil microbial communities from Loxahatchee National Wildlife Refuge, Florida, United States - Lox_Sample_3.5 | ecosystem: Environmental > Terrestrial > Soil > Wetlands | place: USA... | reverse complement strand
CGATAATACTGGCTGAATCCGCCGCTGAGAAAGCGCTTGAAGCAGAAGCCGCCTTCGAGCTCCACCGCCCTGTCGGGGTTGCCTTCGCCGGCGGCGATGGAATCGCCAAGCCCGGCGACGAGCACGTCGCGTACGGCGATTTCGGTCGAGACGCGCTGTGCTGTGCCGTCGCCGAGCGGGATATCGACGGAGGCGACTGTGGTGCGGCCCGAAGGCACGCGCAGCTTGACCTCCTGGTCGCAAGGCGCGGTGGTCTGCTGGGAAGGTCCGTTGCCGCTGTCGAAGCTCCACACGCAGCTCGCGTCCTGCGGCGTCGGTCCGGACAGCGTCACGCCGATCGGATGGTCAGCTGGCGTCAGGTAATTCTCGCGTACGCCGTCCCGTTCGCAGGTCTCTAAGAGGTTGCCGTAGTTGTCGAGGCACAGATCGGCGACGACATCCTTGGCCCAGCCGAGGCCATCGGTAGCGCGTTCGAGCCGATCTTCGGCGGCGAGAACACCGTCGCCCCGGCTTGCCGCGGCCAGCCGCAAGAAATCGGCCTCGTTGCGGAACAGGCGAAAGCGATTTTTGACCTCCCAAACGACGTGGAAATCGCCGGTGCCCGCAAGCGGGGCAACCGGCGCCGCGGGGGGGGTCGCCGCGCCGGGCAACGGCGCGGCCGTCCCTGGGGCCTGAGGGAGCGGCGCGGCAGTCCCGGGGGCCTGAGCCAAGGCGCCGAGCGGCGCTATGGCCCACAGAACAGCCAGAATGAGAGGAAGGCGCATTTTTATCGGCAGGAGGCGAGCGATAGACCTTCTAGCACCCGGCTTGCGGCGGAAATGTGAGGAAGGCTAGGAACGTCGAAGTCTCGAGGATCGTTTATTTGGGATCGCAAGCTTATTGGGGCTTGCGAGGAATGAAAATGCCGGATTCGTCGATCGCCACAAAGTGCGTTATTGCCGGCGGCGGCCCGGCCGGGATGATGCTTGGCTTCCTCCTGGCGCGAGCCGGCGTCGCCGTCGTCGTGCTGGAAAAGCATGCCGATTTCTTTCGGGATTTCCGCGGCGACACCGTCCATCCCTCGACGCTCGAACTCATGTACGAGCTCGGCCTGCTCGATGAATTCCTCAAAGTGCCGCATCAGAAGATCGAAACCTTAAGCGCCCAGATCGGCGCCGATCATCTGGCGATGATCGATTTCCGCCATCTGCCGACGCACTGCAAATTTGTCGCGCTGATGCCGCAATGGGATTTTCTCAATTTCCTGGCCGAGCGTGGCAAACGCTACAAAACTTTCGACCTGCGCCTAAACGCCGAGGCGACCGAATTGATCGAGGAGAGCGGTCGGATCGTCGGACTGCGCGCCAAAACCCCGGAGGGTGTTCTGACTATCCGTGCCGATCTCGTCGTCGGCTGTGATGGTCGCCATTCGACGGTGCGCCAAAAGGCAGATTTGACCAGCGAGGATTATGGTGCGCCGATGGACGTGCTGTGGTTTCGCGTATCGCGCAAGGCCGATGACAACGCGGACACCTTCGGTCATGTCGAGGCCGGCAGGATGATGATCATGCTCGACCGCGGCGATTACTGGCAGTGCGCCTACGTCATTCAGAAGGGCGGTATCGAAAAGATCCGGGCGGGAGGGATTGAAGCATTCCGCCGGCGAGTCGTCGACATGTCGCCCTTTCTTGCCGACCGCGTTGGCGAGCTGAAAAGCTTCGACGACGTCAAGCTCCTAAGCGTCACCGTCGATCGGCTGCAGAAATGGTGGCGGCCGGGCTTGCTGTGCATCGGCGATGCCGCGCACGCGATGTCGCCGATCGGCGGCGTCGGCATCAACATGGCGGTGCAGGACGCGGTCGCTGCCGCCAATCGGCTCGTCGGCCCGCTGGCGCGTGGCGCGGTGGCGGACGCGGATCTGCACGCCATCCAGGAGCGGCGTAGCTTGCCGGTACGTTTCACGCAATGGGTGCAGCTCAATATTCAGAAGCGGGTCATCAGCCAGGTGCTCGGCATGGATAGCGATCGGCGGCCGAAGCCGCCGCTGCTCTTTCGGCTGTTCAACGTTTTTCCGGTGCTGCGCCGCATTCCAGCGCGGCTATTGGGCATCGGCATTCGGCCTGAACACATCCGCACGCCCGAGGCCGCCGCCTCATGATTCTCCGCGCCCGTCAGCTTCGCCGCCGCAATTCGGCGTCGGTGCGGGCGAGAATTTCCACGAGGGCCGCTTCAACTTCCGCGTCGTCTTCGAGCTTCTTGCCCAGCGTCTCGCGCAGATGATCGAGCGCAGCTTCAAGGAGCGGGGGCAGAGTCTGCCGGTGCTCACGTTCGCCGCGCGCGGCGCGCCGCCAGCGATTGACCCGTTCGCCCAGCGCGGCTAGGCGGTCGAGCACGACATCGGCCAGCTCGCGATTGGCCTCGAGATAAGCGCGACCCTCCGCGGTGATGGTGTAAAGCTTTTTTGAGCCTTCGCTGGCCGCGGTGACGTAGCCGGCTTCTTCCAGATAAGTCAGCGTCGGATAGACGATGCCGGGACTTGGCGAATACCAGTCCGCGGTCTTTTCCTCGACCAGCTTGATGATCTCGTAGCCGTGGCGCGGCGCCTCGGCGATCAGCGCCAGCGCGACGAGCCGCAGGTCGCCCTGGGCCAGCATTCGTCCCGCGCGCAAATCGTCGGGGTTCATGTCGCCGCGTCCGCCGCCGTGGCGGCCGCCAAATCCAAAGCCGCCGAAACGGCGTCGATGGTGCCGACCTGCCGCCCAGCGGCCGCCGTGTGATTCACAGTGTCTATGCATTTTTTGAACCTCCATGAGAGAAGATATATCTCGAGATAGATCATATTCAGCCATATCGAAAGATATATCTTTTCGGGTCCTTTCGGGCGCTGATCGCGGCGGATCGTGGGCGAGCGGCCGCTGATGGAGGCCATTGAGGGCTACGAAGCCGAGATGCGCGATTACGGCTTCCGCGCCGTTAAGAGTTCATTGCGCGCCATGCAGCAGGCGATCCCGCAGTCTGACGCTCGCCTGTTGATGTCGCGCACGCTGTTCCGCCTCGCGGAACGCGTGCCGGCTCTCAAGCGCTGGATGTTCCGCGACATGGGAGATGAGTAGCCCGGCGATGAGTAGCGTATGGCCTCGCGGCCGTCGGCTCCTTCACCTCGACGGCTGCTGGCCGCTTCACTAGATTAGGTGCAATGTTCGCCGCCTTCTTTCACGAGCTCAAAGCCGCCGGCGTGCCGGTGACGTTACGCGAATATCTCACTTTGATGGAGGCGATGGAGAAGGATCTCGCCTCGCGCCGCGTCGAGGATTTCTACTATCTGTCGCGCGCGGCGCTCATCAAGGACGAGCGCAATCTCGACAAGTTCGACCGCGTGTTCGGCCATGTGTTCAAGGGCCTCGATCTCGTTCAAGATGGGCTGACCGCCGACATTCCGGCCGAGTGGCTCAAGAAGCTCGCGGAAAAATATCTCACCGAGGAGGAGAAAAGGGAGATCGAGGCGCTGGGCGGCCTCGACAAGCTACTGGAGACGCTGCGCCAGCGCCTTGCCGAGCAGAAGGGCCGCCACCAGGGCGGCAAGAAATGGATCGGCACCGCCGGCACTTCTCCCTTTGGCGCCTACGGCTACAATCCCGAAGGCGTCCGCATCGGCCAGGACAAGAATCGCAATTTCCGCGCCGTGAAAGTTTGGGACAAGCGCGAGTTCAAGGATCTCGCCGGCGACGTCGAGCTCGGCACCCGCAACATCAAGATCGCGCTGCGCCGCCTCCGCAAATTCGCCCGCACCGGCGCGCCGGACGAGCTCGACCTCGACGGCACCATCAAGGGCACCGCGCACAAGGGCTATCTCGACATTCTGATGCGGCCGGAGCGGCACAATACGATCAAGGTGCTGTTGTTCCTCGACGTCGGCGGCTCGATGGATTGGCATGTCAAGGCGACCGAAGAGTTGTTTTCCGCCGCCAAGACCGAGTTCAAGCATCTGGTCCATCTCTACTTCCACAATTGTCTCTATGAAAAAGTGTGGAGAGAGAACGCGCGGCGCTGGACCGAGACCACGCCGACCTGGGACGTGCTGCACACTTACCCGCACGATTACAAAGTGATCTTCGTCGGCGACGCCTCGATGTCGCCTTACGAGATTGTCGCGCCGGGCGGCTCGGTCGAGCATTTCAACGAAGAAGCGGGCCAGGCGTGGATGGAGCGGGTCGCCGCGACTTATCCGTCCTGCGTGTGGCTCAATCCGCTGCCGGAGCGCGAATGGGACATGACCGCCTCGATCCGCCTGATGCGGCAATTGCTCGGCGGGCGGATGTACCCGCTGACCATCGAGGGCCTCGACGCGGCGATGCGGGAGTTGGGTCGGTAGATTGCTTAATCGCGTAGAGTTGTTTCACCAAAAAGCTTCCCAACAAAGTTCTTCGCGGCCTATATTTCAATCCAACTCAACCCTCAGCGTCCGTCCCACGGCGCTCGCCGCACGGCGCAGCGTCGTTAGTGTCACCGACGGATTGTTCGGATCGAGTAGCCGGTCAAAGTGCGAGTTCGATGTCCTGCGGCGGTGTCTTTTGCGTTTTCTGCTCGGCATTCCCATCGGCCAGCCGACTTCGACGATGCGCCTTCAAAAGCTCAAGCAACCACGTCCCAACCGGCGCTTGACCCGCAACTGTTGCGTAGAAGCGGGCCGTAATCTTCTTGGAGCGGTCGATCATGAATGCCGGTTGTGTCAAAAATGGCACGCTGAGCTCGGCCGCTAAGTAGGCGCACATCTCTTCCGAATCGGCCCGGCCTGGCTATATTGGGGCCGTCGTTAACAACCGAAAGGAGGTGATCCAGTGTCTCATTGTCTATCGCCGCGGTCGCCGGCACTCGTGAACTGGATCTCGGCCTCTTTCTTTGCTTTTACCGAGGTCCGCGCCTAGGTGGCCTAATCCGCCACCGGGCTCACGCGCGTAGGGCGGACTATCGCCGACGCAACCGGGCCACGGCCTGACAATGGAAGGGCCGTCCGCAAGGGCGGCCCTTCTTCATGTTCCCCACGGCTCTCTCGCTCACCAAGCCAGCAAATCGTATTCGTCGTCGCGCTTCGGCATTTCGACGCGCGTATCGGTCAAACGCGCAGCAAATTGCCCCATCGCGGCTTCCTCGCCGTGAACGAGAAAGGTGCGGCTAGCCTGGGTCGCCTTGTGCCAGGCCAGCAGCGCCGCTTGGTCGGCGTGCGCCGAAAAGCCGTTGATCGTGTAGATCTGCGCCCGTACTGGAATATCTTCGTCGAGAATTCTGACGTGCCGCGCGCCGTCGATGATGCGGCGCGCCGGCGTGCCGTCTGAGGCGTAGCCGACAAACACGACGCTGCATTCCGGACGCCAGAGGTTATGCTTGAGATGATGGCGGATGCGTCCGCCCGTGCACATGCCGGAGCCGGCCATGATGATGGCATTGCCGCGGATACTGTTCAGCGCGATCGATCCGGCCGTTTCACGGACGAAATGCAGGCCTGGCAGCTGGAACGGGTCGCGGCCGTCGCGGAACATCTCCGCGGCTTTCGCATCATAACATTCGGGGTGATGCTCGAAGATTTCGGTGGCCGAAACCGCCATGGGCGAATCCAGATAAACTTGGATCGCGTTGGGCAATCTGGATTGCTCGACGCCGACGTGCAGGAAGTAGAGGATCTCTTGCGCGCGCTCGAGCGCGAAGGTCGGGATGATCACGTTGCCGCCGCGGTCGAACGTGTCGAGGATCGCCGAATACAGTTCGTCCACCGACGCGGTAAGCGATTTGTGCAAGCGGTCGCCATAGGTGGTTTCCATCACCACGGCGTCGGCGTGCGGCGGCGTCACCGGGCCGCGCAGCAGCGGGTGTCCGGGGTTGCCGATATCGCCGGAGAATAAGACGCGGCGCCGCTGCCCGGACTCTTCCAGTTCGAGAAGGATGCTGGCCGAGCCGAGAATATGGCCGGCATCGAAGAACGTCGCGCGCAGCCCGGGGGCCAGATCGAGCGGCGCGCCATAGGCCGCGGTGCGGCCGAAATGATCGACGCAGTTTTGCACATCGGTCGTCGAATAAAGCGGCTTGCCGTTCGTGTCGCCGTGCCGCGCCGCCCGCCGTGCGCGGGTTCTTATGTCTTCCTCCTGCAGATGGGCGGCGTCGAGCATGACGAGCCGCGCCAGCTCTCGCGAGGCGGCGGTGGTGATGATCTCGCCGCGCAAGCCGCGCTGCGCAAGCAGCGGCAGCCGGCCGCAATGGTCCAGATGGGCGTGAGTCAGCAGCACAAAATCAATGCTGTCGGCGGCGAAGCCGAACGGCTCGGCATTGTCTTGGTCGAGCTCACGGCTGCCCTGAAACAACCCGCAATCGATCAGCACGCGGCGGCCCGCGCATTCGATCAGATGGCACGATCCGGTGACGTCGCGATCCGCGCCGTGAAATGACAGATGCAAGACAATTCTCCAAAGATGCAGATATTGCGATTGTGATGGTCAGCGCGAAAGCCCGGCGCGCGCGGACGGTGCGCCGTCAGGCCTTGGCGTAATGCTGCTTGGCATTGACGGTGTGCCAATGCACGATGCCGTCCCAGATCTCCTGCGCGGTTTCGGCATACCAGAACAGGTCGCGGTCCTCAGGATCGATGACGCCTTCCTCGACCATGAAGTCGATATCGACCGCGGCCCGCCAATAGCTTTCGCCGACCAGCACGACCGGTATCGGTTTGATCTTGCGGGTCTGGACCAGCGTCAGCACCTCGAACAATTCGTCGAATGTGCCGTAGCCGCCCGGGAAAGCAACCAGCGCGCTCGCCCGCAACAGAAAATGCAGCTTGCGCAGCGCGAAATAATGGAAGCTGAAACAGAGACCGGGCGTGACGTAGGGATTGGGATATTGCTCGTGCGGCAGGCTGATATTGAGTCCGACAGATCTGGCGCCGGCGTCGAAGGCGCCGCGATTGGCCGCTTCCATCATGCCGGGTCCACCGCCGGTCACGACGACGCAGTTCTCCAGCCCCGGACATTCCCCGGCGTCGCTCACCAGCCGGCCGAACTCGCGCGCTACTTCGTAATAATGACTTTTGGCGAGGATCCGCTCGGCGATGGCCAGCCGGTGCTTGAGCTCCGCATTGCCGGCATCGCCGGCCAGCGCGGCGCGCAACTCCTCAACCCTGCGCCGGGCGGCGACCGGTTCACAGATGCGGGTGCTGCCGAACACCACGATCGAATGATCGACGGCCTGCTGCTCGAGCGTCAATTCGGTTTTGAAATAATCGAGCTGCAGGCGCACGCCGCGCAGCTCGCCATGTGCCAGAAAATCGATGTCCTGGTCGGAGCGGCGGTAGCTCGGGCTCGCCATGATCGCGTGCACGCGCCGCAAAGCATCGGGGTCTTCCTCGGTCGGCTTGGGCTGACACCACGGCAGCGGTTCGCGCCGTTTGTGCGGATGCGCAGGCTCCGGGATTTCCGATCCTTGTGGGTTCATTTGATCCTTGTTCATCGTTTCCCCGCTGATGATCCGGCTGGTCGGACAATGTCTTGATCGAGGCATCTCGGCATCCGGCACGGTCATCGTGCGGCGCAACCGGCGGCTCTGTTGCGGCAGGCGGCTTTGTCTGTTGTTAAATACTTGCATACGCCGCGGCGGAGTCTGTCAACCCTGCGCAGGAGGTATTCATGCCGGCCGAACGCTTCGATTTTGTCAATACCGGGGGCCAAAAACTCGCCGCGCTGCTCGACCAGCCCGACGCGCCGATCCGCGCGGTGGCGCTGTTCGCGCACTGCTTCACCTGCGGCAAGCACAACCGCGCGGCGCGCCACATCGCCGAAGGCCTGAAGCTGCACGGCATCGCGGTGCTGCGCTTCGATTTCACCGGCATCGGCGCCAGCGAAGGCGAATTCGCCAATACCACGTTTTCGTCCAATGTCGACGATCTCGTCGCCGCGGCGGACCATTTGCGGCGGACGCTCGCGGCGCCGGCCATCCTGATCGGCCACAGCCTCGGCGGCGCCGCGGTGCTCGCTGCCGCGGATCGCATCCCGGGGGCGAAGGCGGTCGTCACCATCGCCGCGCCGTTCGATCCCGCGCACGTCGTCGGGCTGTTCGGCGAGAAGATTGCCGATTTCGGCGACAAGGATGAGGTCGAGGTGACGCTTGCCGGGCGGCCGTTCAAGGTTCGCCGCGGCTTCCTGGACGACGTCAGTCAGCAAAACCTCGGCGAGCATGTCGGGCGGTTGCACAAAGCGCTCTTGATCTTTCACTCGCCGACCGACGATACCGTCGGTATCGACAATGCCAGTCATATTTTCACGACGGCGAAACATCCAAAGTCCTTCATCTCGCTCGCCGGGGCCGATCATCTGGTCAGCAAAGCCAGCGACGCCGCCTACATCGCTCACGTCATCGCCGCCTGGGCCGAGCGCTATCTCGACATGGCCGCCACAATCGAGCCGGCTGCCAACGCCGAGCCGGGCAGCGTGCTGGTGCGCGAAACGCGTCGCGGCATGTTCCAGCAGGAAGTCGTCGTCGGCCCGCATCGTTTCCTGGCGGACGAGCCGAAAAAGGTCGGCGGCATGGATTCAGGCCCGGGGCCTTACGATTTGCTGCTCGCCGGGCTCGGCGCCTGCACCGCGATGACGCTTCGGCTTTATGCCGATCGCAAGGACTTGCCGCTGACGCGCACGCAGGTACGGCTGCGCCACGAGAAGATCCATGCCGAGGATTGCGCCGAGTGCGAAATCAAGGAGGGCATGATCGACCGCATCGAGCGCGTGATCATGCTCGAGGGCAATCTCGACGCCGAACAGCGCCAAAAACTGATCGAGATCGCCGACAAGTGTCCGGTGCATCGCACGCTGCAATCGGAAATCGATATCCGCACCACGGTGGAACTGGTAGGGTCCGCCGAATAGCGAGCATGCCAAGCAGCGTGCAGAAAAAAGTTGAGGAGGAGAGAAGGTGCTCAGTAGACGCCACATCCTGTTGGCGGCGACAGCGCTGGCGTCGGGCCTCGGCCCGTCCGCAAACGCGTCGGCCCAGGATTATCCGACCCGGCCGATCACGATCATCGTCCCCGCCGCGGCCGGGAGCCCGAGCGATTTTCCAGCGCGGCTGGCGACGCAAGTGCTGCCGCCGCGGCTCGGCCAGCCCATCGTCATCGAATATCGGCCCGGCGCCGCCGGCGCGATCGGCGCGCGCGCGGCCGCGGCGGCCGCGCCCGACGGCTATACGCTCTTCATCGGCAATTCGTCGACGCTAGCCGCCATTCCCGCCGTGTCGACGCATGCCGGTTACGATCCGGTGAAGGATTTCACGCCGATCGTCGAGATCATGCGGAGCTTTCAGATTCTGGTGGTCGACCCATCGTCGTCATGGAAGACGGTCGCGGAGCTGGTTGCTTACGCCAAAGCCAACCCCGGCAAGCTCAACTACGGCAACACCGGCACCGGCGGGCTGCCCGATCTGGCGGCGCAACTCTTCATGATCCGCACCGGCGCCAAGATGACCGGCGTCTCGTTTCGCGGCGGCAATCAGTCGGCGGCCGCCATATTGGGCCACGTCATCGATCTCACCTTCGAGACCGGCGCGTCGCTCATACCGCTCATTCGCGCCGGCAAATTGCGCGCGCTGGCGGTACAGAATGACGCGCGCTCGCCGCTATTGCCCGACGTTCCGACCATGGCCGAGGCCGGGGTGCCGGATTGCGAGGCGCAGACGTTCTTCGGCCTCGTTGCACCGACCGGCACGCCGGAGCCGATCATCGCCCGCATCAACGCGGCGATGAACGAAGGCATGCAGACGCCGGAAATGCAGCGCCTGGTCACGAATATCAGCAGCTCCAACAAGCCCAACACGCCGACCGAATTCGCCAAATTCATCGCCGCCAATTATCAGAAATGGGTCAGCGTCGGCGCGACCGCCCACATCAAGGTCGATTGAACGGGCGATGAGCGGCGACGGGAATGAGCTTGCCGGCAAGGTCGTCCTGATCACCGGTTCGAGCCGCGGCATCGGCCGCGGCATCGCGCTGGAGCTGGCCGCGGCTGGCTGCGACGTCATGCTCACGGCGCGTGATGGCAAGGCGCTCGAAGCCGTAGCGCGGGACATCCGCGCGCGCGGCCGCAAGGCGGCGATCCACGCCGCCGACCTGACCGCGGATACCGAGCCGGCCGGACTGATCGGGGCACTGACGCGCCACTTCGGCCGCCTCGATGTTCTGGTCAACAATGCGGGCGGCACCCGGCGCGGCGGTTTTTTCGCGCAGACCGACCAGGACTGGCGCGACGGATTTGATCTGAAGTTCTTCGCTCATGTGCGCTTGTGCCGGCTGGCGTGGCCGCTGTTGAAGAGCGCGCGGGGCTCCGTCGTCTTCATCGAAGGTGTCGGCGCGCGCGCGCCGGTCGCCGACTACATGATCGGCGCCTCGGTGGTCGGGGCTAGCCTCGCCTTCATGAGGGCGCTCGCCGATCTCGGCAAGCGCGACGGTGTCCAGGTCAACGCGGTCAATCCCGGCTCGGTCGATACCGACCGGTTTCGTCATCGCCTCGCGATCATCATGAAAAAGACCGGCCTCGACGAGGCGGCGGCGATCGAACGGCACCGCCGCGAGCTCGACATCACGCGCTTCGGCACACCCGAGGACATTGCGGCGCTCGTCCGTTTCGTCGTTTCGCCGCGCGGCCGCCTGCTGCATGGCGCCGCCGTCGACATGGACGGCGGGCAGAGCGTGCCGCTGCGCATGTCGAACTACGATTAGGCGAGGGCACGATGGTGCTGCCGCCATGAACACGCCCGCGCGAAAAATTCCGGTTCTCATCGTCGGCGGCGGGCCGGTCGGCTTGGCGCTTGCCGCCGAGCTTGGCTGGCGCGGTATCCGCTGCGAGCTGGTCGAGCAATCCGATGGCGCGATCGCGACGCCGAAGATGAACGAGGTCAATACGCGCACCATGGAGTTCTGCCGGCGCTGGGGCATTGCCGACGCGGTGCGCAACTGTCCGTTTCCCGGCGATTACTCGCTCGATGTCGTCTTCGTCACGAGTCTCTGCGGCCATGAACTGGCGCGGGTGCGCCGCCCGCCGCGCGCGCAGCAAAAAGCTGAAAGCTTCAGCCCCGAGCGCCTGCAAGCCTGCTCGCAGCTCTGGTTCGATCCGATCTTGCGTGCGTTTGCGCAATCGCAGCCGTCGATCGCCTTGCGCTACCGCACGCGGCTCGAATCGTTCGAGGCGTCGACCGACGGCGTGACCGCCGAATTGCACGATCTCGAGACCGGCAAGCGCGAAACGGTCCGCGCGGATTATCTGGTCGGCTGCGACGGCGCGATGAGCGCGATCCGCGAGACGCTCGGCATCGGATTGGGCGGGCAGGGCGTGCTCGGTCATCCGGTGCATGTGTTCTTCCGCACGCCCGATCTCTTGGGCCAATGCGGCAAGGCGCCGGGCGTGTTCTTTCTTGCCATCGACAGAAACGGGCTGTGGGCGAATATCCGCGTCATCGATCCGGCGAACGGGCGGTGGCGGCTGATGACGCTCGACAGCGACGGCAGGCAGCGGCCGGACACGGTCGATCGCGCCGCTCTGCTGCAGCGCGCGGTCGGCCGACACATCGATGTGGAATGGCAGGGCGTCAGCGTCTGGACCCGGCGCAGCGTCGTCGCCGACCGTTATTCGCAGGGCCGCGTCTTTCTCGCCGGCGACGCCGTGCATCAATTGTCGCCGACCGGCGCGCTCGGCATGAATACCGGCATCGGCGACGCCGTCGATCTCGGCTGGAAGCTCGCGGCGACGCTGGACGGCTGGGGCGGCCCCGGCTTGCTCGCCTCCTACGACGCCGAGCGCCGCCCGATCGGGCTGCGCAATGTCGGCATGGCCGCGGAGTTTTATCTGGCGCACGGCGAGTTCTCCGGCGGCATCGCCGCGATCGAGGACGACAGCGAGGACGGCCGGCAATTGCGGGCGCGCCTCGGCGAAAGCCTCGCGCGCGATGTCGGCCGCATGTTCCGCACTGCCGGCCTGCAGCTCGGTTACCGCTACGAGAACTCGCCGATCTGCGTCGATGACGGTACGCCGCCGGTCCCCGACGATCCGGAACAATTCGTCGCCTCGGCACGCCCCGGCAGCCGCGCGCCGCACGCGCCGCTGGCCGACGGCCGCTCCACGCTCGATCTGTTCGGTCGCGGCTTTGTGCTGCTGCGCTTCGGCGAGGCGCCGGCGGCGGCGCTTGAGTACGCGGCGCAGACGCGGCGCGTGCCGTTGATCGTCACGGACATCAACGAGCCGGACGCCGCGGCGCTGTACGGCCGAAAGCTGGTCCTGGTGCGGCCCGACGGCCATGTCGCCTGGCGCGGCGATGCTCTTCCAACTGAGGCCGATAAGTTGATCAATTTTGTGCGCGGGAAGTGTTGAGTCCCCGCGCCAGCTTTAGCTTGCCGCAATCAGTCCGCGACTGCTTCGTCTCCTTCGCCGCCTCAAGCGGCCACGCGGGTTGCAGTTCGCGCGCCGTTTGCTCCACGAGTGGCGTCCACGTCATCGATGACGAAGACGCCGACGCGGTCGTCCATGGCCTTGGCCTGGGTCTCCAGCGTCTTGGCGGTCGCTGCATTCTCCTCGACCAGCGCCGAGTTCTGCTGCGTGACCTCATCCATCTGTGCCAGCGCCTTGTTGACCTGTTCAAGGCCGGTGGCCTGTTCCGCACTCGCCGCCGCAATGTCGGACACGATGCCCGCGACCTTCTTGATCGAGGCGACGATCTCGGTGAGCGAACTGCCGGCACGGTTGACGAGGTCGACACCGTCCTTGACCTGGCTCGAGCTGTTGGTGATCAGGTCCTTGATGTCCTTCGCCGCCTGCGACGAGCGTTGCGCAAGGCTGCGTACCTCGGTAGCGACCACCGCGAAGCCGCGGCCGGCGTCGCCGGCGCGCGCCGCCTCGACCGCGGCGTTGAGCGCCAACAGGTTGGTCTGCCGGGCGATCTCATCGATCACGCCGATGATGTCGGAGATCTTGCGCGAAGATTCCTCGATCCGTGCCATGGCGCCGACGGCATCGTTGACCACGGCGCCGCCGCGCTCGGCGACCTCGCGGGTCTCGCCGGCGAACTGGTTGGCCTGCTGGGCGTTCTCGGCGTTCTTCTTCACGGTCGCGGAGATTTCCTCCATCGACGCCGAGGTCTCCTCCAGGCTCGCTGCCTGCTCCTCGGTGCGCTGCGACAGATCGGTGGTGCTGGTGGAGATCTCGGCCGAGGCGTTGGTCACCTCGCGCGCCGATTGTTTGATCTGGGCGATTGTCGAACCGATCGCGTCGGCGGTCTCGTTGGCATTGCGCTTTAAGGTGGCGAAGTCGCCTTGATAGTCGGCCGTGATGCGTTTCGTGAGGTTGCCCGCGGCCAGCGCGGTGAGCATCTTGGCAAAGTCGTCCAAGGCCTTGCCGACGTTGTCGCACAGGGCATTGATCGAGCGGCCGACGTTGAGGATCAAGCCGGTCTTTCCATCGAGCTCCACCCGCTTGGAGAAATCGCCCGCCACCGCCGCATCGACGATGCCGCCGACCGTGGCCTCGAATTGATTCGCCATTTCGGTCGCCGCCGCCTCGCGATCGGCCGCTGCACGTTTTTCCGCTTCCTTCTGCTGCTGCTCCAGGCGGGCTTTCTCGGCCGCCGCCGCCTCGCGGTCGGCCGCGGCGCGCTTGTCCGCCTCCTTCTGCTGCTGCTCCATGCGGATCCTGGCAAGCCCGTTCGCCTTGAAAACGGCGGCAGTCTTGGCGACGTCGCCGATCTCGTCCTTGCGATCGGCGCCGTCGATCTCCAAGGCATAGTCGCCCTCGGCAAGCTTCTGCAGTTGCGCGACGAGCGCGCTCAGAGGTCTAGTGATGCCGCGCGCGATGGCAAGACCGAGAAAGAAGTTGGCGACCAGCGCAATCGCGATCATGCCGGCAAGGGTGACGACCGCCCGTGTTGCATCGGCATGAATCGAGGTGACCAAAGTGAGCAGATCGGCGGCGATTCGGTCTTCAACTTTCTTGAGAAGATCGATGCGCGCCGTGGTGGCTTCGAACCATGCTTTGCCGTCGAGACCCTGCATCTCACCGGACAGGCCGCCGGCGGCGATGAGCTCGCGCATTTTGCCCACGGTGTCGACCACTGGCGCCGACATTGTTCGCTGGAAAAAGCTTCGCTGCGCCGGCGTGGCGCCGGCAGTGAATGCGTCGAAATAGGTTTGCTGGGCGGCACGAAGTCCGATCACCCGGACGTAGCCGGCCAGATCAAATTTCCCCTGAAAAATGCCAGCCGCGCCGACCGCGCGCTCCTGGCCGGCCCGTTCTTTGCCTTGCACAAAGTTGACATAGGCGGCGATCGCAGTCGATGTTTCGCCGTTGCTGCTGACTTTGGCGATCTCACTGGCAACAACGAGAAGCTTGGCGATCGCATCGGTAAAATAAGTGCCGGTTTCCTGCGCGGTGATTTTCAGGTCGTCGACATCCTTGCGCTTGCCGTCCAAGAGAGCAATCGCCGCTATGGACTTGGCAACCGCATCTTTAAAATCGTCGGTTGAAGCAGTGGTGCGAGCCTCTGAGAGGAAAGCCATCGCGGCTGTGCGCTGCTCATCCGTGAGCTTGCGTTGGGTGGGCAGTTCCGCGCTCATCTGCGCGCCTTTGCTGGTGACAAAGACAGTAGACATGCCGCGTTCGCGCTGCAGATGGTGGACCAGCAGGCTGATCTTGGTCACGCCCTCCGCCATCTGGCTCAGCTTGGCCATTTCCGACCGCACCGACCAAGCTTGAAATAATTGATAGCCCGCAAAAGCCACAAAAATAGCCAGCGGGATGGCAATCGCGATTGCGAGTCGCGCGGTAATGCGCATATCGGACATGCGAAGCATGAGCGTTCCTCGAACTTCGGCGTAATTATTGTTGCGATACGGCAGCGTGTGGTGAAATTCGAAAGTCAAATTGAATTTGACTGACGCGAGTTAATGACGCGTAGAAAATACGCCTTTTTCGACTAACATACGTTATTGCTTTGGGTGATAACGCAGCGGGTGAAGTCGCGCGCCGCCGCGTTCCGTGAGAGATAAATCGACGCTGGGGCCCCGTGCCGGAGCCGGTCAGCTGTCCAAAAAATATTGCCGGTGGTCTCTAGGCGTCAGCGAACGGCGTTTAAATACGTCCCCTCGCGGCAACAATCACTTCCGCAATCGCCGCGTCATTCCCCGGCGCCATGATGTGGACGCCGGCAACGCCGGGGATGGTCGAGAGCTCTTCGATCAGTTCGACGCAGATGGCGATGCCTTCGCGTGCCGGATCGGCTGCCTTCTCCAGCCGCGCGATATACGCGTCGGGAATGATGGTGCCGTAGAGGTGGCTCTTCATCCACGCCGCGGATTTGGCCGAGCGCAGCGGATTGACGCCGATCAGGATGGCAAGCTGATTGGTGATGCCGGCGGCTTCCAGCGTCGCGATGTAGCGGCGCACGATCGCGGCATCCATGCAGAATTGCGTCTGGGCGAATTGCGCGCCGGATTGGACCTTGCCGAGCAGCGCCTTCGGCTGCCAGTCCTTCGGCGGATCGACCGGCATGTCGGCGGCGCCGATGAAGAAGGCGGCCTTGCCGCCCACCTTGCGCCCGGTGGGCAGCGTGCCGTCGTCGCGCAGCCGGCGCGCGGTCTCCATCAGCGTCTTCGAATCGATGTCGAATACCGGCTTGGTGTCGGGCTGATCGCCGGCCTTGGGGTCGTCGCCGGTGAGGAGGAGGAGGTTGCAGATGCCGAGCGCGGCGGCGCCCATGAGTTCGCTTTGCAGGGCGATGCGGTTCTTATCGCGGCAGGTGATCTGCAGGATCGGCTCGATGCCGGCGTCGAGCAGGAGCCGTGCCGCGGCGAGCGCCGCCATATGCGCGCGGGCCCCGGCGCCGTCGGTGACGTTGACGGCGTCGGCAAGGCCGTTGAGCCCGGCCGCCTTTTGCAGGAGTTCGGCGGCGTCGCACGACACCGGCGGCGCCAATTCCGCGGTCATGACAAAACGGCCTTGACGCAGGCGGTCCCGCAAACTGCCAGGGAGGGAGGCGCTGGTATGCTCGTTCATCGTACGCTCAGCGCATATATGCTTTACCGGACCACATCAAATCGGCTGTGAATTGCCCACTTTTCTGGACAGGGGGGCGGGGGGCCGATAGAGAGGGGCCCACCGCGAACGGTGCAACCAAGACTTTCGAACTGGGACATTTGAACTGGGATTTGCGATGAGCGGCGTCAACGAAATCAGGTCGGCCTTCCTCGGTTACTTCGCGCGCGAGGGGCACGAGATCGTGCCGTCGTCACCGCTGGTGCCGCGCAACGACCCGACCTTGATGTTCACCAATGCCGGCATGGTGCAGTTCAAGAACGTCTTCACCGGCCTGGAGAAGCGGCCCTATGCGCGCGCGGTCACGGCGCAGAAATGCGTGCGCGCCGGCGGCAAGCATAACGACCTCGACAATGTCGGCTATACCGCGCGCCATCACACCTTCTTCGAGATGCTCGGTAACTTCTCGTTTGGCGACTATTTCAAGGAGCGCGCCATCGAGCTTGCCTGGCGGCTCATCACCAAGGAATACGGCGTTCCCGCCGACAAGCTTCTCGCCACCGTCTATATCGACGACGACGAGGCATTCAATCTCTGGAAAAAGATCAGCGGCCTGCCGGAGAAGAAGATCCTGCGCATCGCCGGCAGCGACAACTTCTGGCAGATGGGCGACACCGGGCCGTGCGGACCATGTTCGGAGATTTTCTACGATCACGGCGAAGAAGTATGGGGCGGTCCGCCGGGCAGCCCCGAAGCCGAAGGCGACCGCTTCACCGAAATCTGGAATCTCGTCTTCATGCAGTACGAGCAGCTCGCCGGCGGCAAGCGCATCGATCTGCCGCGGCCGTCGATCGATACTGGCATGGGCATCGAGCGCATGGCCGCGGTGCTGCAAGGCACCTACGACAATTATCAGATCGATCTGTTCCGCGCGCTGATCGAGGCGGTCGCCGAACTCACCCACGTCGACGAGCGCAAGGCTTCGCATCGCGTCATCGCCGATCACTTGCGCTCCTCGTCGTTCCTGATCGCCGACGGCGTGCTGCCGTCGAACGAGGGCCGCGGCTACGTGCTGCGCCGCATCATGCGCCGCGCCATGCGCCACGCGGAGCTCCTCGGCGCCAAAGAGCCGCTGATGTGGAAGCTCGTGCCGGTGCTCGTTCGCGAGATGGGCCAGGCCTATCCGGAGCTGCACCGCGCCGAAGCGCTGATCAGCGAAACGCTCAAGCTCGAGGAGGTCCGCTTCCGCCGCACCCTGGAGCGCGGGCTTGCCATCCTCGACGAGGCCTCGAAGTCGCTCAAGAAGGGCGACATGTTCGACGGCGTCACCGCGTTCACGCTGTACGATACCTACGGCTTTCCGCTCGATCTGACGCAGGATGCGCTGCGGCCGCGCGGCATCGGCGTCGATATCGCAGCCTTCACCGACGCCATGGACGAGCAGCGCCGGAAGGCGCGCGCGTCATGGGCCGGCTCCGGCGAAGCCGCCGACGAAGCAGTGTGGTTCAGTTTGCGCGAAAAAATTGGCGCCACGGAATTCCTCGGCTACGAGACCGAGAACGCCGAGGGCGTCGTGTCGGCGCTGGTAAAGGATGGCAAAGAAGTCGCCGCGCTGAACAAGGGCGAAAGCGGCGCAGTGCTGCTCAACCAGACGCCGTTCTACGGCGAATCCGGCGGTCAGGTCGGCGACACCGGCGTGCTGATCGGCGACGGCGTGCGGTTCAAGGTCGCCGATACCCAGAAATATGCCGGCGATGCGTTCGCACATATCGGCACGGTGGAGGAGGGCACATTGAAGCCTGGCGCCGCGCTGGCGCTGGAGGTCGATCACTCTCGCCGCAGCGCGATCCGCAGGAATCATTCCGCCACGCATCTCCTGCACGAAGCGCTCCGCCAGGTGCTCGGCGATCACGTCGCGCAAAAGGGCTCGCTGGTCGCGCCGGATCGTCTGCGTTTCGATTTCTCGCATCCGAAGCCGATGAGCGGCGAGGAGATCGAGCGGGTCGAGGACATCGCCAATGATTTGGTGCTGCAGAATTCGCCGGTGACGACGCGGGTGATGGCGCTTGACGATGCGCGGCAATCCGGCGCGCGTGCGTTGTTCGGCGAAAAATACGGCGATGAGGTGCGCGTCGTTGCCATGGGCGAAAGTGGTGGCAACACCATGGGCTGGTCGGTCGAACTGTGCGGCGGCACCCATGTCCGGCGCACGGGCGATATCGGCCTCATCTCGGTGGCGAGCGATTCCGGCGTTGCCGCCGGCGTACGCCGTCTCGAGGCGCTGACCGGGAATGCCGCCCGCGCCAGCGCCAATAATTTCGTGCGCCTGGCGAAGGCGACGGCGTCCGAACTGCGGGTGCCGGTCGAGGACGTGCCGAATCGTCTGGCGTCGTTGCTGGATGAGCGCAAGCGTCTCGAACGCGAGCTGTCCGATGCCAAGAAAAAGCTGGCGATGGGCGGCGGCGGCAAGGCCGACGGCGCCGACGGCATCCGTAATATCGGCGACGTGAAGCTCATGGCGCGCGCGGTCGAGGGTATCGACCTGAAAGACCTGCGCAGCCTCGCCGACGAGGGTAAGAAAACGGTCGGCTCCGGCATTGTCGCCATTGTCGGCGTCACCGGCGACGGCAAGGCCGGCATCGTGGTCGGCGTCACCGACGATCTCGTCAAGCGCTTCAATGCGGTCGATCTGGTGAAGAAAGGCGCGGAGGTGCTGGGCGGCAAGGGCGGCGGCGGCCGGCCGGATATGGCGCAAGCCGGCGGCCCGGACGGCTCGAAGGCCGACGCCGCCTTGGCAGCGATCGAGGCGGCGCTCGGCGGCTAAGCCGGCGAGCGGCTGTGGGCCTCAAAGCGTGACGATCATGCCGTCTTCCGCCGTCTCGTAGGGAAGATTTCTGCGCTGAGCGAGCATGTCGTTGCTCATATGAGTGAGAATGAGCCGCTTCGGCCGAATTTGCGGAAGATGCTGCTCGAGCAAGCTCAGCGCCATATGCCCGGTGACGGCCTTGTCGCGCATATAGGCCTCGCAAATGAACAGGTCGGCATCGCGGCCGACATCGATCAGCGACTCCGTCCACTGGGTGTCCCCGGAAAAAGCGATGACCTTGCCCTCGATCTCAAAGCGGAAGCCGAGACAAGGGCCGGCGCGGTCGTCGTGGAGGACATGAAAAGCGGTGATGTGCAGATTGCCGACCTTGCTGCGCTTGCCGATTTCCAGTTCATGCAGCGCCACCGGAAACGACCACTGCATGTCCTTCGCACCCGGAAAGGCGACGTCCATGATCTCGCCGTAGCGCGCCTTCAGTGTGGGCGGTCCGATGACGGCAAGCTCGTGCTTGCGCTTGAGGACGTAATTCGAGTCCAGGATGAAGAACGGCAGCCCGCCGATGTGATCGGCGTGAAAATGCGTAATGAAGATGGTGTCGACGTCGTTCGGATCGAGCGCAAGCTTGTTCATGGCGACGAGCGAGGTCGCGCCACAGTCGATCAAAGCATTGATTCCTTTGCCGACGAGATGAAAGCACGTGTTGGATCTACCCCCCGAGCCGAAGGCGTCGCCGCAGCCAACGAATTGCAAGTGCATGGAGTGTCCTTGAGGCGTTCCCGAACTGGCGGCGCGACCCTCGCGCTCGTTCCGACCTTGGCTTTTGTCGTTAAATAACGCCGGTTGAGGCGATCTAATCCGTGATATTCATCACATTCTGCGGCCGGCCTCGCCGATTTGAGTTAATTGCACAAACGTGGATTAATTGCGCAAACCTTTGATTCGTCGTTAATTTCAGTGACTATTTGCCGCTCCGGCAATTCTGTATAGTTTTGCTCGTGAACGCCCGGGGTTATAGTGCGTGCGCCTTGATCGCAACACAAACCGGCGCATTGTTCCGCGGCGGTAGGCTTTTTGGGGGACGACGGGGTGCAGCTTCGACTAAGTTCTTGCTGCGTGCTGGCTGTGCTGGCGACGGCGCTGGCACTGACCGGCTGCGCCGATGTCGATTGGTCAAGTCCCCAGGCCTGGTTTGCCAAACCAGTCGACTTTGCGGGAAAGAAAGGCGGTTACACGTTCTCGGAGCTGCAGGAGACGAAGAAGGAGCAGCGTCCGATCACGGCAAACGAGCTCGTCAACAGCAACGGCTCTTGCCCGCCGCCGGCGGTTGCGCCGGCCCCACCGCCGGCGCCCGGCCAAGCGGCAGCTGCTCCAGCTCCCATTCAGGCTGCGGCGCCTATGGCGCCGGACGCAAACACGCTCCTTGGCGGCGGCATCGCGCTCGGCATGAGCGAATGTGACGTCGTGTTCCGCGCCGGCCAGCCGAGCTCGGTGCAGATCGGCGGCTTGCCGAATGGCGACCGCA
>Ga0335081_10005315_pt1 | contig 20372 bp, 18 predicted proteins | sample Lox_Sample_35_FD_206713 | JGI IMG/M metagenome (GOLD analysis project Ga0335081, IMG submission 206713) | Soil microbial communities from Loxahatchee National Wildlife Refuge, Florida, United States - Lox_Sample_3.5 | ecosystem: Environmental > Terrestrial > Soil > Wetlands | place: USA... | reverse complement strand
GCATACGGGTTTTGTGAGAACTTCTCCATCAACGTCCTGACTTGAGCCTGTTGACCGTTATCCAAACGAATCTCATGCCCGGGCTTTGAAATAATGCTATTGAACTCTATTAGCATTTTGCGTTTTGCAAATTGCGCAATGATCGCATTAAAAACGCGCGGCGAGAACTTGAGCTTGCTCTTCAATTCTTCGCGCGGAATGCCGCGCCGCAAAGGAAATTGATCGTGGTAATCGTTGATCAGCTTTTGAAGTTTAATCTGCGAATCGTTCCAAGGCGGCTCGGCGATGATAAGCTGGTCAGGCGAATCGTCACCCAAAGCGATCAAACGACCATTCCCTAACAATTCTTTCAATGCGTCTTTGGCTGTTTCAACTTCGAGGTGCGAACGTTTGATGATTTCTTCAGTAGATGCAACTTGCAATGCAAGCGCGGCTTCGAATAGAATATCTGTGGGCGAACCTTTTACAAGCGAGGATAGTGTTTTCAATATTTCATTGTCAAAGCGTTTGTGACGATTCTTCGGTTGCGCATCTACAATCACGCCGCCGCCGAGCGTTTCGCTGGGAGATGGACGGCGCAAGATATATTTGTCGCCGCGCACAGCCACAATTGGATCGCGTAATTCGAGTTGAATCCAACCTTCATTGCCAGGCGCAAGTTCTTCGGCATCGAGCAAACGCAATGTCCCAATGGTTTCACTCGCGCCGATAAACATTTTGACTTCGCTGGAATGTTTTAGCGGAGAAGCAATATCTTTCAGCAGACGAAAGCGCGCGTCGACGCGGCGAGTGGGGAGGTATTGATTCGGATGAACCAATACTTCACCGCGCTGAATTTGTTCGGTGGAAATTCCGGAGATGTTGACGGCTGTGCGTGAGCCGGGATTGGCTTGCTCTTCTTTCTTTTTGTGAGTTTGCAGACCTCGTATCCTTCCGGTTAACCCCGATGGTAAAATTTGAATCTCGTCGCCGATGGAAAGATGACCGTCTATCAATGTACCGGTCACGACGGTTCCGAATCCGCTCATGGTGAAGACGCGGTCAATCGGTAAACGCGGCCTGCCAAGATCAGGGCGGGCTGGCTTTTGTTTAAGGATGTGGTTGAGAGTCGCAACGAGTTGGTCGAGTCCGCCGCGGGTGCGGGCAGAGACGCGCAGGATGGGCGCATCTTGCAGGATTGTATTTTTCACTGCGGCGCGCACATCCGACTCAATTAAATCAATCCAATCTTTATCGTTGATCAGATCTGTTTTGGTAATGACAATTAATCCCGAGGGGATTTGCAATAAGTCTAAGATCGCAAGGTGCTCACGCGTTTGCGGCATGATGCCTTCATCGGCGGCGATCACAAGAAGCGCGGCATCAATGCCGCCCACGCCGGCCAGCATGTTCTCGATGAAGTCGCGATGTCCGGGCACATCTACAATGCCGATTTCTTCACCGCTTGGCAAAGTCAGCCAGCCAAAGCCGAGATCGATGGTCATCTCGCGCTCTTGTTCTTCTTTTAATCGGTCAGGATGTGTGCCGGTCAGCGCGGCGATGAGAGTTGACTTGCCATGATCCACATGGCCCGCAGTGCCAATGATGCGCATGGTTATCTCATACAAAGCTTTAGGCAGTAAAAACTACTTTGCAGTTTTCTTTGTTGTTTTGGCTTTGCTATGACCCATGATCCGTTCATATGCCGTGAGCCATTCATGGCTGACGTTCATGAGTTCTTGCAATTGCTGCTCGGTGGCGCTGGATGTCTGATGCAATTGATCCTGAAGGGTTTGAGACGAATCAGTCAACTCGGTAACATGTCCTTCAAGTTTGTCCAAGTCTTTGCGTAGGTCTCGCATTGATTCTTCCTGGGAAAGGGAATGGCTCGTCCAGCGTTTTTGTTCATCTGCTTTGAAGGCAACCCATTCCTGCCGGATGCGATCTTCGGCTAATCTCTGCATTTCGCTGATCTCGGCAATGCGGCGTTCAAGCTTTTGATTCAGTTCGGTATACGCGTCTTGCGATCGTTTTGCCGCGCGGATCGTATCATCCAGTGCCGCCACTTGCAGTTCCATGTTTTCGGCCTGCTTTTTGAAGGTCTCGTATTTTGTCTGCCAATCTTTCCAAGCGTGGTCGCGCTCCACTTGTGCGAGGACCTGTTGATCCAGAAAAGCAGACTGCGCTTCTTTGCGCCCGGCTTCGGATTCAAGCAACTCATTAATTCGGTTTTCCAGATTGCGGATACTATCGCTATGCAACGTTGTTTTCTCGCGCGCCTCATCGGCGCGTTTTCGGACGGCGGTCATCTCGGCTTGAATATCCGTGATCCGCTTAAGGTTCTGACGATTATTTTCCTCTGTTTCCTTTGAGATGCTCATATCTTCCGAGATTTGTTTAAGCGCGTCTTCAACTTTTTGCTGCATATCCTGAGCAACAAGCGATAGGCGTTTCTCCTCCAATGCTTGATCCTTGAGTTGTTTTTTGATCGATTCGATATCGAGTTCCGAACGCAGTCCATCCACGGAGGCATTGATCTCTTTCAATTCAATTTGACGTTGTTGAACTGCTTCACGTTCGCGTCGCTGTGCGTTTTTCTCAATTTCTTCGAAGGCTTTGTTTAATTCAGCTCGCTGTTTTGCGAGGATTTGATCGAACTGATTCAGGCGCGCAGCCGCGGGACCAAGGTCCGAAACGTCCCTCGTGAGCGTTTTGATTTGTTTTGAGATTGCATTGACCGTCGTTTCGAGCGCGGCGAGACTCTTCCCGATCTCGGAAACGCTGGCTTTGCTTTTGCGTTCCTGATCATCCAACCATTCCAAACGTTTTGTAATTTGCTCGAATTCCATGAATTCCTCCGGCAGAGGATGAATTATAGCATGGCGCGTTAGTGTCCCAAATGCTGGAACATCAGCGGCAGTTTGTCCAAGATCGGGTTCGCGGCTTGAGGGAATAACCCAAGGATGAAAAGCCCGATCATCCCGATGCTCAGCATACCCCGTTGCGCCAACGATTCTTTCGAGGTCCAAGCGGTTTTTTCGTCAGCCATGACCATGACCGCCAGCATGCGGATCGCACCCGTCGCTAATCCAAGGATGCCAATCAAAAGCCAAAAACTTATGCCGAGCGAGGATTGCGCCAAACTGTTCCATAATGCGAGACGCGGCGGAAATCCGGCGAGAAGCGGAAAGCCCGCCGTAGATAGTGCAGCTATGATTAACCCTGCTGTGGCTAGTGGGTAGGTACGCGCCAATCCTTGAACAGAAGAGAAGCGAAGTGACTCTGTATTTGAATCTAAAATGGATAAAGACAACACCCACAACGCGAGGCCTAGTCCGCGCGGGAGGAGTAAAAGGAAAACAATAGATAATCCCATTTTTGGGTCGAGGCTGAGCGATAATAAAATAAAGCCTGTCTCAGCAACAGCCGCGAACGCCATCATCCGCCCGAGATGACGTTGAAAAGCCATCCATACTCCACCGGTCACAACCATGAGCAGACCTGCCACGCGCAGTGCACTGATTACTTGTTCCGATGTGCGTAACCATGCATAACGGTCGAGGAAGCTCATCCCTAAAATGCTTGTAACGGTGGGTAATAGCCATAACAGAAAACCAACGATATAAGGCGAGTTTTCCTCCATGAGCAAAGGAATCCAGTTGTAGAGCGGAAAGACTGCAAGCAAAAATGCAAAGCCCAATCCGAGCATCATTGTGGATTGAATGGTCAGAGCCAAGTCGCCGGGGCTGGCTTCTACGCCCGCTGAGAACCAACCGGCGATCAAGATGAATGGCATTCCCAGAGTTTGATAAATCAGAAAACGGATCACGCCTCGACTCGGGGTTTGATCCAGAGGCGAAAGCAAAGGCACAGCGGCTAATACAGAAAGTTCAATCAATAAAGCCGCGAATAGAAATGGCTGCACTGCGATGGATGCCACCAATAAACTGATGATGATCAATCCAAATGGCGTAAGACGGCGCGCTACACCCACAGATTCCGCCCCGAAAAACCACAATGCAGTGACCCCAAATAGGATCGCAAGTAAAGGCGCTTCTGATGAATCGAGTGTCAGATTGCGGCCGAGTATCTGGAAGGAAGACGCTACCTTTAGGGAAAACGAACCCAAACTTAACGCTTCGTCAATCGGGACGAGCAAGGCGGCCACCGCTAAAATGATCGCCGTGCCTCCGCCGATCATGGTTGCCGAGCGTTCTCGTGTGATCAAGAGGGATAATCCGCCTACGATAAGCGGCAGGAAAATCCAAATCAACGGCGCGCTCATGCCGCTTTCTCCTCCGAAGACGCTGTGAGCCAATACGCACCGACCAGACCCAAACCAAGATTAATCACGACTAATAGCGCGGCAACGAGCACGGAACCCTCCATTGCCGCGTATAGAATTTCAAAACCTGAAAGGGTTGTCAATAGTCCAAGGATAACGCGTAGTATTTGTGTTGTCATGCCAAGTTGAAGCAAGCCCATTGAGGTCAGCAGTACTCCGCCGATCACCACCGGAATTCCTATTCCGGGCAGAATGGATTCGATGATCGATGCGGCGGCGAGTGCCAAAAGCGCGGCCATGCCAATCATAAATAAACGAAAGGTTCGACCTTGCGTCCAGTATTTTTCAATGGATTCCGGTTGTTGAGGTAAATTAAGCAAAGTCATGCCAATCGATGCGGTTGCCATCCAACCGCCGACCAGTTTCGCGGCGGCCATTCCCAGCGGCCAATGTTGTAATACCAGCCAAAATACACCTGCATATTGTCCGGCTAGAAAACCGAGTCCCCAGCGCCAGTCTCTATACAATAAAAGCCCGGTGGATGTTATCAACAGAATCACAATCGCAGTCCATGACACAATGGTGATGATCATAATTATGGCTTTCTTTGTGTCATGAGTGAAATAAACAACACGAGGAAAAGCAGAGTCCACATAATGCCGCTGTCGCCTTCAAGTATATCGGAAACGGTTTGACTGAGCCGCGCAAGCCAGCGATAAATAACCCACAGATTTTGATAGACGCGATCAAGCCATGGCGTAAAGGATGGACGTATCCAGTGAGCGGGAACAGGATTCAGCACTGGAAAACGCGGGATCGCCCATAGCAAGCCAAAGGTCAGGAGAGAAGCAAAGAGGCTTGCTTCCCAGGTGCCGATTTTCAGAGCTCCCTCCCACCCCCACGTCCCTAATAGAATCTGATCGAAAAGCAAAAGCGCAATTCCAACTGGATAAATGCTTCGTGCCCAAATCGGTTGTGATTCGAGCGAGGCGCGCGTCGAGGGCCGCAACACACTTCGAATGAAACCGGTCAATAGCAAGGCTTGAGCGACCCACAGGAAAGGCAGGATATACCAAAAGTCAAACACGTTGCCTTGCCAGCCCGATGCAGTGAGCGAGAAGGGCAGAGCAGAAAGGCTGAATGCACCAAAGAGCAAAACGCGGCTGATCCATACTTGTTGCACGGAGGCAAGAAATAATGCGCCGCCTATCAGGATCAACGCGGTTCCCCAGCTGACTGCTCCGGTCGGATTTCCAAGCAAGGCCGACGCAACAGCCAGCGATGCAAGTCCGATGATCCAAAATGGGCGGCCGATCAATTCGTCGGGTGCGCGCAACCACATCCAACCGCCGTAGATTCCAGCGACAGCGGTAAGGATCAATAAAAGTGGTGTAAGAGGTGAAACCAGACTCGACGCGGGAATGTGCGCCAGCAGAACCAAGCTCGATGCGGCAGAGACGAGTCGCAATGTTGTACCCAAGCCGCGCCGCAAAGCTGATTCAGAACTGTATGGCAAATGAAGCGGTAGCACTCCGAGACGCAGTCCCGCCGCGACCAAAAGATGCGGCTGTGACCACGTTGGCCCATATTAAGAGTCCGATGCCGGCCGCGCGGGTTGAAAAAGAAATGACGATGCGCTCACTGGCAACCGGAGTGTTAACCGAACGAAGCATGATAATTAATTCCGTAAAGTCAAGTGCGGCCCACACCAGTGCCAATGTCAATGGATTGGCGGCCGTGATTGCCAGCAATCCCAATCCGCATAAGGTTAATGAACCGGCCCATGCGAACGCGCTCGTGAAAGTTTCGTTCACGGAAGCGGTCAGTAAGATCGAAATCGCCAGCGTCACCAAGCTCAATGCATAGGGCCAAATGATCGTCTCGGCGGAAAATGCGGGTGATTCGGAAAAAAGACTCACCGGCTTCCATGGCAGGAGATTAAATGATAAAGGCATGTTTGTCTGCCATATTAAAACGCTCATCCATGCAAGAAGCGCACCGCCGACGGCCGTCAACCAGGTGAATCGGAATTCAGGACGCATAATTTGAAGGATCACGACAGCGAAGGCGGTGAGAAACAAAAGCAGGGCGGTGATCAAGATCAACATAACAGGAGTATTTTATCAGTTTTGATAATCAATCGCCATATTAGCTAACGAAGATACTTGGTACAATGTTGTCTATGCGGCGAAATTACCTTTGGATAACATTTTCTTTACTGGTTCTGCTTGTTATATCTTCATGCGCTTCTTCCCCCGCCTCGAAATCGTTCCCTGATTCTTTTGCCTTGCCTTCGCCGACGCCATTCCAGCCGGGTATTTACAGCTCGCCATCCCCCGCTGCAACTTTTAATTTTCAAAGCCTCGTCACATTTACTCCTTATCCCACAGTTGCTCTTAAAAACGGAATATACCCTGCGCCACAAGTTTCGTCGAGTGGTGATACATCCTCCATAACGATTGACCCATTAACAGGTCTGCCGCCCGCCGATCCGAGTCTGCTTCAGCGGCGTCCGGTCGCGATCAAGGTTGAGAATTTTCCGCGCTATACGCGTCCGCAATATGGGCTGACGCTGGCAGATGTGGTCTTTGAATATTACTCTCAGCAATTTGAGACGCGCTTCATCGCGGTCTTTTATGGCAATAATCCGAATATGGTTGGTCCTGTGCGTTCTGGTCGTTATTTTGACGAACATGTGGTTCGTATGTATCATGCCTTCTATGTCTTTCAATTTGCGGATCCGCGTGTGCTTACGTATTTCAGGAGCGGCGATTTGAATCCGTTCCTTGTATTGCAGGGAGCTGGAAGTTGCCCTCCGTATTTCAATCCCAGAATGCATGAAACATACAACGACGCATATTTTGATGTGACGAAGTGGAATGATTGCGCCGCGCAGCTTCATTTGGATAACTCTCCGCAAAATATACGGAGCGGTTTCTTCAGTGAAACGCCTCCATCCAGCGCATCGACAGCCGCTCGTATTTTCACGATTTATACTGCGGAAAGTTACAACTACTGGCAATATGATCCGCTCTCTGGCCGTTACCTGAGATATGAGGATGTGAATGATGCGTGGGATGATCCCTCGAGAAATTATGCGCCGCTCATGGACGGTTTGACTGGCCGCCAGGTTTCAGCAGATAACGTGATTGTTTTGTTTGTCCCATATACCTTTGCAAACGATGATGAGCAGCAAGACGAGGTCTATCACATCAATTTGATCGACTCTGGCAACGCATTTGTCTTTCGAGATGGCGTTGCCATTCCGGCGTACTGGTTTCGCACTGATATTGATCAACCGTTACTGATTACGAATTTAGATGGCTCGCCAATTTATTTGAAGCCTGGTCCAACATTTTTTCAGGTCATTGGTGAGACTTCTGCTCATTCGCAAGATGGTACCGATTGGCATTTTTTGTACCAAACGCCATAGGTGTAAAATAAGTTAGATACTTTCATAGGCGGAGGCCCGATGACTGAAAACAATTTTCGTATCGAAAAGGATTCGTTGGGAGAATTGCATGTGCCAATCAAAGCGTTATACGGCGTGCAGACTGAACGCGCTGTTGAAAATTTTCCGATTTCCGGTTTGCGTCCTTGGCGCGCATTTATTTGGTCCGTTGCCGCGGTCAAGCGCGCCGCCGCGGAAGTTAATTTTGATTTGGGATTGTTCAATGCCCGTGAAGTAGATGGCAAAAAATTTACCGCGAAGCAATTGTCCGAGGTAATCATAAAAGCCGCGCAGGAAGTCATGGATGGCAAATGGGATTCCGAATTTGTGGTTGATCCATTTCAAGCGGGAGCAGGCACGAGCCATAACATGAATGCGAACGAAGTCATCGCCAATCGCGCTACGCAAATTCTCGGCGGCGAATTTGGAAAGTATTATGTTCATCCGAACGATCATGTCAATATGGCGCAATCCACCAACGATGTGATTCCCGCCTCGATTCGACTCGGCGGGTTATGGCGCTTGGATGAATTGCTGACTTCGCTTAAGAATCTTCAATTCGCGCTGGAAGCAAAGTCGCGCGAATTGGATGACGTTGTCAAATCCGGTCGCACGCATCTTCAGGACGCCGTGCCGGTTCGCCTCGGTCAGGAGTTTGGCGCGTATGCCAAAGCCATCGCGCGCGAATCGGAGCGCATCGCGCGATCTGCCGAGGGGATGCGACGGCTTGGAATCGGTGGAACCGCGGTCGGCTCGGGATTGAACGCACATCCCGAATATCATAAACGGATGATCAAAAAGTTATCCGAGTTAACTGGAATCAGGCTATACGAGTCGGATAATTTATTTGAGTCAATGCAATCGCTTGCAGACGCCGCAGATTTCTCTGCATCGATTCGCACGCTGGCATTAACATTGATTCGCATCGCGAATGATTTTCGTTTGTTGGCCTCCGGCCCATCTACTGGCTTGGATGAGATTCGTTTGCCCGCGGTTCAACCCGGCTCGAGCATCATGCCAGGTAAAGTGAATCCGGTGATGGCGGAGATGCTCGATCAAGCGATGTTCCATGTGATTGGTTGCGACACGGCGATCATGATGGCGGTGCAAGCCGGGCAGTTGGAATTGAATGTGATGATGCCGATTGTTGGGCACAATTTGTTTGAGATGATGCAGGTGACGATCGGTGCGGTGAACGCATTTACAGAGCGCGCGGTAAGAGGTCTGACCGCGAACCGCGAAAAAGCCGAAGGCTGGCTCTCGAAAAATGCTATCATAGTGACTGCACTGAATCCAGTCATCGGTTATTCGCAAGGCGCGGCTTTGGTCAAAGAAGCATTGGCAAAGAATGCCTCGATCCGTGAGTTGGCAGTTGAAAAGGCAAAGTCAGGCGCGCTCAAACATCGCGATGAAGATCGCGCTGTTACAATGGATGAAATCAATAACGCGCTTTCTGATTTGCGAAAATTAACGGAAGGCGGGATCGCGGGCGGTGCTGGCGGCGGAGGATAAAGTTGTCTCACCACAGAGACACAAAGGAAACAGAGATTCCTTTGCATTCACAAAAAAGAACTTTGTGCTCTCCGCGTCTTTGTGGTGAATTAATTAATCTCAGAAGTTTTTAATCGGCTAGTAATAAAATTAGTTTCATGATGAGGAAATATACTTTCAAAGGCTGGTCTTTTCTTTTACGAGGCACAGCCTTTCTGTTAATTATTCTGTCGGTTTTTGCTCCGACTCAAATTGCGAGCGCGCATCCGATTGATATGTATGCCCAAACTCAATCCATCCTGATTGGTTCGGATGGGATTCAAATTGATTGGAAGATCACGCCGGGTCCGTTGTTGGCGGATGCGATTTGGAGCGCGGCGGATTCAAATCAAGACGGTTCGATCAGCCCGCAGGAAGTGCAAGCTTGGACCGCGCCGTGGCTTTCTGGTGAGACAGTTTTATTCGACAATCAGCCAATCGCTTTGACTCAGACTCAGGACATCCATTGGCCGGCGACGGTGGATGTCATGCGCACCGGCGAGGATTCGATTGAAATCCATTTGCTCCTCCAATTTTCGGCGGGACTGAGCGGCAAACATTCGGTTGTGATTCATAATTCACATTTGGAACTCAACAGCCTCAACTGGTTTTCTGTTGCAAGCCAACAAGGCATGACGTTTGATCAACCCGCGCAGAACAACGGCTTACTGGGTTTCGATATTTATTTTTCGGCTTCGACCAACGCCGGGACAACCGCTTTGACATCCTGGAACAGCGGCACACCGAACCTTCCAAGTTTTACGACGGCAGTTTCAAACTTGGCTGGGAATCTTTCCAACTCGAATCAGACTGCATCGCAAGCGGGAAGCCCAACGATGGTTACCTCCGCGCTGATCGGGTTGGTGAAGATGCAACAATTCTCGCCCCTGTTTTTGATCGGCGCATTTTTATTGTCGTTGGTTCTGGGGAGTTTGCACGCCATGACGCCCGGACATGGAAAAGCATTAGTCGGCGCGTATCTGGTCGGCTCGCAAGGCAGGACGCGCGATGCGGTCTTTCTCGGCACCATTGTGACTATTACACATACCGGTTCTGTTTTATTGTTAGGCTTGATCACGTTGATCGCTTCACACTATATTCTTCCCGCATTGATTGCTCCGTGGCTGGAGGTGATCTCCGGTGTGCTGGTGATTGGGTTCGGAATCAATTTGCTGGTTCAAAGACGGCAGGATTTGATTCGCTTTACATCGAAGAAACCGACCGGTCAGTTTTCTATCAAAGCAGCAGATCATACACACGATCATGAATCGAGTTTGTTAGCCACTCATACTCATGATCATGAATATCACAACCATGATCATTCGCATCCTCATACTCATGCCGTGCCCGCCAATGAGATTACCTGGAAGTCACTACTGACTCTGGGTGTCAGCGGAGGCTTGGTTCCTTGCCCGGATGCGATTGCGATTCTGCTGGTGGCAGTGGCTGTGAATCGGATTCCATTCGGCATGGTTTTGATTCTCGCTTTCAGCATCGGCTTGGCACTGGTGTTGATTGCAATTGGGATCGCCATGGTTCAAGGAGTTCGCTTCATTACTCGAAGTGATATCTTATCCCGCTTTAGTGTTTATGCGCCAGTCGTCAGCGCAGTGGTGGTATCCGGATTGGGAGTCGTGTTGACGGTCAGCGCTTTGAACTCGTTGAATTTCTTTTCAACGGCAGCCCGCTCTCCGTCGAGTCGGAACGCATCGGTCGCTTCAACATCCTTTGATGTCAAGCGCGCAAAATTGGTCTATCTCGCGCCGGATACTCAGCCTCAAAGCGAAGATCAATTATTTATGACGCCGTTAAGCGGAGGAACTCCAACGCAATTTACAAAAGAATCTTCTGGCATTGCCGGATACTCGGTCTCGCCGGATGCGAACACAATCCTTTATACAACATTCAAAGTGGATGGCAGTTCCTCCATCTCAGCCATCAATACAGACGGGACGCAACCGCGTGTGATCTTGAATTGCCCCACTTCTCAATGCGGCGACCCGCAATGGTATCCTGACGGTCAAAAGATCGTGTATCAACGGCTGGATTATGCAGGAGATTCTGCTTTGTCGAAATTCAGCATTTGGTGGCTGGATATGCAGACGGGCAAAACGATGCCGGTCTTTCAGGATCAAACCTTTCCAAGCTCTGCTCCTGCGTTTTCTACAGATGGTCAATGGCTGAGCTATATCTCTCCGGCGAATAATACGATCCAAATCTATCATCTTCAAGATGCCAAGGATATTTCCATTCCCATCGGTTATCAAGGTCTGATGCCGGAAGTATGGAGTCCTTCATCTGATGCAATCTTATATTGGGATGCAGTATCTCCCGAAGCAGGATCATCCATTCATGTCAAAAGATATATATTGAATTCGGGTCAGAAGATTGATCTGGGCGGAACGCAGGATCAAACGGATTATTCCGCCTCGTGGTCCCCGGATGGGACGTGGATCGCCATTGATCGGAATCTCTCCACGTCTGACAGCACCAAGAAAGGTGATGAAGTCTGGCTCGTGAAACCTGATGGAACTCAATCTCATGTGATATTGAATGAACCGGATGTTTCTTATACAGACTTAAGTTGGTCGCCGGATGGAAGTTATCTGGCTTATACCCGTTATTCCTATAACAACATTGGACATTCGGATGTTTGGATGATCAATATCCAAACCGGTCAGACCACCATGCTGGCCTCTGGCGGATTCATCCCGACGTTATTACCATAACCCGCAAATGGAGGGTACAATTCAAGAGGAGAAACTATGACCTTCGACCCGACTTTCCTAAGCAACTTTGTCCTTGTGTTAACCGGATTTGGCGGAGCGTTTTTAGCCGCCTTATGGATCGCGCTTGTCATTTGGACGTATCGCGATATCCGCGTCCGCGCTCGCGATCCATTGGTGCATATTCTTTCGGCACTTTTAGTCGCTGTGTTGAACTTGCCAGGCGTGCTGGTTTATTTGATCTTGCGTCCCGCGCGAACCTTGGAAGAGGAATACCAGCATACGCTTGAAGAAGAGACTTTGCTTCAGTCGTTGGATGATTTGCCGCTTTGTCCGGGTTGCGAACGACGCATCAAAGACGATTGGCAGGTCTGCCCGAATTGCAATACCAAGCTCAAAAAGGTTTGCCTTCATTGCGGCAAGCTGATGGAACTGCCGTGGAATATTTGTCCATATTGCGGCACGCCCGTCCCCGGGATGCGGCAGGAGAGTCTCAACATGGATGAAGCTTTGCGCAACCTGCACGTGGGTGATGATGGGGAAGTAAAGATCGAATGAAGGTAAGTAGCGGCGAGTTTTGTCCTGTCACTACTTTATTAAACTTATGAAAATTGATGCCCTTGCGCTTCATCATATTAATATGCCGCTGGTTGCGCCGTTCGAGACTTCGTTCGGGCGCGAGTTGGATCGCGAATGTATCATCATCTCGATTCAATCAGATGGATTGACCGGTTGGGGTGAATGTGTTGCCGATCAATCGCCGGGATATAACTATGAGACCACTGGCACGGCATGGCATATTATCAGAGATTTCATCGCGCCGTTGATGCTTGGTAAAGATATTAAAGACGCGAATGATTTTCAAAATCGCGTTTCCGGCATTCGCGGACATCATCTTGCCAAAGCCGGAGTTGAAATGGCATTATGGGATTTGCTCGGCAAGCGCGATAAAAAATCTCTGCGCGAAATGCTCGGCGGTGTGTGCGATAAAGTGGAAGTGGGCGTATCGGTAGGATTGCAGGAGTCGTCCGAAGTCTTGGTGCGAACCGTAACGAATTATATTGAAAGCGGTTATGCGCGCATCAAGATCAAAATCAAACCCGGACGCGATGTCGGCGATGCAACTGCCGTGCGAAAAGCATTTCCAAGCATCCGTTTGCAGGTGGATGCGAACTCAGCTTATTCGCTGGAGTCGGCGCAATCGCTCAAGCCGTTTGATGATTTGAATCTGTTGCTGATTGAACAGCCGTTGTTTGAAGATGACATTTGGGATCATCACAAGTTGCAGGAACAATTCAAAACACCGATTTGTTTGGATGAAAGTATTCTTTCACCGCGCCACGCGCGTTATGCGCTGGAGATGAAAGCCTGCCGCATCATCAATATCAAAGCCGGACGCGTCGGTGGATTGAGTCAAGCCGTGGGTGTGCATGATTTATGCCGCGCCCAAAATATTCCGGTGTGGTGCGGAGGCATGTTGGAGACCGGCATTGGACGAGCCTCGAATTTGGCATTGGCATCATTGCCTAAATTTGTTTTGCCCGGCGATATTTCTGCCTCGGATCGTTATTACAAACGCGATATAACGCATGAACGATTCTCGTTGAACAGCGACAGCACGATTGATGTGCCGCGCGGCGTGGGTCTCGGCGTGACGATTGATGAAGAAGCATTATCTTCATTTACATTGAATCATATTGAACTTAAGCCGGAATAAGTTTTTATCTTTCACCGAGTTTCTCCGGCTATAATCGTCTTTGTGAAAAAACTTATTCTGATTTTCTCTTTATTGTTGAGCGCTTGCTCATCAAATGCAGTTGCGACTCCAACTGCAACTTTATCAATTTCAAAATCAACCGCGACTGCGACTTTAACTCCAACGCCATCCTCCGATATGCTTTGGATCAGCCCAGCAGTGCCGGATGAACTTCTTACAACAGCAAAAAGTTGGGGTATTCCCATTGTCAATGATTCAGCCTCTGCATCAATAAAGTTTGACGTTGCTTCATCGACCGTCAACGGTCAACAATCAACTTGGATTTATGCGCTCGTTGCGCCGTTTCCAACTGTGACCGATGGCGTGACTTCGGATGATCTCAAAGCCGCGTGGCACGGATCAACTTCGGGATCATTTGCGGGTCGTCCGCTGTGGATGACGGATTCAACTCTTGCCGCGTTCACCGCGCTTTGGGGTGCGCCTGCTGAGGGCGCGGTCACGACCGCAGCTGCGGATCAATTGGTTGATGACGCGTGGAAGAATCTTCCAGCATGGGGAATCGTTCCGTTCGAATCGCTCGATCCAAAATGGAAAGTATTAACGGTGGATGGTCAATCGCCAATCCACAAAAATTTTGACGCGACAAAATATCCATTGCAAATCACGTTTGTTTTGAGCGGGAATATTCCTTCAACCTTAAACCTTCAACATTCAAACTATGATGCATCAAAATTAACAACCATCATCATGACTGGCACAACATCATTGGTGAATGCGATTGCGTATCAAATGGAAGTCAAAGGCATTGATTATCCCGCGCAGGATATCGGCGATACATTGCGTCAAGCGGACATCGTGCATGTCAGCAACAAAACTTCGTTCGCACTGAGTTGTCCGCCGCCGAATCCGAATACATTGTGGCCCCGTTGCAGTGATCCGAAATATATTCAATTGTTTCTTGATAACAACATCAAGGTTGTCGAACTAACCGGTCCGCATATTTTGGACGATGGCGTGAATCCGTTTTTGTTCACGCTGAATCTTTATAAACAAAATAACATTCAATATTATGGTGGCGGTGCGAATCTTGATGAAGCGCGCCAGCCGTTATTGATTCAGAATCACGGAAACAAGATCGCGTTCATTGGATGCAATGCTGGTGAGCCTCCTCAACCGCTCGCGACGGATTATAGAGCCGGTGCAAATCCATGCGATTACAAACAACTTGCGACCCAAATTGGTCAAGTGCGCGCCGAAGGCTATTTGCCAATTGTTACGTTCCAATACAAGGAAGGTTTCTCGCCGCAGGTCATGCCGTGGCAGGTCAATGACTTTCGGCAAGTCGCTGACGATGGCGCGGTCATCATCAGCGGAAGCCAATCGCATGTGCCGCTCGAGATAGAATTCTATAAAGACGCCTTTATTCATTATGGCTTGGGAAATTTCTTTTACGATCAAATGGGCAATCAGCCGCCCGACCCGACAGATCCAAGAATTCCGATTCAACCCGCGCAGCGTTGGGAATTCATTGACCGCCATGTGATTTATGATAATCGTTACATCAGCACGGAATTATTGACGGCGATGTTGGAAGATTATGCGATGCCGCGCCCGATGACTCCCGATGAACGCGCCGCGTTCCTGACCGCATACTTTGGTTACAGCGGATGGATTCCGCTCATCCCCACGCCCGCGCCGGAGCAAACCCCGACGTTATATCCACTGCTGAATTTCTCCATTCTCCCAACTCATACGCCGATGCCGCGCGAAACACCGACGCCGTGATTGTTCAATCAAAATAAATATTCAAATCCGAACAATCGAATCGATTCCCGCAATTGGGACAAATGATTTTGCAGTTGCTTTCGTACATTTCAGTCCCGCATCGGTCGCAAATAAACTTCTGCTTTTCATTTTGCCCCTTGCGTTTTGCGCTTTGCGTTTTATTTTTTACTTCTTCACTTTTTACTTCATCGCTCATCTTCGCTGTCCTTCCAAACGATGGGCTTCAATAAATCTCGATTGAATTCTATGATTCGCTTTTCGCCCAATCGTCTCACTTCCTCGATAGCCGCACTCAAATCATTTCGCAATTGACCCACTTCCACGCCGCGGCAACTTTCGGGAAATTGTCTCAGCCATTTCATGCTTCGCCCGTAGACTTTGATCGCGCCGGCATAATTTCCGCGCGTGATGTGAAGATACGTTACACCTGCTTGCAAAATTCCCTGATATAACTCGCGGACTTTTCCTTTTTCATCTTTCCACGCGGCTTCCAATTCCTCATGCGCCTCGAAATATTTTCCCGTATTGAAAAGAATTAATCCCTCGCGTGCGCGGAGATGGAGCTTTCCATCACAATCGGTCATGTTCGCGGCAGTATAACACGGTTAATTATCTAGCCGGTGGTAAAATTTCTTAACATGTCTCGAAAGCGCTGGCTTTACCTCTTCTTACTTTTTGCTCTGTTTGCACTGCTTATCCTTGCATCGGGTCTGAGCGCAGTCCACTTTAGTCCGGGTAAACCATTTGGAGCAGGCGGGTCGCTTTTCCCGGCGCAGAACGGATTGAATAATGTTGTCAAGCAGATCTCCGAGATCCCTTTGTGGAAGCAGATCGTATTCTGTGCCGCGCTATTAGTCAGCTTCCTGCTTTTTGCATTTCTTCTGCCGCCCGAAATGCGGAAACGCATCATTTTGTTAGCGATTCGTTTTGTGCTTGTGGTTGGGATCGTTTTTTATCTGATCAAGAATCAGTTGATTAAGTTCCCCGGTTTGAATTTTAATTTTGCCAACCCCAGTGGGACACTTTCTGCAAATCAATCATTAGGATTCGACGCGTCCCATTTCTCTCCTCCGGTAATTGCGCCGTGGATAAGGTATCTTGTAAGCCTGGGTGTATCGTTAGCGCTTCTTGCTTTGATGTGGGCCGCGTATCGTTTCTGGACGCGTTTTCGCGTCCCTCATCCTGCCCGGCAATTGGATGAACTTGTCTCCACGGTGCGATCTTCTTTGGATGGCTTGGCGAACGGGCGTGAATTCGAGGATGTCATTATCCAAATGTACGCAAGCATGAGCGATATTGTTGCTATCAAACGCGGCCTCCGCCGCGCGGACGCCACAACGCCGCGTGAATTTGCTGACCGATTGAGCCGGGCCGGCTTGCCCGCCGATGCGGTTGCGCGTCTGACGCGTTTGTTTGAATCGGTTCGATACGGCAAACGCAAATCAACCCAGGCAGATGTCAGTGAGGCAACTGCCTGCTTGAATTCTATTCTTGATTATTGCGGAGGGGCACGATGACAAGACGCCGCATGCAGCTAGGGATGGCCGCACTGACTTTATCTTGTGTACTCGCCTTTTTCTTGCGAGACGTTGCTTACAGCATGATTGTAGTTCCACTCGCGTATCTCTTTGCACTGCTCGCTTTCTATTATTCTTTCATTCCACAATTGATCCTCTGGATCTTAATGCTGATGATACTGGCTTTGACATCCCTCGCTGCGTTCACGCCTGAGGGCCGCTTTTCCAGCCCGCAGGTAATCAAAAAAAAACCGGTGCAGGGACCCGTGGAATTGCTCGCAACATGGATGATCAAGGGCCGCAAAGGAATCTATTTTAAATGGCTGATCGCGCATCGGTTGGGCCGGTTGAATCGCGAGCTTGGAGGAAATATGGAATCGGGCGACCGTACAACATCCGAGATAGGCGCGGTTGAAAAATATCTGGATGCTGGATTGAATAAGTCATTCGCTGATTATCCATATCCCGCCGGTCCCTTTGCTGCTCCCAAACCAACACCGTTGGATTTGCATCCAAAGAAAGCGATTGATTATCTCGAGTCAAAGATGGAGCTAAGTCATGACAGAGATTCGTGAAGTTGCTGCATGGTGCGGAAAGATTATGGCGGAGGTGGAGCGCGCCGTGGTGGGCAAGCGCGACTTGCTTGAAATGATCTTGTCTGCTGCGCTAGCCGGTGGACATGTTCTGCTCGAAGATTACCCAGGCCTCGGCAAAACGTTGATTGCGCGCAGTTTTGCTTCGGTTCTCAGCCTCGACTTCAAACGGATTCAGTTTACTCCTGATCTTTTGCCCGGCGATATCACGGGTGGATATATTTTCAATCGCAACAAAAATAAATTTGAATTGCGCAAAGGACCGGTGTTCACCAACATTCTTTTGGCAGATGAGATCAACCGCGCTTCGCCAAAAACCCAATCGGCGTTGTTGGAGGCAATGCAGGAAGGCCAAGTTACGTTGGAAGGGGAGACGCTTCCATTGCCTGATCCGTTCATTGTGCTTGCCACGCAAAACCCAATTGAATATGAAGGAACATTTCCACTTCCCGAAGCACAACTGGATCGCTTCATGTTAAAGCTGACGGTTGGTTATCCAAACGAGGATGAAGAGAAAGAAATTCTGCGCAGGCGCCGCGAACGAATGCAAGATGAAGTGGTGTTAAACAAAATCGTCAAAACCAAACAATTGACTGAGATGCAGCTTGCCGTTGAATCCGTGCATGTGGATGCGGACATCGAAGCTTATATTGCCGCGCTGATTCACGCGACTCGCCAGGATCGCCGCGTGGCGGTTGGCGCGTCGCCGCGCGGTTCGCTGGCTTTTCTCAAGGCGGCGCGCGCTTTTGCCGCGTTGGAGGGACGAGATTATGTTATACCCGATGATGTGAAACACTTTGCGATGCCGGTTCTGAGTCATCGCCTGATATTGCAGCCCGAATATTGGATGTCGCAATCGGTAAATGGCGATGTCATCCTCGATGTGTTAAATAAAACTCCTATACCTGTAATTTCGTGATCCCTGTGTCGCGCCCTCTTTTTCTTAGCCTGCTGATTTTTATTTTATTGTTGATTGGGCTTGCCTCGTTAAGCAGCGCTGTGATCGCTTTGACGATTCCTATTTTGCTTTATTTGTTTTACGGTTTCTGGCGCGGACCTGATGGAATCAAACTTGAAATACAGCGCGAGTTAAGCGCAGAACGGGCCGTGCCGTATACGCCGGTGACAGTGAAAGTAACGATCATCAACCGCGGCGGCGATTTGGAAGAACTCAAAGTCGAGGATGTTTTATCGCCTTCATTGGCGATTACAAATGGAAGCAATCGTCATTTGATTTCTTTAGCAAAAGATGGAAAATTTGCATTCGAATATACTGTATGCGGCCCGCGCGGCAGTTATCCGATGGAAACTCTGCAAGTGGAAGCGATGGATCATTTTGGGATCGTACGGGCCTTTCAGAGAGTTCGTACCTATGGACAGTTGCTAGTCTTTCCGCTGGTGACGAAGCTCAAATATGTTTCCATACATCCGCGCCGGACGCGCGTGTATGCTGGAGCTATTCCGGCACGCGTTGTAGGCGCGGGTGTGGAGTTCTTCGGAGTGCGCGATTATCAGCCGGGTGATCCGCCGCGCCGCATCAACTGGCATGTCAGCGCGCGTCGCGTCGAAGAGTTATATTCCAATGAATTCCAGCAGGAACGCGTCGCGGATGTGGGCATTGTTCTCGATGGCCGCGAACGCGCCAACTCCTTTTCCGGCGGACGATCACTTTTTGAGCATTCTGTTCTCGCCGCGGCCGCGCTCTCTGACGCTTTGCTGAGACAGGGCAATCGGGTCGGCTTGCTGGTATATGGTCACTATCTTCAATGGACATTGCCCGGCTACGGAAAACTTCAACGTGAACGCATCCTGCAGGCATTAGCACATGCCACGCCCGGTCCCAGCCAGATATTTGAAGGTTTGGAATATTTGCCCGTCCGTGCCTTTCCACTCGAGTCTCAAATCGTTCTGATCAGTCAGGTTATGGAGGATGACTATGGGCCGCTGATCCAATTGCGGGCACGCGGTTATCAGGTGTTGGTAGTGAGTCCCGATTCGGTTGCGTTTGAAGAGAATCTTTTGCCGCGCCAGACGGAGGTTCAGTTGGCCGCACGGGTTGTCCGAATGGAACGCCAGTTATTAATCGCGCACCTCAAGCGGGCGGGAATTCAAGTTATCGAATGGAATGTTTCAAAGCCATTGGATCAGGCAGTAGGTCAAGCTTTGCGCTTTCGTCGTCCAATAGGGAACAGGCTGTGACTCTTTTTGCTTTGCTCTTCAGCATCGTGTTTGGCATTGGCTCGCTTGCTTTCGGTTATCTTTTGACGGGCTTTGCACCCTTTGCGCGCTGGATCGCTTTCTTCGGTGTGTTGTGGCTCATCGCGGTCTGGCAACGCTGGCGCTGGTTTGCGTATCTCGGCATTGCATTCAATCTATTCGCCGCCGCTTTCGGATTGTGGCTCCTAAATTTTCCCCCGGGATGGATGTTTGCTGGCGCGATCGGCGGACTGCTAGCCTTCGATTTAACTGATTTTTGGAATCGAGTGCGCTTCATTGACGCCGACGAGGAACGGCGCGGCTTCGAGAGGCATCATCTCATCCGAATTTCTTTGCTTGCTATCCTCGGCATGACATTGGCAAGTGTTGCCATGTTCATCAAACTGCAATTTACTTTCGAGTGGGCGATCGTTCTGATCGTGATTGTCGTGCTGGGATTGACCCAACTCATTGTCTGGTTTCGTCAGATCGGCAAGTAAATACAAATAGCGGCGAAAGTTGCTTTGAGGCCTGAGAGTGTCGGGGCAGTTAGGCTATTTGTCTTCTAAAATGAAAGCTTTCTGGTTTGTAAA
>Ga0335081_10005314_pt1 | contig 20373 bp, 17 predicted proteins | sample Lox_Sample_35_FD_206713 | JGI IMG/M metagenome (GOLD analysis project Ga0335081, IMG submission 206713) | Soil microbial communities from Loxahatchee National Wildlife Refuge, Florida, United States - Lox_Sample_3.5 | ecosystem: Environmental > Terrestrial > Soil > Wetlands | place: USA... | reverse complement strand
GCGCACGCCCTCGGCATCCGCAACGTGATCTGCACCACCGGCAGCCCGCCGGTGCTCGGCGACTACCCGGCCGTGGACGGCATCTGGGAGGTCGACTCGCTCGGCCTGATCGCGCTGCTGACCGGCCTGAACGAGGGCCGCGACTCCAACGGGCTCGCCACCGCCACCCAGACCTCGTTCTGCGTCGGCGCCCGGGTCAACCCCGGCGCGCGGGACCAGGAGACCGAGATCGCCCGGGCCCGGGCCAAGGTCAGGGCAGGAGCGCACTTCCTGGTGAGCAGGCCGGTCTACGAGCTGGACTCGCTGCTCCGGACGGTGACCGCGCTGGAGGGCACCCGGGTGCCGCTGCTGTTGTCCGTCACCCCGCTGCGCAGCTTCGCCGACGCCGACTACCTGGCCAACGAGGTTCCCGGGGTGACGATCCCGCCGGACACGCTGCGGGCCATGGAGCAGGCCCCCCACGGGGCCGCCCGCGCGACCGGCATCGAGCTGGCCGCCTGCCTGCTGGACGAAGCCCGCAAGCTGGTCAGCGGCGTGATCGTGACCGCCGCCGACGACGACCCGGCCGGCCTGGCCCCGCTCCTGGCCGCGGCCAGCTGAGGACCGGCTACGGCTCAGCGCATCAGCTGGTCGATGTAGTCCGCGCCGATGCCGTTCTTCTCGTAGTGGTCGCGGACCAGCGCGATGTAGTCGAACACGTCGAAGGTGCCGTTCGGCTCGCCGTTCTCGTCGAGCCAGATCAGCGGCCCGGTGACGTTGAAGGTGACGCGCATGGGCTCGTCGCACTCGTAGGCGATCAGCGTGTGCGACTCGCCGGGCGCCTCGTAGACCCAGTCGCCCGCGGTGGCGATCCAGTCGTGCTCCAGGTAGCCCCACTTGCCGGAGATCGTGTAGGCGAACACCTGCTGCGGGTGGTAATGCCGGTTCACCAGGCCGGCGCCGCGGCACATCAGCACGTCGCACCACCGGTTCTGGCTGGGGGAGATCCACAGCGGCCGGGTGCCGACGGTCTCGGACAGCGGAGCGTAGAAGCGCTCGTCCTCGGTCGGGGCGTTCGCGATGTACGCCTCCGGCAGCGCGCCGGGCCGGAACTTCTGCTCGATCGGCTTGAGCTCCCGCCAGAATTCGCTGTTCGCCATAGTTCCTCCTCAGCATCAGCGTCCCCCGCGCCACCCGGCGACGGCAAGGCGTGCGATCAGCGATTGTCCCTCACGACATTCCCGCCCCACCCGCGTTGTGCTCCGGCCACGGGCCCGCACATCGGCCTGCGCGCGCGCTTGCCGCCCGCCCGTTCGGCACATCACTCTCGTATCTGTGATTCCCCTCCCCGAACCGGACCTGACGCCCCAGACCGTCATCGAACGGGCCCGAGCGCTGATCCCGGCCGTCCGCGCCCAGCAGGACGAGGCCGAACGGCTCGGGCATCACACGGCGGAGCTCGACCGGCAGTTCACCGAGGCCGGGTTCTACCGGATCCTGCAGCCGCGCCGGTTCGGCGGCTACGCGTTCGGCCTGCCCACGTTCTGGCGGGTGATGCTGGCCGTCTCCGCGGGCGATCCGGGCACCGGCTGGGCCCTGACCCTCGGCGCCCATCACGTGCTCACGATCGGGGCGTGGTTTTCCGAGGCGGGGCAGCGTGACATCTTCGGCTCGTCCGGCGAGTTCAAGGGTCCGCACCGGGCCCTGCCGTCCGGTACCGCCGAGCCCGCCGACGGCGGCTACGTGGTCACCGGCACCTGGGACTACTGCTCGGGCAGCGCGCACGCGACCCACTTCATGTGCAATGCGATGGTGGCCGGGACGACCGACCGGATCACCGCGGTCATGCCCATGGACCAGGTCACGGTCCTGGACGACTGGGGCGACGGGGCCACCCTGGGGATGAACTCCAGCGGGTCGAACAGCGTCCGCGTCGAGGACGTGTTCGTGCCGGCGCCCCGCACCACGCCGGCCGACTGGACCCACGGCGAGACCATGGCCCCAGGGGCTGCCCTGCACGGCCCGCTGTACTGCGGCCGGATCTACGCCTTGTACCACGCCGGCCTGGTCATCCCGGTGATCGGCGCCGCGCGGGCCGCGCTGGACGAGTACGAGCAGATAATAAAGTCCAAGCTGACCTACTTCCCGCCGCAGGTACCCAGGTACACCCACCCGGACTACCAGCGGACCTACGGCCACGCGCTGGCGCTCACCGACGCGGCCGAGGCCATCGTCCTGCACGTCGGGGACCGCTACATGGAGCTGGCCGAACGCTGGGCCGCGACCGGGGAGCCGTTCACCCGCGAGGACGACGTCCGGCTGTTCGCGATGGTCCAGCAGGCCGGCCAGCTGGCCGCGCAGGCCGTGCAGGAGGTCTTCGCGGTCTCGTCCTCCTCGGCGGCCAAGCGCGGCACGCGGCTGCAGCGCTACTACCGCGACGTGGCCATGTACCACGGGCACATCGCCGCGCAGTACCTGGCCACAGCGGGCGACCTGGCCCGCGTCCACTTCGGCCTGCCGGACAGCCTGTTCTAGCAAAGGGCGCCGAGCCGGGCGGCGAGCAGGCACAGGTCGTCGGCGCGCGGCGCGGTGCCGACCATGGCGGCCTGAGCCGCCGCGCAGGTCTGCTCGGCGGTACGGTCCGCCCCGAGCCGCATCACGCGAGCCAGCCGGGTCAGCCCCTCGCCGAGGTCACGGTGCCGGTCCTCGATCAGCCCGTCGGTGTAGAACAGCACCGTGCCGCCCGGACCGATCCGCCGGCGCCCGGCGGTGAAGCCGCCGGCGCCGACGCCGAGCATGGTGCCCGACGCGGCGTCGAGGTAGCTGACTCGTCCGGACCTCGTGACGCAGATCGGGGGCGGGTGCCCGGCGGAGGCGTATATCAGCTGGCCGGAGGCCAGGTCGAGAACGGCGTATACCGCGGTAGCCAGCGCGTCGGGAAGCAGCCGAGCCAGCGCGGCGTCGGTGGCGGCCAGCACCGCCGCCGGGTCGGCCTTGTCCACGGCGTAGCCGCGGAGCAGGTTCCGCACCTGCCCCATCACCGACGCGGCGGCGACGTTGTGCCCGACTACGTCGCCGACGGCCAGGCCGACTCGCCCGTCGCCGAGGGCGAACACGTCATACCAGTCTCCGCCGACGTCCAGGCCCGTTGTGCTGGGCAGGTAGCGGGCGGCGAGATCCAGGCCCGCGATCCGCGGCAGGGAGTCCGGGAGCACGGCGCGCTGGAGCGCTCGTGCTACCGCGTGATCCCAGGCGGACTTGTCCGCGTTCGCCAGGCCGACCGCGAGCTGACGTCCCAGTTCCTCGGCCACCGGGATGTCGCCGGTTTCGGCGAAGCCGGGACGGTCCGCGGCCCGGCTCAGGGTGATCACCCCGACTGGCTGCTCGTCGGCCATCAGCGGCACGGCGATGACGTGCCGCGGATCGAGCCGGGCCACGATTTCCTGCAGCGGCGAGCCGAAGCGGGAGTGCCTGCCCCGCGACTCGGCGGTGCTCTCCTTCACCACCGTGCGGCCTGCCTCCCAGGCGGCCTGGACGACCAGCGGGCCGGTCCGGGGGATCCGGTAGTCCCGCAAGTCAGTGACGGTCACGTCGCCTGCCGGGGTGCGGTAGGCGACCGAGGTGGCGCGCAGCATCCCCTCATCACCAGGCCGGAACGTCACGCAGAGGTCCGCCAGGCCGGGGACCACTAGCTTGGCCGCCCGGCTGAGCAACTCGTCCCTGTCGGTAGCGACGCTCACCAGTTCGCCGGCCTGGATCAGGAAGCCGAGCCGCTCCCGGGCGATCTGCGCCTCGGCCCGCACGGCCCGCTCCCGGTCCGCTATCGCGGTCCTCTCCAGCTCGGCGCGGCGCTGCTCGGTGACGTCACGGAATATCACGTAGCCGCACCGCGGTCGCCCCGCCCCGTCGGGCCGGTAAGGGACCGCGGTGACCTTCAGCCAGCGCAGCCCGCCGGTCCGCGCGTCCGGCATGCCGATCATCTGGTCGGCGACCACCTCGCCGGTGCGCAGCGCCACCTCCAGGGGCAGTTCGCCGGCGGCGGGCGGCGTGCCATCCTCGCGCACCGCGTGCGCGGCCGCTGGCAACGGCCAGGTGAGCAGATCCTCCGGCGGCAATCCGATGATCTGGCTCGCCGCAGGGTTCGCCTCGAGGATCAGCCCGTCGGCGGAGTAGCGGATGACGCCGAAAGGAAGCGTCTCGAACAGGGCCCGGTAGCGATCCTTGACCGCCGCCAGCTCACCGGCCAGCTCCTCGCTGCGGTAGCGGTCCCGCACCGGCGCGGTGACGTCGGCGCCGAAGAACAGCACGCCGGTCACCGCGCCGGAATCGTCGCGTACCGGTTGATAGAAAGCGTCCGCGAAAGCCCGTCCCAGCCATCCCCGGCGATGCCCGGCCCAGGCCGCCTTCTCGTGCGGCCAGAGCGGCTCGCCGGACCCCAGCGCCTGCCGGAACAGGTCGAAGCCGTGCTTCGCGTCTACCTCGGGCAGCGTCGCGGTCAGCGACCGTCCGGCCAGCTCATCACGGTCGACCAGGGCGTGGAACCTGTCGTTGGCGAACTGCACCACCAGATCGGGCCCGGTGACGAACGCCACCGCGACCGGCATGTCGGCGAACATGTCCGCGGACGGGAGCGGCCACCCTGGCGACCCGCGCCCATGAGGCATGGCTGCCAGATTCACTATCCCCCCTCACCGCCGGTCACGCGGTGCCATCACCCGTAACCGGTATTACCGTACATACGGATGTTACCTGCGCGGATGCCAGCAGTAGGGCGGCCGGGAACATCCTGAGACGCACGTGGTGCGGACAGGCCCCGGCCCGGGCTCAGGAGTCGTGGATCATGAGGCCGCGGATGTTGCGGCCGTCGAGCATGTCACGGTAACCCTGGTTGATGTCGTCCAGGCGGTACCGGGTGGTGACCAGTTCATCGAGCTTGAGCTGCCCGGCCCGGTACAGCTCGAGCAGCTTGGGGATCGTGTCGAACGGGTTGCCGCTGCCGAACAGCGCGCCCTGGATCCGCTTCTCGAACAGCGTGAGCTCGAACGACGGCAGCTGGATGGTCTTCTTGCCCGGGCCGGCTAGCCCGGTGATCACCACCGTGCCGCGCTTGCGGACCGCTGCGAACGCCGACGCGATGACCTCTTCGGTCACCACGCCCACCGTGATCAGCGCCTGATCCGCGCCGACGCCCCGGGTGAGCTCGGTGACGAGTTCCTGTGCTGCCGCCGCGTCGGCCGCGACGTGGGTGGCGCCGAATTCCATGGCGTGTTCCCGCTTGAACTCCAGCGGGTCGACCGCGATGACGTTGCGGGCGCCGGCGAACGCCGCGCCCTGGACCGCGTTGATGCCGACGCCGCCGATCCCGTAGATCACGGTCGTGTCGCCCGGCCGGACGCCGCCCGCGTTGACCGCGGTACCCCAGCCGGTCGGCACCCCGCAGCCGGCCAGCGCCACCGTCTCGAGCGGCAGGTCGTCGTCGATCTTGATGCAGGAGTGCTCGGACACCACCGAGCGCTCGGAGAACGTGCCCAGCAGGCACATCTGGCCGAAGTCCTCGCCGTCGGCGTGGAACCGGAACGTGCCGTCCGGCAGGCAGTTGTCCACGAACAGCGCGCCGAGGTCGCACAGGTTGGTCATGCCTTGCGCGCAGAACCGGCAGTGCCCGCAGGTCGGCAGGAACGAGCAGACGATGTGGTCGCCCGGCTTGAGCCGGGTCACGCCGGCGCCGACCTCCTCGACCACCCCGGCGCCCTCGTGCCCGCCGACGATCGGGTACCGCACCGGGATGTCACCGGTACGCAGGTGGTCGTCCGAGTGGCAGAGGCCGGCGGCCGCGAACCGGACGAGTACCTCGCCCTCCCTGGGCGGATCGAGGTCCAGCTCGATGACCTCCCAGTCCTTGCCCATGTCCCGGAGCACCGCTGCCCTGGTCTTCATCTTTCTGTCTCCCGCTCGTGCGACGGCCCGCAGGTATCGCGGCCATCATCCGCCCGTTCGGCGCCTGGGTCTATATCGTCCGGCCCCAAGACTGCCGCCCGCACCTTGGGCCTCGCGGACCAGCGGCTCACTCCGCCCGGAGCAGCCGGGCCGGCTGTGATCGCGCGGCCAGCAGCGCGGGCACCGCGGCGAGCAGGTTGGCAGCGGCGAGCACCGCCACGGCCAGGGCCGCTATCAGGACCGGCTCGGCCACGGTGACCGGCACGACGCCGAAGTCCGTGGCGAATACCCGCCACAGCACCCGTCCCGCCGCGACGCCGACCGGTACCCCGACCGCGATCCCGGCCAGCGCCACCGTGGTCGCCTGCCAGCAGACGGCCGCGGCGACCTGGCGGCGGACGAATCCCAGCGCCTTGAGCAGGCCGGCCTCGACGTGCCTGGAAGCCACGCTGACCAGCAGCAGGTGCAGCAGCGTCGCGGCGCCGAACACCGACAGCGCCGCCGCGAACAGCAGCGGGAAGTTCACCGACTCGCCGAAATTGATCAGCACGGTCGGCTCGGCTGGCCGGTAGCTGAGGTCGGAGTACTTGGCGGTGTGCCGGGCTAGCGCCGTGCTCCCGGCGGCCCCCGGGGCCGCCCGGACCAGCACCACGGTACTGAGGCCGTTCTTGACCGAAAGCTGGCAGGCGGACCGCTTGGGGCCCGCCGGGCACTGCATGCCGACGTAGGCACTGGTCGTCATCACGGCCCCGTTTCCCAACCCGCCGGTCTCGGCGTTCAGGGACGCCCGGCCGATCACGTGGAAGCTGGCCACGTGCGGCTTCCCGTCCGAATCGGCCACCGTGACCCGGACGGTCCCGCCGACCCGGGCGCCGGTGGCGCGCATCGTGGCCACACCCAGCATGATGTCCCGGTCACCGCGGGGCAGGCGGTCGTCCAGGGCAGACAGCAGGGCAGTACCGCGGATCGGGGTCATCGCTATCGTGCGTACATGCGTGCCGTTGACGTTGACCTCTACGAATGCGCCCACGGTTATCTGCTTGATGGCCTGGTCACCCGTCAGGCCCTTCAGCAGCGGCCCGTTGACCTTCGCCTGGGACCCGGGGGTGCCGTCGGAGGCGAAGTAGGCCTGGAACGGCGCGCCGTACAGCGCAGGTGAGGAAAGGAGATGGGTCAGGCTGGCCCCGAAGACCGCGGTCGCGCACAGCGCCGCCACCGCCATCACCGTGCCGAGCAGGGCCGTCCCGACCGGCTGCCCGTCCCTGGAACGCTCGAACGCGTGCCTGATGCCGATCAGGGCGGGGGCAGGCAGCCGAGCCTGGGCGGCGGCCCGCCCCGCCGCTACCGTCACCGGCGCCGGCTGCCACGGCGCGCGGCTGCGCAGCAGCCGGGCCTGGCGTATCGCGGGCCAGACCGATACCGCGGTCACGGCGGCCAGCACGGCCAGCGCGCCGGGCAGGACCACCGCGGGGTCGAGGGACACGCGACCGGGGGAGGGCACGGCCAGCCGCGCCTCGCCCACCGGTGTCAGCGGAGAGGCCAGCACCGCGATCAGTACGGCTCCCGCGGCCCCGGCCGCACCGGTCAGCAGCGCACGCAGCAGGGCCAGCCACACGAACTCACGGGGCCTGACGCCGAGCGCCGACAGGGCAGGATGATCTGCCCGTTCGGCGGCCGTCTGCCGGGCCATCGCCTGCCCGATGACCGCCAGCGCGGCCAGGGCGGCGAGGCCGGTCAGCACATACCAGCCGATGACCTGCGGACGGATCGAGGCTTGCACCGCGTCGGCAGCCTCATCAAGGTCGAGGGTGCCGTACACGTCCGGCGAGCGGAACCGGCTGTCGAAGCCGGCCAGGTCGGCGGCCCCGTGCGCCAGCCGCACGTAATAGGTTCGCAGCAGGGCCACGCGCTGATTGAACGCCGCGGCGTACGCGGTCGTGGCGTAGAGGTCGTAGTGCGAGCTGCCACCGGAGGGGAACTCGCTCTCGGCGGCGACGATGCCTACCACGCGCAGCGCCGGACGCAGGGCCGGGGACGGCTTGCCCTTGCCCGTTTCCAGCTCTGCCTGGGTGATCAGCTGCGGCCGGAGGATCGAGCCGATGCGTACGCCGTTGTCCCGGGCCAAGGTGAAGGACGCCAGCACCTCACCGGGGTCCGACTGGCGTGGCATCCGCCCGGACAGGAGCGTGACCACCCGCATCAGCTGACCCGGCGGAACCTCGTTGACCAGGAAGTTAATGGTGTCGATCGGCTTGCGGCAGGACGTGCAGCCCACGGTATCGCTGAGGGTCACGGGCACCGGCGTCGCCGAGGAAACGTGCGGCAGCCTGCTCACCTGCGGCAGCTTCTTCTCGCTGTACACGATGACGTCGTAGCCATGACGCGCTGCGAACTCGGGGAACGCGTGCGCCGTCCGGTGCCCGGCGGACGCCGTGGCCAGGACGAATCCGCCGGCCACGGCGACGAGGAGGCTAAGCGCCAGCCACGACTTCCAGTACTGCCGGAACCGCGCCCGGAGCACCATCACGACCGCCCGCACAGCCACCTCCCCCTGTGCACCCACCCAGGGTCGCGCGAAACCGGGCGCGTCGCCAAGGTGGCCAGCCACCAGGCTGCCTTCGTGGCAGTACCACCGCCAGCCCTGCGCAGGGCCGGCGCGTAGCGCAGCCGCCGCGGTGGTGCCATCCCGGCTATGAGCTGACCGGGCGCTGGCCGGCCGCGCGGAGCAGCTTGTTCAGCATGGTCAGCTGGTACATCCCGTCGAGGACATGGACCGGCTGGAGCAGCCCGGCCGCCGCGGCGTGGCTGGTCTCGGCCAGGATCGAGGCGGCCAGCGGGTCCTCGGTGAAGGTGATCTGGCCGAACGACTGGGCCAGCACCGCGGCCGGCAGGCGGCTGCCCTGCCGGGTGGCTAGCTGCTGGTTCACCGCCTGCGCGGCGGACTCGGGCGCCGTGGTGATCAGGTTCTCGGCCTGTATGTGGCCTTTGAGCAGCCCGGTGACCGCTGCGGGGTGGGCGGACAGGTATCGCTGGGTCACCACGAGGACCGCGGTGGCGAACCGGCCGCCCGGCCACAGGCTGGCCTCGTTCACCAGCACGTGCCCGCCTGCCGCCACCATCTGGGCGTCTTGCGGCGCGGGCTCCCACGCCCCCGCGATGTGCCCGGCCTTCAGCTGCCGCACCAGGTAGGAGCTGGTCATCGTGATATGCCCGGCGCCGGGGGAGGACTGGCCCTGCTGGCGCAGCCAGGTGGCCAGGGCGGCCTGCTGCGCGCCGCCCGCCGGGGCGGCCACCGGTGCGTGCGCGAGCTGGCGGGCGCTGCTGATGCCGCTGCGGACCACCAGTTCGGCGCCGCCGGACGCGGCACCCGCGATGACCTTGATCAGCCTGCCCGGCGAGGACTGCCACGCTGACACCGCGGCCACCGGGTCCATGTACGCCGCGTCCAGCTGGCCGCCTTCCAGCGCCGCCACCTCCGCGGCGTTGGTGGTGAACGGTACCGGATCGACGATCGTCCCGGACAGATTCGCCCCGAAATAGCCCATCTGCAGGCCGGCCAGCGCCGGCGCGTCGGCGGCCTGACCAGCTACACCCCCTTCGGGTACGCGGGAGGCTACACCGACCCCAGCGGACTCCTCTACCTCATCCACCGTTACTACGACCCGGCGACCGGCCAGTTCATATCGGTAGACCCGGACGTCGCCGATACAGGCCAGCCGTATGCCTACGCGGGCGGTGATCCAGTCGGCGCCACCGACCCGCTAGGAGAATGGACTGTGTACGGGACATGCAGCCGCTGCAATTTCGGCGAGGAGGTCTGGGCGAATATAATGTACGTCGCTCTAAGCACGATCACGCGTCCCTCGGGCACCGGGACCGCGCTCAAGACTCCCAGGATTACGAATCCGATAATGTTGGATACGAGGATTCCTGACCTCTACTGGATAAGTAAGAGTCATAAGCGCGGAGTGATCAATGAGCTCAAGGTGGGGTACAACACGATGTCAACCGGCTCCATCTGGAAGGAACTAGCCGACGACTGGGATCTGCTCTACATGGGATGGGGAGTAGCGCGAAACGGGCCCTTCAAAGGGAGGAAAATTCCAGTGTCCGCCTCCATCTGGTGGTTCTTGCCCAACCGGGGCGGAGTATCGAATCCCGCTGCGTCGCTGCTGGCAAACCTTGAGGAGGACGGCATCAACAGCATCGTGATCGAACAGGAGCGCGGCGCACCGCCGCCTCCTCCTCCTAAGAAACAGAGCAGAAAGCAACAGGATCGGGAAGCCACAGAGCTTGAAAGTGGCAAGAGGGGAGAGATACAGGAGGCAGTGGATACGCTATTCGGACCGCCGCCCATATTTTTCTGCGTGCCATAGTCTCAGGCACGTGGACGGTAAGCCGGCCGGGCTGGACTCTTGCTGAGGAGAGCAGACACTGATGCCAGAGGGCGAACTCCCTGACGATGGAGAGCTGCGGCTGGGCGGGGTGGTCCTGTCCGGGAGGCGTGCATATACAGACGATCTATGGAGCGAGGGCCGGCTTGTCGCGTGGGTGACGGACGGGCAGGTGCCGGACGCGGGGCGGGTCTGGCAGCAGCTGTCGGATCTGGCCGCGCAGACGGGCCTGCTGCCCGTCTTGTCAGCTCTGGGGGCAGAAGGCTTCGCGTATCACCACGACGTGGCCGCGGTCGCTGGACTGGACGCGGCCGAGATCTTGGCCTGGCGATGGGAAAACAAGACCACCCCCGACGGCGACCCGGACGCCGACGCGTGGACAGCGGGCCTGCATCAGCCGTACACCCGGCGGTTCCCGGGTCTGGCTCCGCCGATGCGCGAGCAGCTGGCCGTGCCCGCGACAAAAGACGCGCTCGATACGGTGCCGCCTCAGTTCGTGTGCCTGGCCGCGGTGTCCCGGGCGGCTGACTTCCTGACCGAGGTCGGTTGGTTCACCACCGAAGCGTGGGAACCGCCGCTGCATCTGTCGGCGGTGCTGCGCTCGTGGGAAGACAGGTTCGGGGCCCGGCTGCTGCAGATCGGCCCGGCCGCCAAGATCCGGCTCTTGGTCAGCAGGCCACCCCGGACCGAGGACGAGGCGCTGGCCGTAGCGGCTGAGCTATGGGCGTTCGGGGATACGACCTGGGTTACCTACTCGTCGGAGGAGCAGGTCGACAGCGTCGCCGACATCGCCTCCCTGATCATCGATCAGCCGATCTGGGGATTTTGGTGGGACTGATGCTGCGTCGGCGTCACGTGTAGCTGAGGCGGCCGCTATATACATGAGCGTTCCAGAAGTTCTTACGCCGGCCTGCGGTTCCGGTAGTCATGATCGTTGCACGCACCGGAAGCCGTCTGAGAAGGGCTTTCCCAAGCGCCTGCGTGATGGATTCAAGATCGCGCTATGCGGCTGTGATTGCCATGCGGCTTGTCCGCTGACCGGCCAGGCGGATGTTACAGATCGTGAATGGGAGACATCGTGTTCGTGCCCGGGCGCGCAATTGCCCCGGGACTTCTACCGGAACAGACGCGAGGATGACCAGAGGCTGCGTGCTGCCGCGGTCGCCGTTCAGGCAGAATCCGCAGGCAAGACCCGTACCCAGATCCGCGAGCTGCTCATCAACGAGCTGAAGACCGGACCCGGGCCGCTGCCGTCGAGCGATGACCTGGATTTCGCAGTTGACTACATTGCGCGATCCGCCGAGCAGGAAGCGGCCGGGCGAACTGGTACGACGCGCACATTGAGGGTGCTCGCCGGAGGGCTGACCGATCTGGCCCGGACTCTCCTGGGGGGCCTGAAGAATGACGTCTCAGATCCCAGCGGGCGCGAGCCGTATTATCTCTCCCCGGACAGCCCTGCCAAAGGACTTGAGGTGATCATTGCCCCCGGAGCGCAGTCGGCACTCGATGCTCTGGGGGCAGATGAGCGGCGCCGGGCTGAGATGGGCGGAGTCGGGCCCGAGGAACAGGCGCAACGCGCCGCGAAACCGGCGCTGGTTTTCGTGCGTCTCGAATCAGGGACCGAAGACCACGAGATCGACGGAGAACGGGGCGGTGTACTCCGGCGCCCCGTTGTCACGGTTCACCTCGGCCGGCATCAACTGGGCAGGCTGAGCGCCGAAGACGGCGCACGGCTCGATTCCGACCTACGGGCGGCGCAACAGCAGAACCGCGCCGTCTGGATGAGCGGTTTCTACTACGCACCGACCACGGCCGCCCGCGCTCGGTTGCTGCTCTACCCCGGATCTCTGCCATTTCCGTCATCGCCTGGCCAGGTGTGAGGGTACTCAGCGGGCCGTCGACGGGTCAGGCGCCGCGCTCAGCTTCAGCTCCGAGCTGTGGTAGGCGGCCCGGTCGGCCAGTTCGGGGCTGTACCGGGTGATGATCTGCCGGACCCGCAGCGCGGCCGGCGGCCCGAGCAGGTCGTAGCACCCGATGAACAGTTCGCGGGCGTCCGCCCGCGGCCAGCCCTCGGGCAGCAGCTCCGCGGGCAGATCCGGGTCCTGGGCAGGAAACGCGCGCCATTCGTCCATGACCCGGGTCCTGGCGATCAGCGCGTCGGTCGGCGGCACCCGCCCGGCCACCGCCGCGTCCCGCAGCTGGCCGGCGAAGGAGATGAAGCACTCGTACCGCTGGCGCAGCCCGGCCAGGTCCCAGGCCCGGGCCGGGATCTCGCCGTCGGCCGGCACCGAGCTCGCCCGGAACGCGGTGCCGGTGGTGATGTCGAGGTCCTTCAGGTACCCGATCACCTCGGCGGCGTGATCGCGCGGGGACACCCACAGGCCGTCGTACAGCGGCGCGAACCCGCGCCAGCGCAGCTGCTTGCGTAGCGCGTCGCGGGCGGCCCGGTTGTCTTCGGGGATGGAGAACGCGACCAGCGACCATATCCCGTCCCATGGCTGGCTGGCCGCGCCGAAGGAGAAGATCCGCCGCGCGCCGTCGTCCAGGATCCCGGCCGCCCGCGGGCTCAGCCGGGAGAACGTGCGGCGGCCGGTCTTGGACGTGATCAGCAGCCCGTTGCGGGTCAGCCGGCTCAGCGCGGCCCTGGCCGCCGAGTCGCTGACGCCGAACTCGGCCAGCAGCGCGACGATCGCCGCCGAGGGCAGCGGCTCGGTCCGCTGCCACCAGTAGTCACCGAGCAGGGTCAGCAGCAGCCGCGGCGGCCGCTGTGCGGCGGCGCCGGGCGATGTCCACGGCTCAGGCGGCGCGGAATCCGCCAGGTCAGGCGATACGGTGCTGCTCACCCGACGAGAATAACTATTGCGGGTCAATTCCGAGGAACCGGAAGCAGTTATGCCACGTGATGTCCTCGAGCTCAGCCGGGCCGAGCCCCATTGACCGCAGCGTCCGCCCGCATGGCTCCTCCCGGGGCATCGCCGGGAAGTCGGACCCCACCAGCAGCCGGTCCGCGCCCAGCATGTCGACGAGGTACCGGATGGCGCGCCGGTCGAATACCAGGGAGTCGTACCAGAACCGGCGGGCCAGCTCGGCCGGCCCGGCCGCGGCCGCCCACGGTGTGGCCTCCGGCCCGCGCTCGCCCGGCGGTTCTTCGTTCCAGGTGCGGCCCCAGAACCACTGCGCCCGGGTCAGCATCAGCGGGAACCCGCCCGCCGCGTGGCTGAACGCCAGCCGCAGCGACGGGTACTTCTCCGCCACCCCGCCGGTGATGATCGCGGCCGCGGCCAGCGAGCCCTCGACCCCGACCCCGAAGGTCGCGACAGCCGGGCCCGGCAGCCGGTCGGAAGGAGCGGGCATCGCGTGCACGAAGACCGCCATCCCGAGCCGTTCGGCCTCCGCGAAGAACCCGAGGAACCGGGGGTCGGCCAGCGACACCCCGGCCACGTTGGACGCGATCTCCACCCCGGCCAGCCCCAGGCCGGCGATCCCGGCGAGCTCACCGGCGGCCAGGTCCGGATCCTGCAGCGGCACCGTGCCCAGGCCGTAGATCCGGCCGGCCGCCGCCGCGCACAGCGAGGCGATGTACTCGCTGACCCACCGGGCCAGGTCCCGCCCGGCGCCGGCGGGCAACGCGTAGTTCAGCAGCGGAGGGAACGGCGAGACCACCTCGGCGTCCACCCCGCTGGCCGCGCTCGCGGACAGCCGTTGCTCGGCGTCGAACCACACGGTCCGGGCGGTGAACCGCAGCGCCCCCGACGTCAGCAGCCGCGAGTCCTCCCCGGCGACAGCCGACATCGCGGGCCACGACGCCGGGTCGCAGCCGGACGGAGCCAGGGGAAACGACCCCGGCAGCACGTGCGCGTGCGCGTCGATCAGCAATCTAAGCCCCCGGCATGATCGCGACGTGCACCGCGTTCTCGCCCGGTACCTCTCCGGCCAGCGTCTCGATGGCCCGGGCCACCTCCTCCAGGCCGAACGTGTGCGTGTGCATCCGCTCCAGCGGGAACCGGCCCGCCTCGATCAGGCGGATGGCCTCGGCGTAACCGCGGGAGTCCACGCTGAACGCGCCGACCACGGTGAGCGCCCGGTTGATGATCAGGTCCGTGGACAGCTCGAGCGGCTGCCTGCCCTTCAGCCCGGCGAGCACCACGCGGCCGCCCCAGCGGACGGCGTTCAGCGCGTCCCTGACCGGCTGCGCGGCCATCGGCGTCAGGTCCAGGGCCACGTCGGTCCCGGTCCCGCCGGTGATCTCCATCACCCGCTCGACCGTGTCCTGCGCATCCACGTCGATCGTGTGGTCCGCGCCGAACTCCCGGGCCAGCGCCAGCTTGCCGGCGTCCCGGGCCAGCCCGGTCACGATGATCGTCCCGGCCCCGGCCGCCCGGGAGGCCAGCACCGCGGCCAGGCCGCGCTGCCCGGTGCCCAGGATGAGCACGGTGCTCCCGAGCTCCACCCCACCCAGGTGACAGGCCCAGCGCACGCCCGCGCCGAGCGGGTTGTACATCACCGCTACCTCGGCCGGGATGTCGCCCCGCACCTTGTGCAGGATCGAGTTCGGGTGCAGGTGGATGTACTCGGCGAAGCCGCCCCACGGGCCGAGCCCGCGCTCCGGCGGGTTCGAGCCGCCGTGGCTGCCGATCCGGTTGCGGCACGACATGTACCGCCCGGCCAGGCACAGGTCGCAGGACCGGCAGGGGATAAGGATCTCCACCGCTACCCGGTCGCCGGGCCGAACCCCCCAGCGCGCCGCCGCGGAGTCGCTGACCTCCTCGATGATCCCGAGCGGCTCGTGCCCGGGCACCATCGGCAGCCACTGGCTGCTCAGATGGCCCTTGTACTGTTCCACGTCGCTGCCGCAGATCCCGCACGCCTCGACCCGCAGCAGCCCGCCGTCCTCCGGCCCGATCACGGGCCGCGGAAACTCCCGCATCTCCAGCTGCCGCGGACCGGCCTGTACCACCGCGCGAATCGTGTCAGCCATCGGCAAGCTCCGTAGCATCCAGGGGGATCAGCGGCACCGGGCCGGCCGCCGCGCCCGCGTCCGGTGTGTACGCCCAGTACTTGGCCCGGGCGCCGCCGTCCACGACGAAATCGCACCCGGTGATCAGGCGGGCGTAGTCGGACGACAGCCAGGCGATGCAGTGCCCGATGTCGGTGGGCGTGGCCGGCTCGCCCATCGGGATGTTGCCGCGCACGTCATACGTCCCGGTCGGCCGCCACCAGGGTGGCCGATCGCGGGCCCCCCGGGCAGCAGGCGGGCGCAGCTCGGTGCGGCCCTCGGCGCGCCACTGGGCCAGCAGTTCCGGGTTGTCCGGCCGTGGCGCGGTCGGGGTGAAGCTGTTGACCCGGATCCCGTACGGCGCCAGGTCCATCGCGGCGGCGCGGACGAAGTTGGCCAGGCCGCCCTTGTGCGTGGCGTAGGCGATGAAGCCCGAGGCGCCCTGCCACGCGTTCGAGGACAGGATCGACACGATGGACCCGCGGATGTCCCGCTCGATCATCGCCACCGCCGCGTGCTTGGTGAACAGGAAGTTCCCGTTGACCGCGATGGTGATCGCGCGGTTGAACGAGGCCAGGTCCTCGTCCAGGATGTGGTTCGTGTGCAGCCAGGCCGCGTTGTTGACCACGATGTCGATCCGGCCCCACGCCTCGAGCACCGCGGCGATGTTCGCCAGCACGTCGGCTTCCACGCTGACGTCACCGGACATCGCGAGCCCCGTCCCGCCGTTGCGCTCGATCCGCCGCACCGCCGCCTTCGCCGCGTCCGGGACAAGATCGTTGCACGCCACCTTCGCCCCGTAACGGGACAGCGCCAGCGCGATCCCGCTGCCGATGTTCGGCCCGGCCCCGGTGACCAGCGCCACCTTCCCGTCCAGCGACACGTCCAACGGTCATCCCTCCTGTGCTCTCACCGACCGCTCCGCTCTCACCGACCGCTCCGCTCTCACCGACCGCTCCGCTCTCACCTGACCGGCTCCGCTCACTGACCGGCTCCGCTCACTGACCGGCTCCGGCCCTGCGTCTTCCGCCGTGCATAGTGCACCAAATCAACCGCATAGCCCGAAACAACCAAGATCTTTTACGGACTTGACGTACCACGGCGCGCTCAAGCACCACAGCACGCAGGGGCATCATGGCTTGCTCAAGCACCACGGCACGCCCGGGCATCACCGTGCACGCGAGGCGAGCGCGCGCATGGGAACGTGCCTGTGGCATCAAGACTAGCGGGCCCGGCGCCGCCGGCATCCTGACAGGGGCCTTGGGGCTGGCCACAGCGCCCGGCCCGGCCAATGCGGTGCTGGTCATAAGAGGCCCCTTCCGGGTCAGGGCACACGATATATGACACTTTCGACGACGAGAAGCGCGTGATATGAAAACTAAGGGCAGAGCGGTTTGTCGCGACGCCCAAGCCAGGACCCAAGCCAGGACCCGAGACAAGACCAAGCCAGCACGCAAGCCAGCACGCAAGCCAGGACCCTCAGCCAAGACTCGAGCCGGAGGAGCCAGATGATGAAGACCCGGGCGGCGGTGCTCCGCAAGGGCGGCCAGCCATGGGAACTCACCGAGCTGGACCTGGACGAGCCCAAGGCCGGCGAGGTCCTCATCCGGTTCGAGGCGGCCGGGCTGTGCCACTCCGACGAGCACATCCGGGCCACCGGCACCGCGCGCCTGCCGCTCGTCGGCGGCCACGAGGGCGCCGGCGTGATCGAAAAAACCGGGCCAAACGTCACAAGGGTAAAGACAGGCGACCGGGTGGCCTGCTCCTACATCCCCGTCTGCGGCACCTGCCGGTACTGTTCGACCGGCCACCAGAACCTGTGCGACGCGGGCAAGAACGCCGCCATCGGCTGCCTGACCGACGGCACCTTCCGCTTCCACGACAGCAACAAAGAAGACCTGGGCGGCATGTGCGTGCTCGGCACGTTCTCCGAGCGCGCCGTCATCTCCGAGTGGTCCTGCGTGAAGATCGAGGACGACATCCCGTTCGAGCTGGCCGCGCTGGTCAGCTGCGGCGTGACCACCGGGTTCTGTTCCGCGACCAAGGCAGGCGACGTGCGCCCCGGCGACACCGTGGTGATCTTCGGCACCGGCGGCGTGGGCATGAACGCCGTGCAGGGCGCCAGGTACGCCGGCGGGAAGAACGTCATCGCGATCGACCCGGTGGAGTACAAGCGCGAGCAGGCGATGGAGTTCGGCGCCACTCACGCGTTCGCGGGCCCGGAGGAGGCTCAGGAAACCATCGTCAACCTGACCCGCGGCCAGCTCGCGGACAAGGTGATCTGCACCGTCGGCGAGATGGACAACGAGGTGGTCAAGGCGGCCGTCAACCTAACCGGCAAGGCGGGCACGATCGTCATCACCGGCGTCGGCTACTACGACATGGTGCTGCCCGGCGGCATTCTCATCGGCTACCACCGGCGGATGCAGGGCTCGCTGTTCGGCGGGGCCAACCCGCTGTACGACATCCCGATGATCCTGGGCCTCTGGCAGTCCGGCGACGTCAAGCTGACCGAGCTTGTCACCAGGCGGTACACACTGGAACAGGTCAACGAGGGCTACCAGGACTTGATGGACGGCAAGAACCTCCGCGGCGTCATCATCCACGAGCACTAGCAAGGAACCCGACACATGCCGTACCCCATCCTCGACCCGACCGGCACCACCACGACCGCGACCAGGCCAAGGCCTCCGCGCGCGCCCCGCCGCCGGGACCTGCGCGGCGCCACCGTCGGCCTGCTCGTCAACACCAAGCAGAACGCCGCCCCGTTCCTGGACGAACTGGGCCGGCTCCTTGTCGCAGAGCACGGCGCCACGGCCACCATGGCCCGCACCAAGGTCAACTTCGCCGCACCCGCGCCCGGAGAGCTCATCAAGGAAATGACCACCAGCTGCGACGTCATCATCACCGGCATCGGCGACTGCGGCTCGTGCAGCGCCTCGGCCGTGGCTGACGGCATCGCGTTCGAGGCGGCCGGCCTGCCCGCCGCGGCGATCTGCAGCGACGCCTTCCGGGTCACCGCCGACGCGATGGCCGAAATCCGCGGCGTCCCCGGCTACCGCTACGCGACCACGCCCCACCCGGTCGCGGTGCTCAACCCCGACCAGGTCAAGCAGCGCGCCGCCCAGGTCCTCGACGACGTGATGAACCTTCTCACCGAGCCGGAATGACGCGGCCAACCCCGGATCCGGAGGAAGCCCAGGCCGCCATCGAGTACTGCTACGCCCAGGGCTGGTCCGACGGCCTGCCGCTGGTCCCCGCGTCCCAGCCGCTCATAGAGCGGTTCCTCGCCACCACGAGCAAGGACCCGGCCGAAATCATCGGCGAGCTGGAGCAGGTCGGCCGGAACTGCACGGTCTACCTGGCCGCCGTCAACGCGGCCATGGCCGGCTGCCTGCCGGAGTACTTCCCGGTGGTGCTGGCCGCGTTCGACGCGCTGATGCACGAGCGCGCCGCCCGCGGCGGCGGCTGGCAGTCCACCAGCGGGCCCGCCCCGATGATCGTGGTCAACGGCCCGGTCCGGCACGAGCTGGGGTTCAACACGCACGGCGGCGCGTTCGGCCCCGGCTTCCGGCCGAACGCCACCATCCCGCGCGCCATCGGCCTGATCATCCGCAACGCCTTCGGCATCCGCCCGCACGTGCTCGAGCAGGCCACCCAGGGCCTGCCGGGCCGCTGGTCGATCTGCCTGGCGGAGAACGAGGAAGAGTCCCCGTGGCCACCGTTCGCCGAAGACGGCGGCCAGCCCGCCGGAGCCAGCGCGGTGTCGGCCACGCTGCTGCGCACCTGCGAGTTCGTCGACAACCGGCACACCCAGGACCCCGAGCATGTGCTCAACGACATCGCCGACACGATCTCGCGCACCGGCTCGCTGATCTTCCGTGACACCTCGGCGGGCGTGGTGTTCTGCCCCGAGCACGCGCAGACGCTGGCGACGGCCGGCCTCACCAAGCAAGACGTCCAGGCCTGGCTGATCGAGCACTGCGGCCGCACCGGCGCCGACCTGCGCCGGGCCGGGAAGAACGGGCTGCGCGGCATCGCCCGCTTCGCCGACGCCGACACCAGCGCCGACGACACCTTTACTCGCATCCTGCCGTCGCCGCGGCACGTCCCGATCGTGGTGGCGGGCGCCCGCAACGCGGCGATCTCGATGGTGGTCAGGATCTTCGGCGAATGGTCCGGCACCGCGACCGAGGTCACGAAATGATTGATACCGAACGGGCCGGGGAAATCGCCGCCACCCTCGCGGCTGACGGCTACCACCTGGCGGTCGCCGAGGCGGGCGGCCGCGTCCGCGTCACGATCACCGCCGGCCCCGATGCCTGCGCCGACTGCCTGGTGCCGGAGCATCTTATGCGCGGTATCCTCGGCCAGGCGCTCGGCGTGCCCGAGGACGCGATCGACCTGGCTTACCCATCGACTCCCTCAGCACCCGAGAAGGAGAGGCCCTGATGTCCCCCAGGACCAGCCCCCCGTTCCGCGCCGATCACGTCGGCAGCCTGCTGCGTCCCCAGCGGCTGCTGCAGGCGCGTGAGGACTCCGCGGCCGGGCGGATCTCGGCGGCGGAGCTGCGCTCGGTGGAAGACCAGGAGATCCCCGGGGCGATCAAGATGCAGGAGGAGGTCGGCCTGCAGTCGGCCACCGACGGGGAGTTCCGCCGGGCCTCCTGGCACATGGACTTCATCTACGCCCTCGGCGGGGTCTCCAAGGCGCCCGGCAACCTGGCGGTGAAGTTCCACAACGCCGCCGGGGACATCGAGTACACCCCGGCCTCGATTCGCGTCGACGGCAGGCTCCACGTCGACGAAACGATCTTCGGCGACGCCTTCTCGTTCCTGCGGTCCCACGTCACCACGGCCGTGCCCAAGCTGACCATCCCGTCGCCGAACATGGTGCACTACCGCGGCGGCCCCGCCTCGGTGGACCAGTCGGTGTACCCGGACATGGAAGAGTTCTGGGCCGGCCTGGCCGCTGCCTACGCCGACGAGGTGCAGCGGCTGAGCCAGCTGGGCTGCACCTACCTGCAGTTCGACGACACCTCGCTGGCTTACCTGAACGACCCGGCCC
>Ga0335081_10005311_pt1 | contig 20378 bp, 20 predicted proteins | sample Lox_Sample_35_FD_206713 | JGI IMG/M metagenome (GOLD analysis project Ga0335081, IMG submission 206713) | Soil microbial communities from Loxahatchee National Wildlife Refuge, Florida, United States - Lox_Sample_3.5 | ecosystem: Environmental > Terrestrial > Soil > Wetlands | place: USA... | reverse complement strand
GGCGGCACCAGCGGCGCCAGCCGCAGCGCCTCCATGCGAACTTCACGGTCGCGGTGCTGCAGCAGTTCCAACACGCCCGTTAGCGGCAGGGCGCGCTCCCATGCCACCAGGATCTGCAAGGCTGCCACCACTTCGCGAGAATCGCGGGATTTCAGCACCTCCGGCACCACGCTCTCGCACAGCTCCGGGGCGTGGCGCCGCAAGTCCTCCGTCAGCAGGATGCGGATCAGCATGCTCTGGGAAACCGCCAGGTGGAACACCTGGCCTATTTCCTGGATACTGCCGGCTTGCACCAGGGCACGCGCGGCCGGCAACCGTACCTCGCGGTCGTCATCCTGCAGAGCCTCCGCCAATATGTCGCCCGCCACGCGCCGGCATGGCTCGTAGGCGCATACGAAAGCCAGCCGGGCGTAAGCCGCGCGGCGCGCCACCGGGTCCCGCGAATGTGCATCCTGGCACCATTCGTGCACCAGGTTCAGATCCAGCGCCAGGTCGCACATGCGGTCCCGCGCGCTCCCCGCCACCGTCCCCTGAAAGCTGAGGATGCCGTCAGCCACAGCAACGCGATGGGAGGCGACGAATTCGCGGATGCGCGTCTGCACGTTGCTTCCCGCCAGGTATTCCACCAGGGCTTCGCGGATCTGTGGTGCGACGCTCTCGGCATCGGCTGCCTCCCGCTGCCGCTTCGAGGCGCGCACCCACACCGCTCCGAACATTGCGGCCAGGAAGAAAGCGTAGCCGCCCAGCAGAAACGCGGCCACCGAGAATTCGATCCGCGTCATCGCCAGAGCAGCCGTTTCATGCGTGCCACCAGCTCCATCGGGCTGAAGGGCTTCACCACGTAATCGTCGGCTCCCAGCGTGAAGCCGCGAAGCACGTCGCTTTCCTGCTGGCGCGCCGTGAGCAGCATGACCCGTACCGGAATCCCCTCGCCGCGGATCGCCGCCAGGACTTCGTAGCCATCCATACCCGGCATATTGACGTCCAGCACCGCGGCGTGCGGTTTATGTTGGCGGATGGATTCCAGCGCGCCGGGACCGTCGGTCGCCGTGTGGCACTCCATCCCAAAGTTCTCCAACGCGGTGCGAACCAGCGTCAGCACCGTGGCATCATCGTCGGCAATCGTCACCCGCGTACGGCCCGCTGGCGCGCTGCGCGGCACCGCGTCCGCGGAGGTCTCGGCCGCGTCGGCGGCAGCAATCGGTGGCCCGACGCGGCGGTTTGTGGAAAGCGCCAGGCTCAGCCGCACCAGCGCCTCCTCCGGCTGCCAGGCATCCATCAGGAACTCAGTGGCCAGAGATTGCACCGCCTGGTCCAGCGAGAGCAGATGATCGCGGCTGCCGGCAAACACCATCGGCCGGCTGGGGGGCGGGCCGGATGGATCCAGCCACCGGGAACTTTCGGTCTCCGGGCGAACGGAAACCACGAACAACTGGCAATCCTGCACGGCCTGCGAATCCGGCGGTTCGGTGATTTCGAAAAACGCTGGGACGGCCAGAGCGCGCTCCAGCGCCACGCACATGCGCTGCGCATCCGTCGTGGGAAGCCCCACCAACGCCACGCGTTTTTGGGAGAGAGCCTGCAGGATTCCGTCCGAGATCGGAACGTCGCGCGCCTCGCGCGGGCTGTTGAACGCCAGCGCCAGGTTGGTCAGCGCTTCGCGCAATTCATCGTTCTCCGTGGGCTTGTCGCGCAGCACCGCTTCCACCTCGCGCGCCAGCCGGCTGATGGCCGAATAGCCCAGCAGTCCGCCCACGCCGATCCAGTTATGCACGCTCTGCGCCGCATCGTGAACGTTGAAGGCGCCATCCAGATCCAGCAGCAACTGCCGCACCTTCTCCTGGCCCTCCGCCAGAAAACGCTGGCGCAAGGCCAGCATCTCCGCGGCTGGAACCGAAGCGTCGCCCTTCTCCGGCGGCGCCGTGGAGACCGGGGAGCCCCGAGCCACCGCCCGCCGCCGCAGGTGCTCGCGGATCCGCGCCCCCAGCGCCCGTGTGTCGATCGGTTTCGTGATGTAGCCGTCGCAGCCCGCCTCGATGGCCCTTTGCTCGTCGCCTTTCATGGCGAACGCGGTCAGCGCCACCACCGTGATATCGCGCGTGGCCTCGTTTTGCTTGATGCGGCGCGTCAGCTCCAGCCCGTCGATGCCCGGAAGCTGTATGTCCGCCAGAATCAAGTCCGGGTGATAACCGCGCAACAGCTCCAGCGCCTCCTCCGCGCTGCTCGCCGTCATCACTTTGTATCCTTCGTTGACCAGCAGAATGCGCGTGAGCTTCAGGTTCACGGGCGTGTCGTCAACGATTAGTATGGGCTCACCGGCCATTGCCTTCTGTATTTTAGCCTACGGTGCCGGGTTTGACAGTCCCAGGCTGCACTTCCCATAACTGAGGCAAGTCTCATAACTAACGTGCAGATCCGACCGGCACGGGCATGCTAACCAATGGGAATATCGCCGAGAAGACGCTGCCGCTTCCGGGCGTGCTCCGCACCGCTACTGATCCGCCCTGGGCTTCCACGATGTGACGCGTCAAGGCCAGTCCCAGGCCGGTTCCCTGGTCGGGCCGCCGGTTGCTTGGAAGTTGCTGAAACTCCTGGAACAGTTTCGAAACTTCTTCGGCGGAGATGCCGACTCCCGTATCCTCGACATCCAGACGGAAGCTGGAGTTCTCCCCTCGCGCCACCCGCACGGCAATCTTCCCGCCCTGCGGCGTGAACTTCACGGCATTGGAAAGGTAATTGTACAGAACCTGTTTGAAGCGCGAAGGGTCGATGACCGCCGTCAGGTCGGCTGGCACGTCCATGGTCAAATCGAGGGCCTTCTTTTCGGCCAGCGGCCGCACCACGTCGCGAACTTCGTAAACCAGCTTCTCGATCCGGCTCGGTTCTGGCCGGAATTCCATTCTGCCCGCTTCCACCTTGGAAAGATCCAGGATGTCGTTGATCAGTTGCAGCAGGTGGCGGGCGCTATCCAGGATGTCGCCCAGCACCTCTCTGTGATCGTCCGGAATCGCCCCCAGCTTGCCGTCGTGCAACAGCTCGGAGAATCCGATGATGCCGTTCAACGGGGTGCGCAGCTCGTGCGACACGCTCGCCAGGAAGCGGCTCTTCGCCTCCGTGGCCGATCGTGCCGCCTCCAGCGCCCGCCCCAGTTGCTCATTTTTGTTCCGCAATTCCATGGCGTACTGCGAGACCTTCCGTGCCGCCACTTCCGCCAGGTTGCGCTCCGTGACATCCAGGAGCGAGCGGACCACCCCCGTCACCTCGCCGCGCTCGTTGCGGATGAAATTCTCCCGCACCTCCACCGTGATTCGCGAGCCGTCCTCCAGCATGTAATCGCACTCGAACGGCGCGGCTTCCGTGCCGGCGGCCACCCGCTCCAGAAACGTCACCCGGAAGCTTTCCTGCTGGTCGGGCGCCACGAAGTCCCAGGCATGCCGGCCCAGGATCTGTTCCGGAGAGCACTTCAGCAGGCTGCAAACCGCCTGGTTAAACCGTCGGACCACACCTTCGCGATCGGTCTCCTCGAAGGGAACCGGCGCGCGGTCGAACAGGTCGCGGTACCGCTGCTCGCTTTTCTTCACCTCGCGCTCGCGCTCGCGCAGCAGGTACGCCGCGTCGTCGATCTGGCGGCCCAGCGACGTAATTTCATCGCTCCCTGCCGGCAAAGGTTGCAGCTCCAGCCCGTGGGCCAGGCGGCGGGCGTTCTCCTCCACCAAACGAATCCTTCTCACCAGCCGGCCGGCCACGACCAGGTGCACCAACAAGGCGCCCAAAGGCCCTACGAAGCCGCAGACCATTACCGTGCGGAAGAGCTTCTGGCGGGCAATATCGCGGTCGTATCGCGCTCTGGTGAACCGGCGCTCTTCCTCCTCGCTGAGCAGTGCCACGCGCGCCTGCGCTTCGGCCAGCACTCTCTTCTGGTGTTCGATCAATGCCGCTACCGCGGTCGTTTCTCCTGCCGGGGAGATCCGCAGTCCTTCCAGGTCGTTGAGTTCCTCAGCGGCCAGCCGCTTGATCTCGGCCAGAGCCGCCGAGCTGCTCGGATCCCCCAGCAGCAGAGAAAGGTGTTTCAGCGACTGATTGATGGCGCCCCTGGCCTGGTCGAACGCCGTGAGGAACTGCTGGTGGCCGGTGGCCCGGTAGCCGTTGATGGCGGCTTCCGCGTCCACCATCGAGCTGCGGACTTGCACCAGGTCGGCTCGTGCGTCGTAAAAGCGGATTACCATTTGGTCCGCAACCCGCACGTCGCCTTCGACGTAATAGACCGCGAACAGCACGGCGAACAGCGCCCACAGGGGGACGGCCATAACCGCAACACCCCTGGACCGCAAGGAGATCCTGAGCCACCGTGCTGGCAGGCGCTTCCGATCGCCGCTGGATTCAGCCGACATCTTGAAGTCTTATTTTAAGACGGTGAGCGCCGGTGTGGAACAAAAAGATCGTTTTCTATCGATACGGGCTGCGCATCTCCGGCGGTTCCCGCTGGCACACCCTGTAAATATAGGGTGCGCCGCAACAGCCGTAGTACCATGAAATAAACTCGGGGCCCTTAGCTCAGCGGTTAGAGCAGCGGACTCATAATCCGTTGGTCGTAGGTTCAAATCCTACAGGGCCCACCAAATTCCTCAAACACCAACACGCCCCCACAAATCCGAGTCCGCCAGTCCGTTGTCAGCGGCCCCCGGATGTCATACCTCGTGGCCGAGTTCCCGCAGGCGATCCGCAGTCATGCGCGGGAAATTCCCGTCGGCCAGGATCTTCATCCGTCAGCGGCCGGATGCCGGTATCGGCGTCACTTGTTCCTCCGCCAACTCGGCTGCGTAGTCGAGACAGGCCATGACGTCGGCGCGATCGAGCGTTGGGAATTCGGTCAGCAGGTCCTCGACCGTGTCGCCGTTCACCAACATGCGGACGATCTGGTGGACGGGAATCCGCGTACCCTTCACGCACGCCTGGCCGTGGCAGATGGCTGCGTTTATGGAGATTCGCTCGAATTCCACCGTAGTCGCCTCCACCACCAGTTTACCCCACGCGGGCATCTACTCCGCATCGTTGGGCTTACCGGCAACATTGCCGGCTAGGGCACGACCGCCCAAGCACGGCGTCATCACCGCCATACTATTTCGTATATACTGTTGAGTCATACGTGACCGGTGGCGCCAGGTTCGACTGGGACGACGCGAACACCGGACACATGGCGCGACACAGCGTGACACCGCAGGAAGTCGAGCAGGCATTTGCCAATAACCCGCTGGTTGTGCTTGCCGTGAAGAAGCGTAGCGGGGAGGAAAGAGTGTTGTGCGCCGGGCTGACGGACGCCGGTCGAGCCCTACAGCTTGTCTACACAGTGCGCCGCGGCAGAATTCGCGTCATAACGGCGCACACGGCAAACAGGAAAGTGAGAGACCTGCTATGAAAATGAAGAAAGCCAAATCCGTTGCTGTCAGCACGCCCGAATTCCGCTCCGAGGCCGAGGAGGCCGAATGGTGGGACCGGCATCAAGAGCTGATCGCCGATTTATTGCTGAAGCACGGTCGCCGCGGCGCCGTGCCCACCCGGAGTGTGTCTCTTCGATTGCCCGTCACCGACATCGAACGGGCTCGCAAACTGGCGGAGAAGCGCGGCATCGGTTACCAGACGGTCATCAGGACGCTGCTTCACGAAGCTCTCAAGAGGGAATCCAAGATTGCGTAAGGGGAGATCAGAGCGGGTGCATTGGTCATTCGCGCACCGCAAGGCCGCTACTCTACAAAATGTACCGGCTCAGATCCTGGTCCTTCACGATGTCGGCGAGCTGCTTGCGCACGTAGGCCGCGTCCACTTTCACCGTCTTCTTCTTCAGGTCCGGGCCGGCGAAAGACACGTCCTCCAGCAGCTTCTCCATAATCGTGTGGAGGCGCCGCGCCCCGATGTTCTCCGAGCTTTCGTTCACCTGGGCGGCGAACTTCGCCACCTCTTCCAGCGCGTCGTCGGTCAGCACCAGCTTGATGCCTTCTGTCTCCAGCAGCGCGGTGTATTGCTTGGCCAGCGCGTTCTTCGGTTCTTTCAAGATCCGAATGAAGTCTTCCACGGTCAGCGATTTCAGCTCCACCCGGATCGGAAACCGCCCCTGCAACTCCGGAATCATGTCGCTGGGTTTGGAGACGTGGAACGCTCCGGCCGCGATGAACAGGATGTGGTCCGTGCGCACGAAGCCGTACCGCGTGTTCACCGTGGTGCCTTCCACGATGGGCAGGATGTCGCGCTGCACGCCTTCGCGGCTCACGTCCGGCCCGTGTCCGGATTCGCGGCCGGCGATCTTGTCGATCTCGTCCAGGAAGATGATGCCGCTCGATTCCACGCGTTCCAGCGCCACGCGCGTCACCTGGTCCATGTCGATCAGCTTCTGTTCTTCCTCCTGCACCAGGTAATCCAGCGCTTCGGCCACGCGCATCTTGCGGCGCCGCGTCTTCTGGCCGAACAGGTTGGGCAGCATGTCTTTCAGATTGATGCCCATTTCCTCAATGCCGGCATTTGTGGAGATCTCGAACGTGGGCGGCCGGTCCTTCACTTCCAGCTCCACCAGCCGCTCGTCGAGTTTGCCTTCCCGCAGCCGCTCGCGTAGCTTTTCGCGGGTGCGCTCCACACTTTCGCTCGGCTCCGGCTGCGGTGGCATGAGCAGGTCCAGCAGGCGGTCCTCGGCGTTCAGCTCAGCGCGGTCGGCAACTTCATCCAGCCGTTCCTCCCGCACCATGTCGATGGCGATGTCCACCAGGTCGCGGATCATGGATTCCACATCGCGGCCCACGTAACCCACTTCCGTGAACTTGCTGGCCTCCACCTTCATGAACGGCGAATTGGAAAGCTTCGCGAGCCGCCGGGCCAGCTCCGTTTTTCCCACGCCGGTGGGGCCGATCATGAGGATGTTCTTGGGCATCACCTCTTCGGCCATCTCCGGCGCCAGTTTCTGACGGCGGATGCGGTTGCGCAGCGCGATGGCCACCGCGCGCTTGGCTTCCGACTGCCCCACCACGTGCTTGTCCAGCTCGCGGACGATCTCGCGCGGAGTCAGCTCGTCCAGAAGCGGTTCCTCGTCCACGGACTGGCCTGGCAGGTAGATGACCATAACTACTCCAACTCCTCGTAGGTCACGGTGTCGTTGGTGAAGATGCAGATCTTGGCCGCGATGGCCATGGCCTGTTCCGCGATGTGCTTGGCGGAGAGCTTGGTATTGCGCGCCAGCGCGAGGGCGGCCGCCAGCGCGAACGGGCCCCCGGAACCGATGGCCGAGATGCCTTCGTCGGGCTCGATGACGTCGCCGTTGCCGCTCACCAGGTAGGTGTTCTTGTTGTCCGCCACCAGCAGCAGGGCCTCGAGGTGCCGCAGGACCCGGTCCGTGCGCCACTCTTTGGCCAACTCGACTACCGCGCGCGGAAGATTGCCGTTGAACTGCTCGAGCTTGGATTCGAAGCGAGCGAACAAGGCGAACGCGTCGGCCGTGGAACCCGCAAACCCAGCCAGAATCTTATCGTTGTAAAGCCGCCGCAGCTTCTTGGCGGTGCCCTTGAGCACTTCGTTGCCGAGTGTAACCTGCCCGTCACCGGCCATCACGACCTTGTTGTCCCGCCGGACACAAATCACCGTCGTTGACCGTATTCTTCGTTCCATTGTTTTGTGTAACTTTATCTTAACGCAGGCGCCGCCGCACCCCTGTTCCTGGGAGGCGCAACCTGTGCGAACCTAACAAGATGGAGGGGCAGGGACTCATTCCGGTCAATCGCTTGTCGGGGCCCCTGCGCGCCGCAAACGCCGTCCTCCGCGGGCGCTCGCGAGTCCACTACGTCAAGGAGTTTCCCGGCCCGCTTTCCATCAAATCCGTCACCGAGGGCGCCGTGGCCTGGAAGGTCGGCGGCCGCGACCTGGTAGTGGACCGCGATTCCTTCCTGGTGCTCAATCACGGTGAGCCGTACTCCATGGAGATCGAGTCGCGAAGGCCCGTCTCGACGCTGTGCGTCTTTTTCCAGGACGGCTTCGTGGAATCGGTAAGCGAGTCGGTCACAGGGCAGGGCATTGAACCCGAATCCGGCCGGTTGCCCTTTCTCCCACGGCTGCATCCGCGCGACGATCGCATCCTGCCGCGCCTGCAGGCGATCGTCTGCGCTAGCGAACAACTCTGGCTGGATGAGCAGTTTCTGGAACTCGCGCATGATCTCGTGATGCTGAACCGCGAGGTCAGCCGTCGCGTGCGGCTGATGCCAGCGCGCCGGGCGGGCACGCGCGAGGAGCTGTTCCGGCGAGTGCGCCGCGGCCAGGAGTTCTTGCACGCCAACGCCTGCGCCGATCTGGGTCTCGCAGAAATCGCCCGCCACTCCTGCCTTTCGCCTTACCACTTTCAGCGTGCTTTCACCAAAGCGTTCGGCCGCAGCCCGCACCAGTACCGCAATCAACTGCGGCTGCAGCGGGCGCGGCGGCTGCTGGAAACCAGCGAGATGAGCATTACCGATATCTGCGGCGCGGTGGGGTTCGAAAGTCCCCCGTCATTCAGCACGCTCTGCCGCAGGGCTTTCGGCGCGCCGCCATCCGCGCTGCGCGGGATGAAATAAGCAAGTTTCGATAAGACATAACGGGCGCGTTCCGGCATACTGCGGGCATGAGCTTAATACCGATGCTGCCTTTACTCTTCGCGCAGGTCTCCCAGGACCACGCCACCCAGTTCTTCGCCGCCATCCGGCAAGGCGACGCGGCCCAGGTGCGCGCCTTGCTGGCTGCCGAGCCCAGGCTGGCCGACGCCAAGAACCCGGATGGCGCCACCCCGGCCCTGTGGGCTGCTTACACTCGTCACCTAAACCTTGCCCCAATCGTGCTCGCCGGGAGGGATCCGGATTTCTTCGAAGCTTGCGCACTCGGGAACGCCGGGCGCGCGGCGGCGCTGCTGGTGCAGGACCGCAAGCTGCTGGATGGATACTCAGGCGACGGATTCACTGCCCTTGGCTTGGCCGTGTTCTTTGGCCACGTCGAAATTGCCCAAACGCTGGTGGAAGCCGGGGCGGATGTAAACCGGCCCTCGCGGAACGCGATTCGTGTAGCGCCGCTCCATTCGGCGGTGGAAAGCGGGAGCCTGGTGTTGCTGGACCTCCTGCTATCTCATGGCGCATCGCCGGACGCGGTCGAATTCCTGGAAGCAACTCCGCTGCATTCCGCCGCCGCGCGCGGCAATCGGGAGATGGTGGAACGACTATTGAAGGCGGGCGCCGACCCGAGCCGCAAGACGAAAGACGGTAAGACCGCCGCGGAACTGGCACGGCAGTACGGCCACGAGTCCCTGGCCAACGAACTGTCACGCTGACTCGTCGTGACTGGCCTGGTTACTCCTGGTCCGGAGTTTTGTCCGAGGGCGTGTAGTAGTCTTCGACCGGTTCACCCGCGGCGTCGGCCTGCTCGCCGGCTTCGGCCGGCTCGTAAAAGGCGGCCGGCTCGTCCTGTTCGGCCTGATCCTTGGAGCGCTTGTCCTTCTTGCGATTGTTCGACCCGGACGGCCCGCGACCGTAGGGGTCTGTGGAGGACACGGAGCCTACACGGAAATCATCCATGGCCGACCTCCTTGCCCGATTTGTAACCGAAAAGGCGGCGAAAGTCAAAGACTAAGACGGCCCGACCCTTGTCCCCGCATGCGCGAGTGCGGCTGGCTGCGGCGCAGATCGAGAATGAGCTTCATCACCAGGCCCTCGATCTGGTCGCGTATGGCGCAGTGCCGCTCATAATCGAGTGACACGGGATCTTCCACATCCCATTCGACGACTTGCGTGCGCGCGGCCAGATCCTCAGGAATGGCGCAGCCACTCATGTTGACCACCAGGTCGAACTCGGCGCGGCCCAGGTGCTGGAGGCCCTTGGAGAAATGGTCGTGCAGATCGATGTTTTTTTCCGCCATGGCGTCCATCGTGTCCGAAGGGATGAACACAGCCGGGGCGAGCCCGGCGCTGGCGGGGACCAGGACGTCGGAGCCGTAGGTCCGCGCGAAGGCTTCGGCCATCTGGCTGCGGCAGGCGTTTCCAATGCAGATGAACAGGACCCGTTTGCGCCGGTCGTTCACAGTTTCTCCAGGAAGAGCGTTTGGACACGCGAGTCGGAGGTCAGTTCGGGGTGAAAGGTCGCCACCAGGTGCCGGCCCTGTTCCACCAGGACGGGATCACCGTGGTATCGCGCCAGCACGCGGGCGCCAGGTCCCACGCGCCGGATGATCGGGGCGCGGATGAATACCGCCTCCAGTTTGCCGGGCGCGGTCCGTTCCAGGAATTCCGGCTCGGGTTCGAGCTCGGCCACGCGGCTGTCGATCTGGCGGCCGTAGCCGTTGCGCTCGACGCCGATATCCATCAACTGGAGGCTCTCCTGCTCCGGTGCGGCAACTTCATCGGCCATCAGGATGGCCCCGGCGCAGGTGCCGAAGATGGGCTTGCGGCGGCCAAACTCGGCCACCGTTTCCATCAGCCCTTCGTAACGCATCAGCTTCAGCATGGTGGTGCTCTCACCGCCGGGAATCACCAGGCCGTCAAGGTCACGGAGCTGCTCGGCTTCGCGGACGAAGACCGGGTCCGCGCCGGCGCGCGCCAGAGCCGCGCCGTGTGCCGCAAAATCGCCCTGCAGGGCGAGCACCCCCACCTTCTTCATTACCAGCCTCGGGTCTGCAAAAGCTCGGACTCCGGCATTTTGGCGACGTCGAGCCCCGGCATGGCTTCACCCAGAGCCCGGCTGGCTTCCAGGAGCCTCTCGGGATTGTCGAAGTTCTTGGCCGCCTTCACGATGGCGGTGGCGCGCGCCGCCGGGTCGGAGGACTTGAAGATGCCGGAACCGACGAAGACCGCTTCGGCTCCCAGCTGCATCACGAGCGCCGCATCGGCCGGTGTGGCGATGCCTCCGGCGGAGAAGTTGGGAACGGGCAGCTTGCCATTCTCCGCGACCCACTCCACCAGCTCGAGCGGCGCCTGCAGTTCTTTGGAGCGGTGAACCAGTTCTTCCTTACCGAGCACCGTGAGATGTTTCATCTCCTTGACGATAGTGCGGATGTGGCGCACCGCTTCCACGATGTTCCCTGAACCGGCTTCGCCCTTGGTGCGGATCATGGCCGCGCCTTCCGCGATGCGGCGGAGGGCTTCACCGAGGTTGCGCGCGCCGCAGACGAACGGCACCTTGAACTGGTTCTTGTCGATATGGTGCTCTTCGTCGGCGGGGGTGAGGACTTCGCTCTCATCGATGTAGTCCACGCCCAGCACTTCCAGGATCCGCGCTTCCATGAAGTGGCCGATGCGCGCCTTGGCCATGACGGGAATGGTGACGGTCCGCATGATCTCTTCGATCTTGCCGATGTTGGCCATGCGGGCCACGCCGCCTTCTTTGCGGATGTCGGCGGGGACGCGTTCGAGCGCCATGACCGCCGACGCTCCAGCGTCTTCCGCGATTTTGGCCTGCTCGGCGTTGGTGACGTCCATGATGACGCCGCCTTTGAGCATTTCCGCGAGGCCGACTTTGACTCGAAACTGTTCGGTTGAGAATTGAAACATAGTACGCTCCTAGAAAGCCTCCGCTCCCTTACGGTCGCGGCTCCGAGGGGCCGCGCGGGAGCTTGCTGCTACACCATGGCGGACGAGGGTTCGACACTTTCGGAAGCGCCGGCGATTTCGTCCGAAACAATTCGTCCCAATATGGCGAGGCCGTTCCGGATCTGCTCCGGAGCGAGGCCCGCGAAACTCAGCCGCAAGGTTCCCGGCTCCAGCCGGGATACCGAGAAATAACGACCTGGCAAGTAGGCCACGCCTTCCCTCTGCGCGCGCGGCAACAGCTCGCCGGCATCCAGCGGTTCGGGCAAACGCACCCACAGATTCATTCCGCCCTGAGGTTTGGTCCAGCGGCAGCCGGCGGGCAGGAACTGGCGGCAGGCATCCAGAGCCGCCGCGAGCCGCTGGGCTCCCGCTTCCAGCATGCGGGATCGATGCGCTTCCAGACGGCCGGATTCCGCGAATTCGAGCAGCACGGCCTGCGAAAGCTGGTCGGTATGCAGGTCGGCGGTTTCTTTGGCGTGGCGGAGGCGGTCGATCAAAGGCTTGGGCGCGACCACCCATCCCACGCGCAAGCCGGGGAAGCTCACTTTCGAAAAGCTGCGCAACAGAACCGTGCCGCCTTGCTCATCCAATTGCTTAATGGCCGGCAGTTCGGCGCCGGAATAGCGCAGCTCTCCGTAAGCGTCGTTTTCGACGACAGGGACGCGCGCCGCGCGGGCCGCTTCCAACAGTGCGCGGCGGGCATTCAAAGGCAGCGTGGCGCCAGTGGGATTCTGGAAGTTGGACGTCACCACCAGGACGCGCGGGCGCTCGCGTGAAAGGACGCGCTCCAAGTGGGCGACGTCGATGCCGTCGGCCCCGACAGGTATTCCGATCAGTTGCGCGCCCATTCCGGTAAGAAGATTCTTGAGGCCGGTGTAGACAGGATCCTCGACGGCGACGGTATCTCCGGGACGCAGCAATACGCGGCCGATCAGATCAAGGGCCTGCTGGCAGCCGTTGGTGATGATGAGATCGTCGCCCGGAGCCGCCAGATGCTGGCGCCGGGCTTCCTCCATCAAATGGCGGCGCAGCGGTTCATAGCCGCTGGGCGAACCCAATTGCAAGATGGTGGCGAGATCCTGCCTGGCCAGCACTGCCTGGCAACTGGCGCGGAATTCATCCAAGGGGAACAGGTCGCGCGAAGGCCGCGACATCACGAAGCTGGCGACCTCTTTGCCGAACGCAGCGGCATGGCCGGCGGACGGCACGTCGCTTCCTTCCAGGAGGGAGTCCCAATCGATTCCGCCGCCAACCGCGGTGGCGGTTCCGGTCACGAAGCTGCCGCGTCCGACCTGCCCGGAGATCAGACCATCGACCTCAAGCATGTCATAGGCGGCGGAGACGGTGGCGCGGTTCAGTCCAAGCAGTCCAGCCAGTTCGCGAGTGGCGGGAAGCCGCTCGCCTCGTATCATGGCTCCGGAGCGGATCTTAGTAGCTATCTGTTCATAGAGTTGGCGATATAGCGGCACCTCGGACTCATGGCTCAAGGTGGGTGCGAAGTCCATCAGCCATACCATACCATATTGGACTGGAAACTGCGATGCTATTTTCGCAGTTTTCTGTGGGATTTGCAACCAAAGTTGCAAAAATCGCAATTGTTTTGCTGAAAAGAAATACTTTACTTGGCCAAGTTTGCAACTTTAGTTGCAGAGCGCTGAGTTCCCCCCAAAACCCGGTCGATTCCCCCTTCCGGATTCATTCTTGCACGGGAGCCGTTGGGGACCGGGCGGACGGAATGGCGGCTTTGCTGTAAGCCACTGCATCGGAGCAGGTTGAGGGCAGCAAAAAATATCTAAAACTCTAAAAACGAGCAAACGGGGCAGCCCTGTTCGGGGCTCCTCGGAGCCCGGGATGCAAGAAAGGGTCGCTGGAATCACAAGACGCCAATGAGACTTCCGCCGATATGTACGAATGTGACGGGTCGACCGCCAAAATAACAACAATCGTTCCTGCACCATGCACTAATGCGCGCGCTGGTTTCCGCGCCGCGTCAAAAGCCATGCGCGAAGCGTCTCGGGTGGCAAATCGTAAGGTGGTGGGAGCAACCAGGAAACGCACCCGATGCTGGAAGACGCGGAGATCTCGCAATCACTCCCTGACAAACTCAGCGGACCGAGTCTTGATGGGAACGACCGGGGTGCACCTGCATTCGAAGCTCAGGGGTTGCCAGACCAGGCGGGCGGCGGAACCGGCGAGGCGCAAGGGCGCGCCTGGCGGTGGATCGGTCCGGCCGCGCGGACGGTGATCAAGACCTTCTTATTAGCCGCGGTGGCGGCCATCCTATATGAAGTTGTGAAGGATCTCGCGTTTCCACATATCACGCTGTTTCAATCGCAGGTGATCACGGTGGTGATAGTTGGCCTTGCCGCTTGCGTGGGTCAATTTGCTGCGCGGCGGAGCCGGACTGCGCACCTGTTGCGAACCGAAGGGAAGTTCCGGCTGCTGTTCGACAGCAATCCCCTCCCGATGTGGGTGTGGGATCGCGACACGTTCCGGTTTCTGGAGGTGAATGACGCGGCTGTCGCGCGCTATGGCTATTCCAGGGACGAGTTCCTGCAATTGCGCATCACCGATATTCGTCCCCCCGAAGACGTCGCTTCCTTCAAGGAATATCTGGCTGCACCGAGGCCGAGCCTGCAGGATTCCGGACTCTGGCGGCACAGCTTGAAGGATGGACGAACGATTATCGTCCGAATTGTCAGCCACCTGTTGGAATGGGGTGGCCACAACGCCATTTTAGTAGTGGCCGAGGATGTCACGGAGAACGAACTCCGGGAGAATGCCCTGCGCGAAACCAGGGAACAGTTCCGGACGGCATTCGAACAAGCCCCGTTCGGGATGTGCCTGACGGGGCTCGACGGCCGCTTTTTACAGGTGAACGCGGCTCTCTGCCGGTTGCTGGGCTATTCGCAAGAGGAACTACTGGCCGGAGCCTGGCAGAGTCTTACGCACCCGGACGATCAGGAGATTTCCCGCGAGACCGTTCGGCGGCTCCGGACCAGCACGTCGGCGGAGCTTGAAAAGCGCTACATCCACAAGCGGGGGAACGCCATATGGGTCCATCTGAAGATTTCGGCAGTGAAGAACGGCAGAGGCGAGACATCCCACTACATCACCCACGTGGAAGACATCACCGAGTGTAGGCGCGCCGAGACAGCTTTGCGGGAGTCGGAGAGACGATACCGGCAGTTATTTGAGCGCAACATGGCAGGAGTCTTGCGATCCACGCCGGACGGCCGGATTCTGGATTGCAATGAGGCCCTGGCGCACATGCTGGGCTATGCCTCGCCCGACGAGGTCAGGGCCCTACGCTCGCACGATTTGCACTACAGCCCGGGTGACCGGCAGAGGATTATCGACCGGCTGCGGACCGAGAAGTTCGTCCGGAACCTTGAAGTGATCATGCGTCATAAAGACGGCCGGGCCATATGGGCGATCGTGAACGTCAACCTGATGGACGAGGGGAATGGCGGGCCAGCCACTGTCGAGGGGACGCTGGTCGACATCACGGAGCGCGAGCAGGCCGAGGAGCGGGTGCGCCTGCTGATGGATTTCACCGCCGAGGCGATCTATGGGGTCGACATATATGGGAACTGTACATTTGCCAACCCGGCCTGTCTGCGGATGCTGAGGTACGAGAGCCTGCAGGCCGTGATGGGCAAGAACATGCATGAACTCGTCCACCACTCGCGGTCCGATGGAGGGCATAATCCAGCAGCGCATTGCCGGGTATTCCAAGCCTTCCAAAAAGGACAGGGCGCGCACGTGGACGACGAGGTGCTGTGGCGGGCCGATGGGACCAGTTTCCCCGCGGAATACTGGGCATATCCGGTGAGGAGCGGCGGGGAGGTGGTGGGCGGAGTCGTCACTTTCCTGGACATCAGCGAGCGCAAGCGGGCGGAAGAAGAACTGATCAAGGCTAAGGAAGCCGCGGAGGCCGCCAGCGAGGCCAAGAGTCAGTTCCTGGCGAACATGAGCCATGAGATCCGGACTCCCATGAACGGCATCCTGGGGATGAGCGCACTGGCCCTCGACACCGAGTTGAGCCCCGAACAGCGGGCGTATATCAGTATGGTCAAGGACTCCGCGGATTCCCTGCTGGACGTGATCAACCGCATCCTGGATTTCTCGAAGATCGAGTCGGGCAAACTGGATGTCGATGCGGTCGAATTTCACCTGCGAGGCACTCTGGGGCCGATATTAAAGACTCTGGCGCTACGAGCGCACCAGAAGGGGCTCGAACTCAACTGCGTGGTATCCCCAGACGTGCCGGAAGCTCTGGTCGGCGACCCCGGCCTCCTGCGCCAGATCATCGTCAATCTGGTGGGCAATGCTATCAAATTCACGGAGCACGGCGAAGTGAACCTGCAGGTGGATCGGGAGCCGGATGAGGAGGGAGTGGACTCCCTCCACTTCAAGGCTCAGGACACGGGGATCGGCATCCCAGCCGAGCAGCAGGCAAGGATTTTCGACGCCTTCACCCAGGCGGATGGCTCCACAACGCGTACCTATGGCGGCACCGGATTGGGGTTGACGATCTCGAGGCACCTGGTGGGGATGTTGGGGGGCCGAATCTGGCTGGAGAGTGAGCCGGGCGAGGGCTCGACCTTTCACTTCACCACGCGGTTCGCAGCCGGAAAGCAGCCTGAGCGAGTGGCGCAGGAGGTGGCGTGCCTGGAAGGTTTGCCCGTGCTGGTGGTAGATGACAACTTCACGAACCGGTGCATTCTGGAAGGACTGCTCAGCTCCTGGGGCATGCGGCCCGTGCTTGCCGAGGGAGCGGGGCCAGCGCTGAGCCGGCTCGAACAGCAACTCGATACGGGCTCTCCGTTTCCCGTGGTCCTGATAGATGTCCACATGCCGGAGATGGATGGGTTTGCCCTTTTGGAGGAAATCCGGAGACGCACAAGGCAGGCAGGCCGGGCGATCATGCTGCTGACCGCGGCGAAGCAGCACCGTGACGCCGCGCGCTGCCGCGAACTGGGAGCCGCATACCTTACCAAACCGGCCGGAGAATCGGAATTGCTGACAGCGATCCTGCAGGCCGTTGGCGGCAAACCTAAGTCCACGGAGCCGTTCTCGCCGCCCATCGCACCCTCCCTTCGGCAGCAACAGCCCGGGCGGCTTCGCATCCTGGTGGCCGAGGACAACAAAGTCAATCAACTGGTGGTGGTCCGGCTGCTGGAGCGGGAAGGACACACTGTCGAGGTTGCGGGCCATGGCCGGGAGGCGCTGGAAAAGCTCCAGCAAGCGCATTTCGACCTGGTCCTGATGGATGTGCAGATGCCCGTCATGGGGGGATTGGACGCAGCCGCCGCGGTACGGGAGGCCGAGAACGGCACGGGCAGGCACGTTCCAATCATCGCCCTGACGGCCCACGCCATGAGGGGCGACCGCGAGCGCTGCCTGGCCGCGGGGATGGACGGCTACCTTTCAAAACCAATCCGGGCCAAGGAGCTGTTCGAGCAGATGGCGGCTCTGGTTGCTTGCCGGGAGGGGGACGGGGCGTTGGCGTGGGGGCGGGCGGTTTCTCGTTTTCCCCATTGACAGAAATCACCCAGCCGCACGGATGGTATACCGTATTGCATTTAACGTGACGCGGTAGTATTCGAGAGTGTGGACTACCACTAACGGGTTCTGACTATGGCAAGGAAAACCAAGATCATGCCTCCCGTCCATCCCGGTGAAACGCTCCGGGAGGACTTTCTGAAACCGCTGGGCCTGACAGCCAACCGCCTCGCGATCGAGTTGCAGGTGCCGGTGACGCGGGTGAATGATATCGTCCGCGGCCAGCGGGCGATCACCGCGGACACGGCTCTGCGCCTGGCGAGATATTTCGGAACCACGCCCCAGTTCTGGATGAACCTCCAGACGAATTTCGATTTGGAAGTGGCTGAGGACGAGCGAGGTTCCGAGATCGCCGGCAGGATCAGGCCGCACCGGGCTGCGTGATGTGCCGATTGCCGCTACGTGTGGTAGAGCATCACGTAGACGACGACGCCGGTTACACTCACATAGAGCCAAATCGGGAGCGTCCAGCGCGCGATGCGGCGATGCTTGTCGAAACGCGATGAGAGGCCACGGCGCAGCGTAATGATCGCAAGCACCGGCACCGCTGCGGCCAGTGCCGTGTGGGTTCCCAGAATGCTCAGATACACCGTACGGATCACGCCGGTCTTAGGAAAATGAACTGATCCGACCTGGGCGTGATAGATCAAATAACAGACCAGGAAGAGACACGAGGTGATGAACGCGGCGATCATCACCTTGCGGTGCGTGGAGACTTGCTTGCGGCGGATGAGCGTGTATCCCCAGATGAGCAGCAGGGCGGCGAGGCCGTTCAGACAGGCGTTGACCGTGGGAAGGACCGGCGTCACGAGCGATCCTGTTCCAGTTGGCGAATGTCGTGGAGCAGCTTGGGCATGAAGGCATCCTCGCCGGAGGTGTAGAAGCCACGTATGCGGCGATGCCGGTCCACCAGGACGAAGCGCGTGCTGTGGGTCAGGCTGCCATCCACGCTGTTCAGCTTGAAGGCGTGGACGCCGAGGTCGTTCAGCTTGTCGACCTCGCCCGTGAGGAACGTCCAGCGGGCCGGGTCCTGCTTGAAATGCCTGGCGTACTCCGTGAGCACGGGCGGGGTATCGTGAACCGGGTCGACGGTCATCGAGATCAGCAGCACGCCGGGCGTCTCCGCGGTGGAGTTCTGAATCTGCCGCATCTGCGCGCTCATCATCGGGCACGGTCCGGTGCAGGTGGTGTAGATGAAATCGGCCACCCACACATGGCCGTCGAGCGAGTGGCTGTCGAAGACCTGGCCGGTTTGCGAGGTGAGTTGAAATTCCGGAATCTCGCCGAGGACCGGCAGGGCCGTGGGGCGGACACAGGAGGCGAGCAAGATGACGCACAGAATGCTCAACGCGCAGGCGCTGAGACGCCGGGGAACGCGAATATCTAAAGTCATACGATTCATGCCGCGCTCCTGGTGGCCTTCTGCGCCGCCATTACGCCGCTCGCGAGCAGCAGTAATAGCCCGAACGCGGCGGTGACGGCGGCGCTCGCCAACGGGCCGGGGTTTGCGTTCGGCAGACCCAGAGTGCCGTTCAGCAATGTGATCGAATAGGTGAGCGGGTTCGCCCACATGATGGCGCGGATCACGCCGTGCGCGGTCGCCATGGGAAACAGCGACCCCGAAACCATCCACATCGGCACCAGCAGCAGGTTCATGATGGCGTGGAAGCCCGCGGTCGATTCCATCCTCCATGCGATGACGAACCCCAGGCCGGTCAGCGTGAACGAGATCAGGAAAATGGCGGCGGCCACCGGAACCAGCTCCAGTGCGCCGATCCGCACCCCGGCCAGCGGCGCAAAGGCCAGGAAGATCAAACCCTGTACCCACGCGAGCGTGGCCGAACCGAGAATCTTGCCCAACACCATGCTGGTTCGCGGCGCCGGCGAAACCAGCATCGAGAGCAGAAATCCCTCCCTCCGGTCCTCGATGATGGAAATGGTCGAAAAGATGGCCGAGAACATCACGGTCAGGACCAGCGCCCCGGAATAGAAGCGGGCCAGGTCGTTCGACCCGTAGCCGATCAGCAGCCAGAAGACCAGCGGCGAGGCCACCACGCCCAACACCCGGCTCTTCTGGCGCCAGAATCGCACCAGCTCGCGTTGCCACAGGGTCGCGGCGGGCAAAACAAAGCTACTCAATGGACGCCCCCGTTTCGTGCACGAACACATCTTCCAGCGTCGGCTTGTGCAGGCCGACCGAATCGACCGTCCCTGGAAACGCCTCGACCACCTCGGCAATGAACCGGTGGCCGTTCTGAATTTCCACGCGCACCTGTCCGTCCATCACCGCGGCCTTCAATCCGAAGCGTTGTTCGATGCCGGCGGCCAGCATCTTGGAGTCGCCCGTTTCCAGCACCACCACGTCGCCGCCGATGCGCGCCCGCAGTTCGCGCGGCGTGCCGTGAGCCACGATCCTGCCCTGATGGAGCAGCACCAAGCGGTCGCAGCGGTCGGCCTCTTCGAGGATGTGGGAGGTGAGCAGGATGGTGACGCCTTCATTTTCGCGCAGGCTCTCGACGTGGCGCGTCAGGTCGCGGCGGGCGGAAGGGTCGAGGCCGGTGGATGCCTCGTCCATCAGCAACACCTGCGGCCGGTGAAGCAGCGCCTTGGCGATCTCCACGCGGCGCCGCAGTCCCCCCGAAAGCGTCTCGACCAAGTCTTTGCGGCGGTCCGCGAGGCCCAGGCGCTCCATGGCATGATCCATGCGCTCGCGCAAACCAGCGCCGCTGAGTCCATGCAGGTGGCCCTGCGCGCGCAGGTTCTCCTCCACGGTGAGCGCCTTGTCCAAGCTCTGCGTCTGGAAGACCACGCCGACATGGCTGCGCACTGCCGCCGGCTCGCGCTGCACATCATGTCCCGCGATCACGGCGCGGCCCTCTGTAGGAACCATCATGGTGGAAAGGATTCGGAAGAGCGTGGACTTGCCGCCGCCGTTCGGCCCCAACAGGCCGAAGATTTCACCCTGCTTCACTTCGAATGCGACGTTCGAAAGCGCGACGCGGTCACCGTAGCGATGGGTGAGATTCTGAACTTCGATCACAGACCAGGCCTATCTAAGAGCATAAGCCCGTAGATGAGCGGCAGGTACAACACGGAGGTAACCAGGACACCCCGTGCGCGCTTCATGGTGCGTTCCAGGGCCACGCGCACGCCCGAGTACAGGAACCAGAGCCCGAGCAACAATGCCCCGATCAGATAAATCCGCCCCGACATCCCCAGCATGCCCGGAACCAG
>Ga0335081_10005310_pt1 | contig 20379 bp, 33 predicted proteins | sample Lox_Sample_35_FD_206713 | JGI IMG/M metagenome (GOLD analysis project Ga0335081, IMG submission 206713) | Soil microbial communities from Loxahatchee National Wildlife Refuge, Florida, United States - Lox_Sample_3.5 | ecosystem: Environmental > Terrestrial > Soil > Wetlands | place: USA... | reverse complement strand
TTAAGCGTATGGTCAAGCATAGACACAAGCCGATCTCCGACTCAGAGATCGTCAAACTTGCCCATCACCGATGTCAGTAACAAGGTGCGGTCAGCACACCGCTTACCGACCACGCGTCGGGAGAAGAGATCAATCACAACCGCAACATAGAGCCAACCTTCCGCCGTCCAAGAGCAATGCCGTATCAATGCGGCCCACAAGCTCGTACGAATATTGGATTACCTCGTGGGTATGCTGGATTTGGTCACGCAATAACGCGAATTGGATAACCAAAGTCCATCGGAGTTGGCCGAATCTATTCGGTCTCAATTGAAAGCCTGCGAATCCAACGTCCAATCGCAATCCGCTGTGAAGGGTCCCGACGATCAAATGGGAATTCCGCCTTGGAGAAATGATTGCCTAATATTTTCGAATGGTTCGTAACTGCACGATACCGGCTGCGTTGCTGCCGGTTGAGAAAAATTTCCGACCAGCAAGTGCGTCAGCAGCATTTAATATTCGGCTATCGCAACATCGGTTTGGCTAAGATCATCACCCTTGAACAGCAGCGGTGCCCTGCATCCTTTGCCAACGCATAGGCACAGCAGTCGCCGAAATTCAGCTCGGCATCGTGTCGCCCGCGGCCGTAGCGTCGAAATGCCTTGCGAGCGATATCGGCTTGACGCGCGGTGAATGGAGCTATTTCGACGTTTAGTTTCGCGAGTAGCAGATCGAGATCTCGGGCACCCTCATCGCCACGCCGCGCTTGCACGACGATTCCAGCCTCAAGGAGCTTTGCCGCCGACAGCGAACGCTCTTGGCTAGCGGCCAGCGCACGCGCGATCCGCTGCGCCTCCAGTTCCTGCTCCAGCATCGCGATGAGGGCGGACGTGTCGATAATCATCCTGGGAGGCCGTTCTCGTCGTAACCCGGGATCGCATCGGCCGGCCGCCGATCGAACACAGGCAGCGCAGCGCAATGGCGGTCGATCTCCATTACGTCTTCGACCAAGTCGTCGACGGTCTGTTCTTTGCGCTCTTCACGTTCTAGCCGCTCGCGAAGCGCCTTGATCACCGCCTCGGTAAGCGTCTCCCCGGTGCGCCGGGCCAGGGCCCGCGCGAGCCGGTCTGCGGTTGGATCTTTGATGCTCAGGGGCATATTTCTACCTGCAAGCCTATTTATCTTGCTAGGAAGATGCACTAGCCCAGAGAAGCGGGCAAATCCCCAGAAATAGTGACTACCCTTGACCGCTCCCCTCTAGATGGCGGCGCAGCATTCCGAGACGGGTCAGCGGAGGACCCTGGTAGATGCGACCTGCGTGCACTCTTTCACCGCCAGTCACGTCAGCCTGAGGCAGACCTAGTCTGTAAGAATCGGCACGGAAAATATTCATTCGCAGTACACTTACTTGGCCAATTCATTCAGCGCCAAACGTCTATTGATCTGCAACTAAAAGCGTGAGGCCGCCAACTGAGGCGCCCCTCTCGGCACACATCATCCTCATCAGCAGGCTGTCTGTTGCCGCCGTTCGACTGCAAGCCTCTCAAGTTCGCTGGCTTGTTCTGTGCTCTTTGCCGCCAAGGCTAATAGGCTTTTGATGATATTCGGATTCGTAGCTTGCCCCGCCAACTGCGTGCAGCGTTCAGCTTGGATCCGTAAGCGTTCGGCTTCCGTCATGGGCGGCCTTATATTGACCGCCGACGATCTAACGTGTCAGTGGCAACGCTTACAACTTATACTCGTTTTCCAAACTAGGACAGTGCAAAAGCAAGGGCCACCCCGGGGGGACCTAAGGTCGGCCGAAGTGGCCCAGCAGCCCCATGGGTGGGGGAGAACCCTGCCCACAGAACTACCAACATAACAACGTCCGGCGGATTCCTTGGCTCCGCAATCCTGTCCAGCGTCAGAAATAGGACTTAGCGGCGCTTAAACCTTGCTGCTGTCAATCAACGCGAACTCCGGTGGTGTGTGCTTGTGACCTCCCAGGCGAATCAAAACGCGGCCACGGACTATTGCGGGCCTTTGTCCTAATTCACAGAAGTCGGATGTTCTATCTTGGACGAATCACCATTCGGTAATGCCAATTTTTGAGCGAATAGTGGTGCGTTTGGGGCCGTCACTTTATTGTGCGTTGCACAAGGCCGCCGTAGCGGCTTAAACGGCAATGAAGAAAATGCATAAAAAGGAAAACAATAGTGAAAACTCAAGTGGCCGTAGTGCCAGCGAAAGTGTTGCCAATTATAGCCTTACCCGCACTTATTGACCCACCCTCCTACCTTCATCGTGCCTGGCCACCAACAGTTCTCGCCATCGCATTGATAATCAATGCAGCCTGGATCGGCTGGCTCGGATATTGGACTTTCAAGCTCGGGGAGCTGGGGGCGATGGTATTCTATAATTAGTGAGGCCGCCTCAGTTGGCGGCCTCTTTCTCTAGCTCAATCTTCATTTCCGCAGGCGTCCCTTCACCATCGTAGATTTGCGAGACGTTCATCGCGAACGTCCGAAACCAACGAACGCGCTGTGCGGCAGGCCAACCCTTATCCGCGCTCGGAATCTTTTTCAGAAGCGCGATAAGCAATGGGGCTAGCTCTAGATCGCCCGTGCCATCACCGTCACCGCCGCCCTGTTCATTTTTCTCATGCTGCGGTGCGCTTTCCTCCCGTTGAGAGATTCCAGGCTTCACAAAGCGCCCGGTAGCAGGATCGATAAAACCCGCATATATCGCGGACTTCATGAAGGTCTGCCGAGCGCGCTCTTTTGTGCCTGGGCGAAACACCGAACCGGAACATATTTCGACAAGCTCCGTGAAGCGGCAATCCAAGTGGTGGCAAGCGCCGGTATTGATCCGACCAGGGCTAAGTGACGAAATTGTATAGCGCTGAGTGAACATGCTCGATGACGTCATCCCAACTCCGACCGCTATCCTGCCGAAACAGGCGGGCAGTTGGATACCAAGGGCTGTCGTTGCGGTCGAACAGCCAACGCCAATCGGGGATGAAGGGCAACAACACCCAGACAGGTTTTGCCAGTGCGCCGGCAAGATGAGCAACGCTGGTATCCACAGAGATTACAAGGTCCAGGTTTAAGATCAGTGCCGCGGTGTCGGAGAAATCGTTCAGCTCCTCGCCAAAATGCATGATGTTGCTCCGACCTAGTATCGTGGCGTCATCGGGGCGCACGTCGCGTTGCAAACTCACAAATTCGGCAGCGAAGCTGAGAATCGGCAATAGGGCGCTTAATTCGATGGATCGGTTGCGATCATTTCTATGGGTCGGGCGGCCGGACCAGGCAAGACCTATTCTGGGACGCTGACGTAGCCCTAGCTTTACATTCCATTTTTTGATGGCCGGTGCTGATACGCACAGATAGGGAGTGGCAGCCGGTATGGTGTTGACCCGGGTCCCGAAGGCCAGCGGGAGGCTGAGCAGCGGACAATGCAAATCAAAATTTGGCAGAGGTTCGCCCCTGGTGGCGATCCGTGCCGAACCAGCAAATGTCGCCATCAAGTCGCGGAGCGGCTCCGGAGCCTCCAAAACGACTTGAGCGGCGCGCTGTGCGACCCATGGCAAATAGCGACAGAATTGAATGGTGTCGCCGAATCCTTGTTCTGCGTGGAGCAGAATGGTTTTGCCAGCAATCTCGTTAGAGCCAAGCCACAACGGCTGGGGGAAATTTCGCTTGTTATTTCTCAATTGTTCAGTTTTCCACCTCCTTTCGTAGTTTTTCCAGCCACGATCGAAATCACCCATGAGCAACGAAGTGAGCGCCACATGATAGTGCGCCTCGGCATAATCGGGGCGCAATTTGAGTGCTCGATCATAGCTTGCGAGAGCCTCGTCAAACCGCGCCAATCCACATAGGCTGTTGCCACGATTGAAGAGTGCCTCGGGATAATCTGGTTGGGCCAGAAGAGCGCGATCAAGGCTCGCCAAGGCCTCATCGAACCGGCTCATTTCATGTAGGGTGTTGCCGCGATTGGATAGCGCTTCGGCGAAGTCCGGTCGTAGCGCAAGTGCGCGATCGAGACTGGCTAAGGCCTCCTCGAAGCGGTTGAGTTGGTGCAGCGCATTGCCTTGATTAGATAGCGCTTGGGCAAAATCTGGCCGCGCCGCGAGTGCACGGTCGAAGCTCGCTAGCGCCTCTTCGAATCGTTTGAGATCAAGCAGGATGACGCCACGATTTGACAGCACCTCCGCGTGATCCGGCCACAGCGCGAGGGCCCTATCGCAGCTCGCCAGTGCCTTATCCTTTTTTCCAAGGCTTGATTCTGTGATCGCAAGAAGATGAATCGCATCGAAAAAGTCGGACTTGGCGGCTAGGATTTGCTGGCAGAGTTGCTCGGCCTCTTCGAATCTTCCGACTTCGTACGCCGACACGGCGCGGCGAAGTGCTTCCGGTAGAGTCAATGTGATGTTGTCCATCGTATGAAGCTGCCTTCTCTATTGGGCTAGCGATCGCTCGATGACGGACACAATGTGACCAGGCAGTAACTGGTCCGTACCCGAAGCAGCCACGCCGGCATTTTTTACGAGCTAACGACTTCTCGAGCCGGCTCATCAAGCTCCGGCGCAAGCGCCGCTTGCCAAGGGGGCGATATGATACCGAAGACCTTTCTCAATCGCGTCAAATCAAGCGGGGAATTGTGCGGTCGTGTTGCTCGGGTCTCGAGGCCGCCGGCGTCGAATTCTTCAATGCCGGGGAGGAGGACGGAGGGCAGGCCGCGAGAAATCTGACGCAAGCAGGAGGATTTCAGTTGCAGGAGCCTGGATTCTGTGTTATTGTGCAAAAATGAAAAATATCACAGTAACCGTCGACGAAGAGGTTTATAGGCGGGCCCGGGTTAAGGCCGCCGAGCGCGACACCTCAGTCTCGGCCTTGGTAAAGGAATTTCTCGTCGCGTTAGCTTCGGAGGAGCCTAGCACCCGAAAACTCGAACGCGAGGAGCGTGAGCTGCGCGCGGGTATTCGCGCCTTCACGGCCGGCAATCGACTTTCGCGTGACGAGGCGCACTGGCGCGACAAACGATGAACCTGCGCTTTCTCGACACTAATATCCTGCTCTACTCCATTAGCTGCGACCCGAACGAAGCCCCCAAGCGCGATCGCGCCGTCGCGCTCATCGATACGGGCAACAACGCGCTGTCAGTACAAGTGCTGCAGGAGTTCTATGTTCAGGCAACCCGCCCAACCCGCCCCGACCCGTTGCCGCACGATACTGCAGCGAGGCTTATTCGTACGTGGCTGCGCTTCAAAGTGCAGGAAATTTCCGTGTCGATCATGACCGGCGCATTGGAGATCAAGGCGGCACACAGGCTTTCTTATTGGGACGCCGCTATCGTCGCTGCTGCCCGTGCGCTCGGCTGCCAGGAATTGTATTCCGAAGACATGAGCCATGGCCGAGAGGTCGAGGGTGTCACGATTATCAATCCGTTCAAATGAGGTCTGAGCGGTGATGTGCTCAGAGCATCCAGAACGGCTTAGCGGCTTCAAAAATCTCCGGGGCGTTCGCTGCGCACCCGAGGCCGCAGGCGTTGAGTTCATCGATGCCGCCGGAGTCACCCGGGCGTGCGACTGCAGACCAAAAGGGTGGATGATGCTCAATGATATGGGTCGGGAGGCAGCGTATCCCGTGGCTCCACGTCGTGCACGGCTCGAGCAGAGCGCCGTCCTTGACGCGCGTATCGAGGTGCCATATTCTAGCTAGAAATTATAGCTAGGAAGTTTTGCCATGCGGCACACGTGGTCGGTGCAGGATGCCAAGAACCGGTTCAGCGAGGTCGTTGAGGCCGCGCGGCGTAAGCCGCAAACCGTAACCAAGCACGGCAGACCTGCAGTGGTTGTCGTGGCCGCCGATGAATATGAGCGCTTGAGCAAGTTGCTACAGCTTAATGCGCCGAGTTTTGCCGAGATGCTGCTCGCAATACCGAAAGGCGACGTGGAATTTGAACGGCTGAAAACCGCCCCACGTTACGTCGATTTGTGATGTTCCTGGTTGATGCCGACATTCTTTCGGCACTTGCAAAGCGTCGGCGTCATCCAAATGTTGAGGCCTGGGTTGCGCGCCAGCGCGGTAGTGATCTTTTTCTCAGCGTTGTCACCATAGGCGAAATTGAACGCGGAATTGCCTTGCAGCGCGGCAAAGACCAAAATTTCGCAGCGGCGCTAGCGGCGTGGCTTGACCAGATCCTGAACCTGTATGGCGACCGCGTTCTGCCCTTCGATCTTGCATCGGCCCGTCGCTGGGGACAGCTCAGTGCAGCGCTTGGTCACCACGGTGCTGATCTGCAAATCGCGGCAACGGCGCTCGAACGAGGGCTGACGGTGGTAACTCGCAACGTATCGGATTTTGCGCCCACAGGCGCCTTGGTGATTGATCCTTTCAGGTCGCGTCCCTAACGCGCCATAGACAATCGGGTTGCGATGAACCGCAGCTTGTGCGGTCGTCCGCCCAGGGTTCTGGCAGCCTCCTCGGTGGACGTCACCACCATCCGTCGGGCCGAAGTCACCGCGAGCCAATGCGAACAATAGGTGGGAGACGACGGTGGCCGCTCAGGCCGGCTGTCCGAAATAGCGTGTCGAGGGTAACGAGGATCTGTCCGACTTGGCGCCATAGGGCAGTTTCGTACCGAGTAAGCCGCTCAAACGCCCCATTATCGAAATTGGCGAGACGCAAACCCAATGGTCCGCTCGAAGTGCGGCGAACTGGAACGACCCGGCAACCTCAGGCGCGGGGCCGCGCCATCAATTCCCGAGTTCGTACGGTCGCAGCGCAGGCACGTATTCGGACATTGATGGTTCTGCGCGTGCCAGAGCTCCTGCTTCAAAACGGGCGCCCTCCCTGTTTTCCCACTGTTATTTGATGGGCCGGGATCCTTGCCCAAGTCATTGACCGCTTTGAGAAATCGCCCAGGTCATGGGCAGGTTCCTCGCTGTTTTTCTTGGAAAACTCCCTATTTCACAGGGAAAAACCTAAGCGAAGATAAGGCTGTCCGCTCTAGTTTCAGCCGGCATCGAATTCATTGACGAGAACGGTGGAGGTTCGGGGTTTCAGAGGGGCCCACAACGTCGCGCCCGAACATCAAGCTATAATCGGCTCCGAACATGCTCGAGCGCTTCGACTCAAAGGGCCGGCATCATGGAACCGAAGGTCTCAAAAACCTTGCCAGTGGCAGATTTCAGGAGTTGAATCGCCTGGCTATTTGCGCGTTGAGGGCGTCCAAAGAATGATCACGGATCTGAAGGATTTAGAGCCGCGTCTCGGCCAGTACGATCCTGGATTGATCCTCATCGGGCCTGTGCTCAGCCTTTCGATGAGCGACTACCGCTACTTCCACATCGCGGCGAATGGAAACAAAGTCTACGAAGCCATCGGCCTCGGTTTCTTTGAGAACGAAGCAGATGCGGAAAGTCAACGCGCAGATATTATCGAGATACTGAAAAGCCGTTTCAGGGAAATGCTCGCGTGCGGCAGCCATTACGAGATGGCCTGCGCCGTCAGTGCTCGTTGGCCAAATGAGGAGACAAATAGAGCTCTGGCAGACGCTGCGCCGAAAGCGAAGATTGAAGCAGATGCAGCCGCTAGCGATGGCGGCACCGACGATGATATTAACGCGCCTGTGGCGCCAAGTGATGACGAGCCGCGATTAGTTAACGACATAGCCCGAGAGCCAGTCGTCTCCAGTGCTCCGAATCCGCCAGATCGGCTCGATGTCTCAGCGATTCCTGATCACGGGCATTTCGAACTCGACCAAGACGATCTTGCCTCGGCAATATTGAGGGCATTTCACCGGACTGACCAGCCGCCGCTCAATATTCCGAACCCGCCTCACAGTACAGACGATCAATCTGCAAGATCGCGGCTAGGACATTCCGGGGGCAGGGACGAGGACCTCGCTGCGGTAGCGAAGGCACTTAGACCATCTCATCAACCCCAAAGTGCGCCGAAACTGCCGGCCGCAACTCCAACCTCATCGACGGGCGATCGCGTTGCGACGAAGCAGGAACGGAAGTTCAATCAGAACGACGCTGTGCCAGTTGCAAGAGGAATAAAGCCTCCCGATCGGCCGCAAAGTCTCGGCCGGACGGCCGCCGTCAGCGTTCGAAGTTTAGCATTTATTGCCCTTCTGATATGCGCCGTTGCTGGCACTTCGGCGTTACTTACCTGGGTCATGCTTCGGTCCAGTTCGCCGCATATGGCGCACGAAGTTGGATCGACGACGGCATCCCAGCAAGCCGAAGCGACGGCTCCAGCGTCGATTGCCAACCAACCGACTGCGTCGATTAAGCCCGACCTCGTCGAGGCAGCGCCCGATCAAGACTCTCCTTCACGGCCGCCGTCAGCGGAGGCAACCGCTCAGCGCGCGGCCATGCCGGTCTCCAGCCCGGAGCAGCCGGCGAACCTCAATAAGCCGATGCGGCAAGGCGAGCCTGGGCCTGCCGCGGTCGCAGCTTTGTCGCCGGCGCCGCAACCGCCTGAGGGGGCAAGCACGCAGCTCAAAACCATGCCGGACCCAGGCCCGGACCGGCAGGCGCAGGTCGATAAGCCGACGCAACATGGTGAGCCGGCGCCGGCCGCGGCGCCGCAGCCGCCTGAAGGGGCAAGCACGCAGGCCAAGACCATGCCGGACCCAGGCCTGGAGCAGCAGGCAGAGGCCAATAAGCCGACGCAACATGGCGAGCCAACGCCGGCCGCGGTGCCAGCTTCGCCACCGGCGCCGCAGCCGCCTGGAGGGGCAACCACGCAAGCCAAAGCCATGTGGGACTCCAGCCCGGAGCCGGCGAAACTCAATGAGCCGGCAAGGTTGGGCAGTCCGGCGCCAGCTCCTTTGGAAACTTCGCCGCAGCCACAGCCGCAGTCTGGAGTGGCAAGCACGCGGGCTAAAACTATGCCGGATTCACACCCAGAGCAGCAGGCGAAAGTCGATCAGCCGACACGACAGCTCGATCCGCCACAATCGGCGACAAATACTCCTGCGGCAACCGTATCGAGCTCCCCCCAACAACCGACGTCGGGACAAGAAAGCAGCGTGACTTCACGACTCGATCCCCAGGAGATCGCCACCCTCATCGAGCGCAGCTCGGCCTTTCTTAAGCGAGGCGATCTCGCCTCGGCGAGGCTCTTATTGCGACGAGCCGCAGAGGCTGGCAGCGCGGACGCCGCGCTGACGCTTGGCTCCACATTTGATCCGGTCGTCATTCAGCAGATGGGCGTCATCGGCATCGAGCCCGACATTGCGCGCGCCCGGCAGTGGTATGAAAAAGCAGCCGAGCTCGGTTCAGACGCTGCATCTCAGCGACTTGCAAGCCTCAAGAATCGCTGAGCAAAGCAGCGCTAGCGGCAGTAGTGCAGCATGAGGAGCTTATGGATCGCTTACTTGACCAGGTGGAATTGCCCACCTGCTGGTCTTGAAAGACAACGCCGGCGATTAAACCGAACTGGACGGTAGCCGCATCTCCCGACTATCGGTTCGGGATTCTTCTCGCTTCGCGTTAGCTGCCAGCAGCGGATGCGTTTCAAGCCAAAGTCCTCGCGCCGCCACGGCCGGGTCAATTGAAGCTTTTAGCCACCACGCGGCTTCATCGCCGCAGCGATGAACTTCACGATGGTGGCCGCGGCAAAGCGGCACAGTAAACTCATCGCTGACCTTGCATCCGAGAGCGCGCGGTTGGGCAAAGCGTAGGTGATGAGCATCGCAAGGCATCCGGCCGCACATCAAGCAGGGTTGGCGCGCGACAAACCTGACGTGCTCGCGATCCCGAACGCGACGCGGCTCCGGGATGGTTAGCGCGGCTTTATTGACGCTCTTCGACGGCCGTTGTTTCTGTGGCGCAGTTGCGCGGCGGCGCGTCCGCGGAGGCTGAGCAGGCAGAGATTCCGACACTGAAGCGTCCTGGGCCGGGGTTGCTTCGAAGGAAGCAAGCTTGACCTGAAACGCTTCTTCGATGCGTATCGCATGGGCGGTGGCCAGCTTGTTCTTCTCAGGCAGACGGCGCTGCGCCCACAGCGCGGCCTCGTCGCCATCGGTCAGGCCTGCAAGCTCGAGCAGAAGGCTTGCGGTCAATTTTGCCGAGAGGTGGGTGGAAAGTGTCGCCGCAGCAATCATCGCGGAGCGACCTTTCTCGCGTCCAGCCGCTGGGGGCAAGGGCGCCGTTTGCATCGGGACCGTGGCGCGAGCTTGGGGTGCGTGAACTTGCCCCTTTGGTCGTGCATCGCCGTTGCCTTTGACCGTCGGGGGCACTGAAGTGTTCTGATCCGGCGTCAATAGATCCGGCGCGTCAACGTCGTCCTCGCCGGCAATGCCGACCAGGGTGAAGAGGGCATAGCGGCGCGCGTAGGTCAGTGCCGCTCCCATGCGATGCGGAGTGGCAGTATCGGTAACGGCACAGACCGGCCAGTCCGAGGCGATCCACTCCCCAGATGCGTGCGCCAGCACCGTGGTCAGGTTGACGAGACCCGCGGTCTGATCGATCGCGGTGGTCTGCACGGTTGCGATCTCGTGCTGGCCCAAGGTCTTGCGCACGATGTCGAGCCCGCTCGACAGTGGCGCATAGCGGAAGGAGCGCTCGGAGCCGCCACCACCACCCTTACCGCCCACCTCCAACCGGAGCGTCGCGGTCAGCGACTTCTCCGGATTGACAAGTTCGGCCTGCGCCTTGGCAAGCGCCGCCGCGAGCTTCGCGATCGACTCACTGGACCGGTGCATGGCGGCCGCCCTCCCCATCGGTCCCATCGAAAAGGTCGAAGCTCACCGCGCCAGATTTTGACCGCCGCCCCCGTACCCCATGGCCGATCGCCTCCCTGGCATCTTCAGGCATCAAGCCCTTGAGCTCGACCTTGGCCGCTTCATGCTCCGCATGGGCGGCCTTGGTCCTTGCAAACACCGCGGCAAAATCGGCCCAGGCATTGGAGGTGCTCATGTCGACAATACGCACCACCTCCATTCGGGGCTTCGGCGGGTCGACGGCGAATAGGGAAGGCTGCTCCCCACTTTCGACACAGCGCCAGAACTTACGCTCGGCCGTGACAATGAGGTGCTGGTAGAGCGGGTCGGCATTGGCGACGATCTCCACCCACTTGCCGCCGCCGGTAATGACCGACAGCACGGCTTGTCGGGCCGCCACCACCCACATGTTGTGCTGCAGCTGCGGGGCATACTTCGCAAGGGCGGCCTCCTCGGTGAACGACCAGGGCAGCATGAACTTGGCCTCGAACACCGGGCCGCTCTCCCCGATCCGCCCGTCGAGCGTCGCAGCCATCCACCGGATCCCGGGATGGCGGACGCGCCGTTGTACGTCGGTGATCCGTCTGCCGGTATTGGCCTCATACCAGCGCCTGTTCAGCGCTTCCGTGGCCAGGCCAAGCTGCACAATCAGGTTGCCGGAGAGATCCTGCGGCTCGAGTTTGCCCCGCTTCTCCTGCCACAGCCGCGCCAAGGCCGGTTCGCTGTTGCCCATGATGATCCGGGCATCCGAGCCGCCAATGAACGAACGGCGATCCCCTCCCGGCCTTTTCCACATGGTTGTTTTCATGCTTTCCCCTCTCGATGGAATCGTTTGTGGTTATGCTGTCCATAACTGTCTCTATCATATCATATGGTATGAACAGTGCAGATATCAAGAGGGCCCCTCAGGAGGCCCAAAGAGGCTAATTCGCTATGTCGCCTAAGCCTTTGACCAGCGCCCAGATCAGGGCCGCCCGCGCGCTTATCCGCTGGAGCGCCCAGGAGCTTGCCAACGCCTCTTCGGTAGGGGTCACCACCATCCGCCGGGCCGAGCTCACCCAGAGCGAAACCAAGCTTACCCGCGTCAACGACCAGGCCATCCGCCGCACGCTGGAAGCGGCCGGTGTCGAATTCATCGATGCCGATGGAAGTGGCCCAGGCGTGCGATTACGGGCGCCGGAAGCCAGCTAAGGACCGTTGCACGGAATCATTGACATCAAGACATCATCTATCTTATGCCTTGATGATGAGAACCACCCTGACACTCGATGACGATGTCGCCGCTACACTCGAGCGATTGCGGCGCAGCCGCGATGTAAGTCTTAGGGATCTGGTCAATGATGCGCTCCGTCGTGGCCTTAGCGACATGGGCAGGCGGACTAAATCGCGTGAGCCTCTGTCTACCCGGGTCGCGGAGCTTGGTCGGGTACGCCTCTCTAGCGTCGACAACATTGCAGAGGCGCTCGCTATCGCCGAGGGTGAAGGCCTTAAGTGATACTCATCGACGCCAATATCCTCATCTATGCGCACGTGAACTCATTCGCTCAGCACGGTCGCGCACGCGAATGGCTGGACCGGCAGCTGAACGCCGCCGCTCCCGTTGGACTGCCATGGGCCAGCGTGCTCGCGTTCTTACGGCTGGTAACAAACCCGCGCGTATTTGAGCGGCCAGAACCAACTCGCGATGCTTGGGAGCAGGTCCGCGCTTGGTTTTCTTCCGAGACGACTTGGGTGCCACAGCCTACCGAACGGCATGCGGAGTTATTGGGTAAATTCCTCACTTCACCCGGGGTCCACGGTAATCTCGTGCCCGATGCTCACCTGGCTGCACTGGCGGTCGAGCACGGATTGACCCTTTGCTCCACGGATGGCGACTTTGCCCGATTTCAGGGGTTGCGCTGGCTTAATCCAATTGCGTGACCTGCGGGCGTCCTTCTTTCGGATTTTTGCTGACTCGACTGGGCTTTGCGCCGCCAACAACGGCAGGAGCGGTTTCATTATCCCATTGTCCGCCACGATGCGGTGAATGGCCGTCGATCGTAAGCATCCGGTGAAGGCCGCCTTGCCGAGATGAGCTATTTAGCCGAGTCCTGGTGCTACTCCTAGGGCTAGTCCTAATGACCAAGGCGCAGGTTGAGGTGATTACGTCGGTGCAGCGGCGCCGGCATTGGTCGCGGGCGGAGAAGGAGCGGATTGTTGCGGCGGCCATGGAACCTGGCGCGGTGGCGTCCGAAGTTGCCCGTGCAGCCGGGATCCATACCAGCCAATTGTTCCGCTGGCGTCAGCAGCTTTGTGAGCGGACACAGATACCCGCGGTGTTCAATGCGGTGACGGTTGCGCCGGAGGCGGCAGCAACATCATCACCATTGCCGGAGCGGACCGGATCAGCCTCGCCTGAGGCTACTGGGGTCATCGAGATCGAGTTTGCCACTGGCGGACGGATGCGGATCTCTGGCGCGGTCGCGACGTCGACGGTCTCGGCGCTGATGAGGGCGCTGGCGAAGGGCAAACGGCGGCGATGATCCCGGCCCCGAGCGGCGCGCGGGTTTGGCTGGCGGCCGGCCACACCGACATGCGCAAGGGTTTTGACGGCTTGGCGCTGTTGGTGCAGGAGACGCTCAAGCGTGACCCGCACAGTGGGCGTCTGTTCGTATTCCGTGGCCGGCGCGGCGGTCTGATCAAGGTGTTGTGGCATGACGGACAGGGCATGTGCCTGTTCGCCAAGCGTTTGGAGCGTGGCCGCTTCATCTGGCCGTCGCCGGCCGACGGCGTGGTGACGATCACACCGGCGCAGCTCGGCTACCTACTCGAGGGTATCGATTGGCGGATGCCACAGCGGACCTGGCGCCCGCAGGCCGCGGGCTGATTGCGGCATTGTGAATCACGAGACGATTGCCGGTTCGCAGCCGTATTGGCTTGTGATTCCATCATAGGCGATGAGCCTTGATGATTCGCTGCCGACGGACCTGGCGAGTGCGCATGCCCTCATCCTTGCGCAGCGCCAGGCGCTCAGTGTGGCCGAGCTGCGGGCCGCGGCTGCGGAGAGCGAGGCGCAACATCGTGCGCTGTTGATCGAGAAGGCCGCCTGTGCATGACCAACAATGCTGCCGAGCGCGAGCTGCGTGCCGTCGCCGTCGGCCGGAAGAACTGGACCTTCGCCGGTTCCGACGAGGGCGGCCGGCGAGCGGCGACCCTCTATACCTTGGTCGCCACTGCCAAGCTCAACGATGTCGATCCGCAGGCTTGGCTCGCCGACATGCTCGCCTGCTTACCGGATCATCCCGCTAAACGCCTTAGTGAACTTCTTCCCTGGAACTGGTACGCAGGACGCCGTGCCGCCGCCTGATAAACGTCAGAATCGCGACGGCGGAGCATTGGACTCCGCCGCCACGCACTCGTCGTCTTATGTCAGCTCATTTGCTGAGCTGCCACGCCACTTTCTGTGATCACGGTTTGAGGTAGATCGGCAAAAACTGGAATTCGATCAGCGCCGGCTCATTGCTCCTGTTCTCGACTCTGATGATCCCGCGCGCGTACGTCGCCCGCACTGCGCCGGGACGCAGATCCATGAGGTCGCCGTGCCCAGCAACCAGCACGACATTGTTCGACCCGTAGTTCTTCACCACGAAGTGGATGGGCCCCAGCATTTCCGAAAGCAACGCCGCACTCTTCGGTTCGATCCACTGCGTCCAGAATCGTCCACTCGGACTATCTGGTCCGCCGCGGTTACCGGCGAGTTTGATCTTTTTGGTCTTTTCTGAAGCTTTGCGCATTAATCTCTCCTATATTGTTAATGCGCCTGCTCCCTATCAAGCCTCGTACAATGAGTGCGCGACAAGCGCCGACAAGTCGCGACATGTCGTGTGTTGTCGCATGCGTTAGACTCCCGGTGTTCGCACCTATTGCGATGTCGAGCCGAGCAACATATGACTGCTAGAGATGCTTGCAGCCAAGCCCGGCCACGCGAGGTGCTGATGTGATAGATGACAGTTCGAAGTGGGTGTCGTTTCATAACGCCGTCGCGTACGTGGAGGCGACGCAACAATGCCATGAAGAGCTGGCGATCGAATTATTGCGGCAGGCTACACACAGTCTGAAGATTAGGACTCGAACTGTTCAGTCATCGCTGCGGTGGGTCATATCGGGTGATAAGCGTTATCTGGACGACGGCAAAGACCTCGAATTTTGTCACAAGGATGTCCTCGAGCTTTGGCCTACACGTCAAGAAGTCGCGACCCGACCAACCCCACCCAAAAGCAAAGGGGCAGTTTGGAATGGTATACTCGCGGCGATTGATGAGATCGGGCGTAATGTAATCATCACCCTAAGGGCGAAAGACCGTAACAGAAAAATTAATGATTGGCTCAAATCCCGAGGGATTATAGGTCAGCACGATGACGCCACGCGTACCATCCAACGAGTGCTCCGAGCAGAACGAGACGCTCATAAGTAAGCTACCCCGCTTAAACTGAGGAACACCTGCAGGCCCCGAGAGCCTCAAATTATTGCTTGACTAAAAGGACTCGCGTACGGCCTTCACCGGATGGATACCGTCGATCACCGTTCCGGTGGTGTGCAGCAGCTTGCCATTTGGGCAGATGTAGATGTTGCGCGATCGGTCGAAGACGAAGTCGGTCCGGCTGAAGGTGCCATCGGTGCGCGCCGACTTGTCCCAGACTGGGATGTGCGGGGCGATGTTGCGGTCCACCAGCCACTTGAGCAGCCTGACCGCGCCATAAACGGTGTCGCTTGCCAACCGCCGCAGCCGAAGACCGAAGCGCTCCCTAACGCGCTCGATCATCGTCTCGGTGATGGCAATCTCGGCTAAGCGCTAGCGTACATGATGGCCTGAAAGGGAGCTCACCTTGACATTGGAGATTTGGATAGCTCGTTTCGCGTAGAAATGGCGCACAATGCGCTCTGCGGTAGGGCGACGAATGGCAATGAATTCGGCTTTCGTCTGTATTAAGTCGTCATGAATTGTTTCGTTCCCAGTCAGCCGCGCGCGGTAAATGGCATCGACTGTCCGCAACTGAAAGCCGATGGACTTTAGAATGATCGCGACCGGGCTTGTCCAGCGACCGAAATACAGCCGTTCGATTTCGTACACGGAAAGCCCCGACAGCCGCGCAATTGATACTATGATTTCCGCAAGTTTCTTTTCGGCTGCGAACTCATTAACGACCGCCTCATTCAGCCCTCGCGAACTGACTACGCCCTCCGCTGCCCTATAATCGATCGACGGGCTCGCTGGCCGACTGCTCGTCGGCGCAGGAGCCGGAAAAATCTCATCAATGATCCCGCGAAGGCTCGGTTGGGCTGCTATCAGTCGTCTCCGCACAATTTCCGAGGCTTTTGACAGCAGTTCGCGAAGATGGTGCGGTGGGATATCCTTCCTTCCAGCAACGCATTCCAGGAGCCAATCATCGTCAGCTCCCTTTCGAACCAGCATACCGAAGCCTTGATCAGAAATTACCGCGCCCGGATTGCAGGCTAGAGTTCCCAATACGACTTTATCGCCTTTTGCGATGAGACGACGGCTGACCACTTCGCTAAGGTTCTTTCGAGTAGCAATTGCGTGGAGATGCTTTTGCCCCTTGATCAATATGCACTGAGTGAGGATATCGTCATTCACTGCGTTCGATTGGGCGAGGATTGGTTCGGCGACCTCAATGGCATCATCAAGCGCAAGAGAACGAATAGTTTTCATTGGGGCAGCGTCTATCAATGCAAGTTTTTGCGCTAGTTTTATGCGAGCGGCAATCTCAACCTTGGCAACGAGCTCATTAAGCACGCCATCATACAATTCAAGCTGTTCGGCGGAATAATGACCAACATGCAGCAGAAAAAGCTCCGTTATTTGGTGCAGCATCGCGCCAGCTTCCCCTGAGCGAGTCGCAAGCGCCTTTTCGAGATCAGAAACGAGGTTGCTATTTTGCACGAGGATGCTCGTCAAACGGCCCAGTAATTTTCAAGCTGAACATATCGCGCAGATGTACAATGTGTTCCTAAAACAAAGGACTAATGGGCGATTAATTGACAACGCCGATTTGCAATGAGACGCCGCCGTCAACGGATGATTTAGCCTAATCCTAAGCGGATCGGTTCGCTAACGCGCGTATAAGATCCGGTGGGCATAATCGTAAGTGTAAACAAAAGTAACCGAGCCCAATGGCATCGGGGAATGGGGCTGCGCTGTACCCGCAGCGCAGCCCCCAAACCGCAATCGCGCTTTGCTCAATGATCGAGCACAAATTCAAAATCGGACAGATGGTCTATTTTCGCCCCACTACGCGCGGCGTCGACGCGCCCTGGGGGCGATCGTTTCAGATTACGCAACGACTGCCGGTATTTGGTGGGCAATTGCGGTACCGCATCAGGAATGAATTCGAGAGCCACGAACGCGCCGCAAGTGAAAGCGAGCTGCGCCCGGTCAATCCGTAAATCAGTTTCCGCCGTCACCTATGTGGATAAAGAAGTCCGAATTACTTTCGGTTGCAGAGCTAGGAACGATCGGCAATGCTTGACTCTCGTCAGTCGCGATGGCGACCGGGCCGCCGATATCCGAAGCGTTAGAAGTCGGCTCAAAAAACGTTGGCGAGAATATAATCATTATAATGGCAGTGGTGAGAACCATGACCTTGATCACATCCCGCATCTTTTTGATCTCCTGTTGAGGAAGACAATAACACCAGTGTGTAAATTTTGCGTGCGCTCATGCGAGTTCCGAGCCAGTCGGCTTCGCCAGTTCGTCGATTTGCGTTCAGATTGTTTCTGGGGTTCGCTGCCGCGGCAATAGCGATCGGCGCGGCTTAGCGAGATCCTTAGCATTTTAGATATCTGGCGAGCTAAATCTCAATCTGTTGCCAATAAAAAGCAAGATTACGGGAGGGAAGAATTCCCATGACTCGTCGCGACAGAGAACTTTTAAACAAGCAATTCGGCCGGGTGACGCCTGCGCCGCGAAATGGCGTGTTAATTCTGGCCGTCCTCGGTGTGTTTCTTGCGGGTATGGCCGTGGGCGGATCTTTCTCCGCACACGAAGACAAATCAGTGCCGCTCTCTCCCAAAATTTCGATGCTTAGCAGCGTTTCGTTGCACTAAATCGGCGAAATCTGCGGTGATCGCTTCCGATCGGCTGTAACCCACGCCGCCACATCACTTCCTTACCTCTGATTCTCGTGGTCTGTGGCGCCATAAGCCTGGAGCGGCTTACCGAGTATGCCGTAGGTGCGATCCCGATGTCGAAATGGGACGGCTATGGCTCTCGACCGCTCAAATGCCCAAAATTAGATGCTTCTGCAACTCAATCTTCGCGAAGCTTTGCCGCCTTCGTGCCTCAAGGGGACGCAGCTCTGAACCCGACGCTATTGCTATCGGCGTGGATTCCACCCGCAAAGTGGCCTGGCCTCACGACGTGGCTGCTAAGCGAGCCTGACGCGCGGCATCTCAAAAAACAGCTGCCAACTGCTCATCGATGACCCTTCGCACATGTTGTTCCGCCGTTACATCATCGGGGCCTGTGGCGGGCGGCGGAGACAGTTGTTGGCCAGCATGGCTGTGGACAATGGACGCGGCGCGCCAGTCTTTTTGGGCGTCTTGGTGCAGGTCAATGAAATAGCCGCGGTAAGACGTCCGGATGGTTCTCATGACCGGACGCCCGTCCTTTCTCCAGGGGCAAATCTGTCAAGTTCTGGCGATCAACGAGTCAAATGCATTCCATCGGTTTCACAAGCAAAAAGCCTAGAACCTCTTTGATGCAAGCTGCGACTCAGAGGTAGTTCGCTAACCCCGACGCCCCTCATCCCCCGACGTACCCCGACGGGTTAGCGACGTGCGGCCGATCTCTCCCCAGGGATCGGCCGCCCCATTTGGCACGTCTGTATCGCTAGATTCAAGCAACCTCAGAAAATCGAAAGGTATTCCCGACCAGCTTGAGATGGCGGTTCGCGAATATGTGTTCAAGCGCTTACCGGTGACGCACTCTAACGACCGTCGCTGCTTGCTCCGCGGTCCGCGCAACCCTACCCCACGGAAAATTGAGGCTTCGACAGCTAAAATTTCGGTAGTATCAGCTAAAGTGTGGAAGTGGACTGGCGAAGTGTCGCTTGGGAGCTGATAATGCCGACTGGTACTGTGAAATGGTTCAATTCGACGAAGGGTTATGGGTTCATTCAGCCGCAGGGTGGTGGCAAGGATGTATTTGTTCACATCTCGGCCGTGGAACGAGCTGGCCTGAATAGTCTTAATGAGGGGCAATCGCTTGAATATGAGATCGTTGAAAACAGAGGAAAGACGTCAGCAGAAAACCTCAAAGTTCACCGCTGACTCAACGCAACCCGTCAAAATCTGAGTGAACCTGAGCCACGGGCGCGGAGAGCGTCGAAGGCAAGTATCGATGGCACGCGACTTCTTGCAGTCGCGCGTCTTGCTGATCAACCCGGCGTCGCTAGTTGATCAAAGCCGCCACCCAGGCCAACACCTCTTTGAATTGGTCCTGGAAGACCAAAAAATAGAATGTGGCCGCCAATGGCGCTGATATGACTACCCAATCCTGCATGGCTACGGCCCTGCAAATGGTCGCCCTGAGCTGCCATCTTCCAGCGGATTTCTTAGGGCTAAATTTAGTTTGTTGAAGGCTTTTTCTGACGTTGTTCGAAAAACAAATGGATCAATTGACGCGAAATTGAGCCCGTCGGCTAGCCGGGACCGATTTGTGAGCGGCAGTGGGTTAGATTTTAGGTGTTGAGCGGTTCGCGGACTCATCAGCGTCCGTCATCTGGGAGAGCCGCTCTAAAAACTCGTAGCTGTGAGCAAGAAGGAGCCAGCGGTTTCGCATGTCTAGGAACGCAGCTTTCTCATTCGGATCGCGCGTGAGCGCTGCGCCGCGCATGCAATCGTCCACGCGCCGATAGCACTCGCGGATTTTCTCATCAAAGGCTTGCATTGTCGCACCCCTACCGGGCGCGAAACCTGGAGCGGCGCGACTTACGAGTAGATTAAAGCGCAAAGGCGATATCTGCGGTGTCGCGTCTAAGTATCGTTTAGTGGTACTCAGCTTGAACGTCGCGTGAAAGCGAGCAAAGAGAGATTACAATTTGATTCGATTTGATTGGTCTGAATCGCCACCGATGCTGTCGTGAGAATTAGGAATCACCCAAAAGGGCTCGGCTTATCGAAAGTGAACGCCGAGATAAGCGCGATGCAAGAAGCTTGCATGCAGATCAGTCAGCTATGGTCGCGATCGCGCAGAAGCCCGAAGGACGAGGCCAACTAATTCTGAGTTTTGCGCTTGCGAAGGGCTGTGGCAGCTAGCTGGGGCCCAGACTCGTAAACGTACAGGTGTCTGATGCGACTCGCATTTTTAAGCCGGCCGTCTTGTCGGATAAGCTCGAAAACCTATCAGCCACAATGACATCTCAAATTAATGGGTTTGGCTCTAGTTCGGCCGCGGCGAGGATTTGGACTTTTGTGTTAGCCATCACATTCGTACGGCAAAAAGAGCGTACTATCTTGATATGTGATATGGGGGAGGGGACGCCGTGCGGGCACGGAGAAAGATAAGACTCAAGGTGCGGTCGAGACTGCGCCGCCGTCGCAAGCGCAAGGTTGCGCGCGTTCGAGAAGTCAGCGTCGATCAGCCGGTGGCGTGTCCGAGTTGCGGCAACCTCATGCGAC
>Ga0335081_10005308_pt1 | contig 20380 bp, 13 predicted proteins | sample Lox_Sample_35_FD_206713 | JGI IMG/M metagenome (GOLD analysis project Ga0335081, IMG submission 206713) | Soil microbial communities from Loxahatchee National Wildlife Refuge, Florida, United States - Lox_Sample_3.5 | ecosystem: Environmental > Terrestrial > Soil > Wetlands | place: USA... | reverse complement strand
CAAAGTCCTGACGCGGCAGGGCAAACACTCGCCGGTTGGCAAATACAATTACATCATCAACGGTCGCATGATTGCCGGTTTCGCCCTGGTGGCCTGGCCCGCGGAATGGGGCAATTCAGGAGTAATGACCTTCATCGTAAACCAGCAAGGCAAGGTCTATCAGAAAAATCTTGGACCCAAGACCGCGAAAATTGCCGCAGCCATGACCGCCTACAATCCGGATGACACGTGGACGCTGGTGCCGGACAACTGATAGCGACGCCGGCGGGTTGGCCATCATCAGCCTGACCGGAATTTTCGAACCGCGTCTTTCCTGAAGAGAGTAAGGGCCGGACTTTCGTCCGGCCCTGCTGGTGATGGGGTTTATACGCCCTCACCCAGGCGCTCAGAAGGGTGGCGCAGCCACCTTGGGGTCGCTGTCCAGACCGCGCCACGGGCAAAACCCCTCTGCCAACCCTGAACGGACAGCGAAATCTGTCATGCCTGTATATTTAGCATATGCAACTATTGCAATCAATAATTATTTAGGACCCTCTCACCGGCCATGTCGCTGTGATGTCCCGGGAACATACGCGGAGAGACACAGGCGATGTGACGCGAGGGCTGAGCGGCGTAAAAGTGGAGGAAAAAGGAGGGTATCAGCATCTTTATGCGGGTTTGCGCGCGCCGGCCGGGGCTGGTAAGAAATGCGGATGGATTTGACGTTTCGTATCCGCTTTGCCACACAGACCGGCCAGTCGCTTTGGCTTGCCGGTGGCCAACCCCTGCCGGACCGGTTGCCGCTTCAATTTCTTGATCTGGAAGCATGGCAGATAAAAATTTCGCTGGCGGGCGGCGCGGAAAAAATGCCGCTGAACTATTCCTACATTTTGCGCGATGCCCGAGGCGAGGAAACCACCGACTGGGGCCGCGACCGCGTTCTGGTTCCAGCCGATTTTAATTGTAAAGAACTGCTGGTCATTGACTCGTGGAACAATGCCGGGTATTTCGAAAACGCCTTTTACACCGAGCCGTTCAAGCAGGTTTTGCTCGCCGGGAATTTCATCGGGGTCACAACGTCCGCGCCCCCGCAACCCACACACACTTTCCGCGTCAAATCGCCGCTGCTCGCCAAAGACCAGACCGTTTGCCTGCTGGGTGAAGGCGCCGCGCTGGGCCACTGGAACACGCAGTCGCCCGTGTTGCTGGGGCGCAGGCTGGACGAAGATTATTTCTCCGTGCAACTGGATTTGCGCAGCCAGACTTTTCCATTCGCCTACAAATACGGCATTTTCGATGTCACCCGAAAAACCTTCGTTCGTTACGAGGACGGTGCAAACCGGACTTTGAAAGATGAAATTGCGCCGGACAAACACACCGTCGTCCAGGACGGCTTTGTTGTGTTGCCGCCGCAGTACTGGCGCGGTGCGGGTGTGGCCATCCCCGTTTTCAGTTTGCGCAGCGAAAACAGCTTTGGCGTCGGTGAGTTTACGGATTTGAAACTGCTGGCGGACTGGGGCCAAAAAGTTGGACTGAAGCTCATCCAACTATTGCCCGTCAACGACACCAGCGCGACGCACTCCTGGGAGGATTCGTATCCGTATGCGGCGATTTCCGCGTTCGCGCTGCACCCGATTTACCTCAACCTCGCCGCGGTCGCGAACGTCAGAAACCAAAAACGGCTCCAGGCGCTGGAACCGGAACGCCAGCGGCTCAACGCCCTCGAAGCCGTGGATTACGAAGCGGTGATGTCGGCCAAACTCGGTTTTCTGAAAACGATTTTCCCGTCGCAGAAGGCAGCGACCTTTCGCGCCAGGGCGTACAAGGATTTTTTCGCCCAAAACCGGCATTGGCTTGTGCCTTACGCCGCGTTCTGTTTTTTGCGCAACGAATTCGGCACGCCGGATTTCAGCCGGTGGTCGGAACACAGGGAATTCGATGCCGGAAAAATCGCCGCACTGGTCCAAGGCAACGACGAAATCGCGTTCCACTTTTTTGTGCAATATCATCTGCACACGCAACTCAAGGCCGCGACAGCGCACGTGCATGCCGCCGGGCTCGTTTTGAAGGGCGACATTGCCATCGGCGTGTATCGGCACGGGGCGGATGCCTGGCAGCAGCCGGAATTGTTTCACATGGACATGCAGGCCGGCGCGCCGCCGGATGCATTCGCCGCGAAGGGCCAGAACTGGGGCTTCCCGACCTACAACTGGCCGCGCATGGCCGCCGATGGGTTCGCCTGGTGGAAGCAACGGTTCGCGCAGATGGAAAATTATTTCGATGCGTTCCGCATTGACCACATTCTGGGATTTTTCCGCATCTGGAGCAGCCCGGCGCACGCGGTCGAGGGCATCCTCGGTTATTTCGTGCCGGCCATTCCGGTGGAGCAAAGCGAATTTACGGCGCGCGGCATCGCGTTCGACCCGCCTTCGCCCGGAAGCTACGGCGGGGCGGGCCGTGACCGTTTGACGAAACCGTTCATCACCGACGCGGTGTTACGCGAAATTTTCGGAGACGAGAGCGAGACCGTCCGCCGCGAATTTCTGAAGGTAAACGCCAGCGGCCTCTATTCGCTGAAACCCGAATTTACAACCCAGAAACGGGTGGAAAAGCACTTTGCCGCGCGCGAATCGGACACTCGCCCCGTGGAGTACGGCAGGTGCGGGAGCCCACGGGAAGAGCGGTCAATACTCCACGGGGCAAGCAACGCCAAATTGAAAATCGGCCTGTTCGATTTGATCAGCAACGTGATTCTGCTGGAAGTGGACGGAAAATATCATTTCCGATTCGGCATGGAACAGACGACCTCGTTCAAATACCTGCCGCTGGAAACACAGGTGAAATTGCGCGATTTGTATGTGGATTATTTTTTCCGGCGGCAGGACGATTTCTGGAGGCGCGAGGCCATGCAGAAATTGCCGGCGCTCAAGCGGGTGACCAACATGCTCATTTGCGGCGAAGACCTTGGCCTGGTGCCCGCGTGCGTGCCGGAGGTGATGCGCGACCTCGGATTTTTGGGCCTCGAAATCCAGCGGATGCCGAAAATTCCGGGCCGGGAATTTTCGCGTCCGGCGGAGGCGCCGTATCTGAGCGTGGTCACGCCTTCCACCCACGACATGAACACGATCCGCGGCTGGTGGCTGGAAGACCGCGCCTTGACGCAGAAATTTTTCAACCGCGAACTGGGTCTGCCCGGCGAGGCGCCGCGGGAATGCGAACCGGAAATTGTCGAGGCGGTCGTACGGCAACATCTCGCTTCGCCGGCGATGTGGAGCATTTTCCAGTTGCAGGATTTGCTGGGCCTGGACGGGAAGTTGCGCCGGGCCAACCCCGCCGCCGAACGTATCAATGTGCCCGCCATTCCCAATTATTATTGGCGCTACCGGATGCATTTGACGCTGGAGGATTTACAGCGGGAGGAAAGGTTCAATCTGCGTCTGGCGCAGCTCCTCCGGGAGCATGCGCGGAGCGGTGTTGTTACGCCTGGCCCATAGGGTGGGCTTGCCCTACTTTACGGGCCGAGAACGGCCGTTGAGGTTCAAAAAAAACCCCAGCCCTTGCGCGCAAGAGCTGGGTTGAAAAACTCGGAGACGTTTACTTCCGCCGGCGGATGAGCGAAAACGTCATCAAGCCGGACAAACCGAACAGCGCCAGCGTGGCCGGTTCGGGAACCGATTCAGGGCTAATGTTCGGATTGTTGAAATACGCGTTAGCCGAGGTGTTTAGATCAATAAAGTCGAAGCTGGAAGTGTTATAGACTGCGGCGTTAAACGTACCGCTGGTGCTGTATATGGGTGAACCTCCCGCAAAGGGGCTGATTGCCAGCGCATAGCCTTCGCTGCTGCTGTTCAACGCGCCACTCACCGACAAGGCAACCAGCAGGCCGCTCTGCAACTGAGCAAAATCTACCGCTACCGGGCTCGCGGCTCCGCCGTCCACACTCAACAACATATTGTCGGAGCCGCCACCAGCGTAGCTCAAGCTGAAGGCCGAGCCGACGTTCAGCGTAATACTGGAACCCGCCCCACCAATGCCGCCCGAGGCGATACCGATTGAAAACATCTGATTATAAAGGGAAGTCGAACCACTGGGGCCTGCCGTGAACGGGCGGTTTATGTCAATGGACGGGGCGGGAGGCCCGCTATTGGCGTAGGTGCCCCAAGCGGCACCACCGGAGCCGCCGGGAGACAACACCCCGTCGGTATTGCCGTACGTTGCCAGGTCAAGATAGGTGCCGGTATAGGGCGGGCTGCTGTTGTTGATCAACGTGACATTCCACGCGCCAAAACCGGAGCCGAGATTTGGCGTACTCGTGGCACTCCAAGCGGTAGTGTAGTTCGCCGCGGTGTCCGTAGCTGTCGCGGCGGCAAATGCGCCGGAAGCGGATAATCCCATCGCCAGCGCGATGGCCAAAGTTTTAATGGTCGAGTTCATGATTCGATAATACTAATTTTTCCTGCTGATCTTTAGACTGCTCTAAAGTTGTCGTTCGTTGTCGTCCAGTATTTCATCCGGTATGATTCACGCTACCGCACGTTTCTGCCATGTAAGCAAAAAAATCCTGTGATGTCAAGGAAAAAATGGACCCAGTGAATACCGCGCCGCATCAGTTGGGTTGTTCGCAAGACTGGAGGTCGAACTGGAGGCGGTAACGATACCGCTGAAGGTGGCAAATGGAATGGACAGATCCGTCATGAACCGAGCCTGAAAATCCTGCCGGAAGGCAACGGCCAATAACAGAGCCGTCCGCCGACGGGGAAAGTTTTGCCGGCGACGGCATCACTGGACCATCTCGATTTCGTAGAACTTTTGCGGTGCCGGGTTGGCGTCGTAGAAAGAAGTCGTCGCACCCTGGCTGGGAATAATGCCGCTGATGAGCTGAAAGGGCTGGGCGAGATTGGTGGTGGCGAGGACCTCGTAATTCACGCCCGGCGTGCTGGTCCACAAAACCAGTTGGTTATTGCCGCCGAGGCCCGAAATTACCAGCGGTGCCAGCACAATCACAGTCCGGGTGTCGCTCAGGGTCACGCCCGTGTTCCCGTTCGAATAGACCACCTGCAACACATTGGTGCCGGTCACGGTGCCGGGCGAACTCATCGTCCACTGGAAATAGAGTGAATCCAAATCAGGGCAGTCGGCGGCGCCGACCCCGAAAAGGAAACGAGATTCCGGTTGCACCACGCCGTTGACAGTTATGGTGAAAAGGGTGGGATCGTTCGTATCCAGGGTCGGCGTAAAACAGGCCTGAACAAAATAGGGCCTGTTGTCGGTTAGCGTCACAAGACTCCCGTCGCTTGCCGGGTTGGAGATTTGTACGACTTGCCCCGGGGCGAGTGTGTTCACCGCGCGCGTCAGGGTCGTGAGTTCATTGGGATAAATGCTGGTGGCGTAATCCCGCAAACGCACGCTCATGGTGGCCGTGCCGCCGGAGGGCACATTGGTGTAATTGAACCGGAACTCTTCCGGGTCGTTCGGGTATTGCAAATTCAGGCTTTGGTTGGGCGTGACCTGCGCGGCGCTGACAAAAATGGGATTGCCATTGGTATCGTTGCCAATGCCGTCGGCCTGGCCGGTGTAGATGTCCCAATTGTTAGTAAGGCTGTTCTGAATGTTATATTGAACGCCCGTCACCGTGCTGTCAGCGCGGACCACCACCGTGTAGCCGCTGCTGGTAATCGAATACCCGTCGTTCGGCGGGAAGGCAATCAAGCCGCCGGGCGGCCCGCCGTCGTAGTAAAAGGTCTGCGCAAAGGTGTTATAGACCTGCGCCTGGTTGGCATAGACGTAGTTTTGGTTGGTGTAATTGATCACCGGCAGGAAAGTCCGGGCGCGAAGGATGTGGAAACCGGACTGCAAACCGATGGTGGTGTTGTTCGGGTTCAGGTCGTCGTGCAGCCAGACCACGGCGTTCGCCGGGTTGAAATTCGTGATGGCTGCCTGGCTCAGGCCGAAAAGCTTGGAACCGGAAGGCTCGGCGTAGGAAATCGGTTGGATGCTTGGCCAATCTGCCGTGTCACCGACGGAGAAACCGTAGCTGCCGCCGTTGAACAGCGCGATCTTGTAACGGACCTGCGCGCCGTTGGTCTGACCGGGAATCGTGCCTTTCCACCAGTCAATGTTGCCCTGCCCGCTGTCGTGGTCCACCCACCGCGCCTGCACGACCTGGGCCGTACCCTCGCCGACGCCGAAGGCGCCTTCGGGGTTCGAGCTGTCGGTGGTGTAATAAATGTAGCAGGTGTTGATCTGAAACTGGTAACCGACCTTCACCCAGATGTCCACGGGCTGGCCGGCCACTGGATTGGTTGGCACCATCTGGGTGGCTGGCGCTACGGGCACATTGGTGCTGGTCAGGACCGTGACGGACGCGTCGGGATCGTGATAGACCCAGCTCGCCGTCTGGTTGACAATACCCGCGCCAAAACCGGCGCCGGGAACGACCATGTTAGTTCCGCCAACGGTGTAATAATACGTCTCCGCGCCAAGCGAGACGATATTGTTGCTGGCAGTGTTGCGCGCGGCGAATTTCTCCGGCCCGTTGCGGAATTGGAACGCCGTCTGTTCGTAACCGAGGTAAACATCGTCGGCATAGCCGGGCGGATTGTCGCGCAGGTCGAGGAAGTTCGTCGGCGCGATGCCCGGCTGGAAATTCGTCGGGCCAAGCCCCATCCGGCTGTTGAGGTCAATGCCGCCGTCCAATTTAACCAGCGTGTTGGAGCAGGAGGCGTCGCTGCGGACGAGAATGTCAAACGGCGCGTTGGTCACTACCGGGATGTCAATGGCGTAGGTGAGATTGGAAACGTTGCCTTCGCCGGGGGCGAGGACTGGTTTTCCGGTATAAGGATCAACGCTGCCGCGCATTTTGAAGGGGAAAACCGGGTCATAATTAGGATCGCCATTGACGCCATCCGTGCGATAAACCGTGAGGCACGGCGCCTGAACGCCGCCCTGACGCAAAACGATGGTGTTGGTAGCGGTGTTGGCGCGACTCGGTTCGGGCCATTGTTCGCCATACATCACCCAGCCGCCGCTCGGAACCACCAGTTCGATGGCGCCGCCTCCGGTGGGCGGGTTCGTGTTGACGTAAATCAGGCGATTCACAGGGTTTGGGTCATCGGTAGTGGATTGCGCCTGGCTGAGGCTGGTGGTGGCGCCATGCACCAGCAGCCGGTGGAAGGCGCGATTTCCACCCGCGCCATCGCCGGAACCGGACAATTGCGTCAGGAGCGTACCCGGCGGAAAACCGACCACCATTCCGTAGTGGCGGGAATTGGAAACGTAGATGTCTGCGTTGGAAGAACCGTCCGCCGTGTTAGTGATGACCAGGTAATAGCCGTCGCTCGTCCGGCTGACACCGTCGTCAAAGGCGACGTCGCCGGGATAGCCAAAGTCGTCGTTCATGGCGTAGAACACCACGGTGGCTGCCGGATTGGTATAGGCGTTTCCATAAAGCGCAGGCGGGTCCACGTCCCGGTAATCGTAGCGCTCAAAGGCGATGATGTTCTGGTCGCTCCAACGCCGCCGGGTGCCGCCGCGCGAAAGTTGGTTGTGCGTGTACATCGTGTCCGGCATGGAGTTGTCGCCGAATTCGCCGAGGTAATTTGCATAGGAAACAATCGGTGTGCTGCCGTTGGTCAGGCTGGCTAGATTGTGGTTGAAACCATCCGAATAAACCATCGGCAGCCCTTCGTGCATGAAGAAATAAGAATTCTCCAGCGTTTCGTCCGCCGGGCAGCAAGTGCCGCCATCCTGCGTTTGCGGCATATTGACGGCCTGCGCCGCGCTGAAATTGCCGTTGGCGTCGCAATTGCCCCCCGGCGGGATGTAATCGCGACCGTCCATGCCGTAAAGTCCCGGGCTGCCACCGTAATCGCCGATGGCGGAGTTGAACTGGCTGAAAAGCGGAAAGTTGCACAGGCGCATGCCCGAATTGAGATAGTCATTAAAGTCATTACCCGCACCCAGCGCTGAAGGCTCGTATTCGCCGAAAAGCATCGCGTCGTTACGCGGCGCCTCGGTGTCGAACAGGCTGTTGCGGTTGCCGTCCATCTCAAGATAACCGTTGCCGATGTCGTTGCTGCCATAGCCGTGAACGTAATCATACATTGCCTGGATGATGCCGGTGTAACCGGCGAACGACGGATCGTCCGTCTGGCCGGTTTCATTGCCAAAAAAGTCCACCGGCACGTGCTTTACCGCGTCCAGCCGGAAACCGTCGCATTTGGTCATGTAAAGCGTCCACGCTGCCGCGCGACAGAGATAAGTTGACACATCTTCAGGCACAGGCTGACCGTGGCCGTCGAAGGGTCGCCACCCCGCGCCACCCCAACCGATGCCCAGCAAAGGTCCATTGGTGTCCATATACAAATCCGGCCGGCCCGGGAACCGGACAAACACCGGCTTGTTCGTCGTGTCGCCGATGTTTTTGCCAAAGTTCCAATTGACCGTACCCGGTTCCTGCGCCAGATCACACAGGCCCAGCAACGGCTGGTTTTGCACCACGTGCACAGTGCACCAGTAGGGATCGCCGACCGACGGCCAGTTTTCATAACCACCGGAGACAACTTGCAGATGAAAGTCCTGCGGAATCAACCCGGGATAATAATTCGTGGGCGTTCCGGAATTGGGATAGCCCGGCACCACGCTGGAGCGGTGGTTCATGATGTTGTCGAAATAAACGCGGATGCCGAACCGATGCGCCGTCTGGACCAGGGTAATCAGTTGGTCCTGGGTGCCATACATCGTCGCGATGGTGCCCTGCTGATTGGTGTTGCCCAAATCAAACGGATCAAACTGGTCGTAGCCTGCCGAGAAGGAGCCGGCGTTTCCCTTGGCCGGGTTGGGCAGCCAGAGACTGTCGTAGCCCGCTTCAGCAATTTCGGGCATCTTTTGGGTAATCTCGGGCCAGGTCGTCTGGAACAACTCCAGCATTCCCTCGGCTCGGACCGGCCGAACGCTGGTAATCAGCAGCAAAGAAAAAAAGCTGGCGAAAACTATTCGCGCCGAGGCGCCGAGAGTGGCGGGCGAGGTCAATTTCACAACACGTATTTCAATTAGTCTGGCTGCAATTTCAAATTCCAACTCCTCATGGCCATTGTCAAATCCCGCAATGGTAGCCGAGACGGACACCGGAATACCCTGCAAATATCAATCATCCGAAGGGAGATTCCATCACATTTTTGTGCGGTAGGAATCACAGAAAGTCCATGTATATTAATTACATCCAAGATGCTTAAATGAAACTGTTGTCGCACAGCGCGCGGTTCGCGCTCGTACTGTTCTTCGCCGCACCCTTTCCGGCTTCCGCCACCGACACCAATGTTCACACCACGTGGCTCTGGCACCTCCACCAGCCGATCTACTGGCCGGACCGGCGCGATTATGGTGTGGACCATTACGAAAATGCCTGGGACACCATCCAGCAGCAGAACGCCGGACGTCCCCATCCGTCGCCGGAAGTGTTGACCACCATTTTTGGCGAAGCCGACCGCGTGAACGTCTATCAGGGCGAAATCGAAACCGTTCTCGGCGGCTTGCTCAGTTACCCCAACGCCGGGGCGCAGGTGAACTACTCCGGCGCGCTCATGGGGAATGTGCAGAGCCTGGCCGCTGCCGGCCAGCTTGGCTACGCCGGCGGTTGGAGCAACAGCTTCCAGACCGCGCGCGGCTGGAGTACCAGCAGCGGCAAGCCACGGCTGGATTTGGTGAATTTTACCTACCATCACGCCATCGCGCCGTTCCTGGACGACGAAACGCTGGAAATGGAATTGCTCATCCATCAGCGGCAGATGCAGATTTTCTGGGGCACGAACGGTGCCCCGACTCCAAGTCGGGGTTATTTCCCGGCGGAAACCTGTTTTTCCGAGCACATGATCCCGATCCTCAACCAGGCCGGCATTGCGTGGACGGTGGTTGCCAACAATCATCTCGCCCGCTCCTGCGCCGATTTCCCGCTCGTGCTCGGTTCCGGCGGCGAGAATTGCGACATCCCCAATCTGGCGGACCAGATCAACCCGCCCCAAGGCACGAACAACTACCAGCGGATCTCGATCGAACGGGGTTGTGGCCCCACGCAGGTGATGCCGTTCGGTTTTCAACTGCACTATGCCCGTTACGTGGACCCGAACAGCGGCGTGGCCAGTGAAATTATCCTCGTGCCCGCCGACCAGGTTTTGAGCTGGCGGGACAGTTACGCCACGTGGGACCTCGGCATGATTTCGCCGATCGCCGCGCGCAATGATCCTGCCAGACCGTCACTGGTCTTGTGCGCGCACGACGGCGACAACGCCTGGAGCGGAGGTTATTCCTACTACAACGAATGGGTGCCGCAGATGGCCAGCACCGCCGTCAGCGACGGCTACGAGCCGACGACCATCGAGCAGTTCATTTCCGATTTTCCGCCGGACACGAACGACGTGGTGCATGTGGAGGACGGCGGCTGGGTGTTTGCCGACGGCGATTTCGGGTCGCCCAGCTTCATCAACTGGAACTGGCCGCCCGGCTACACCGATGGCAGCGGCAACAACGTGGTTGACCCCGGTACCGGCACCACCGACAAAGGCGACAATTGGCGCGTCATTATCGCCACGGAAAATCGCGTGGAGACCGCGCAGCAAATCGCCAGCGTTACGCCGCGCACTGATCAAGTCCGCGATCCGGGCAGCTTCAACACAATGCCCAATGCCGTTGAGCTCGGCTGGCATTATTGCCTGGCGGGCCTGGACAGCGGTTTTATTTATTATGGCTGCAACGGCGACGAATGCGAACGCGCCGTCATCGCGCAATCGAACGCCTGCCGGAACGTGGATGCCATCATCGCCGCCAATCCTTCCGCCGACACCACGCCGCCAACGGTTTTCCTGCCGCAGCGGTCTCCGTGGAATCCCGGCGGCACGAATTTCGGCGTGCAATATGGCTATCAGGTGACTGTCGCGCCCAATTCTGATTTCTGGGTTTGGACCTACGCCTATGACGTTTCGGGAATCACCAACGTCAGCCTGCTGTTCCGAAACGACGGCACGAACCCGCCGACGAGCGATCAATTCAAGACCTACGTCGGCGGCCCGCTCGCCGGCGCGTGGCAGACGAACGTCATGACCCGGCGCGTCACGCCGATGGTTGCCGGTTACTCGCCGGAATACATCGCGGATTATTATTACACGCAGGTCATCGGCATCTCGAATGCGTTCGTGGATTATTATGTCAGCGCGACGGACATCTACAGCAACATTTACAAATCCCCGATTCAACACGTCTGGGTCGGCGCGGGTACAGGAACAGTTGGCGGTGGCGGCGGCGGCGGCGCGGTCGTGTCGGTTTCGCCGAATCCGCCGGTGGCCGGGAATGCCGTGACGATTCAATATGTTGCTGCCGGACGGATTCTCGCGTCGGCGAGCCAGGTTTACCTTCACCTTGGCTGGAACAACTGGAACCCCGTCGTTTCACCCGACGCGGCGATGACCTTCAACTCCGCGTCGAACTGGTGGCAATACACGGTGGCCGTGCCCGCGAACGCGACGAATTTGAATTGCGTTTTCAACAACGGCTCCGGGACCTGGGACAACAACAACAACGCGAATTGGAATTTCACCGTGAGCACCGGCAACAGTTCGCAACCGCCGTCGCAGCCGCAAAATCTCGTCGCGATTCCGGTGCAGACGAATCAAATCGCCTTGAGCTGGTCGGCGGCGTCGGGCGCCGCCGGCTACATCGTAAATCGCGACGATTCACCGATCGCCACGATTGCCGGCACAAGCTATTCGGACGCCGGGCTCGCGACCGGCAGCTATCACTGTTACTCCGTCGTGGCGTCCAACAGCGCGGGCTTCTCAACGCCCAGTGCAACCGTTTGCACCAACAGCCTGGCCACCGCGCCGACGAACCTGCCGCCGTTCACACTGGACGGCGCGTTTGATTATCCCGGCTATTGGCTGGCTTCTAACAACCTGATGCTCTACGCCGCTGTGCGCGGCACGACGCTTTACGTGGCGACCGAATCGCCCGGAACGAGCGGGCCAAACGACAATTTCATTTTTGTTTCCGACCAGTTGTTGCCAAGCGCGGGCGCCCCGGCGCCGTGGGCCAAGGCCGGAAACGTGGCGGTGGCCACAACCAAGCCGTACCTCGCCAGCGAAAGCCAGAATACTTACGTCAGTTGGTACGCGAACAACACGCAGACGAGCTGGCCCTGCGTTAAAGCTTCGACCACTTCGGGAGCAATGGAAGGCACGATGGATTTGTTGCAGGCTTTCGGCTACCTCCCGACCAATCTTTATCTGTGCGCCGCAGCTTATGTCACGACCAATGGCGGACCGCTCGTCGCGGAATGTCCCGCGGGCACCGGACCGAACATCAACACGAATAATTTTCTGGCGATTCCCGTGGCCGCGTTGCGCGATTCATGGGGAAACGGCACGTTCGATTTGTGCGACCCGGCGCGTGGATTCAAAATTCTGTCGGCCGGTTTGCGAAGCACCAATTGCGTCTTGAATTATGCGGCGATGCCGGGTCGCGCCTATCAGGTTCAATTCGTCAACCAGCTTGGTAATTTCTGGAGCAACCCGCCCACCGGCTCAAATTATGCTGTGCCGCCGCAGATGATTTTGAATTTTACTGACGCGCCGCCGGCCGGAACGCCGCAGCGTTTCTACCGCGTGGAACTGCTGCCGTAGGCCCGTCGCTCGCGGGCCTGTCGGGCCGTAGCTTTGGAGCGGAGGCCGAAGCGGGAGAGGGTGGCCGGAGGCTGGGTGAGGGGTGTGGGGTGAAATCAATTCCTTGTAGCAGCCGAGGTAACGAGGCTCTAACATCACCGGATTTCAGAAAGGATCAGAGGCGGCTCATGCCGGCTGCTACGCGATCCGGCCCGCCGCTTCTCCACTTAACTCCTTGATTTCATCCTCGAGTTTTACTGCCTGCTGCTCCAACTCCGCGCTTTCCTGCTCCAGCAGTTTGACCCGCTCCGCCGCGAGTTTGTCCAGCACGCCAGGCCGTTTACTACAACCAACACCTGACGCCGCGTTTGATAATTCCAAGTTTCGATAAAATTTCACAAATTGCATCTCTGGGAATGTTTTGGCAAACGCCTTGGATATGGTTGCAGGATGATTTGGAAGTTATCGTGATCGGCTTCAGCATGCGCCCCGACGATTTTCATGCGAGAGCGTTTCTCTATGATACAAATCCCCAAAATCGCCGGTTTGATGTTCTCTTTCATGCTCTGATAAAAGACCATTTTTCAGGCTGGGTGAAGCATTTTTCGCCGCAACTTGTGAGGCACAGAAGCTTGATTCCTTCCTGGCCAAACCCAAAGGCGCGCCCGTGGGCCATCACCTTCGCCCCGCGCGCCCGCATTTCTACTGCGGAGTGGAGATTGCGGATTGCGGATTTTCCGGTCAGGCCGCGACCACTTCCACGCGCGGAGAAAAACCGAGTTGATGAAGAAGCTGCTCGCAATCCTCCCAAACCAGACCGAAAGCGCGCACGTCCGCCACGCCGAGCCGGGCGACGACCGCTGAAATTGTCTTCGCGTCACGTTCGGCAAACTCGCCGTCCATCAAGGCGCGTTCCGCCCAGTCCACCAACTGCGCCGCCGTGATCTCGTGGTGAAGATACGCGGCGATTTTGCCGGCGACGGTTTGTTTGGTGATCGTCATGGTTGTATTCTACACTTTCTGATGGCCTTTATCCACCGGGAATTTCTCGTGGGTTTCAACCAGTTTGCCCGTATCGTCGTAAATCTCCTGCCAGAAACGCACCGTGTTTTCCTTGGCATCCACTTCCTTCTGGTACCGCGCCCGCCAACCGAAACGCCCAGTCACCTCCAACCGATACCGCCGTCCTCCGCCGGGCAAATCTTCCCACCAGCCAAACTTCTTTTCATTTTGGCGACGCGAACTCATGATTCACCGATTCACTTCGCGGCCCATGTTCGCAAATGCCGCCGCCGCCGCAAGGATTCCTTCCTGGCTAAACCCAAAGGTGCGCCCGCGGGCCATCGGCCTTCGCCCGCGCGCCGTTAAGCGCCATTTTCAATTCACGCCCGGTATGCGTGGAAATCCGCGCGCGGCGTGCCAGAATCGGACAATGTCAATGCGTTGCTCGTCGCGCCGCAGCCGGTAGATAATGCGATAAGAACGGCAAATCGTTTCCCGCAGATTTGGCTGCTTGAATTCCGGCACGACGCGCCCGATTTCAGGAAGGTTCGCCAGATTTTCGGCGCGGGTGATCAATTCATAACCCAGTCGCGCTGCCGCATCGGAATTATGTTGGGCGATGTAGCGGACAATATCAGCCAAATCGGATTGCGCCGACGGGGCGATGATTATTTTCCAGCCCATTGGGCGATCTTGGCTTTGACTTCCTCGATCGGCACGCCTTCGCCCCGGTCCAATTCGTCAAGGCCCTGCTGGACGGCCTGGCGAAATTCCAATTCGTAAATGGCGTCACTGAGGGTGGCATCAGGCGGCAGTTTTTCGGCCACTTCCAAGAGAACTTGTTTGGCGCTCATGCTTGCAATTTAATTTCCGAACGCTGTCCTGGCAAGCCGGTTTCGCTTGCAAAATCGGCCGCCGCCGCAAGGCTTCCTTCCCGGCCAAACCCAAAGGTGCGCCCGTGGGCCAGCGGCCTTCGCCCGTGCGCCCGCCAATCCAGCCCAGCCCTTGCGCGCAAGGGCTGGGCGGCATCTTCCGTTATTTCACCGTAGCAGCCGCCGTGAGTCGGCTCCAATCTCTCAAATATGAGCGGACTGACGTCCGCTGCTACAAAATGATTCGGATGATCTCGCTCCTGACGGAGCTTTGCATTTTTGAAATGGCGTTTTCTACAACGATGCCAGCCCTGACGGGCTTGGGAAATTCGCGCCAATTCGTGAAATTCGTGTCAAACCCTCCGCGTCTTTGCGTCTTTGCGTTAAGATTTCCGCCGTGCAAGGATTCCTTCCCGGCCAAACCCAAAGGCGCGTGGTGGGAAATGGCCTGCGCCGGTGCCCAAATAGTTTTCTAATCGCCCGGCGGCACCGGCACGGACAGGTTGCGGCAAATCGAACGCGCCAGATATTTTTTGATTTCGTTGTGCCGGGGAATGGCTTCCTTCCGCCCGGTCTGCGGGGTGCCCAGATGGAATGACTGCCGCCTTCCCGAACTGCCACGCAGCCGTGTTCCTGAAGATGGCCGAGCAAGGCCCGGCGTTTCATGCCAGCACCAGTTCCGTCGTCTCCGCTTTGGGATCGAGCCGGAACACTTCTTCACGTTCGGTTTCCAGCAGGAGTTGAATGGCTTCCTTGAGATTTTGAAGACATTCCTCCTTCGTTTCACCTTGTCCGTTCGCGCCGGGCACTTCGAGGCAGGTCGCCCAAAAACCGCCTTCCGCCGGTTCGCCCCGGTGAACGATGGCCGTCAATTTCTTCATGCCCATAATCATACCCCGTTTTGACGGAGAAGGAAAACGATTTTATTCCGTAGTGAATTCAGGGTTCGCAAATTCCACCGCTGCAAGGATTCCTTCCCGGCCAAATCCAAAGGCGCGTGGCGGGAAATGGCCTTCGCCCGCGCGCCAAATGGTCGTGGTTAATCTCCCGGCTTGCATTAGACCGCAATTCAGCCAACTGTAAGGCATGGTTGACCGCGCGCAAATCCGCAAGTTCAGCCGGGCGGTGGCGCAGCAGTTCCGTCCGAACAAAATCGTCCTCTTCGGCTCCTACGCCTACGGCAAGCCGACGAAGGATTCGGACGTGGATTTGCTGGTCATCATGCCCCGCACCCGCGCGCGCGGCGAGCGGATGTCGGTGCGCATCCGGCACGCCGTGCCACGCAATTTTCCGCTGGATTTGCTGGTGCGAACGCCCGCGGAAGTCAGCAAGCGCTTGCGCTGGGGCGATGGATTCCTTCTGGAGGTCATGGAAAAGGGCAAAGTTCTGTATGAAGCCTAGCACGCGCGAGTGGGTGAAAAAGGCGGAGAACGATTTCAAGGCCGCCAGCCAACTTCTCCGCCGCCGCAAGGACGTTGTGCCGGACGCGACGAGTTTCTTCTGCCAACAATGTGTGGAGAAATAGTTCAAGGCGCGACTGATTTAGGCGGGCATTGCTTTTCCCCGCACGCATGACTTGCTGCAACTCCTGAATCTTTGTGTGCGGTTTGAACCGGTGTGGTCGGCATACGCGAAAACGGTAGATGAGATGTCGGATTACGCAGTGGATTTCCGGTATCCCGGCCATTCTGCGACGTTGGCGGAAGCCCGGCGGAGTTGCAAAAACTGCAAAGCCATTCGCCGGGAAGTCCGGATGAGCCTCGGTTTGCCGGTGTGATTGGCTCCGTCAAACCCAAAGCCGCGCCTGCCTGCATTTTGGAGGACTGAATTCTGAAGTCACAGACAGGCGTGACGCCTGTCCTACTTAAAATAGATTTCGACAGATTGGCTTTCGGAAACCTGCGCAGTCGGCAGACTGATTTCAAAAACATCCGCGTCTGGTGCGCCGGTTTTGTCGCCCAATGGCATCGCCTTTTCGGCGCGGGCGAGCCGATGGATTTGCGCGTTTGTTCCTTTACCATTCACCCTGACCTCCGTCGGCGCCAGGTTTTTCGGCCAGTCCGCCGGCAAATGGATCCGCAGTACCCACGCCCGCTTCTTCAGCGCATTTTTAAAAGCGCCCTTCGCCGCGCCGATCTCCACGTGAACGATTTTCCGTGCGCCGCCGGCTGAAGATCGAATGCTCGTAGTGCGAAATTCGCCGCGTTGGTAGGCCGTCGTCAGCGTGTCGTCTTCGTACAAGGCCGTCTCACTCGGAGCGCGCGGACTTGTCGCGTCGAAGCGAAGCGACGACGGATACAAATCCAGCGTGACAGGATTCCACGGCTTCTCTCCGGTGAACTGCATCTCCGGCGCAAGCGGCACAATCGCGCCGGACTTGATCCAAATGGGAATTTCCTCAAGGGGCACGTTGTTCGTGACGTTGGCCGGGCCGGAAATGGTTTCACCCGTCCAGGCGTTGATCCAATCGCCTGGCGGTATCCACGCGTCGCGCGTCGCGTCCGAGGTTTTCGCGGAATGCCATTGCAACTTGATGAGCGCGGCGTATTCGAGCTGCAAATACTCGACGCGAATCTGGTGCGGCACGCCGGCGGGCAGCACGGCCGTCGCCTCGCTGGTGGCGGAATCGTGTCCGCCCCAGGCGTCAATCACTTCCTGGCCGTCAATCCACACCCGCGCGCCGTCGTCTGCGAGCGTGGCCAGCTTCACGTCGCCGACCGACGCGGGCACTTCAATCGTTCCGTTCCAGCGCGCCGAAAAATGCGTGCGCGGAAAATCCGGCGCGGGGCTGGTTTTGCTCCAGTTGAAATCAACAGCGGCGTCCGTCCGCGTGAATGCCGGCGCGCCCGACAAATCTTCGTTGGTGAAAAATTCCGCCCGCAATCCGGGCTGCCCGTCCGGCGTTTTCAGCCAGCTGCCGGGGACAAGTTGCATTGAACCTTGCAGCACCGGCGCGACCAGAATGTTTTTGCCGAGCAGATATTCGTCATCGCGGCCGGCCGCGGCCAATTGCGGATAATTGAGGTCAAGCCGGCGCAGCAACGGTTCGCCGGTTTCGTAGTTTTCGTGAGCGGCGGCGTAAAACACCGGCAGCAGCCGGTAGCGCATGTCCAGAAAACGCCGCGCGACGTTTTCCGCCTCCGGCCCGAACACCCACGGCATCCGCTCCAGGTTGTGCGTGCAGTGCGGGCGATACACCGGCGAGAGCGCGCCGTATTCAATCCAGCGGATGTATTGTTCCGGGGTCGGATTCGCAGTGTGGCCGCCGAGGTCTTCGCTCATGTAAGGAAACAGTGACTGCACGCCGGAATAGACCGCGTTCTCCACGCCGCGCCGTAGAAATTCCCAGCCCGGCCCGATGTCGCCCGTCCACTGGTACGGAAACCGGTGCGCCGCGACGTCCATCGGGCGTTTGCGGATGCCGTTGTCAATGCCATCCACGTTGGCCATGATGAGCGGGCGCTGCTCGGGCCGGACGCGCGCCGTCGTGTCGTGGTAGAGGCGCATGCCCCAGACTTCTTTCTTCAAGCCCGGCGCCGGGGGCACAAGCGCCACCCACCAATTGCGGTCATACCACCAGATGTCGAGCCCGTCCTTCAGCAAACCGGCCAGGCCGTTAAAACGATAATTCAATTCCCTCGCGTCCAGCCCGGTCACGTTGGTGTTGAGCGGCTGGGGATGGTCGTTGAACAAAACGCGAACGTCCTTCGCGTGCGCCTCCTTGAAAAATCGCGGCAGATTGGGAAACAAATTTGTGTTCGGCCGATAACCGGTGGACGCGCCTGCTCGCCAGCCGGTGTCCACCACCAGCACGTCCAGCGGAATCCGGTGCGCGCGGTAATCATCAATCTGTTGCAACGCCGTCGCCTCGCTATAATCATACCAGCGGCTGTCGAATGCGCCGAACATGAACAGCGGCGGCATTTCGGTCGGGCCGGTCAGCTTGAGAAAATCCTTCCGCAGTTGCCGGTAATCGCCGTGCGGCACAAAGACGTAAATGTCCGGCGCATCGTTGCCCAAATCCCAACCGCCGTCCGGCATCGGCTTGGGCGGCGGCGTAAGCCCCCACGGCGGCGGAACTATTCGCGGCGCATCGGCGAACCACCACACCCGCGGCTTTTCCGCCGGCCCGGGCAGCCATCGGCTGTTTTCCAGTTTGCCGTCGTAGCGGTAAAGCTCCGCGCCATCGGCGGCCGAGGAAATACTGACGTTGTCGAGCGATGCCGCATTTTTCGGAACGCGGACGATATAACTTGCGGCGCGAATTTCCACCGCGTCCGCATTGGTTGCCGGCAAAAAGGCCATGCCTGGCCAGTCGCGGTTGACAACATGAAAAGTTTCCCGATCTTCAAAACCAGCCGGGCCTTTCAGTTCAATCCGGACGAGTGAATCGGAAAGCAACTGCACGCGGACATCGCCAATTACCGCGCTGGATGGCGCGGCGCCGGCAACGGGGAGAAGGGCGAAGCCGGTCAGAACGATCAACGCAGCGGCGGGAAGCACTATGCCAAAAGCCTTCCGGAAAGCGCGTGGGCAAAATGGGTCAATCACCGGGATTGAGTGCCAAAACGATTGGCGGTTGGCAACCGCATAAATGTGCAATGGATATATTTGCTGCCTGCTTGTGCCGGAAGCGGCGGAGCGGCATATTTCTGACATGGCCCGTTCCGCCGCAACGCTTGCGCTGACAGTTTTGGCGGCCGTATGCTGCACGTCAGCGCGGGCGACGATATTGTGGAGCGACCCCGCCGCGCGGGCCGTCCACAACACCGGCATGGGCGTGGACATTCTGGGTGGCGCGGTCAAACGGACCGCCACGAACAGCGACGCACTCTATTTCCGGTTTCACGTTGAACCGATTTCGGATGCGACCACCGAGCGTTACTTCGCAGGCTTTCAATTGTTTGAAGGCGACGAAGAGCGGCTGGGGGTGGGGAATGCGATGGAAGCCTGGGGTTACTCGGCGTTCAACACGGCGGAGACCGGCCCGTCGAACGCACCGGCTTCCGGCGAGTTCAACTTGAAATCCGCGCATCCCGAACCGTTCCGGCAGGGCATGTCCTGGCCTTACGAATTGGTGCGCCACGGCGTCGAACGGACCATCATTTTCAAGGTTCAATACGTCCCCGGCGGTGATGACCTCGTGACCGTGTGGCTGAACCCGAATCTCGAACGCGGCGCGACCGACAAAAACCAGCCGGAGAACCTCACCACGAAGTTCAAGGCGAAAGCCACCTTCAATCAAATCCGCTTGCGCCAGGGCCCCGGTGATAAAGGCGACGGCGGCAACGGCTGGATTTTCAGCGAGATGGCAATCGCGACCTCCTTCGAAGATTTCGTAGTCGTGAAATTCTGGCAGACGTGGTGGTTCAACACGCTCGTGGCGGCGGCGTTGCTCATCGTGGTCGGCGCGACGGTTCGCCTCGTCGAAAAAAGAAAATTTCAACTTCAATTGCAGCACGCCGAACAGCAGAGCGCGCTGGAGCGCGAACGGGCGCGCATTGCTCAGGACCTGCACGATGAACTTGGCTCCTCGCTGACGCGGCTGTCGCTCTTGAGCGGCCTGATCCGGACGGACAAAGACAATCCCGAACAGGTAGAGGCGCACGCCGGCAAGCTGGCCGAGTCCGCCGACCAGACAGTGCGATCGCTGGAGGAAATCGTCTGGGCGGTGCGTCCCGGCAGCGACACGCTGCCAAGCCTTGTGGATTACATCACGCATTTTGCGAGTGAATTATTTGAGGGCAGCCCGACGCGCTGTCGGCTGGATGTGCCAGCCGAGTTGCCCGTGCGGCCGCTGCCGCCGGATGTGCGCCACAACATCTTCCTCATCGCCAAGGAGGGGCTGACCAATGCGCTCAAGCACTCCGGCGCAAACGA
>Ga0335081_10005307_pt1 | contig 20382 bp, 14 predicted proteins | sample Lox_Sample_35_FD_206713 | JGI IMG/M metagenome (GOLD analysis project Ga0335081, IMG submission 206713) | Soil microbial communities from Loxahatchee National Wildlife Refuge, Florida, United States - Lox_Sample_3.5 | ecosystem: Environmental > Terrestrial > Soil > Wetlands | place: USA... | reverse complement strand
TGCGAAGTCTCGATGGATCTCCAATTCCGCATTCTGCGGATTCACCAGCAGCCGGCCGGTGTTATCGTCCAGATAGAACGGTACATGCAGACTTTCTTCCGCAACCTTCACCCATTCCCGGTGCTTACCTCTCTGTTTCAGTTGCCAGGCCACGGTGCGATAGCAGTAGCAGGTACGTCCGGTGACTGGCGCGCTGATGGTGTAGGGTCCGACGGCCAGCCCATTCACTTCCACCAGTCCGAGAGCCGCGCTGCGAACCTTGGACGCCGGTGTGTTGAGGATCAGATGCTTGCGATTGAGCAGATAGAAACCGCGGAGGAAAAGATAAAGTCCCGCACACGCGCCCACTCCGGCAGCGATCCACGCGTCGTCGGAAGAAATAAGAAGGAACAGTGCAGAGAATGCGATCAAGAGATTGTTCCTGAGACCCGGTCCGGAACGCAGGCTAGTGAAAATGCAGAAGGGCCTGGGGGACTCCTCCCGAGCCTAGACGAGACGAAAGCCCTGCGGCAGCACAAAACGGCCCAGTCCACTTACGTTGGTAATACGCCTCCAAGCGACCAAACATAATGCCACAAAGCGGGAGAAAAATTTCCTCAGAATTCCATGCCGGACCTGGCCAGAGGAGCGCTCGCCCGCTTGGAACTCAGCTGGCGACTGTGGATTTCTCTTTCAAAATCTCTTCCACCATGGCGATGGCGCGGTCCAGTTCCTCATCTGTGTTGTAGAAGTGCGGCGACATGCGGACGCCGGCTTTGGGCCGGTAGTCGACGATCACATCGCGTCTGAGCAATTCGCGGCAGACCTCGTAGGAGTCGGGCATATCGATCGAAACTGTGCCGCCGCGTTTTTCGGGATCGCGGGGAGTGTTGATCTGCCAACCTCGCTGTTCGGCGAGCGTGATCAGGCGCGCGGTCTGGCGCTTCGACTTCTCACGAATGCGATCCACGCCGACTTCGGCGATGATCTTCAAGCCCGGGCGCGCCGCTTCGAGCGCCGGGACGTGCGGAGTGCCGTTCATGAAGCGGTAAGGCGGATCGGCGTATTTGTTGGGCCCGATTCCGAAGTCAAATGGACGCTCGTGAGCCAGCCATCCGGTCAGTCTGGGCCGCAGTTTCTTCCCCAGATCGGGATGCACGTAGAGGTAGCCGACGCCGGGTCCGCCGCACAGCCACTTTAGAACGCCGCCACAAGCGAAATCCGTGTCGAGCGCCAGGACATCCACCGGCACCGTGCCGAGCGACTGAAACGTATCGAGCACCACGTGGGCGCCCACCTTGTGAGCCTTTTCGACGATGGCCTTCGCGTCATTGATATACGCGCTGCGGAACAGGACATGCGACACCGGCACCAGCAGGGTCTGATCGTCGATGGCGTCAAGCAAACGGTCGAGCGGAGCGGTAATGCCGTCGTCGGTCTTTACCATGTCAATGCGGGCGCCGACCGCCCGCTGGGCCTCCCAGAAATACATGATGGAAGGAAAGTTCATGTCGGTGTAGACGACCTTGTTGCGCTTGCCGGAAAAATCGAAGCACGAAGCGACGACCTGCTCACACGTAGTGACATTCTGATGCGTGGAGACCGATCCCCTGGGCGCATTCATGAGCGCGCCAATCTGATCGCCAACGTCGGCGGCCAGAGTCCACCAACCCTCTTCCCAGGCGCGCACGCCGCGTGTCGCCCAGGTATCGGCGTAACCCTTCATGGCGTCGTAAACGCCGCGAGGCATGGCGCCCAGGGAGTTGCTGATCAGGTAGGTGGTCCGCTCCAGGATGGGAAACTCGGAGCGGTAACGGAGAAGATCGTCGGTCATTGGGTCATTGTACTGCGCCGGCTGTGGCTGATCAGGAAGTAGGCCGCGGTCAATACGACCAGGTAAATCACGCCACTGATCAGGTTCACGCGGGAATCCCACCAGGTTTTGAGGATACAGGCGAGAACCACGATCAGCCCGACGATCGATCCCCACTGGCCGAGAGGCGAGCGCATGGGGAGGGCGGCGATCGCAGAAGAAGCGAGCCGGCGACGGAACGAAATGTGTGCGGCCAATGACACGACCCAGGAGAGGATCATGCCGAAGAATGCGCCGCGGAGAATGTAGACGAAAGCATTCTGGGGCGCCCACTTCTCGAGGATCAGCGCCACCAGAATTCCATAGGAAGAGACGAGTACGGCGAAGGTGGGCGATCCCGCCGGATTCAGATGACCCAAGCGGGCGGGTGCCCAGCCTGTGCGCGCCAGCGAGAACAGAAGTCTCGACGAGACGTACAAAGCCGCATTGGCTCCCGACAGGGCCGCCGTCAGCACTACAAAGTTCATCAGGTTGCTGGCACCGTGAATGTTTACGGACTGGAAGACCGTGACGAAGGGGCTCTCGCTGACCCCGGCGCGGTTCCATGGCATCACGCCCACCAGCACGATGATGGCGCCCAAGTAGACCAGAGTGAGAGTCACAAAGGTCATGCGGACCGCCTTGCCGATCTCCTTGGTGGAGCGGGATTCTCCCGAAGCAATGGCGACAAACTCGACTCCGCCGAAGGTGTAGACCGCGAAGGTGATGGCCAGAAAAGGGGCGAGCACGCCTTTAGGGAAGAATCCGCCCTGGCTGGTGTAGTGCTGCGGGACGCGCCCAGTCAACAACAGAGCCGCTCCCAGCACGACGAAGGCGGCGATGGTGACGACCTTGATCATGGCGAACCAGTATTCGAATCGTCCATAGTCCCCGACGCTGCGCAGATTGATGAAGAGCAGCACGACGGAAAAGGCGAAGACCCAGACGACCCCCGGAATGCTTGGGTACCAGTAGCTCATATAGGTCGCAGCCGCGACCATCTCCGCGCCGATGGAGACCGCGATGGCAGCCCAGTATCCGGCGCGTACAAGGAAGCCTGCCCAGTAGTTGAGATAGAGATCGCCGTAAAGGCCGAACGATCCTGCCGCGGGATGGAGGCTGGCCAACTCGCCGAGGGCCAGGGTGGCGGTCCCGCTGATGAACGCCGCGAGCAGGAAGCTGAGAATCACCGCGGGTCCGGCAAGCTCGATCGCTGCCGCCGATCCTAAAAGCAAGCCGGTACCGATGGAGCCGCCAACCGCGACCATGGTCATCTGGCCGGCGCTGAGTTGAGGCCGTAAACCCTTTTCATTGGAGAGGGATTGCCCATTCTGGGCGGGGGCGGGCAGGTCCTGGGCAGGCGCGGACACTTGGGAGGTATACCAGAAACGGGAGCGGGCAACCAGAACGGTAATGCAGAGTCGCGCCTATGACCTTCGTAACGGCGCCTTCCGTTACTGCATTGCTGGCACTTTTGGCGGAACCTAGAATCGTTAGTTGGATTATTCCGCTCATTCCCATCCATGCCGGACCGGGCCGAAATCTCGAAACTGGTAGAACGCGCTGAGAAACTGCTCCAAAAGGGCAAGACTGCCGACGCGCTGCAGGAGTATCTCCAAGTGCTGGCACAAGATCCGGACAATGACAATGTCCGGCAGATGGCGGCCGACCTGTGTCTTTCGGTGAATCGCACCCGCGACGCGGTGCAGTTACTGGGCGACCTTTTCGAACGCCAGGTCAAAGCGGGCGACGCCACCCGTGCCAGTCTGACTTATAAGAAGTTAGCTCGGTACGGGAACCCGACCTCGGACCAGAAAGTTCGTTTTGGCCAGCTGCTGGAAAATTCCAACAAGAGGCTGGCGGCCGGAACCTATGAGAGCGTTCTGGAGGAGCTTCGCCGGGCGGGGAAAAAGGCGGAATCACTGGCCGTCCTGCAGCGGATCGTCACCCTGGAGCCGACTTCCGAAAACTTCACCCGCCTGGGCGAACTTTCCTCCGAACTCGGCGAGAAGCAGGCCGCAGCTCAGGCGTTCCTGAAAGTCGCGGAACTTGCGCAGACGTCGGGAGGGGGCGCGAGTCCGTACTTTGAGCGAGCCTATTCCGAAGATCCAAGCGATCTGGCGATCGCCTTGGCGTATGGCAAGAGCCTGATGGACCAGGGCGAAGTGGGGGCCGCAATCTTCATCTTCGAGCCCCATGTGCAGGCCGGCCAGCCCTCGCCGGAGCTGCGGGAGCAGTATGCCAAGGCGCTACTGGCGGCGAACCGCCTGACCGAAGCGGAACCTCTGGTCTGGCAGATGTTCGAAGAGAATCCGTCGCGCATTCATCAGGTCGTGGCGCTGATCGGATCGATGGTCGATGCCGAACTCGACACCGATGCGGTGGGCTTGGCCCGCAAGCTGGAAGCTTTCCAGCGCCGGCGGGGAGAGAGACGGACCTTCATCTCCACCATGCAGGAGCTGATTGCCGCCCATCGGGCGTCCGCGGAGTTGCTGGAATTCCTGAGCGAGTTGTTCAACGCTTCGAACCGGGAGAGCGACTATTGCCTGACGCTGCTCAAACTCTTCGATCTCTATTGCAGCACGGGAAATTATGAGAAGGCCGGAGAGTGCCTGGACCGGGCAGCGGAAATCGATCCCTACGAGCACGGCCACCAGAAGCGGCTGGAAACGTTGCGTGGCAAGATCGACGACAACCGCTTCAAGGTTATCGCTTCGCGCTTTACGCCCCTGAGCAAGTCCGACCATGGGCCTTCCCACCCGGAAGAGGTCAGCCTGGGATCGGCCGCCTTGCAGGACCTGATGTTGCAGGCGGAAATCCTGGTGCAGTACGGCATGCGGACGAAGGCAATCGAGCGACTGCAGCGCATCCAGGAGCTTTTTCCGCATGAGGAAGAGCGCAACGGAGACTTGCAGCAGCTCTATTTGTCCGCCGGCATGACGCCGCGCTATGCGGGAGCCGCGCCGGTGATTGCCCCCGCCAGTCCCGCGCCGGCTGCGGCAGCTCCGGCAACGCCTGCAGCGCAATCATCGAGCGAGGCCGACGTCAGCAGCCTGACCCGGGTAGCGGAGATCACGCGTAAACTTAATCGCCAGACGAATGCCAACGCAGTGCTGGCCACCGCCGTGAACGAGATCGGGAGCCAGTGGAAGGCGTCACGCTGCGTCGGGGCGATGTGTAAGCCGGGATCAGCGGCAACCACTATCCATGAGTACCGCGACGAAACTCTGGCCGTCGGCGATGAGGCCGTCCTGAGCAAGTTGGCTGGCGTGGTTCAGGAACTGGCGATCAGCCAGGGCACGTTGGTCATCCCTGACGCAGGCGGTGCGCCGGAACTGCAGGCAGTGCGCGAGGCGGTGGCCCAGCTCGGGATCGTATCTCTGCTGGCTCTGCCATTAGCGGATGGGCAGGAGCAGGTCGGGGTCATCATTCTGGCGCAGAACCGCGCGCGGGGCTGGCACTCTACCGACATGGTTGTGCTACGGGCCCTGGGAGAACAGATGGTCATTGCTCTCAATAACGCGGGGTTGCGGCGCCTGGTCAAGAACCTGTCGGTTACCGACGAAAAGTCGGGGCTGTTGAAGCGGGCGTCCTACATCGATCTGCTGCTGGCGGAGACGCGGCGGTCGGTGCAGCAAGCGACTCCCGTCAGCGTGTTGCTGCTGCAGTTCGGCAAGCGCGCCACTTTGATCAAGGATCTCGGCGAGGATGGGCTGGACTCGATGATGGAGCAGCTGGGCCAGCTGATTTCAGCCAACATCCGCTCGAACGATCTTGCCTTCCGCTACGACCTGCATGCCATCGCCATCATTCTGGGCGACACCGGAGAGAAGGAAGGCCTGCTCGCCGTTGAGAAGCTGCGCAAACTGTTGGGCGAAGTGCGACCACCGGGGAAGGAGCAGCCGATTCCTTTTTGCGCGGGACTGGCGGCCGCGGTCATGCGCCAGCAATACGATCCCGTGGATATCGTCACCGAAGTGATCAATCGCGCGGAGCAGGCGCTGCACGATGCGGTGGCGCAAGGACCCGGCAAAGTTGTGGCGCTGGCAGCCGCGACGGCCGCTGCCGCGGTAGCGTAAGAGATTCGCACTGGACTTCAGCCGGAAGATCTGTAGAACTTCGCCCGGACCTACTACAGCAATTGGGAACCAGAAGGGTAGTGTTTGAGTTTCGCCGGGAGACACTCGGAGTCATAACTCGCGCCACGCATACCGGTACAAATTTGGGTCTGCCAGATCAGAATTGACCTGCCGCTAGCTCTCGCGCGGTTGAGCGAGAGATGATCCCGCTGCTAAACTGGAAAGTTTCGTGGCGCCATTTCGTTCTCATCTATAAGGAATTCCATGTTGAAACCAGGCGATATTGCGATCGTAAGTGGCGCCCGTACGCCGATGGGCCGTTACTGCGGCAAACTCAAGGACTTTTCCGCCATGGAACTGGGTGCGATCGCGGCGAAGGGCGCTATCGAGCGCGCGGGGGTCGACGCCAAAGAGTTTGACCATGTTGTGATGGGCAATGCGCAGCAGACTTCCGGGGATGCGATCTACGGCGCGCGCCACGTGGGTTTGCGAGCAGGGCTTCCCATCGAGACCCCAGCCCTGACCGTGAACCGGCTCTGCGGCTCGGGCATGCAGGCGATCGTCAATGCCGCGCAGCTGGTGCAACTGGGCGAGGCCAGCATGGTGCTGGCGGGCGGCATGGAAGCGATGTCGCAGGCGCCGTTCGTGATTCGCGGGCGCGACGGATTTACGCTGGCGCCTGGCGGGAAACTCGAAGATTCGCTGATGGTGGCCCTGCTCGACAGCTATTGCGGTCTCTATATGGCGAACACTGCCGAGCTGTATGGCGAGCAGCAGGGAATTACCCGCCAGATGCAGGATGAATTTGCTTTGCGCTCGCAACAGCGCGCGGAGGAGGCCTACAAAGCAGGAAGGCTGCAAGAGGAGATTGTCCCGGTAGCTTTGAGAAATTCGAAGGGCGAAGCCACGGGAGAGGCCTTGGCCGAGGATGACCATCGCCGGCCGCAAACCACCATCGAGGGCCTCGCCAAGTTGAAACCGGCGTTCGGCAGAAGCGGCACGGTGACGGCGGGCAATGCCAGCGGAATTGTCGATGGCGCGGCGGCGGTAGTGGTGATGTCTCTCGAAGCTGCGCAGAAGCGCAACTTGAAACCGCTGGGCAGGGTGGTGAGTTGGGCGGTGGCCGGAGTCGAGCCCAAGTTCATGGGCCGCGGGCCGGTGCCGGCGACCAAGGTGGCGCTGCAAAAAGCGGGCCTTACCCTCGACTACGTCGATCTGATCGAGGTGAACGAAGCTTTCGCCGCGCAATATCTCGCGGTCGAAAAAGAGCTGGGCCTCGACCGGGAAAAGGTAAACGTGAATGGCGGCGCCATCGCGCTAGGCCATCCGCTGGGCGCGACCGGGACCAGGCTGGTGATTACACTTCTTTACGAACTAAGGCGGCGCAACAAGAAGTATGGACTGGCCGCGGCATGCATCGGCGGCGGGCAGGGCATCGCGATGATCGTGGAGAGCATGCACTAGGAACTGTCAGCGGGCGCAATCCAAGTACGCTATCAGACTTATCCAACGCGTTTCGCGAGTCGAGTGCGACTGGCAACGGTAACCCATACTCCTGGCGTCCAAAGGTACAAGGTAGGAAGCCCTAACGGTACCTTGGACGACCGGTGTAGTCTGCTACAATTTTGCTCAACAACCCTTGTACTGGACACTCGGATTTATTGCGGGATTGTGCCGGCCGCGCCTCTTCGCGACGGCAATCGAAATCCTGCAAGCTGGAAGGGCCGGCGCGTTCATCAGAAGGGACAGCTCCGATACCAGTCCGGCGGGATCTGGCCGTTCGCGAATTAAGGATACTTAGGTTCTTCAGCATGCCGATCGCCAAGCAAAAAATCCGTCTTCTTCTTTCATTTTCCATCCTGATAAGCCTGGCGCTCGCGGCCGGTTGCAAAGGCTTCTTCGTCAACCCCACGTTGACCACGATCACGGTGGATCCGGTAACGCCTACCATACAACAGGGTTCCACGCTACAGATGACGGCGACGGGCACCTACGACGACGGCAGCAACAAGACATTGACCACCAACATCTTCTGGAGCACTTCCGATCCCACCATCGCGACCGTCAGCACGACCGGGCTTCTTAAAGGCGTGGCTACCGGAACGGCGACGATCACAGCTAACTCCGCCAACATCAGCGGAAATACCACCGCGACGATCACGGTGGCCGGGCTGACCTCAATCAAGATCACTCCCACCACCTCGAGCCTGAATGCCAATACCACGATGCAATTCAGTGCGATCGGCACCTTGCAGGGTGGAGGCACGGTCGATCTGACGACCTCGGCGCAGTGGACGTCTTCGGATCAGACGATCGCCACGGTGAGCGCCGGCTTTGTGACCACGCTGCAGCCAGCTACCCCAACGCCGGTGACGATCAGCGCCTCTTCGGGCAACATTACGGGATCGTTGACCTTCACCGTGCAGTAGGTGTAAGGAAGTTCGCCCGTTAAGGACAGATGAGGCCGCCGGCCATGCGAACCGGCGGCCTTTCTTCGCGGCTGATTCCCAAACCAGCAACGCGGCCCTACGTTCCAGCGTAACCTTGCCATGGGTGTGCAGGCAGACTGTATGATCAAGGGTTGCACTGCATTCCTATTTCATTTCTGGTCGTGATCTCTCATGAGCGGTGTCAAATGCATCGGCATTTGTACGGGGGGCGGTGACGCTCCCGGCCTGAACGCGGTAATCCGCGCGGCGGTGAAGAGCGCCATCCTGAAATACAAATGGAAGGTGATCGGCATTCCGGACGGCTTCGACGGCTTGATCTGGCCGGAGCGGTCGCGCGAGCTCACTTTGAAGGATGTGAGCGGAATACTGCCGCGCGGGGGCACGATTCTGGGCACCACCAATCGCGGCGACCCGTTCCACTACAAGACCATGGAGGACGGGAAAGAGGTAGTGCGCGACATTTCCGGCGAGGTAATCGAGAATCAGCACAAGCTGGGAATCGACGCCATCATCACCATCGGCGGGGACGGGTCCCAGAAGATCGCCCTGGAGCTGTTCCAGAAGGGCATGAACATTGTGGGTGTGCCCAAGACGATCGATAACGACCTTTCCGCCACCGAGGTCACGTTTGGGTTCGATACCGCGGTGAATACCGCGACCGAGGCCATCGACAAGCTGCACACCACCGCCGAGTCGCACCATCGCATTATCGTGATCGAACTGATGGGCCGTGACGCCGGGTGGATTGCTTTGCAGGCGGGCATTGCGGGGGGCGCGCACGTCATCCTGATTCCGGAAATTGCGTTCAACCTGCAGAATATCTGCGACCACATCGCACAGCGCGAACGTTACGGCAAGCGGTTCACGCTGGTCGTCGTGGCCGAGGGGGTGAGGCTTCCGGCGGAGCTCAAGCACATGGCGCGGGGCGGCACCGTGGGCAGCCTGGTGGGGGATGCGCTCGGACTTTTTTCGCACAAAGAAGTGCGCGTGAGCATTCTGGGCCACATTCAGCGGGGCGGCTCTCCGTCCGCGTTCGATCGTGTGCTGGCGACGCGCTTCGGTGTGGCGGCCGTCGATCTGATAGCCGAGGGAGGCTTTGGCAAGGTGGTTTGTCTGCAGCAGGAGAGGATTCGGGCGGTCGACATCGCCGATGCGGTCGGCCAGATGAAGTCGGTGGATCCTGGTGGCGAGTTGGTGCGGGCGGCACGCGCGATCGGCATCTGCTTTGGAGATTGATTGCGCTGCGTACTTACGTGCTTCCTCCGTCAATGCTCGCGCTGCTCGCTCGCGCTATAGTGTTCAACGGACCCCAGTGAAGTTGTTTGCGCGAGAACGAAGCCCCCATTGTTTGCCTGCACTTCTTCTGGCCGCCTGCTGCCTGCTGGCAGCTTGCGGCCGCGGGCGCTCCAAGATCCTCGAAGTGGACTACGTCTCCGCGCCGCAGGTGAACCTGCGTGACCGGCTGGCTGCCGTCTACAACAAAACCGGCGTAGTGAAAAATGGCGACCGCATCGAAGTGCTCGAACGGCAACGCAGGTTCTTGCGGGTGCGCGCGGCCAGCGGAGCCGAAGGCTGGATCGAGCAGCGCTACGTAGTGAGCCAGGAAGTCTACGACAGCTTTCAGAAGCTGGCGCAAGACAATCAGACCACTCCCGTCCAGGCCCACGGGATCACGCGCAACGACACCAATCTTCACATCGAGCCGGGGCGGGATAGCGAGCATCTTTACCTGCTCGCTTCTGGCGAAAAGCTTGCGATGTTGAAGCGAGGCACGGCGGAGAAGCCCGGCGCCTCGGCACCTCCGCCCAAGATACAGAAGAGCGCAGAAACCGGTGCCACTCCTCAGCCGGGGTTGGAGGATTGGTGGCTGGTCCGCGACAGTCAAAGCCGCGTGGGATGGGTGCTGGGCCGCATGGTGGATCTCGATGTACCGCTTGAGATCGCGCAATATGCCGAGGGCCAGCGGCTCGTCTCCTTCTTCGAACTCAATCAGGTTCAGGATGGAGATAAGAAGGTGCCGCAGTATCTGGCGGTGCTGACCGAACCGAAGGATGGGCAGCCGTTCGATTACGACCAGGTGCGCGTATTCACCTGGAATGTACGCCGGCATCGCTACGAAACCGCTTACCGCGAGCGAAATTTCGAGGGCTTCCTGCCGGTGACGGTCAGCCACGAGGACTTCGGGAAAGAGGGCACGTTGCCGGTGTTCGTATTGCACGTGAAGGATACGAGCGGGGACGTGATCGAGCGAAAATACAAGCTCAATACTCCGATCGTGCGCCGGGTAGTCGCACCCGGAGAGCAGAAGGAAGCGCCGGTCGCGCGGCGGAAGAAGAAGCGGCGTTAAGTCGCAAGCATCCGGTTCTCGCGCGGGCGGCGCGTTCTGTCCCGTCAGACGGAGCTGACCCGCGACTCAATATTCGACAGGCGTATCAGGAATAGAACGCCGCAATTGACTTCACCACCCGCGCTTGTTCTTCTTCGGTGAGCTCGGGAAACATCGGTAGGGCGAGCACCTCGCGCGCGGCGCGCTCTGAAACGGGGAAGTCTCCCTCACGATATCCCAGGTGCGCAAAGGCAGTCTGCAGGTGAAGCGGCAGTGGATAGTAGACCTCGGTGCCAATCTTGCGGTCGGCCAGAAATTTTCTAAGATGATCGCGGCGATGCGCGCGGATTATGTATTGATGGAACACGTGGTGCGCGCCGGGACTGGAACAGGGCAAGGCGATGGGAGTGGCTGCCGAAACTGATGAGGCTGACGCTTTGCGGCCGCCCCCGGATTCGGCTGTCGTTCTGGCCAGTCCGGCGCCGGTGAACAGTTCATGGTAAGTCGCCGCACGTTCACGCCGTAATGCATTCCACTTCTCGAGATAAGGGAGTTTGACGCGAAGCACCGCTGCCTGGATCGCGTCCAGGCGGCTGTTCCAACCCACTTCTTCATGATAGTAGCGGCGGGAACTGCCGTGGTTACGCAGGCGGCGCATATGTTCGGCCAAGGTGCGGTCATTCGTGGTAACCAGCCCTGCCTCACCGTAGGCACTCAGATTTTTTGTGGGATAAAAGCTGAAGGCCGCCGCTGCTCCGAGCGATCCCGCGCGCTTTCCGTGCCAGGCTGCGCCGATGGCTTGGGCCGCATCCTCCACAACCGGGACGCCAAACTCCTCCGCAACGCGCTTTACCGTGTGCATGTCCGCGCATTGGCCATAGAGGTGGACGGGCAGGATGGCAGCAAGGTGGCGCGTCGCCTTCTCCCGCAGCGCGGACTCAACCGGGACGACGTCGATGTTGAGGGTCTGCGGATCGATGTCCACGAACAGCGGCCGGGCGCCGGCGCGGACAATGGCGCTGGCCGAAGCAAAAAAACTGAAGGCGGTGGTAACCACGACTGCCCCCGGGCCCACGCCCGCAGCTAGCAATGCAAGCCACAGAGCATCAGTTCCCGAAGCACATCCGACGGCATCCGTGGCACCGGTAAAAGCGGCCACCTCACGCTCGAGCGCTTCGACCTCCTCCCCCAGGATGAAATGTTGTGAAGAGCAAACGCGGTCGATGGCGGCAAGGACTTCAGGGCGAATGCTCCGGTACTGACGGTGCAGGTCGAGCAGAGGAACGGCATCGACTGATTTTGCGCGCGCTGGACGGGCCTTCAAGGCTGGGCGTGGTTTCACCGAGTGCCGATTCTAGCAGTGCAGGGAGGAACGCTGCAGAGTTGCGCGGAAAAGACCACGAGAGTTCAGGTTCCAATTCGGGTCGCACGCACGCCTGCCGCTCAAGGCGCCAAACGCGATCTTCTTCTTCGCTATCGCACTACGAACTTCACCTGAGGCTTGGCGGGAACGCTGGTGCGGTTTTGCAACGCCTCGAGCCATACAGCCAAGGAATGAGAAAGCAATAAGAGATCGATGCCGCCATAGTGCGGCGGATATCCTGCCAGATTACGAGTCGCACGTCGCAGCAGGGATTCAGCGCCCACGAGGTTGCCCGTTGAATGGTGATGAAGAGCGACCGAGACCTGGATCAAGCCCTGGACAAATAGTTTTTCTTTTGGGGAGTCGAGGGCACGCCAGACGTCCTCCCAGACCTCGTGAGCCTCGAAGAAGTCTCCGGAATTGAAGTGCTCGGCACCCTTCTTGAAACCGTGCTCATCCACAGGTCGATCCTTGCGACCAATACACGAATTTTCCGACCGAAATACAGGATTCCATATACTCTAGGGACTGCAGACTCCACAATACGGTATCTGACAGCTTTAACAAACGCAAGTATATGAATATACAGCATGTTATGTAGTGCTGTTTTGGAACGTGAGTTGCTTGGTTTACGAGTTCTGCTTCGGGCGCGCACTCCTCGTGCGCAATCGAAGGCTAGCAGTTTCGACCCTGTTCAAACACATCTTGCTTCCAGGGAATTTTGAGATCTTATAGGAGAAGGTCAATGGAATATGCCTTTCGTCCGACGATTACTCGCTGCCTGCTCGTTCTCTCGCTCCTGACGTTGCTGGCCAGCTTAGCGTGGGCTCAAGGTGGGACGGGAGAGCTCTCCGGCCTGGTTACCGATCCAGCCGGTGCAGTCGTAGCCAATCTCCCCGTGACCCTCACAAATTCTGCTACCGCAGAAAAGCGTGTCACCACAACTACGCAGGCTGGCGTCTACCGGTTTGGCACCCTGCCCATTGTTGGGACGTATACGTTGGAAATGAGTCCGAAGGGATTTCGGTCCGTCAAGATTCAGAACGTCGTGGTTAGCGTCGGGACGGTGACCACGCAAGACGTGAAGCTCGAGCTCGGTACGAGCAGCGAACTGGTTACGGTGGAAGCCGGCACGCAGCTGGTGCAGACCGAAGACGCGTCCGTTTCCCAGCTTATCGACCAGCGTGCCTGGCAATCGATGCCAATGGAAACGCGCAGCCAGAACGAACTGATCAACCTGGTGGCCGGCGCGACACCGCAGGTCTTCAATGACACCGGTCGCGGCCCTTCTGTCAATGGCACGCGCTCTGGAACCGGAAACTACTTGGTGGAAGGCTCCGACAACAACGAGCAGGGGCAGGGCGGTGTCGCACTGGAAGGTCCCGGCGGAGCGAATACGACGATCTCCCCCGACGCCATCCAGGAATACCGCGTGATCACCAACGATTTCCCGGCCGAGTACGGCAAAGCGGGCGGGTTCGTCACCGATACTGTGCTGAAGAGCGGCACCAACCAGTGGCACGGCTCGGCGTTCGAATACAACCGCACCCAGGCCTATACCGCCAACGACTGGTTTTCGAACAACGCCAGCCCGGCAATCCGCGATCACCTGGTGCGCAACCAGTTTGGCGGCTCGCTAGGCGGACCCGTAGTAAAGGACAAGACGTTCTTCTACGGCACTGGCGAAATTCACCGGCTCCGCACGTCGACACCTGTAACTACCACGGGCACAACCCAGCAGTTCCTCGACTTCGTCAACAGCGGCGCATTCGAGACCTTCATGGAATCCAGCCCGTTTGGGATTTGCCAGACGCAGTTGGGCTCGGCCTGCCCCGGCGCTTTGAACCTGTCTCACAGCCTGGGATCGATATTCACCGCGGTCCGTGCCAAAGAGCCGGAAGCTTTCCCGGTGGCGAATTCGACGGTGGTCTGTAACCCGGCTGCCGGGGCCGCCAACCCCGGAAACTGCCTGGGTCAAGGGGCGTACACCGGCCCGGCGGTGCTCGGCCTACCCAGCATCGCTTACCCTGTTCCGCTCTATGACACGGTTACCAAGCCGGACGTTGTCGCGACGGACCAGGCGCGGTTCAGCATCAAGGTTGACCACAAGCTTTCCAGCAAGGACCAACTGAACTTTACTTATCTCTTTGACGACGTGCAGAGCACCGATAGCAATGGCGACTTCTTTGCCGCTATCGGTTCGGCCGACGTCATTCCGAGCCGCGCGCAGAACGCCTCCATCTCGTGGACGCATACCATCTCCAACAACATCCTGAACCAGGCCCGCTTCGGCTACCAGCGCAGGGTCGCCAACTTCACTGCGCCGGATGCGGTGGGCGTTGTGGCCACCGTAACGGCAGTGGATCCGCTGGGCACGGGGTTCGGAGGGACGCCCGGCATTCCGCAGTTCTTTACCGAGAATCAGTTCCAATACAAGGACGATCTCTCGATCACCCAGGGCAAGCACAACTTCAAGACTGGAGTTGAGTACCGCCGGACCAGAAACGGTTCCAGCTTCTTCAATGATCGTTACGGCACGGCTTTGGCCTGGAGCACAGAAGACATCCTCACGGATATGACCTTCACCGATCAGCTCGACAAATTGTTCTTTGGCGGTCCTGCGATCGGGGCATGCGCGCTCTGTGGTGCTTCTATCGACCCGCGGACGGGCAATCTGCCTGACTACTACCGCGGATATCGCGCCAATGAGGTTGCTGCTTACGGCCAAGACGACTGGCGTCTCAGCCCGAGGCTCACGCTTAACCTGGGACTGCGCTGGGAGTATTTCGGCCCGCCGAGCAACTTCAATCCGGCGCTTGACTCCAACTTCTACTTCGGGCCGGCCACGACACCAATCCCGACCACCAGCAACAATCCGTTCTTTCCGGCGAACAATGCCTACTTCGCGAGAGTTGCCACCGGATCGTTCCAGACCAATCATCCCATCTGGAAACAGGACATGAACAACTTTGGTCCGAGATTCGGTTTCTCGTGGGATGCGCTGGGCAATCAGAAAATGGTGGTGCGCGGCGGGTTCGGACTGATGTATGACCGCATCTACAACAACCTGTTCGAGAACATCCGCTTCAATCCACCATTCTTTGCGGATACGAACTTCGGATTAATCGGCGGGAACGGGGCTCCGGCAGGCGCGCTCGCGACGCCGGGATTCTACGCGTACCCGTTTGTAGCCAACACCAACGGTTCTCTGATAAGCCCAACGCTGTTCCCCAACGGTCTACCTCACCCGAGCCCTCGGCACATGGACCAGAACCTGGATACTCCGTACTACGAGCAAGCGCATTTTGGCCTTCAGTACGAGGTCCGAAAAGACATGGTTCTGGAAACCAACTACATCGGAACCATGGGACGCAAACTCACGGGCATTCTCAACGACAACACGTTCGATGGGCGCACGGCGACGGGCTTCAAAACCACACGTCCGAATACGAACATCGGCAGCGACAACTTCCGTACCAACGCCTTTTCATCCAACTACAGCGCTCTCCAGGTGAGTTTGCGGAAGCGCTATGCGATGGGTCTGCAGTTCAACGCCAACTACACTTACTCGAAGACTCTGGACGAACTCAGCGACGCTTTCCGTGCCAAGGGCGTGGGCGCCCTCAATGCCTGTGCCGTCTCGGACTGCGAGAACGTCCATGCGGACTACGGTCCGGCGGACTTCGACGTTCGTCATCGCGCGGTATTTAGCTACAACTATGATCTACCGTTTGCAAAGGGCAATCGCTGGCTGGGTGGCTTCCAGATCAACGGCATCTTCTCCTGGCAAACAGGGGTCCCGGTGCCGGTGTTCGACCTCGGCAACGACTCGAACCACGATGGTCTGTTCGGCTCGGATCGTCCCGAGTACGCCTCCGGATTTAGCGGGACGAACGTAACCACGGGGCGGAGCGCTGGCGTTCAGTTCCTGAACCCGGGCGCCTACGTTTCAACTACCTGCCCGGCGTCCGTAAATGGTGGCTTATGGTGCGACAGCACCATGGGTCGTAACAACGTCTACGGTCCTCACTACGTGGATCTGGACTTCGGACTTGGGAAATCGTTCAAGATCACGGAGAGGTCGAAGGTTACTTTCTTCGCGAACTTCTTCAACGTCTTCAACCACCCCAACTTCGATACGCCTGAGGGCAACTTCTCTGATCCGAAGTTCGGCCAGTCGGAGGCGACGGTGGGCGACGGTGGCAGCGGCACCGGACACCGCGTGGGTCAGCTGGCGCTGCGCTTCGACTTCTAGTCGGAGAGAATTCTGAATGCTTAAGGCCGGCTCAAAAAGCCGGCCTTTTTTATTGGCCTTGATCTTGATTGGCTGCGGATTGACCAGCTAAGAGACAGTCCTGATAAGTGAATCTATTTCACCTGGAAGTTCTTCGGGTCCGCCGGTACGTTTTCTATCAGCTTGGTCGAATTGTTTTCCCATTCGGTAATAATGGTCTGGCCGTTCTGCAGTTCCTCGGTGAAGTGAATGGTGTAGTGCTTTGGTAGAGTGAGGCCGTCGGCGGTATCGAAGTCGCTGAAATTCTCCTCCAGGCGATAGCGGGTTTCGTTCTGCCGGGCTTGCGCCGTTTCGGTCGTGGACGTAGGCAGGGCCACGCCCTCACCGCCAGTGGGCGTAGCTGCTGCTACGCCACCGTGCACGTCCACGATCCCCTGTCTGACGCTGAGGGTATAAACCGTCTTTACATGGCGGTAGGTTTCGGGATCGAAATAGAGATGAATGTCGAGGTCTGAGTTCTTCTTCGGTTTGTAACGCATGTCCACCAACTTATGGCCGTCGATGTTCTTGACTCCTTCGTAGGAGAGCTTTGCCTTGCGCTCCTCCAGGTTGAAGAGCGGCCAACCGGTGGAAAGCACACCGCCAAGTAAACCGTCCTTGATGATGACATCCTGCACGCGCAGGAACTCTCCCAGCGTTGAACGGGTCTGGCGCGCGGTGGCCGCTCGAATCTCGACGCGGTCGCCGTCGAAGATGAAACGCTCGCCATGGTATTCATTGTTCTGATAGCTCATCATGAACAGCATCTTTCGGCCGTCCGTCAGCAATACGGACTTTCCTTGCAGCAGGCCGCCGCCGTTCACAATTTGAAATTGAGATGTGCCCTCGTCGGCCCGGCTCTTCACCTCGGAGCGAGCCTTGGCGGTACCGACCGAGTCGAGATGCTTGGCCACTAACTCGTCCGGGTTAGTGACCGACTCGGCCGAGCTAAGCGCCGAAAAGCAAGCCACGAAGGCAAGCAAGATCGCGCTCATCGAAGATGACTTAAGCAGATTTTTTCTGGACATGAGAAACAGCCTCCAACGACCAGAAAGTCTACACCTGAATCGGGTTTTGTTATGCAAAAGAGGCAAGGAAAACTCACACGACCCTGGGGAACGGGTCTCGGATAACTTACTTCCCGAACATCGGGTAGTGGCTGGCGGCGCCCATAAAGAACAGCATGGGCAGGGAGAGCCAAGCGTTGGCCCGTGAGCAGAGAAACGCCTGCCGCGCCATGTACTTGGCCTTGTCAGGCATGGGGGTGCCGTTGGCGGCGCTGTCTTTGGTCCACTGGATGATGCGCTTCTGAATGCGCCAGATCACACCCCAGACGTTGAGCATCATCACCCATCCCAGCCCGCCGCCAATTCCAATGGACAGGAGACGGCTGCTCTCCCATCCATGGTTGTTCAGGCTCAGGAAGAGCCACGCCGCTGCGACCACGATCACGGTATACATTACCGCGAGCACGGGGCCTTTATCGAGCGCGCCCTTGCCGGGGATCAGGCAAACGTACAAAAGTCCCCAGACCACGGTCCAGATAAGAAAGAATGTGCCCATCACGAAACCGCCGCTGCCAGCGCCATTGCGCGCGTCCGGGCCAATGATGGTGCCGAAGTAGGCGAGTCCCATCAGAACGGTAACCACCGACGACCAGCGGAACCACCACAGCGCCTTGGGCAGAAGATTAGGGATGACCTTGCCCTTGGTGGGCGCATCCAGCTCCTTCATGAACGGCACATTGACCAGATTGAAGAAGTAGAGCAGGCCGATCCAGGTGATGCCGGCAAGAAAGTGAAACCAGCGGACGATCATCTGAAACGCCACACTGCCGCCGGGCAAATTGATCGTGGGAGCGAGCAGGGCGAGGAAATGCGGGGCGGGCATCAGAGTCCTCCGGAGATCGGTTTCCCTTTATTGCGACTCAACGAGGCGGATTGTACAACATGAGGCGGCGGGGAGGGGCCAGTAACTCGTTACTGGACTCGCGACACCCGAGCGAAGCCCGTTCCGGACAGCTCGTTCCATCCGAGCCCGTCCAAACGCGGGACCGAGGCGGAGTTTCGCGGCTAAGGGTTGAAAAGCGGCAGACAACGCCGTATCGTACATGGGTTGCCAGCGGGCTGCCGTTATCGCAGTGTGCTTGGATCGAAGCGCTGTTGGCACGGGCCTGACTTTCCCCCTCCTTCGGCGCTGCCGCAAGCGGGGCCAGAGGACACGTAAGTGCGGTTCACTCTGAATAAGGAGATCGGCAGATGGAAAATAAGCCGGCGCAAAACATCCAGGATTCGTTTCTGAATGCAGCACGCAAAGAGAAGTCCAGCATAACCATTTACCTGATCAGCGGAGTCAAGCTGACGGGGCGCATCCGTTCCTTCGACAAGTACTCCGTCGTGCTGGAGACCAGCAACCAGGAGCAACTCATTTTCAAACACGCCATCTCCACCGTTGTGATGGGGAGACTGGTGCACTCAAGCCACGCAGAGCCCAGACCGGCGGCTTCCGCTCCGGCACCAGCCCCGGAAGCACCACCCGCGTCGGGCACAGAAGGGTAAGGCGCTGCGGGTTGCGCAGTTCAGGCTGCAGAAATTCCGAAAATGAAGGTGTCCGGTCGCGCCGGCAGGATGGCGGTTCGCCATGCTGTGCACTGAAGCTGGAGTGTGCCCGTGGCTAAGTCGAATTCGGCAGAGCCCATGGAGCGCGCGTTTCTGGTGGGCCTGGAGTATCGCACGAAGCGCCGAACCCCGCCGGCGTCGAAAGTTGCGAAAGCGCCCTTGACCGCCGGCGCGCAGGCCGCTCGCGACAGTGCCGCTTCCACCGCAGCGAATATTTCGAAGGCTCCGAAGGTACCGGAATTCAGCCCTGAGGAATCGCTCGACGAATTGCATAGTCTGGCGATCAGCGCCGGGGCGGAGGTCGCGGGCGAATTCCTGCAGCGCCGTGACCGGCCTGATCCTGCCACCTTGATTGGACGCGGCAAGCTCGAAGAAATTGCCGGAGCCGCCGCATCGGTTTCAGCGGATCTCATACTCTTCGATCACGACCTCTCTCCCTCCCAACAACGAAACATTGAGCGAGTCGTGCGAACCCGCGTGATTGATCGCACGCAACTTATCCTGGATATTTTTGCCCGGCATGCGCGCACACGAGAAGGCCAGCTGCAGGTCGAACTGGCGCAGCTGGAATACCTGCTGCCGCGCCTGGGCGGACGAGGCATCGAGATGTCGCAACTGGGCGGCGGCATTGGCACGCGCGGGCCGGGCGAAACGCAGCTCGAAACCGATCGGAGGAAGATCTATCGTCGCATCCGTCATGTGAAAGAGCAGATTGAAAACGTGCGGCGGATTCGGGCGCAGCAGCGGCAACGGCGGGAATCCGCGCCAGTCGCGACCGTGGCTCTGGTTGGCTACACGAATGCGGGAAAGTCGACGTTGTTCAATGCACTGACCAAGGCGGAGGTGCTGGCGTCGCCAAAGATGTTTGCCACGCTCGATCCCACGATTCGCACGGTGGAGCTGCCGTCGCGTCGATCCGTGCTGCTGTCCGATACGGTGGGATTTATTCGCAATCTGCCGCACACGCTGGTGACCGCGTTTCGCGCGACTTTGGAAGAAGTGCAGCGGGCAGCGTTAGTGCTGCAGGTGTCGGACGCGAGCAGTGTGATCTCGGCGGAGCAGGACGCGCAAGTCGAATTGGTGCTGAAGGAATTGGAGGTGGAGAAGAAGCCGCGGCTTCGGGTGCGGAACAAGGTAGACCTGTTGGCGGCGACGCAGCGCGATGCCCTGCGCGATGATGCGAGCACGGTGCATGTGTCCGCGGTGAAGGGGATAGGGATCAGCACGTTGCTCGACCGCATCGATCAGATGCTTCAGGAAGATCAGTTGAGCCGCGTGCATTTGAGTGTCCCGCAAAAAGAAGGGAAGGCGCTGGCCTTGCTCGAAGCGCGAGCGAGGATATATTCGCGTCAGTACAAAGATGGATTCGTCGAACTGGAGGCCGAGGCGCCGGAATCGGTGGTGCGCAAGGTTAAGGCGTGGGTGGTGGGATAGGGGAGCAT
>Ga0335081_10005306_pt1 | contig 20382 bp, 20 predicted proteins | sample Lox_Sample_35_FD_206713 | JGI IMG/M metagenome (GOLD analysis project Ga0335081, IMG submission 206713) | Soil microbial communities from Loxahatchee National Wildlife Refuge, Florida, United States - Lox_Sample_3.5 | ecosystem: Environmental > Terrestrial > Soil > Wetlands | place: USA... | reverse complement strand
CTGCATCACGCCGGCACCTTGCCGCCGGTGGTGCTGGCCGACGTCACCGGCCGCGATGCCGACGGCGAATTATTGGCGCGCCCGACCGAGTGGGACGAACAAGCCCATGGCGCGCCGCCCGTCATCCATATCGCGGTGCCGCGGCGCGCCAAGCCCGGCGAGATTCCCGGCGTCGGCGACCGCGCGCTCATCCGCATCGAAAAATCGGGCGAAGAGGAAACCAGCGCGCGCGTCATCAAGCTGATCGATCGCGCCAAGCACCGCACGCTCGGGATTTTCCGCGGGCTTCCCGGCGGCGGCGGCCGGCTCGTTCCGATCGACAAGAAGCAGCTCGGCCGCGAGCTGAGTATTCCGGCCAACGCCACCGCGGGCGCGGTCGATGGCGACCTCGTCGCGGTCGAAGTGGCGCGGCACGGCCGGCTGGGATTGCCGGCCGGCACGGTGGTCGAGCGGCTCGGCTCGCTCAAGAGCGAGCGCGCGGTGAGCCTGATCGCCATCCACGCCCACGGCATTCCACACACATTTTCCCGCGCCGTACTCGACGAAGCCGACGCCGCGCGCGCGGCTTCGCATAGTGGCCGCGAAGATTGGCGCCGCGTGCCCTTCGTCACCATCGACCCGCCCGACGCCAAGGATCACGACGACGCCGTGCATGCGGTGCCGGATCCCGACCCGAAGAATGCCGACGGTCACATCGTCTCCGTCGCCATCGCCGACGTCGCGCATTATGTGCGGCCGGGCTCGGCGCTCGACCGCGAGGCGGTCAAGCGCGGCAACTCGGTGTATTTTCCCGACCGCGTCGTGCCGATGCTGCCGGAGCGCATTTCCAACGATCTGTGCTCGCTGCGCCCGCAGGAAGACCGGCCGGCGCTCGCCGTGCGCATGGTGATCGGCGCCGACGGCCGCAAGCGCTCGCACACCTTCCACCGCGTGCTGATCCGCTCCGCGGCGCGGCTGCATTACGAACAGGCGCAGCTTGCGGTCACCGGCCGCCCCGACGAGGTCACCGAGCCGATCGCCGCAAAAATCCTGGAGCCGCTTTATGCGGCCTACCGAACCGTGCTGCACGCGCGCGACGAGCGCGGCCCGCTCGATCTCGACATTCCCGAACGCAAGATCGTGCTCAAATCCGACGGCACGGTGGATCGCGTGATCATGCCGCAACGGCTCGAGGCGCACCGGCTGATCGAGGAGTTCATGATCCTCGCCAATGTCGCCGCCGCCGAAACCTGCGAGCGCAGCCGCGTGGCGCTGATCTATCGCGTGCACGACGAGCCGTCGGTGGAAAAGCTCAACGCGCTGCGCGAATTTCTGCAGACGCTCGACATCAATCTGCCGAAGGGTGGCGCGCTGCGGCCGGACGGCTTCAACAATATCTTGTCGCGGGTAAAAGGCCGCGACGTCGAGCGGCTGGTCAACGAAGTGGTGTTGCGCACGCAAGCGCAGGCCGAATATTCGTCGGAGAATTTCGGCCATTTCGGCCTCAATCTGCGCCGCTACGCCCACTTCACCTCGCCGATCCGCCGCTATGCCGATCTGGTGGTGCACCGCGCGCTCATTCGCGCGGCCAAGCTCGGCGGCGACGGCCAGCCGGAGGACACGGATGGGCGGTCGCTCGCCGAAGTCGCGGCTAATATTTCGGCAACCGAACGCCGCGCCATGAAGGCCGAGCGCGAGACCGCCGATCGGCTGATCGCGCATTTTCTCGCCGACCGCGTCGGCGCGACGTTCGACGGACATATTTCCGGCGTCACGCGCGCCGGGCTCTTTGTCGAGCTCGACGAGACCGGCGCCGACGGTTTCATCCCGGCGCGTACCATCGGCGACGAGTATTTCCGCTTCGACGAAACCGGCCGCGCTTTCGTCGGCCGCTCCGTCACCCATCGGCTCGGCGATCCGGTGACGGTCGAGCTCGTCGAGGCGGCGCCGGTCGCCGGCGCCCTGCGCTTCAAGCTTGTCGGCCATGAGCGGGCGGCGACGCAGCGGCCTTTACATCCGCCGCGGAGCCGGCAGAAATTCCGCCACAAGCAAAAATCGAAGGGCCACCGGCGGTGACAATGAAAGCCCAGTACGTCGACGAAGGAAACATTACCGAGGGCGGTACCGCCGCCGACCGCGCCGCGCGGCTCACGCGCACCATGCGCGACCAGTCATTCCCGAATGTCAAACCACGGGATTCGGCGACGCTGATTTTGATCGACCGCACGGAGGCGATCCCGAAAGTGCTGCTCGGCCGGCGCCACGAGCGGCATCGCTTCCTGCCGGGCAAATTCGTATTTCCCGGCGGCCGCATCGAGCCGGCCGACCGGCTGATGGTAACCGCCGCCACGCTCAACGCGCGTCATGTCGCGACGCTGATGCGGCGCGTGAAGCGGCCGAGCGCAGCAAAGGCGGCAGCCTACGCGCTGGCGGCGGTGCGCGAAACTTACGAGGAGACCGGACTGATGCTCGGCGTCCCCGCGGCCGGGCCCATCAATGTGCCGTCCGCACATTGGCAGCCCTTCGCCGCGGCGGGCATCGTGCCCGATTTGACGCAGATCCATTTTGTCGCCCGCGCCATTACCCCGCCGCGCCGTCCGCTGCGCTTCGACAGCCGCTTCTTCACCGCCGATGTGTCCACGATCGCGCGGCGCGACGAGGGATTCGTCGGACCGGACAAGGAACTGGTCGAACTGGTATGGCTGCCGATTACCGAGGCGCGGCGGCTCGATATGCCGGGCATCACCGCCGTCGTCCTCGAAGAATTGCAGGACCGCATCCTTGGCGGCATGCAATTCGATCACCCGGTGCCGCTCTATCGCATGCTGCACAAGCGTTTTGTGCGGGAAGTGCTTTGAAGTCTCGACGAACCCGGCTCCGGGTTCCTTGACTTTCAAGTCCCGCCGATTAGGTTGCCGACCAATCGTTCAACCCGAGGTTCCCCCGAGGTCCCGTCATGGCCAAGAACACCACAATCAAAGTTAAACTCGTTTCCAGCGCCGATACCGGCTTTTATTACGTCACGTACAAGAATTCGCGGACGATGACCGAAAAGCTGAAAATGAAAAAATACGATCCGGTCGCAAAGAAGCACGTCGAATTCACCGAATCCAAGATTAAGTAGTTTTCCCTATCCGACGCACGCAAAAGGCGCCGATCGGGCGCCCTTTTTCATGTCGGCAAAGGATTTTCGCTGGAAAAGTCATGCCGGCAAGGTCACGCCGACAGGGTCACGCCGGGAAAGGCTCAGACGTGCCGCCCGAGGCGGCCGCAAAAAGGTGGCCGGCCGGAAACGGTGTCATGAGGAGGCCACTCGCACCGTCCCCGTGCCGGCCGAACCCCACGGACCCAGGAGATGCGGCGGACCTGAGCATACCGCAGGGTTATCAATGGCTTGGCATAACTAGCGGCATCGCCCGGCTCGCTGCAAGACAGCCCCTCGGCGCAGCGATGAATGCCGTGTCCGAGAAAGCTAACGGAACCGACGGCGAAATCAACCGGCAAAGTTTCGCCGTCTTGGCGCTTTCGCCGTCAACCACAAAAATTGGCGTTACCGGCGTGCAGCTAGGCGGCGTCCGGCACCACGCGATTGCGGCCGTCGCGCTTGGCGCGGTAGAGCGCCTGGTCGGCGCGCTTAAGGAGCGCCGCGGCGCTATCGTCCTTGCCGCGCAGGCCGGCAATGCCGATCGAGATCGTCACCGGAATCTGCCGCGCGCCTTGCGCGATGGCGAACGGTTCCGCGGCAATGCGCCGGCGCAGCCGCTCAGCGACCATCGCCGCCACCGCCATATCGGTCTCCGGCATGATGATGACGAATTCCTCGCCGCCGTAGCGGCAGGCGAGATCGATGCCGCGGATCGAGCGCTTGATGCGCAGCGCAAAATCGCGCAGCACGTCGTCGCCGGCGTCGTGGCCGTGGCTGTCGTTGATCGCCTTGAAGTAATCGATGTCGAGGATGAGCGCGGAGAGCGGCTTGCCGCGTCCCGCGGCCTGCTCGATCAGCGTGCCGAGATGGCTCTCCATGTAGCGGCGATTGAATAGCCCGGTCAGCGCGTCGGTGATCGCCATCTCGATCGACATCTGGACATTGTCGCGCAGCCGCTCGGTGTAGCGGCGCTTGCGCACCTGGCTGCGCGCCCGCGCCAAGAGCTCGTTCTTGTCGACCGGGCGGATCAGAAAATCGTTCACGCCGATTTCGAGCCCGCGCAGCATGCGCGCGTTGTTGTCCGGCTCGGTGACGGCGAGAATGGGCAGATTGCGGGTGCGGTCAAGCGAGCGGATTTGGCTGCACAGCCGCAGCGCGTCGTATTTTTCCAATCCCAACGATACGATGAGGAGGTCGTAATTGCCGTCGGCGGCATGGAACAAGGCCTGGTTCGGATCCGCTTCGACTTCGACGGCGTGCTCCTTGGCTAACGTCGCGGCGATGCGTTCGTAGGATGCCGGCCGATCGTCGACGATCAGCACGCGGCCGCCGCGGCCGGTATCGGCGACCGCCTCGCGTTCCGGCGATTCGATGCCGATCTCGTGCGAAGTCAAAACCCGCATGCGCAATTCGTCGGTCACCATCTTCAGCCGCGCCAGCGACCGCACGCGCGCGATCAAAGCGAGTTCGCTGATCGGCTTCGTCAGAAAATCGTCGGCGCCCGCCTCCAGCCCGCGGACCTTGTCGGACGGCTGGTCGAGCGCGGTGACCATGATGACCGGGATGTGATGGGTCGCCGGATTGCTTTTGAGCCGGCGGCAGACCTCGAAGCCATCCATATCCGGCATCATCACGTCGAGCAGGACGAGGTCGCATTCGGCGCGCTCGCACAGCGCCAGCGCGTCGCTCCCGCTCATCGCGGTGATGACGTCGAAATACTCGGCCGACAACCGCGCTTCGAGCAGTTTGACGTTGGCGGGAATGTCGTCAACGACCAGGACGCGGGCAGTCATCGCGGTGCCTCAAGGATTGCCGAGGAAGTGGCGGATCGTCTCGATGAACTTGCCCACCGAGATCGGCTTGGACAGATAAGCCTCGCAACCGCCCTCGCGAATACGCTCTTCGTCGCCCTTCATGGCAAAGGCCGTGACCGCGACGACCGGAATCTTCTTCAGGTCCTGATCGTCCTTGAGCCACTTGGTGACTTCGAGGCCGGAGACTTCGGGGAGCTGGATGTCCATCAGAATGAGGTCCGGCCGATGCTTGCGCGCAAGATCGAGCGCCTCGATGCCGTTGCGCGTCCCGACCGTGGCATAGCCATGGGCTTCCAACAGATCGTGGAAGAGCTTCATGTTGAGCTCGTTGTCTTCCACGATCAGGACGGTCTTCGCCATCCCCCATTCCCTTCGCCGGTCCCCGGCCCGAATGCTTTCAGCAGAGGCACTTGCGGCAGGCCGACGAATCGCCTGCAACCGCTACGGGCGGCATCGGGAAGCTAGCCCCGATGTGTTACGGAAAGGCAAATGGAAAGCCATGATTAAGCGTTCCAGGCCATCGCGGGATTGGGCCGAAATGCTGGCGATTGCGGCGCTTGCCTTCATCGCCGAAGAGCCCGAGCGAATGGGCGCCTTTCTGGGGGCAACCGGCCTAGCGCCCGAGGCGGTCCGCGATGCCGCCCGCACGCCCGGCTTTCTCGCCGGCGTGCTGGAGCATATGCTGGGCGATGAGTCTCTGTTGCTGGCGTTTGCCGACAGCCAAGGCCTCGATCCGGCCGAGATCGCGCGGGCGCGCGGCGCGTTCGGCGGCACATGGGAACGCGATTTGCCCTGAAGGACCGCAGTCGGTGGGCCATGAGCACGAGCTTCTGCCGCGATTGCCTCACCGACGCTTCGCCGCAAAGCCCGCGCTGCGTTGCCTGCGGCTCGCCGCGTCTGCTGCGGCATGAGGGGCTTGCGACGTTTTCCATCGCCCATGTCGATTGCGACGCGTTCTATGCGACAATCGAAAAGCGCGACGATTCAACGCTCGCCGCCGAACCGGTGATTGTCGGCGGCGGCAAGCGCGGCGTCGTCGCAACATGCTGCTACATCGCCCGTACCTATGGCGTGAAATCGGCAATGCCGATGTTCGAGGCGCTGCGGCTGTGTCCCCACGCCAAGGTCGTGCGGCCGAATTTCGAGAAATACAGCAGGGTCGGGCGCGAGGTGCGCCAATTGATGTTCGCCCTGACCCCGCTCGTCGAGCCGCTGTCGATCGACGAGGCATTTCTCGATCTTTCCGGCACGGCGCGCCTGCACGGCATGCCGCCCGCCAAGGCATTGGCGCGCTTCGCCACCGCGGTCGAGCAGAGCCTGAAAATCACGGTTTCGATCGGGCTCTCGTGCAATAAATTCCTGGCCAAGATCGCCTCGGATCTCGACAAGCCGCGCGGCTTCGCCGTGCTCGGCGGCGCCGAAGCGCCGGCCTTTCTCGCGCCAAAGCCGGTGAGCTTCATCTACGGCGTCGGCAAGGCCAGCGCCGCGCGCTACGCGCAGGACGGATTGCACCGCATCGCCGACCTGCAGCGCACCAGCGAAGTCGAGCTGACGCGCCGCTACGGCGAGGAAGGCCGCCGGCTGGCGCGGCTCGCGCGCGGCATCGACAGCCGCCAAGTCAACGCCGAGCGCGAAACCAAAAGCGTGTCCTCGGAAACGACCTTCGAGCACGATGTTTCCGATTTCCGCACGCTGGAGAAGATTCTCTGGAGCCTGGCCGAGGACGTGTCGGCACGGCTGAAGGCCAAGGAACTTGCCGGCATTACGGTGACGCTGAAGCTTAAGACGGCGGATTTCAAAATCCGCACTCGCGCCCGCTCGCTGGAAACGCCGACACAGCTGGCGCGGCGGATTTTCGCCGCAGCGCGAGGCCTTCTCGAACACGAAACGGACGGCACGCGCTATCGCCTGCTCGGCGTCGGCGTCAGCGCCATTGTCGACGCCGACGCGGCCGATCCGGCCGACCTCATCGAGGGCCGCTCGGCGCTTGCCGAACACGCCGTCGATGACGTGCGCGCCCGCTTCGGGGAAGCCGCCGTAGTCAGGGGGCTGGCGTTCGAGCCGCAGGGGAGCGATCCGTCCGAGGGTTAGCTAAAGTGGCAGGACGGAGTTGAGCACGTCTGGACCGATGGCTCTTCGCAGGTCCGAGGCAAGCCCGCCTAGACTATGGCGATGGGCCAGCCGAATATGACCGATCACTGCGGATGCATCCGTCCCACCTTTTGGTTTCTGCAACATGTCAAACCTATCGCTCGATCAAAGGCCGCAGGGCTGGGACGCCGTCACGCCCGGCTACGAAAAAGCGTTCGAATCCTATGCTGGGCTTTTCGCCAAAGAAATGCTGGCGCAGTTACGACTTGGCCGGGGACACCGGGTCATTGATATCGGCGCCGGTCCGGGCATTCTCACCATGCTTGCGGCGCCGTCCGGTGCTGACGTGCTAGGCATCGATTTTTCCCCCAATATGGTCGAACGGCTCCAGCGCCGGTTGCGCGACGCGGGCATCGGAAATGCGCACGCGGAAGTCATGGATGGGCAGGACCTCAAGCTGCCGGACGGCAGTTTCGATGTTGCGTTGTCGAACTTTGCCGTCATTTTCTTTCCCGACATCGAGCGCGGCCTCGCGGAAATGCACCGCATCCTCAGGCCGGGCGGCAGGATTGCTGTATCCACCTGGAGTGTGCCGGACCGCGTGATGTTCTTGCGCGCGCTCTTGCGGGCGGTGAAGGCAGCGGTGCCGGATTACGCTGCACCCGCAAAGCCTCCTGTTTGGTTGCGCCTGAGCGAAGCGCCCGTGTTGCAGCAGTATCTCAAACGCGCCAATTTCAGCCATGTCCGTATCGAGGCGGTCACCCGCGAATGGCGCTTGCCGTCGGCGGTATGGCTTGCGGAGAACTTCCTAGGAATCTCGCCCGGTCTGTCGTTTATCTTTGACGCGCTCGGTCCGGAAAAGACGCGACGGGTTCAGGAGATGCTGGTTCAGCAGCTCGAGGACGACTTCAAGAATGGCGATGTGCGCTTGCCCAACGAGGCCCTGATCGCCTTCGCGGAGAAATAGCCTGCCGGCCTTGCCGACCTCAATTGCCGCTCCTATTGCCGCTCCTGGATCCCAGTGAACATCCCGAATGTCAGCATTCATATTTGCTTTGAAAGACCAAGCGGACGCTCGAACTTGGGATGTGGCCTTAGGGACAGGGCTTGCTATCCTTGATCTCCAGCGAAGTCAGCTTGCCGTCAACGACGAAGTCGTTGTAGTCGAGGGTGAGCGCGCGCGAAATGCCGTTCTCATATAACTCGAAACCGATCGTATAAGCCGGCGTTTGCTCGCCGGAATTGTCGACTTTGCCCTTGTCGAAATAACTGATCGACACCGGCCAGCGCGCGACATCGGCAAGTTTCCGCTCGTCGGCCGCGGCGTCGTCATGCTGGCGTTCGCCGGGCGCGATTTTCTTGCCGATCACGGTGAGCGTGTTGAAGACTTTGTCGCCGGTGTCGGAGCCGTCATAGACCGGGAAATTCAGAATGGTCTTGCCGGCGCGCGCGGCCTCGATGGCGCGGATCATGTGCTGGGTCGGGAACACCACGCCGGGGTCGAGGTCGAGGGTTTTGTGTTCCGGCTTGTCGAGATCGACCGCGGTCTTGGTGACGTCGTGCTCGGCATGGCCGTCTACGGAATCCACCAGATTCTGATCGACGAAATTTTGCGAGGTGAATTTGAAACTCTTGGCGTCGGCGCCCTCCCAGGTTGTCGAGCGCAGATCGCTGAGCGAAACCTTGCCTTCGCCGGTATCGAGCTCGGAGACTTGGCGGAAATCGAGCGAATAGCCGTCACAGGCATTGCCGCCGAAATCGTAAACGATGCGGCCGCTGACGCTGGCAACCTGCGAGTCGCCGCGGGTTTCGCCAAGCGATAGATCGTAGATGGCCCGATGCGGCACCAGCACGACCGGAGCGCTGGCCGCGGCGGCTTGCGGCGCGGCGCCTTGCGCCCGGGCCGGCGCCAAAGCCGATGCGAAGAACATCGGAACGAGCAAGCCGAGGACAATGGCTCCGGTACGCAGCGGCATCATATGATTCATGATCAAGAACCTATCTCGCTCGACTCGCTTCGCCGATGGGTCCCCGCCTGCCGCTTCCCCGCCCTGAATTTCCTTTTTGCCGGAATTGCGGCGAAGATAGGCCGACTTATCCGCGGCGCGCAACTGCACCCCCGATACCGCCGAAATGCGAGATAAGGCCGGGGCGTCTGCCCTTGCATGGCGCCAAACGATCGGCGAAGAAAGCGACCTGCTCGATCGAATATTCGAGCCGGAGGAGACCATGGCCGGAACGGCGGAAAAGAAATTGCAGGACCTCGGCATTGCGCTCGCAGAACCGCGGGCGCCGATGGCCAACTACGTGCCGTTCGTGCGCAGCGGCAACCTTCTTCATGTTTCCGGTCAGATCTGCCTCGACGGCGACGGCAAGCTCGTCGCCAAGGGCCGCCTCGGCGACGGCGTTTCCGTCGAAGACGGACAGAAGGCGGCGCGCGCTTGCGCGATCAATCTTCTGGCCCAGGTCAAGGCCGCGGTCGGCGATCTCGACAAAGTGGCGCGAGTGGTGCGGCTCGGCGGCTTCATCAATTCGGCGGCCGGCTTCACCGAGGGCCCGAAAGTGATGAACGGCGCCTCCGACCTCATGGTCGCGGCGTTCGGCGACAAGGGCAAGCATGCACGCTCGACGGTTGGGGTTGCCGCACTGCCGGCCGATGCCGCGGTCGAAGTCGAGGGCCTGTTCGAAGTGGCTTAAGCCGTGCCGACCGGCTTCGACTGGCTCATCGCACGGCCGATCGCGCACCGCGGCCTGCATGACGCGGCGCACGGCCTGATCGAAAACACCGCCGGCGCCGTGCGCGCCGCCATCGCCGCCAATTACGCCATCGAAGTCGACGTCCAGGTAAGCGCCGACGGCGAGGCCATGGTGCATCATGACGATGTCCTCGGCCGGTTGACCGAAGGCGCGGGGCGCCTCGACCAGCTGAGCGCCGCCGCGCTCAAGCGCGTGCCATTCCGCGGCAGCGACGAACGCATGCTGACGCTCGGCGAACTCTGCGACCTGGTCGATGGCCGCGTCACCATGCTGATCGAGCTCAAAAGCCGGTTCGACGGCGACGGCCGGCTGCCGGCCCGCGTCGCCGCGGTGCTCGCCGGCTATCGCGGGGCCGCGGCGCCGATGTCGTTCGATCCCGGACAGATCGGGACGCTCCGCCACAAAGCGCCGCAATTGCCTCGGGGCATCGTCGCCGCCAAATACCGTCCGCACCCCTATTGGGACCAGATGCCGTTTTGGATGCGATACGGAATGGGCTATCTCCTCACCGGCTTGGCGGCGCGAGCGCAATTTGTGGCCTATGGGGTGGCCGACCTGCCGGCATTGGCGCCTTCCCTTGCACGGCACGTTTTTGGCTTGCCGCTATTGACCTGGGCGGTACGGACCGAAGCCGAGCGGAAAACCGCGACGCGCTTTGCCGACCAGATGATTTTCGAGGGTTTTCGGCCATGATCCGGGCACAGAATGGCGCGGTAGAACGGATTGAACGGGCAAAGGCAATGACGGAACTGCACATCAGCGTGGTCGGCGCGATCGACGAGATCGACGCCGCCGCTTGGGATGCCTGTGCCAATCCCGAAACCGGCGATCACAATCCAGATCAGGAAAGCATCTATAACCCTTTTGTTTCACACAACTTTCTGTCGTCGATCGAGGAATCTCAATCGGTCGGCGGGCGTACCGGCTGGCAGCCTCAGCACGTGCTGGCGAAAACGGCCCAAGGAGAGCTGGTGGCGGCCGCCCCCGGCTACCTCAAGAGCCACTCGCGCGGCGAATACGTATTCGACCGCGGCTGGGCCGAGGCTTACGAACGTGCCGGCGGCAGCTATTACCCCAAGCTGCAAATTGCCGTGCCGTTCACGCCGGCGACCGGTCCGCGGCTGTTGTTGCGACCCGGCCCCAACGCCGACGCCCTCGGCCGCGCGCTCGCGGGCGGCCTGATCGAATTGTGCAAGCTGTCAGGCGCCTCCGGCGTGCACGTGACGTTCGCCACCGAGCCGGAATTCCGCCTGCTCGGCGAAGCGGGCTATTTGCAGCGCACGGATCAACAGTTCCACTGGGAGAATGCCGGCTACGCGACCTTCGACGACTTTCTCGGCGCGTTAAGCTCGCGCAAGCGCAAAACCATCCGGCGCGAGCGGCATGACGCCTTGCAAAACGGCATCACCGTGCATTGGCTGACCGGCAGTGACCTGACCGAAGAGATCTGGGATGCCTTCTTCGAATTCTACATGGAGACGGGCTCTCGCAAATGGGGCCGGCCCTATCTCACCCGGTCGTTCTATTCGCTGGTCGGCGAAAAGATGCGCGATCGCATTTTGCTGGTGATGGCGAAACGCGCCGGGCGCTGGATCGCCGGCGCCATCAATTTTATCGGCTCGCATACGCTGTTCGGCCGCCACTGGGGCGCCATCGAGCATCATCCGTTCCTGCATTTCGAGCTGTGCTACTACCAGGCGATCGATTATGCGATCGCGCGGAAGCTGTCGCGCGTCGAAGCCGGCGCCCAGGGCGAACACAAAATCACGCGCGGCTACATGCCGAGCACCACCTATTCGGTCCATTATATCGCCGATCCAGGGCTGCGTCGCGCCATCGCCGATTATCTGGTGCGCGAACGCGCGTATGTCGCGGCCGCCGGTGAAGAACTCGCAAATCTCGCGCCCTTCCGCAAGGATTTGGTCGTCGAGCAGGAATAACGAGCATCAAGGGGAGCGCGATGCCGAGCTACGATCCGAACAATATTTTTGCCAAAATTCTGCGCGGCGAGCTGCCCACGCATAAGGTCTATGAGGACGACAGAACCTTCGCCTTTCTCGACATCATGCCGCAGGCGCCAGGCCACACTTTGGTCATCCCCAAGACGGCGGCGCGCAACGTTCTCGACGTCGCTCCGGACGATCTCGCCAATCTCATCAAGGTGACGCAGAAGATCGCGCAAACCGCGATGTCGGTCTTTGCCGCCGACGGCGTCAATATTTTCCAGTTCAACGAGCCGGCAGCCGGCCAGACCGTGTTCCACCTGCATTTTCACGTCATTCCGCGCAAGAACGGCGTGCCGCTAAAACCGCCGGCAAGCTTCAAGGAAGATCAGGCGGTGCTGTCGGACCAAGCGCTCAAACTCGCCGCCGCGCTGAAAGGCTGAAATCCTCTAGCTCGCGCGCCCGCGCGAGACTCGCTCGATCTCGGCGCGGACCAGGCGCTCCACCATCCCGGGCAAGTTGTCGTCGAGCCAGGTTTTGAGCATGGGCCGGAGCATTTCGCGCACCAGGTCCTCAAGCGTGCGGGCGTTCTGCACCAGCACGGTCTGCGCCAGCGCGTTGAAGGCGGAATCGACCGCCGCGCTGGTTGCATTGGAAATAAGCTGGCCGCGCTCCTCGGCGCCCGGCGCGGCAGATCTCTCGCTCCCCTCGTCGAACCCCACGTCGGAACTGCCGTCGATCGTGCGAAATTGCGCTGCGGGATTTGACATGGCGCTGTCCGGGGCATGCGCTGGCGAGGGCGGCGGCATTGGCGCCGCCATGGATTCGGTGAGATCGAGGATATCTGACGCCTCATCGGCCATGGTTGCAACGTCGAACGCTGCCTGCATGGCCGGGGCGGGCTCGGACTCGATGCGCGGACGCGGCGGCGGCGCCGAGAAAGCGGGCTGAGGCGGAATCGGCGGCGGCTCCGGTTGCGCCCTCGGCGGTTCGGTGGCGCGCGGCGGCGCCGGCGATTTATTGGCGTCGTCGTCGGCGATTATGCGACGAATGGAGGCGAGAATCTCCTCCATCGACGGTTCCTGCGATTTCGCCGGTTGCGTCATGCACACCCTCGCCTGGCTTTGCTTGCGCTGCCCGCGCGCTCGTTGCCTGCCTTGTTCGTGCGTTTCCCACCGCCTCATCCCGGGCCAGCGAGCCCGCGGCGTCAGCGAATCACACAACAGCAACTATGCAATGTAGTCGCCAAGTTTGCATGTCGAAAGTCGATAGCCATGCGCGGTCTGTGGACGCACAACATGGCGGCACCGGCCCGAAGGTGGCCGGCCGGGCCTATCTGCCATCAGGCGTGCGCACGCCGATCCAGGCGTCGCGCACCTGTTGATAATGCACTTGCGGATCGTAGATCAGTACGTTCAATCCGAGATGCGCCATCGACAGGCCGCCGACCGCCGCCAACAGCGTGTAGGACGCCACGACGCGGTCGTGCTGGGCAGTGACCAGCGCGACGCGCGCATTGACCAGTTCCTGCTGGGCATTGAGGACGTCAAGCGTCGTGCGCTGGCCGACGCGCGCTTCCTCGCGCACGCCGTTGAGCGCGATCTCGGCCGCATTGACCTGCGCGGTCGTCGCCTCGATCTGCGCTTTGGCGGCATCCAATTGCCCCCAGCTCTGCACCACGGTGGCGCGCGCCTGGTCGCGGTTGACATCGAGATTGAGACGCTGCTGGCCGACCGTTTCCTTGGATTGGCGGATGGCCGAATATTCGGAGCCGCCCTGGTAGATCGGGATGGTTACCGTGCCGAGCACCGACGCGGTCGTCTGCTTCAGCACGTTGTAGAGCGGCGAGTAACTTCTCGCCGCGCTCGCGGTCAGCGAAACGTTCGGATACAACGCGCCTTCGCTGACCTTGACGGCAAGCTCGGCGATATCGACGCCGTACTGCGCGGCGAGCACCGACGGGCTCTGGTTCTGGCCCTCGGTGATCGCCGCCGCCAGCACCGCGGGCGACAACCGGTCCACCGGCGTCCCCGGACTGAGCTTGCCGGGATCGACCCCGATCACGCGCCGGTAATTGGCTTGCGAGGTGACATAGTTCGATTGCGCGCCGAGCAGCGCCGAGCGGCCGGCGGCGAGCCGCGATTCGGCTTGCGCGACGTCGGTCCGCGTCACCTCGCCGACATTGAAGCGGTCGCGGGTCTGTTTGAGCTGCTCGGTCAGAACCTCGACGTTGCTGCGATTGAGGTCGAGGATGGCCTCGTCGCGCAGCAAGTTCATGTATGCGGTGGCCGCGTCGAGCAGCACCTGCTGCTCGGTGACGCGCAAGGTCTCGCGCGCGGCCATCACCTGGCTTTCGGCCTGGCGCGTCTTGTTTGCGGTCTGAAAGCCGTTGAACAGCGTTTGCGTCGCGGTGGCGCCGAAGCCGCGCTGCCCCATGTCCTTGGCGAGGTTCGAATAGGTGACGGAGTTGGGAAACACCTGCTGATTGACGCTCTCCGACAGCGTGCTGGAATAGGCAAAGCCATCGGTGCTGGTGACGCTGATCTTCGGCCGGTAGCCCGACAGAGCCTGCGGCACATTCTCATCGGTGGCGCGCAAGGCCGCACGCTGCGCATTGAGCGATGGATTGTTCTGATAAGCCTGGACGAGCGCCCATTCGAGCGTGTCGGCGGCCGCCGCATTGCAAGCGGCAACCACGCCAATTCCGGCCAGCGCGAGACTGGCCAGACAATGCGCCCGCAGTCTCCGTGCCCTCATAACTTAGACACAGCTCCCACCACCTACCTCCGCCCGCCCCTTGCGCGGTGGATCCCCATCACAGACGCGGCATCACCTCCCGGCCAGCCAGCTTGGTCGGCAACGCGAAACGACAACATTATGCGGACGGCGGCGCGGGCGGAACCCTGCATCTGGGGATGAAATGCAAAAATCTCGGAATAGGAGTTTCTCGGCCACAGGGGGGAAGGCTCGGGACCCTCATCCGGCGCCTTGTCTTCCGCTTTTTCCAACCAAATGCGGCGGGCGGCTAGAACACGAAGGCCGGCGGGGCGGCAAAGCCGGGCAGCATCGGAGCACCGGCATCGAATATCGGTCGGCCGACCAAATGGCCCTCAATCATACGAAAGATCATGGCCTTGGTGGCCGGAGCTCGACCAAGAACGCAAGCCATCCGGCCATCCGGCTTCAACTGGCGCCCAAGCGCCTCGGGGGTAATTTCGGTCGCCCCGTTGAGTAGAATAACGTCGTAAGGAGCCGATGCCGGCCAGCCCGCGGTCAACGGGCCGATAGCAACCGTGACATTGGTTGCACCGACTTCCGGCAGCACCTGTTGGCACTGCCGCGCTAAAGTTGCGTTCTCCTCAAGCGCTACAACCGAACCGACAAGCCGCGACAGCACGGCCGATGAATAGCCCGTGCCGCAGCCGACATCGAGCACATGCTCGGCTGCGCCGACCTGTAGGCCTTGAATGAGCTTGGCCAGAACCATCGGCTTGAGCAATGCACGGCCGCCGCCCAGCGGGATATCGCCGTCAAGGTAGGCTTGTCCGGCAAGCGGCGGCGGCACGAAGCGCTCGCGCGGCACCGCCAGCATGGCCGCGATCAGGTCGAGATTGGTGACGTCGGCCGTGCGAACCTGCCCGTCCACCATCATGCGGCGCGCCGCGGCGCTGTCGAACATGGCTTGGGCTCCGAAATCTATGATGCAGCCTTGTGCGACAGGGTCGGCCAAAACGCAAGCGCGCGCGGCTCGCGGCTGATGCCCCTCGGCAATACCACTTACGTCCGATGAGGCCGGAGAATCTTTGCGCGCGCGAAAAATGGCCCGGTCAAGGACTTGCCATGACCGGGCCAAAGATCGACCACCGGCACGCTCGATCGAGCGCGCCGGGTGAACTCAGAATCTCAGTTCACTTGCTTATTGCGGTTTGGAATTTTTCTTCTTCATCGTCTTGTGGTGCATCGTCTTGGCGGGCGCCATGCCGCGGCCCATACTGCCGCCCGTGGTCGGGTTGCTCGCCGCCGCGCCGCCGGCAACCGGCGGTTCGCCGCCCGTTGCCGGGCCGTTCTGCGCCATCGCCAGCGAAGTCGCCCCTGCGATCAGGGCGGCCGCAAGCGTCACTGTTTTGAGAGTAGCCATATCCAAATTCCTCCGGACACTCACTGAGTTTCGCCCACACCCGTTAGGCACGAACAGCAACTCATCCGGGAATTCAAAGTTCCTCTAAGGTTCCTGGCCAATCTCCGCGGAAGGCGGGCGGGGAACTTTGAAACTGGGCCTTGCGTGCCCATTTGCCGTAACAGCGTGTGGGCATTGCTTAATCGATTGCATGCAGTTACCCATGCCGACGCTACCCCTCCCAGGGACGGCCACGTGGCGGAGTGGTTACGCAACGGTCTGCAAAACCGTGTACCCCGGTTCAATTCCGGGCGTGGCCTCCAGCTTTCGCAAAAGCGCAGCGCCGCAAGCACTAGCCCGCCGTAGACCGCAATCGCTTCAAGACCGGTTTCCACCCGTCGGATCAACGTCCGATGGCATGCTTTTCCGGGTCATGCTTTGGCGAAAGCGGGCGGATCGCCGTTGCTTTTGCCTGGCAAGCCCACAATTCGGCGCGCAAACGCTTTCAAAGCCTGACCGGCTTTGTTATACGGGCGCGCGCACGCGAGCAGGCTTTTCCCCGGTAGCTCAGCGGTAGAGCAACCGGCTGTTAACCGGTTGGTCGCTGGTTCGAATCCGGCCCGGGGAGCCAAACCAAGCACTTCGCGGATTTTTCGAGCAGATCACGTGAAGATAATGCCGGCGCGCCGGCCTTAGGCATTCATCGATCCTTAACCAAGCTTTCCCACCATCGCCGCCTCGTGGCGAGGAGACGCGAATCATGGCGCAAAATCTGGGTTACGTTTTGCCGCGTGCCGCCATCGTGCTTCTGGGATGGGGCGCGCTGTATTTTATTCTTACCGCGCTGTCGCCGCGCCTGGCCCCGGCCTTGATCTACTTCAGCGGGATTTCCTGGGTCTTGGCCGGTATCGTTTGCTTCGGCTACCTCTACCGGCTGCGGCGCGAAGCGGGTTCGACGCCCGAACGCGCGATCACCATGCGCCCCAAGGGGTCCTGACGCCCGCGTGTCCTGCGGCGCCTCGCCTGCACGCCAATTCGTGAAACCCGTGTTTTCGCGAAACCCGTGTTTATGGCTTGCGCCTACATCAGGCTGGACACGATGTTGACGGTCAGCGCCAGCACGGTGACGTTGAAGAAGAACGACACGACGCCATGAACCATGGTCAGCCGGCGCATCGTTTTGCCGGTGACCTGAACGTCGGACACTTGCGCGGTCATGGCAACGACCAGCGAGTAATAGAGGAAGTCCCAATAATCCGGGTCTGCGTTGCCGGGAAAATCGAGACCTCCGTTCCGATCGTCGCGGCCTTCGCCATAAAATTCGTGCGCGTAATGCAGGGCGAAAATCACATTCATGAAGGCCCAGGACAGCAGAATGGTGACCGCGCCGAGTGCCACCTGGAAGGCGCCGGGCGCGTGGCCGAGTTCGGATATCACCGCGGCGAGACTGGCCAGTGCCGATGCCGTGGTCAGCACCAAAAGGGCGATCGCGCCTTCGTCCTCGACACATGCGCGCTGGCGGATGTGGTCGATCGTCGAGCGCGCCATGACCCAAAAGATCAGCGCCAGATAGACCGCGACGCCGCTGTCCCAGCCGGCGAGGATTCGCGTCGAGACGCGCCAGCGCATGGCCAGCAGCATCAGCGTTATGACGACCCCGAACGATGCCGAAACAAATAGCCGGAAGTGCAAGCGCCAGAGGCGGGCGAGCGGCGTCGCTTTGCGCAACTCGCGCCAGCCCCAGCTTGCAACGGCATGTCTGGATTTTTTCAAAGCACCATTCCGTCGGCCGGGAGGTCAATTTGGACAAGTTGCATGGCGACCATGAGCGATGATGGTCGAAAAGACGCTATCGGTTGAGCCGCGAAGCGGCCCCGCGCCATAACACAACCGACGCGCCCTGCGGCGCGTTCCGACCGCAGTCTCGTTCGCCGAAGCTCGTCTCAGCCGCCGGCGCGGTTCCAGCCGCGGATGCGGTTGCCATAAACCTCGAAGCCGGCCGCCGTCACCACCACAGTATCTTCGAGCTTGATAAAGCCGCGGCGCGGGTGCTGCAGCGTGGTTTCCACCGAGACCACCATGCCGGTCTCCAGCGGGCGGTCGGCGTCGTAGGCGTCGTAGGGTACCGGGCCGGAATTGGTTAGCCGCGGCGCTTCGTGGCTGACGAGACCCATGCCGTGCGCCAAGAACTCGATGTGATTGTGCAGCTTGGATTTGTGCAATACGGCGTCCGCCGCCGCGTAGATCTCCTTGCCGAGCGCGCCCGGCCTGATCGGCTTCATCGACGCCTGCTCGATCGCCTCGACCTCGCCGAGCAGATCGACGAGTTCGGCATCCGGCTCGCCGGCGATGCCCATGCGGCAAACATCGCCGATATAGCCGTGATAATTGCCGCCCGAATCGAGCGACAGCACGTCGCCTTTTTCCCAGCGCTGGTCAGAGGGAGCGCGATTAAGGCTCGAGCCCGCCGCGATCAGGCAATAGTCGAAGGTCAGACCGCGCGTGGTCTCCTCGCGGCGCAGCGCCTCGGCAAGTTCCGCTTTGGTGGCGCCAGGGCCGTGGTTGGCAAACACCGCGGCCATCGAGTCGATCACCTTGTCGGATGCGAGCTTGAGCATTTCCAGTTCTTGCGGCGTCTTGACCGCACGCAGCCGTTCCAGCACGAACAGCGCATCGACGAATTCGGCGCCGGGAAAGGCCTTGCGCAGCACGGCTTCCGCGTCGTTCGGAATGAACGCGGTCTCGACGCCGATCCGCTTCGGCTTCGCATTGAGCTTGCGCGCGTATTCCGCGGCCTTCTCCATGGCGTCGACCGAGCCCGAGCTTTTGGTGTTGATCTCGGCGACCCAGAACGGCGTCACCTCGTTCTGGAAGCGATCCATGCGGTGGCCGAAAAAGCCGGCCTTCTGCGGCTCGCCCTTGGCATAGACGAAAACCGGCAAATAGCGGCTCAAGCCCATCGCGTCCATGGATTCGAAAAAGAACGAGCGATGGCCGCCCAGCAGATATTGGATGTTGTGCTTCGACGTCGCCACCAGCACGTCGATTCCAGCATCGTCCATGAGCCGGTCGAGGCGCGCGGTGTCGAACGGGGCCGTTTTCTTGGTGACGTCGAGCATATCGATCTCCCTGAGAGGCTATTGTCCGCCAGCTTAACAAATCCGGCCGGATTGATGAACCCGTCCGGTGAGACGCCCTGCCCCTCCGCCACGGCAGATCAACCCCACAGTTCGGCGCTGGCGAGCTTGGCGCCTTTGACCAAAGCGTCGAGCTTGGCCCACATGATGCTGGGGTGCACGCGGCGGTGAAACGGGCCTTGGGCAAAGCCGCAGTCGGTCCCGGCCAGAACGTTCTCGCGCCCGACCAGCCGCGCCAACCGTACAATCCGCTCGGCGACGAGTTCGGGATGCTCGACGACATTGGTGGCGTGGCTGATGACGCCGGGAATGAGCAGGCGCTCGGGCGGCAGCTTGGCGGTCTCCCAGACCCGCCATTCGTGCTCGTGGCGCGGGTTGGCGCCTTCGATGACGTAGGCGCCGACCTTCATGCCTAGAATGAGGTCGACAATGTCCTTGAGCGGCACATCGGAGGCGTGCGGCCCCGGCCAGCTGCCCCAGCAGACGTGATAGCGGATGCGATCGGCCGGCAACCCGGCAATGGCTTCATTGAGCACGTCGACCTGCATGGCGAGCCATTTGCGGTAATCGGCGAAACTTCCTGGCGGCACCATGCGGTCGTAGGTCACGGCGGCGCGCGCATCGTCGAGTTGCAGCACAAAGCCGGCGTCGATGATCATTTTATATTCGGTGCGCATCGCCGCGCCGATGGCGCGGATCAGCTCCTCCTCGCTCTTGTAGAATTCGTTCTTGCGATCCGGAATGACGCTTGCCGGCGCCGCCACCGGCATGAAGGCTTCTTCGACCTTCGCGTCTTTGAGCGCTGCCTTGAAATTCGCGATGTCGCGCGCAAGCTCGGCCTGTCCGGTGTAGCTGATCGGTCCGACGCAGACCGCCTCGATCGTGGTCGCGACCCCTTCGCGGGCATCGAGCTCGGCGTAAAATTCGGCGAACCGCTCGCGGTCGACGCCCCGCGTAAACGGATTGCTACCCGGTTTGATCGGCCGCCGCTCGAAGCCGGAGAGCCGCTCCAGCACGTATTGCGACCAGCTGATCGATTTGCCGAATTCGCCGTCGCTGACGACATCGATCCCGACCTCGGCCTGCTTGTGCACGACGTCGGCGACGGATTGCTGCAGGCAGGCATCGTAGGCCGCGGTGTCGTAGGGTTTGCCCGCCTGTTTGGCGCGCAGAAAATCCTGCAATGCCGGCGGTCGGATCAGGCTGCCGACATGCGTTGTCAGAATGCGGTCCTTGCTGCGCTTCATTTCGCACTGTCTCCGAAAGGCCTCCCTGCGGGCAGAGCGTGCCGTCGCGTGCGGTTTCAGCACTATTGCGCGCAGTTAGGCAAGCGGCGACGCGCAGCTTCGCCCCCCGCATGGGCGGTGTCCCACGTGTTGTGTCGTCTCGCTGTTTGGCG